>Ga0364867_10353_pt1 | contig 27819 bp, 21 predicted proteins | sample ExccelAu500001D4_3_FD_206915 | JGI IMG/M metagenome (GOLD analysis project Ga0364867, IMG submission 206915) | Enriched cells from Trout Bog Lake Hypolimnion, Wisconsin, USA - BchlTB.Aug13.5000.01.D4 | ecosystem: Environmental > Aquatic > Freshwater > Lake > Hypolimnion/Profundal zone | place... | reverse complement strand
TTAATTAATACTGCAAGCTTGTTTATAGCTGCTAAGGAATTCCAGGATACTACTGAAATATTTAAGAAAATAAGGTTAATTAAAAATTCACCGGAAGTATTGAAGAAAATTGATTCACTTAAAAACAACAGGTAAAATGAAAGCTACAATTCTTTTAGTTTGCATTATATTTTCGGGCACATTTGTTGTTGCCCAAAACTGCAATAGAATTCTTTCTGATGCTGATTTATCTGCCAAAAATGGACAATACCATGACGCTATTTTAAAGTACCAGGCTGCCAAAAATTGTGACCCGTCACTGAACAAAACTGTTGATAAGAAGATTATAGAAGTTTTTGATAAAATTGAAGGGCTAAAAGTGCAGGCCGAACAGGCTTTGAAAGCCGCCGAAATTATTAAAGGTAAGGATTCTATTATACTTGTTCAGAATTTTATTTCTGAAAATTCTAATTGGTTTGAGACAATTAATGATTCTGATAAACCTAAATTAGTATCCCATGTTTTAAAATTAAACAATAAAAATGAATTTGGTAATTTAGATACATTAAGCTTAGGTTTTGATCTGGGTTATTGGGCTAAGTATTATGATTCTGTGTCCATTAAAGGATTCAGGAAATTAAATTTATTGGGTTTAATTTTGCCTTATAATGATTTGGTGTCAGACCAAACTTCTGAATACGGAGGATTCAGTATGTTTGGTTTCAACTTATTGGATTTTGATTTAATTAACGTTTGGGAAATGGCCAACCTATCAACCAAATTATTAAAATCAGTTAAAATGCCTCTTGCGAATAAATTCATAGAACAAATGATGGATTCCATAAATATTCATAAAAATTTTTTAGAGCGAAATTTTCTTTTCCCTGATCAGGTTTGCCCATTGCCAAATAAAATGTTATTTGATTTCCCATCAACAGATAAAAAATATTTTTTATGGGGTTATACTTGCACAGATGATTTTAGGAAAAGCTTTATCAGGCTTAGGTCGATTTCTCTTAATGATTTTAGTTTTTCAAAGGATACCACAATTGAACTTCAAGATAATGGGCGGTTTGAGAAATATTTGAAAGCAACAGGCAATTATTCCGAATATATTTCCACGTCTGTAACTTACTCGATGAAGAAAAACAGGGTTGATTATGAAACAGAGGAATTTTCGGACCCTACAAAAATTAGTTTAGTTTCTAAAGGAAATAATTTTATCAAAGATTTAAGTAAATATTCTGGCTTTTACCTCTCGCCAGATGGTAAATATGCATCTTTATTTAATAGTACTGGATCTTTTATTAATAAAGAGACCCAATTGGAACTTTATGATGTTTCTAATAATGTAACTATTCCGCTTCCAAATTCGGGTAATGTTGTAGCCTCAACATTTTCATCTGATTCAAAACGTATAACTTATTTGGATAAAAATTCAGCAAGTATAATTATGTTTGATTTGTATGCCAAGCATTTCGAAACATTAAACCTTAAAAATGTTGGATTGCCGGAAATTAAAAATATTGACTTTACAGGGAATGATGATTTTTTGGCAGCTCAAAGCGAGGATTCAATATATTTATTTAGTATAAGTAGCAATAGGATAATAAAATCATATTTCAATAAATTCGTGAAGAACATTTCTGTGTCTCCAAACGATAAATACGTTTTGATTACTTATAGTGTGAATTTTTCTATTGATAAAAAGCAATACACTGCATATGTGTCTTTATTAATGGGCATGGATTTTAAGGTTATATATAAATTGTATTCAGATAGCAAAGAGTTGTTTTTTTCCCAGGATGAAAAATATATATACGGCTATAATGATTTAAATATTTCAAAATGGGATATTGAAGATCTGGAAGAAAACAAATACAAGTCAATAGTTAGAAATCCGGAGGAACTAAAATCATTTTCCGATAAGACTAAATTATGGTATTTTATTCCTTTTGATGAAAATATGCAATCAAAGGAGGCTGACCTGGTTCAAAGCAATGCCTATACTTTAAAGGATCTTGCTGACTTGGTGGACGATACGCTGCTTTCGAAAATATATTATTTAGAATCACAGCAATTATTTGCTAAACTTATCTCTGGAGATGCTGATCACATAAGGAAAGAAAGAATTCCTTTTTATTATGATTGGGTCAATTGGATTGACAAAAAACTCGGAAAAAAGAATTACAGTGAACAATTAAAAAAAGAAAAAATCGCCGTTGGGCTATTTGATAAAATGCTTCAAACAAGGGATACTATTTATCCGGAGGTTTATAATCGTGCTGGTAATGCATATTTGTTGCTTCATGGGATTTATGATAGTATCAATAATTTCGGTAAGGATAATGAAGATGTATTAAGAAAAGAAATTTGGCTCAGAGAAAAATGCAAAAAAATAGATTCTGCAAATTCAGATAATAATGATAAGCTTGCGGAAGCATATAGTAATCTTGCAATGAATTTCATTCTGAAATATGCTATGGATACTCTTAAATACAAATCGCAATTAGATAGTGTATCTTTCTACTGTAATAAAGGTTTGTCAGTTTGCCGGGATCTTACAGACACAATTCTTGTAAATTATACTGAAATCACAGGAGATTTTGTACAAAGGAAAATGTATAAGGCTAAAATAGTTTATGATAAAATTATACACATGGTTGATTCTGATAAGAGAAAGGACATAATAGAAATAATGGATAAGGAATTCATATCTGAGTGGGATAAACTTAATAGGTTGGGCCTGAATTTAAATAAAGAAAAACTTCTAAAAGAGTTGCACGAGAATTAGTGTGTTATTAGATGTAATCTGGACTTTTGATTCTCAATAATAAATTTCATCCAAGTTACCGTACCGCAACAAGATTATTTTTTCTTTTTATTGCTAATTCAATTAGGAAAATCATTATTGTTGATGCATATTTGTATGTTAATTCGGGTGTATGGCCTCTTATTTGGTTGCGGATAGCGGAAGTACAAAGACTGACTGGTGTTTGATCAGAACAGATGAGAAACCCCTGCGTTTCAGCACCCAGGGTATAAATCCCTATATTCAAAGCAGGGAATATATTACCGGAATGTTGCAAAACGAGTTGCCCTGGGATAATGCTATTTTAAAGGCTGAGAACCTGGCTTATTTTGGAGCCGGGGCGGCAAATCCTGAAAAACAGGCATTTCTTACCGGTATTTTCAGGGCGCATTTCGGCATTGATAATACAGAGGTGCAGGGCGATATACTTGCGGCTTCAAGGGCGCTGTGCGGCAAGGAAAAGGGGATAGTATGTATTTTGGGTACTGGCAGCGCAAGTTGCTATTATGATGGCAAAATCATTAAGGAGCAAAAGCCATCTTTAGGCTATATAGCCGGTGATGAAGGCGGGGGCAACTATATGGGCAAGCGCATTTTGCAGTATTATGCCTATGATACCTTTGATACTGAATTGAGGATGGGTTTTGAAATGAGGTTTGGTAATGATATAAGAAAGATAATTAACAAGTTATACCACGAGCCTAACCCGAACCGTTACCTGGCATCTTTTGTTACCTTGCTCAAAGAAAATCGCGGCCATTATATGGTTGAGAATATTATTGAAGATTGTCTTAATGATTTTTTTCATACCAGTATCCTGAAGCACCGAAATACCTGGAAACTGCCTTTAAATTTCTCTGGGTCCATAGCATTTGAGTTCAGTGATATTCTCGAAAGCTTATGCCACCAATATGAGCTTGACCTGGGAAATATTATTAAAAGCCCAATGGAGGGCCTGATTAAATATTACACCAACCTTGAAAATGAATTGTCGGTTGCCGATTTAGAGGAAAAATAGCCGAGGGGCAAAGCATTGAATTTCATGCCATTATCTTAAAGAACCCGGCCCTAAAAGATGACAGCTATTAAATTGCGTTTGAATTTATTAAAGTAGACTAACAAATTCCATTTCTTTTATTTTATTGTGGATTTTGGGGCGAATACTATCTTTTTTCATATTTAAAAAGGGGAGAACCGGGCTCGGCAAGAAAATGTTTGTAAACCAGGCTATCGGCGAGGTATGGAAAAAGTTTGTTTAGCCATACGGTAAGTTTTCCTGTACCGGTCATTACAATATTTCTTTTTCTCTTTTTTATCCCATCCAGAATTATCCCGGCGCAAACTTCTGCGCTCATCAGCTTGCTTTCTTCAAGTGGTGTTTCGGCTTGTGCTGTGCCATCGCTGCTACGGGCCACATTCCTGATGTTTGAGGCTGTAAACCCTGGAGAAACCCACATCACATGTACGCCTGTATGCAATAATTCGGTGCGCAGGGCCTCCATAAATCCGTTCAAAGCAAATTTAGAGGCCGAATATCCTGTTCTGCCGGGTAAGCCCCGGTATCCGGCAATTGACGAAACAGAAGCGATCACGCCTTTACGCTCCATAATAAAAGGTAGCGCATATTTGGTGCAATACACGGATCCCCAGAAGTTTATGTCCATCAGTTCTTTAATAACGGAAAGATGAGTCTCCTCAAAAAGCGCCCGCATACTTATGCCCGCATTATTGATAAGTACATCCACGCCGCCCCACTTTCTGGCCACTTCGCTTAAAAAAGTCTTGCAGTCGTTTTCTATACTTACATCGGCCTTAAAACAAAACAACTGATTTGAATCCTTAAATATGGTTTTAAGTTTATCAAGGTTCCTGGCGCAGACGGCCACTTTTGCACCTTGCGACAGCGCCTGTTCAGCCAGGGCCTTACCAATACCTGAAGAAGCCCCGGTAATGACAATGATTTTATTTTTGAGTTCGTACATTTTAGGATGATTGCTTCAAAGGTAATAAGAGGATTGGTCAATTGAAAAGGGATGGTAACAAATGAAAAGCTGGAATGTAAAAAGAAATGAGTCTTTTATTGTGACCTAAGTCAGCTTTAACAATCTTAATTGAATAAGAATTGCAATTCAATGCATATTAAAAACTACCTTTGCACCCTCAAAATAAAAATAATTATATGCCAGGGTTTACGGTTGCCATTGTGGGAAGGCCAAATGTAGGGAAATCAACTTTCTTTAACCGCTTGCTCGAACAGCGCAAAGCCATAGTTGACGATCAGAGCGGTGTGACCCGCGATCGTCAGTATGGAATTGCCGATTGGAACGGAAAGAATTTTAACGTAATAGATACCGGTGGATTTGTTGCCCGGTCTGAAGATATATTTGAAAAGGAGATACGCAAACAGGTACAGATTGCAATTGATGAAGCCGACCTCATTCTTTTTATAGTGGATACCACAACAGGCATCACTCTTCAGGACGAGGACATGGCCGACCTGCTTCGCCGCTCGGTAAAACCTGTATTACTGGTTGTGAATAAGGTAGATAATCATGAAAGAGCGCTTTATGCCACCGAATTTTATGCCCTGGGATTTGAAAAGACCTTTTTTCTATCTTCCATATCAGGTAGCGGCACCGGTGAAGTTCTTGATGAGCTTGTAACTTATATTGTAGAAGAAGCTGAGTCGGTAGAACTTGATAAGGATGGTAACCCCTTGCCAAAATTTGCCATTATTGGCCAGCCCAATGCCGGTAAATCGACCTTGCTGAATGCGCTTATAAGCCAGGAAAGAACAATAGTATCTGAAGTTGCAGGCACAACCCGCGATACCATACATACCCATTATAAGCTTTTCGGGAAGGAATTCATACTGATTGATACGGCCGGAATAAGGAAAAAGAAGAATGTGCATGAGGACCTGGAGTTTTATTCAGTGATCCGGGCCATAAAGGCAATGGATGAGGCCGATGTTTGCATGCTTATGATAGATGCAAGCGTGGGCATTACTGCCCAGGATGTAAGCATTTTCAGCCTCGCGACTGGAAAGGGAAAAGGGGTAGTGGTGCTTGTGAATAAATGGGACCTTGTAAAGAAAGAAACCAATACGGCCCGTGATTATGAAAAACTGGTAAAGGAAAAGCTTGAACCCTTTACAGATGTTCCGGTAATTTTCATTTCCGCATCCGACAAAACCCGTATTTTCCAGGGAATGGAAAAGGCCATTGAAGTATATGACAACCGCCTTAGGCGGGTTACTACTTCGGTGCTTAATGAGATAATGCTTAAGGAAATAGAACGCTACCCACCTCCATTTTCGAGGGGCCATGCCGTAAAGATAAAATTTGTGCAGCAGGTGCCTACCGCAGTACCTTCTTTTGCCTTCTTCGCCAATCACCCTGATGCAGTTAAAGAACCCTACAAGAATTTTCTTGAAAATAAACTGCGAAGCCATTTTAATTTCAGCGGTGTGCCGGTAAGGATATTTATGAGGAAGAAATAAGTTTTTTGAATTTTGATTGGTTGCCAGGTTCGATGTCCAAATAGATAATCTGAATAGGCCATGTATTTAATCAATGATTACTTTTGAAGTTCCTTTTATTTCCATCTTTACTTTATAATTAAAATTTCAGACTAAGAAATTTGAAAACAAAAACATTAAAAAAAGATAAGGTCAACATCATTACCCTGGGCTGTTCCAAGAACATGGTTGATAGTGAGGCGTTTGGCGGGCAATTGAGCGCAAATGGCATTGATGTGGTACATGAAAACCGCCGCCGGGATCATAATATTGTTGTGGTAAACACTTGCGGTTTTATAGACAAAGCCAAGGAAGAAAGTGTAAATACCATATTGGAGCAGGTGGCTTTGAAACGCAGCGGCAAACTGGATAAAGTATATGTAACCGGCTGCCTCAGCGAGCGTTACCGCCAGAGCCTTACTGATGAAATTCCTGAGGTTGATGCCTGGTTTGGCACTATGGAACTTCCACAGATGCTGAAACAATTTAATGCCGATTACAAAGCTGAACTGGTAGGTGAACGCCTACTGAGTACACCCAAGCACTATGCCTACCTCAAAATAGCGGAAGGCTGCAACCGCACCTGTTCATTCTGCGCTATCCCGCTGATGAGGGGCAACCATGTTTCAAAAACAATAGAAGAAGTAATAAGTGAAGCAAGGAGGTTAGTAAAAATGGGTGTGAAAGAGATCATGCTCATTGCCCAGGAACTTACCTATTACGGACTTGATATTTATAAAAAACGGGCGCTTCCTGACTTACTGAAACACCTCTCAGATTTAGAAGGTTTGAGCTGGATAAGGCTGCATTATGCCTATCCGCACAAATTTCCTCTTGAAATACTGGATGTAATGGCAGAAAGGGAAAATATATGCAATTACCTGGATATGCCTTTGCAACACATTTCAGATCCTATGCTCAAAGCCATGAAAAGGCAGATTACCAGGGCTGAAATAACAGACTTGATTGGTGCAGTGCGGGACAGGGTTCCAGGTATATGTATCAGGACAACGCTTATTGCCGGATTCCCCGGAGAAACAAGGGAAGATGTGGAAGACCTGAAACAATTTCTCACTGATACCAGGCTGGATAGGGTAGGTATTTTTACTTATTCTCACGAAGAAAACACCAGTGCCTATGAACTTGAGGATAATGTGCCGGCAGAAGAAAAAGAGGCCCGCGCCCAGGAAATAATGGCCGTGCAACAGGAAATATCCTTTGAAAAGAATCAGGAAAAAATAGGCAATACCTATAAGGTAATTGTAGATAAGAAAGAGGCAGGCCGCTACCTTGGTCGCACTGAGTTCGACAGCGTGGAGGTAGATAATGAAGTGGTAATAGATGGCGCTAAAAAACTACCCATTGGCGACTTTGTAAATGTGCGGATAACCAAGGCTTTTGATTATGACCTGGAAGGGGAGGTGGTGTAAGCGTTTTTTGACAACTTTCGCTAATGATTCCTTAAAACAACTATAAGAACCCACTCAAAAAGTAAGGCTAAAAAATCATTTACGTTATTTGCCAATTACACCCCGGCCCTAAAGGGTGACCCCGGTATTTATGATATTCGTTGATTTTCATAGGTTTAAACTGATTGAATTTTTAACCATTTAGTTGCCCAAAATCCTTTAGCGTTTTTACCCTGGTTTTTTGAGCGAATACTTTTTGAGATTGCTTCGTGCTTTAAAACGACCCGCATGGAAACTGAGAGAGGGCAGGAGTCCTGAATTATAAGAATACCAAACAATTGTACCCAAAAAATAAAAGCAGGAACCCTCAATACAAGGCTCCTGCTTTTATTAATTCCTTAATTCAATATTAGTTCTTTTCGAATTTCAGCACTTTTACTCCACCTTCGCCCTTCAGGGAAATGTAGTAGATACCGGCTGGCAGCTCATTAACATTTACCTGGGTTTGGGATGAAGTGATGATATGGTTCATTATCACTTGTCCTAAGGTATTGGTGAAAGTAAAGGAGTAATAAATGTTGTTGTCCGCGCTGATGGTTACCATATCATTGGCAGGGTTAGGATAGAGGGTAGCTTTTGCAACGTTTGTCATTGGGGCAACATTCAAAGGCATACCAATCACATTTTCAACATTATTAGTCATTACTACAACATTATCATCGAAGTATATGCCTGCTTCATTATCAATTTTTGTTCCAACTGCAAGGCCGGTTTTTGCATTTATGGTAAATACCACCATTCCGCTGCTGATGCCATGAGAAGCAGTATCAAGGAGGTTAATATGGGCGAAATCGAATTTAACAATATTGTGGCCCATGTAAGTAGTGCTCATATAAGTCATAGGAGCTGAAGCTGAGATAACTTGTATGGTATTGATATCAAGATCGTCAGACAAAGTATCCATGATATGAATATTGAAAGCGGTATCAGTGCCGGTATTTTCGAAAGCAATTGAATATTGCAGTTTTGTTCCTGATGAAATGGTGCCCTGTGGATAAACGCTTTTGCCGTTTGGATCCCATGAAGTGCGGATAGTGTCAACAGCATCGAGCCTATTGTTTACCGTATCGGCATCGCCTGTAATTGGCAATATGGTATAATGAACCTGTGCAGTATCCCCAAGGGTTAGTGTGCCAACCGGCAACCATACCGGGAACATGGTTACAGGGCTAATATCAGAAATAGAACTTATAGAAATGGAAACGCTGTTGCCACTAACCGTATATGGATAAGAATACCCGCCATAAAAACCGCTGAATGAATATTTGGGACTATAATCTATTCTCAGCGTTGCAGCCATTGCTGTGCATGATGCTGCTGTAACCCAGGTATTTGAACCTGCGCCATCAAGACCTGCAGACCAATAAGCGTTTACAGCCAGGTCGAAACCTGAACCGGTACATTGAAAAGCAATATCCCTGTCAGTTCCATAAGAAAGGCCCACAGTGTCATAAACAATACCCGTTGTCGGGCAGGTATGTGTAAATTCAAGTGGGTCTATAATTACTTTGAAACTATAAATTGTTCCTGTAGGCCCTAATTCGTCATAATCAGCGCCGCAAGTAGCAACAATGGTATCAATTGCTACACCTGCCGAATCGACTTCAAGAGTTGCGGGATCGGAATATATAGGGAAATCTGTTCCGGCTTCCCAAATGCAATCTGCATTTACATCGTTGTAGAGCCATAGCATCACATGTTTGCAGGTAAGAATTGTCTGGTTAAAAATAACTGAATCAATATCAACACCTCCATAAACCAGAACATACTTAATGGTGTACGTTCCGCTCAAAGCATAAGGATGGAAAATGGTTGCAAATCCGGTTGTTCCGGAAGAATAGACTGTTGTACTTCCTGAGGTCCCATCACCATAATAGGCTAAAACGGTCATACCGGTGGTGTAGCCACTTGTTCTTACTGTACCACTGTCAAATCCCATACATCCATTGGTCATGGAGTAGGAGGTGATGGTATATTGTGCCGATGCTTTTTGTGAGGTAAAAGCTAAAACTGATAAAGCCAAAAGGCATAAGTAAATGGATTGTTTCATAAAACCTTTGTTTTTTGTTGTTTGAAAGATTGTTCGGTGATAAGACAGCAGAAGAAATGGAAATGTTGGGTAAATTCAAATATTTATATTTTTGTTAAACAATCGATTACAAATATAAAATATAAAACGCACAAAATCCCGGCCAAGATTTTCAGTTTTTGGCCGGGAACAAAATGGTCTGTCTGCTATAAGGACGAGGGTAACGGGCAAAATGTTAGTAACTAATGGGAATATTTTTTAAATTTATTCATAATGGTTTGATTTTTCTTTTAATGTCGCAAAAATGGAAAAGGTTAATAGCCCTTATTGGCCATTAACCCTTTCTTTTTTTCAAAAAAGTTTTTTCCCAATTTTAAATAAACCACTTTTCCAAAAAAGCGATTCCATTGGCCGCGAAAATATTATTCACAATTTCAGAGGCGCTTATCTGGTTGGCGGGTTGAAGTATGGTATTGCCCCTGTTGTTCATATAATCTTGGGCAAACTGTGTAAGGTAGTTTTGAAGGTCGGGCAGGGTCTCTTCGGTTAGGAAACCGTTAAGCGGATTGATGATGCCATCGGAATCTGAGCCAAGGGCCATACAATTCCATGCATTGAGTCCGTTGCGGTCGAGCAATTCGGCAATATGCTGCACCTGGTTCCAGACCAGTTGGGACCGGTAAGTCCTTATTTTATCCAGGATTACCGAATGCTGGATATTTGCCAGAGTGTCATCGCTTGCCAAACGGTGCTCATCGAGCATAATGCAAAATAGGCCACCTGACTTTGAAACCGCAAGAATTTCATTGTCGTAAAAGTTAATGTCGTTGGGCATCAGCAGGCTTCCGGTTGCGGTTCCGTCTATTACCTTTTCGTCCATTGACCTCAGACCATTTGCTGCCCCGTGGCTAACAATAACTGGAATAGGATCCTCTGCAAATTCGGTAGCAAGGATATTGAGGTAATCTTTCCGGCCCTGTGCGCTCATGTGTTTTATATCGGGGTAAATTCTTTTGCCATTGGTATTATCCAGTAATTGGTGCAATATTTTCAAACCTAAGGGTGTAAAAGTGGTATCCATCCCGGGATGCTGGTTGGTTTCCTGGCCCACAATCTGGAAAAGGCTTTGGGCATGGCCGCAAAGCTGGTTGTAGAAATGGTGGCAAAAGGTAATGGAGAAGGGAGGGTATTTCCATTGTTTTACGGCGCTTAGATTTGCTGTAAAACTGGCCTCATCGGCTGGAACGCTTAGGTTACTGTTTAGCGTATGCAGGCCCTCAATGGTCATAATCACAAAAAGGGTATTGGCTGCACCACCATTATCTGTAATGTATTGCTGCATTTCGGCGTAATTACTTACCATATAATATTTGTAAGTATCCCCGTTAATAGTCACGGGTGTATTGTGCAGTTGCAGGTAATAATCATATTCTTTCAAAAGGTCTTCAAAATAGTTATTTATGTTTTGTATATAATTTACCCTGTCCTGCCCAACACCGGTAATAAAATTGTCGGCAGTGGTGCTTAAACCTCCTGTACCCAGGTCATTGGCAAAAAACTCTTTTTCAACTGAATAAAGGGCGGGGCAAACAATCCTGACATTGCCGTTTACCAGGGTTGTAAAATCGGACTGGGTGAATTTTGCGATGCCTGCCATCAACTGTACAATCCTTGCTAACTCATTTGGCGCCTGTCTGTGCCATATGCTGAAAGGTGAATCGGACTCAGTCGCATTTTGCCCGTTTGGGTTCTGACTCCAGGTCTTGCCGTAGGGCTTCATATCCGGGTGGCAATGAAAATCAATAATATTTGGTTGCATGTTGTTTGGTTTTAAGTATGCAATTTACAAAATACTTTTATTAATTGATACGGAAAAATACGGTATTTATTATCGTTTTATTACCATTTTTTATGTACTCAAAAAAAACGGGAAAAATTTTCAAGCTATTTTAAGCAAAGACGGTTGCCTTCCTAAAAGGTTTCCACGACTGACCATATTGCTGAACAATTAAATAGTACTAAAATAAGCTTTTTAATTTAAATTTTTACTCATGTGATAATGTCAAGAAAAACCAACTTTTCGTTTATTTTTACTCGTTAGAATATTTAAACAATGCATTATTTCCGTTGTATTTTTTTTGGACACAAAAGAGAAAAGTAATGAATAATATTTGCAGGATTTGTTTTTATATTTTCACTATGCTGCTTTGGCTATTGCTTTTTTGCTTTAAATAAATAATCCAGAGAGATTTGGCGCGTAGTGGTTTTCTACCACCGAAAAGAAAATTAATAATGACCAATAATTGAAATTTAGGAAAAAGAATTTAATTTTGGTTTCTTTAAAAATAGCATATGACAAAAGCTGAAGTGCTGGCAGAGCTTGAAAATTATGGGCAGGCATCTATAAAAAAGGTGCTGCTGAAACATGGTATAAATGAACCACTATGGGGTGTGAAGGTAGAGGATATGAAAAAAATCCTTAAAAAAACCAAGGCCAACCATGAACTTTCGCTTGAACTCTACGATACCGGGATTTATGACGCCATGTACCTTGCCGGACTTATGGCAGATGAAAATAGGATAAGTAAAGAAGACCTGAAAAGGTGGGCCATTCATGCCAATTCACCTGCACTGCATGAATATACTGTTCCGTGGATTGCAGCTGAAAGCAGGTATGGGCTTGAACTTGCCCTGGAATGGATAGAAGCAGATGAAGAGGGCATAGCAAGTACCGGGTGGGCCACACTATCTAACCTTGTATCCATAAAGGAGGACAAGGAATTGAATATAGAATTGCTGAAACAATTGCTGGATAGGGTAGCGGCGCAGATACACAGCAACCGCAACAGGGTAAAATATGCCATGAACGGTTTTGTGATTGCAACAGCCTGCTTTGTAAAAGAACTGACTGAAACAGGAAAACAAACGGCCCAAAAGATAGGAAAGGTTGATGTGGATATGGGTGACACAGCCTGCAAAATACCTTCGGCCCTTGAATATATACAGAAAACTGAAAGTAAAAATTATATAGGTAAAAAACGAAAGGCAGCAAGATGCTGATAAACTTGTAAACGAATTTAAAACAAAAGTTTACAAATGGCAGGTTACTACGGTAGCAAGGTTCTTGGTAAGCGTTACTGCCTGTGAATTACATTGTGATGTAGCGCTGCTTTCAGGTTCACTAACAGTAGTAAACTGTGGCTGATCAACGACTATGCCTGTAAGAGGTGAAGAATAGCTACAGGTGCAGGTATAAACGCCTACGGGGTCGGTATGCGATTTGGAACATGATACTATGGTAAAGGTGACAACGCCAAGCATAACAATAACAGCAAGAGGGAGAAATTTATTCATTTTGTTGTGAGATTTGTAAGGGCGTAAAGATAAAAATATTTTGGTAAAAACAAATTGCCACTTTGAGTTTAAATGGCAGGCGATTTTAGCAATGGTAATATTTTTCTGACCGCCTATTTTAGTGATTTTCAATTGCCTTCCAGCAATATAAGTTGTCTGCCTATTTTATGGTAGCCGAGGTACGATAGGCCGTGCCTTTGAAAACTGCGACCAATTCTCCTGCCTCGTTGGTGGTACGTATGTCGTAAACTCCGGTTTTGTTTCCAAGATATATTTCGTTGGCGGTGACTGTAAGTATTTCGCCAGCTTTTGCTGGCCGGGTGAAATTGATGGACACTTCAAGCGCTAAGGTAATTCGCCCATGAGAATTGCAGGCAAAGGCAAAGGCTGAATCGGAGGCGGAAAATAAGGCACCACCATGAATAACCGAAAACCCATTGAGCATATCAGCCCTTACTGTAAAATGTAATTTGCAAAAACCTGCTTTTACTTCATCAATCTGCAATCCCAGCCAGGCTGAAAATGCATCCTTTTCCAGCATAATATCCACAACTTCATTGGGAGTCGGTGGTTTTTGTTCTGTATCTTTCATCATTTATTGTTTTATTTATGTGGTCTGCAGCTTGCCATTTTAATGTTCATTAACTCTAATCGATATTTTGAAAAGAGTGCCTCACCATCGAATTTACATTGTTAATATTCCAAAATTGGCTTCTTTAATTGTAGAAGGTTATTTTTCTGGCATTATTGAAAACCAATTTTTTTTTATGGATAATTAATAGCTGGCAAGGTTTTGGTGTATTTTGGCACTTCAAACCAGTATTCTTTACCATCTATCTTATAAGAAATAAGTGCAACACCCTTGTATGGTTTAGGTGGATGGCTGACCTTATTTTTCTTTTTGGGATCTAATCCAGGAGGAAAACGTTCAGCATATTCGTCACGGTAGGTTTGGCCCAATATTTTAAAGGTGACCGATTTTTTAGAACGGATACATATGGTGTTTCCCTCGCTGAAATTTGATTTGTTGGTGATGATCAAAGGTATAGTTTCATCGCCCATCCACATGGTATCAGGGATGGGTTCAGATTTAAAACCTGAAAATTCAATTTCAAACTGTTCATTGGTACCCGATCGGCCGGCTACACCGCCACTCCAGCTTTGTGTGGTTGCGCTAATAACTTTTACAGTATGGGCCATCGCATATAGCTGAAACGCACAAAAAGCCAAAAGCAAGGAAATTAATTTCAAATTCATAGCATTCGTATTTTAATCTGTGGTAATCGCCATTTGGGAAAAACAAAAATAGAGAATTACTTCTTTTCAAATAGAGAAATCAAAAAAACGCCAAAATCAATATTCTAATTTATTTTACTTCTTTTACTGCTTTTGCTTCTTTTGGTTTAGACCTTAACCGAAACAAAGGTTCTGATTTGTTCTGCCGGATGGCTTCTTCGTAATTTCTCAATTGCAAAGTGCGCGCTCTCACCATGTCTATTCGGCTATCTTGCCTAAGGAGGCACCAGGTGCTTCCGGGGCGGTTAAACATACCGTCATAAGAAGTAAACTCTGCCAGCCTGTAAGCTACCCAGGCATCCTGGGCCTGTTTCAGCGCTTTACGGTCATCATCTTTTTTCAGGGTTTTAAGGAGCTTGTCGTATGCTTTATTCATTTCCTTATACCATTTACCATAAGCCAGGTAGGCACATTGGTCAATATTGGCCGAAGAAGTATCTTTAATGAGGCAGGCGTGGTATTCAAGGTCTATAATATCTTCATCCGAAGTTTGGGCGCAGCAATTAAAAGCGCCGAAGAATAAGAATAGAAGGCTTAGCTTTTTTAATTTGGTCATATGTTTCCACCTAAGTTTCCTGAAAATTACATACAATTGATGCAAAAGGAAGGAAATTGCTCTTATTTTATTTTTATTAATTGATGTAAGGTAGTTTATTTGGGATTAACCTGGTATAGGAATGGATTGGTTTAGTGTATTGGTATTTTATTTGAAGTAAATGATGATTGTTACCTATTTTGCATTTGAAATGTGGATCATGTTTTTTCGTGATTTAGGTCATCGTGTTTCTTTCATCAGGTTTCTAAATTTGCACTGCATATTTGAATGTTATAAGGTTAGTAGCGAGTCTAAGGGGTGATTATCAGGCGCCGGGGTAAATCCCGGCGCTTTTTTGTGTGTCATGTTTGTTAAAATGAAAACTCCTGCAAACCAATCAATTATCGGGAAGTCGAATTTTAGGCTTGGTGGTAAGTGGTTTCCGTTTATCTATTTAAATAATTTCCAAATATGAAAAAGCTCCGCTTTTTATGCCTGTTCATTTTTTTCCAATTAATTTTTCCATTTAAGGGAAACAGCGCTTATATATACAAATCTGTCGCACAATCAGGATTGGAGGCTTCGGGCCAAATGGAGGCTGCAATGCGTGAAAGCGGAGGTATGTCAGCTCTTCCGCACCATCCCCGGTCAATATTGATGCAGTTTCATCCTCCAGAATTGCATTTGTCTTCTTTAATCCATGGGCATTCCAATAATAATTATTCAGGCCATTATTATAAACCTTCATACAGGAACCCGCGAGGTAGTGGATATTGGAATATTGATTGGGCGGTAACTTCCATAGTTTACGATGTACTTGGTTTGATTCCTGTTTTTATTCCCTCGATAGTTGGCATTGTCTGTGGTTTCAAAGCTGTGAATTCGGGCCGAAGGGTGGGGCTTGGACGGGCTGGTATCTATATTGGTTTTGCCGAGATTGCAGCCATATCCGTTTTACTATTGTTTCTTCTTTTTGCTTAAAAAGGTAAATTAGTACTACTTAAAGCTTCTTAACCTACTTTTTTATTACTTTTGCTGTTCAGCAAAATAATTTATTAACTAAAAAGTACATTCCTTTTTATGGCATACGATATTATCGTTATTGGAAGCGGACCTGGAGGGTATGTTGCCGCAATAAGGGCAGCACAGCTCGGTTTTAAGACAGCAGTAGTTGAAAAGGAGAGCCTTGGAGGCATCTGTCTCAACTGGGGTTGTATTCCCACAAAAGCTTTATTGAAATCAGCCAGTGTGTTTGAGAATTTTACACATGCGGCAGATTATGGTATTATAGCTTCCGATTTCAAAGCCGATTTTGGCGCTGTAGTAAAGCGGAGCCGTGGTGCAGCCGATAAAATGAGTAAAGGCGTTCAGTTCCTCATGAAGAAAAACAAGATTGACGTGATCATGGGCATGGGCAAACTGAATGGTAATAAAGAAGTGGAAGTGACCGGAGCCGATGGCTCTAAGGTTGTGCACCAGGCAAAACATGTGATTCTTGCAACCGGAGCCAGGAGCCGTCAGTTGCCAAACCTTCCACAGGATGGTAGAAAAGTTATAGGTTACCGCGAAGCCATGTCACTGCCACAGCAGCCCAAAAGCATCATTGTGGTGGGTTCGGGCGCTATTGGCGTCGAGTTTGCCTATTTCTACAATAGCCTGGGTACAAAAGTAGTAGTAGTAGAGTTTATGCCCCGGATAGTGCCCGTAGAAGATGAAGATGTATCAAAAGAACTGGAAAGAAGTTTCAGGAAGAAGGGTATTACTGTGATGACCAATGCATCGGTAGAAAAGGTGGACACATCAGGCGAAGGCGTAAAGGCCACTGTAAAAACCCAGACAGGTGAAATTATTCTTGAAGCGGATATATTGCTGAGCGCAGTAGGAATAGCGGCAAATATTGAAAATATAGGACTTGAAAGCCTTAATATTAAAACAGATAAAGGAAAGGTTTTGGTTGACAAGTATTTTAAAACCAATGTTGATGGTGTTTATGCCATAGGTGATATCACACCCGGCCAGGCGCTTGCGCATGTGGCGTCCAAAGGTGCGGTAATCTGCGTTGAAGCCATAGCCTTTAAGGAAGGAAAATATAAGCACCTGCCTGAGCCGCTTGATTATGGCAATGTACCGGGCTGCACCTATTGTTCGCCCGAAATAGCCAGTGTGGGGATGACTGAAAAACAGGCACGGGATGCGGGATATGAATTAAAAGTGGGTAAATTCCCCTTCTCCGCATCGGGCAAAGCGGTTGGGGCAGGGGCTACCGAAGGTTTTGTAAAAGTTATATTTGACGCTAAATACGGGGAATGGCTGGGTACCCATGCTATTGGTTATAACGTAACAGAAACCATTGCCGAAACTGTAGTGGCACGCAAGCTTGAAACTACCTGGGAAGAAGTTCTTAACAGTATCCATCCGCACCCCACGATGAGCGAAGGTGTGAAGGATGCTATTGAAGCGGCCCTGGGTGAAGCAATTCACCTTTAATAATTCTGATTATCTCATTTAATAAAACTAAAAAAGGCTGCAATATGCAGCCTTTTTTAGTCCTTAGTAAAAGTCATTCAAGGCGTTTTGTTGCCCTAATATTTATTTAACGGGCGATATTCACAGCCCTCAGTTCCCTGATCACGGTTACCTTGATTTGTCCGGGATATTGCATTTCTTTCTGGATTTTATCGGCAATTTCGAATGAGAGACGTTCGCTGTCTGCATCGCTGATCTTTTCTGCTTCAACCATCACGCGCAGTTCACGGCCTGCCTGTATGGCATAGGCCTTTTCAACACCGGTATAGGCCATTGCCAGGTTTTCCAGGTCCTTGATGCGCTGCAGGTAGCTTTGCATCATTTCTCGTCTTGCTCCGGGACGTGCGCCGCTAATGGCGTCGCAAGCCTGCACTATAGGTGATATGATATAAGCCATCTCCATTTCATCGTGGTGCGCGCCTATCGCATTTACAATGGAGGCGTGCTCGCCTGCTTTTTCAGCAAGTTTGGCGCCAAGCAGTGCATGGCTCAGTTCGGTTTCTTCATCAGGCACCTTGCCTATATCGTGCAGCAGGCCGGCACGTTTGGCGAGTTTCACAACTTTTTGTCCCAAACCCAGTTCCGCAGCCATGATACCGCAAAGATTGGCGGTCTCTTTGGAGTGCATCAGCAGGTTCTGGCCATAAGAGGAACGGAAACGCATTTTACCCACTATGCGCACCAGGTCTTTATGCAGGCCATGAATACCCAGTTCGATAATAGTACGCTCGCCGATTTCCATAATCTGTTCTTCAAGCTGTTTGCGGGTTTTTTCCACTACTTCTTCAATACGGGCTGGGTGAATACGTCCGTCCTGAACAAGGCGTTGTAAAGAAAGGCGGGCCAGTTCGCGGCGCAACGGATCGAAACAACTCAACACAATAGCTTCGGGGGTATCATCAATAATCAGATCCACACCGGTTGCGGCTTCCAGTGCGCGGATATTACGGCCTTCCCTGCCAATGATCTGTCCCTTTATTTCGTCACTTTCCAGGTTGAAGACGGTGATCGCGTTTTCAATAGCCTGTTCAGAACCCAGGCGCTGAATACTCTGGATGATAATCTTTTTGGCTTCCTTGGATGCATTGATCTTAGCCTCTTCCATGATGTCCTTAACATGAGACATGGCACGGGTACGGGCTTCTTCCTTGATCACTTCCACCAGTTCTATTTTGGCCTGTTCTGCGCTAAGTCCAGCCACCTTCTCAAGCCGCTTCACATGTTCTTCATGGTGGCGGTCAAGCTCGGCGCGTTTGATGTTGAATGCTTCGGTCTGGCGCTCCAGGTTTTCTTTAAGCGTCTCATTTTCAGTTACCTGCCTTTGGAGGGCTGATTGTTTGTCGTTGAGTGATTGTTGTTGTGCCTTTAGTTTTGTTTCGTTTTCTACTAATTTAAGATTGCGTTGTGTTACTTCTTTTTCGTGTGTGATGCGTAATTGTGAAAAATGTTCCTTTGCCTCTAAAAGTTTCTTTTCTTTTACTGTTTCTGCGAGTGTATTTGCGTCTTCAATTGTTTTTTTTGCCTGTGCTTCAGCTTTCCTGGTAATGACGTCCGCTTCATCTATTTGTTTTTGCGTATTTTTCGCAAAGATCATTTTGCCCAGAAAAATTCCTACTATTAAGGCCACAATCGCGGCAACAAGTGCGATCATGATTTCGGTTGCTCCCATAATTTTTTTTTAGATTTTATATGATTAAAACTTATTTCAAAGACCCTGTATATATTGCATTAAATATATTATATATGGGTTTGGATTTAGCGGTCAAAGTTAAGCAAACATTTCGGTATAGCCATATTGGCTGCCAAACAATTAAAACCATAATGTTTAAAACTTCTTAACTAAGAAATTAGCGGGTGAATTATCTTTAGACGGTATTTAAAAATTGTGGTAACCTGCGTAATTAGCCGGAATAAAAACCGCGTATTGTATTAATATATTTGTATGACTTTGTTTCATGGTTTTGGTTTTTGCAATGTTGCTGTAATCCCTTTGAGAAGTGAACCCAGTCACCGTGCTGAACAGGTTACGCAATTGCTTTTTGGGGAGCGTGCTGAAATCATTGAAGTCAATAATAAAGACTGGGCACGGGTTGTTTGCCTTTGGGATGGATATGAAGGATGGTGCAGGTATGCTCAATTGACCGTTTTATCAAAAAAAGAATCCCAGAAGCCTACAAAATACCTTGCGGGAGGCCATACCTCGAAATTAATAATGCCTGAGGGTGAATTGTACCTTCCACTTGGTAGTGAATTGTGTGGTTTAAAGGGAGGTTGCATTAGCCCTGTCAAAGAACAAGGCCTGTTCAAAGGGCAAAGAATACTAATCAATGAATTGGAAACCAATTGTGAGGCAGTTAAAAACGCTGTAATGCAATACCTGCATGCACCCTATCAATGGGGTGGGAGAAGCGTGGCGGGTATTGATTGTTCGGGCCTTACCCAGATGGCCTACCGGCTTTGCAATCACCGCCTGGAACGCGATGCAAGCAAACAGGCCAAACAGGGTATCTTAATTGATTTTCTTCAAAACGCCCGATGCGGCGACCTGGCATTTTTTGACGATAAGGAAGGCAAAATAGTGCATGTTGGCCTTTTGCTTGATAACCAGAATATCATTCACGCCACCGACACTTGCGGAAGGGTAGTCATAGACCGGATAGACATGGGCGGGATCATCTCCGTATCTTTGAGAAAACGTACCCATAACCTGAGAATGGTGAGGCGGATGATAAAAGAGTAGGGATTATTAATTGGAATGATTTTTTCCTTCCTTACTCTGAATATTCTTAAAGGACACATAATATTATGAATATCCCTGCGATAAACAAATTCCTAAACAACCCCGCCTTGCCCGGCATGTTGCTGTTTTTTGCAGCTCTGTTTATTGGCTTGGATATTTACCAGGATTATGGGGTGGCATGGGATGAGCCTATTCAAAGAGACCTTGCCAAAATGAGTTATGATTATGTGACTCTTGTTAACCATAACCTGGTTGATGATGTGAACCGGTTTTATGGCATGGGTTTTGAATTACCCCTTATTTATTTAGAAAAGTGGATGGGGCTTTCCGACTCAAGGGATATATACCTTATGCGCCATTTGGTTACCCATATTTTTTTCCTGTTGAGCCTTTTGTGTTTTTATTTCCTTGTATTAAGATTGTTCAAAAACAGGTTCCTTGCCTGCCTTGGGTTCCTGATTTTGTTGACTGCCCCCCGGCTTTATGCACATTCCTTTTTCAATAGTAAAGATTTGCCCTTTCTTTCCATGAGCGTCATCATTTTATCAGTGGCACAACTGGCTTTTGAAAAGAATAAGTCTTATTGGTATTTCTTAACGGGTGTGGTTTGCGGATATACTACCAGCATCAGGATAATGGGTATAATGGCAGGCGTATTTATTTTGTCTTTTCTGGTTATAGATATGGTTATTGCTTTTTCTAAGAAGGGTAAGCCCTTAAAGTCCATATTCAATTTATTTCTTTTCACTTTGGGTTTTTGCCTTATGTTGTATGCTGCATGGCCCGTGTTGTGGACCAGCCCTATTAAGAATTTTGTTGAAGGTTACCAGGTAATGTCGCACTATAACTGGGGTGGATATCTGTTGTTTAAGGGGGAAAAGATTCCCTGCAACAATTTGCCCTGGGATTATTTTCCTACCTGGTTTTTAATATCCAACCCTGAATTATGGCTATTGGCAGGTTTGGGGGGTGTCATCTGGTTGATTGTAGTTATTATTAAAAAACCTCTCTATTTCCTTAAAAATACACCTGGCCGGAATTTTGCATTTTATCTTTTATCCTTTTTCATACCGGTAATAGCCATTGTCATTTTACATGCAGTAATTTATGACGACTGGAGGCATTTGTATTTTGTATATCCACCCTTTGTATTGCTGGGTCTTTATTTTATTGATAAGCTTTTGAAGCTGAAATTTGCATGGATCACAAAAACCATTTGCCTTGTTCAACTGGCGCTTACTTTCACTTTTATGGTTAAGGCCCACCCCTTCGAACAGGTTTATTTTAATAACCTCGTTTCACACAAAAAAAATTATTTGCTTAAAAATTATGAACTTGAATACTGGGGCTGTGGTTATAAGCAAGCGCTGGAATGCCTCATTGCCACCGAAAATAAACCGGTAATCAATATAGCCTGGACCATGAACCCCCTAATGAACAACCTCTTGATATTGCAGAAAAGGGATAGGAAGCGGATAGATATGGTGGAAAAAAATCCGGATTATATTATTACCACCTATAGAGGGGTTAACTTTGGGCAATACGATAGTCTTAATTGTGTTTTTTCAATAAATGTACTCAATAGCCCGGTTTTGGGTGTTTATAAGTTGCATTGATTTCTTGTACCGGAATCATAGGTAATTGAAAGAGTTGAAGATGTGGATTAATTTACGAATTTCGTGCCTGAAAAGGCGGTTTAAATTTTTTAATGATTGATCTTAAAACAACAAAAAAGAGGGAACAACTGTTTCACTTCTCCATCCTGGCGGTGGCGATCATTATTGCCTATTTCAGGATTTTCCACGCCGGTTTTATTGATTGGGACGACAATGATTATGTGGTTCACAACAAGGATATAACCGCTTTCGGTCTTCAGAATATATCAGCATGGTTTTCAAAGTTTTATATTGGTAATTACCAACCTCTTACCTTATTTTCCTATGCAGTCGATTACCTTATTGGCGTTCAGAACCCATTGATATATCATTTTACCAATTTGCTGCTCCACATCGCTAATTCCATTTTACTATATTTATTTTTCTCTAAAATTCAGCAAAACAGGTGGGTCGCCTTTTTTACAGCCCTTCTATTTGCACTTCATCCATCCCAGACAGAAAATGTTTCATGGATTGCCGAGCGCAAAACATTGCTTTGCGCTTTGTTTTATTTTCTTGCTTTACTTCAATATGTAAAATATGTTTCAAGCCCGGTTTTCAGGAATTTTTGGCCTGTGATTGTATTGGCTGCAGCAGCCATGCTCTCAAAAGGGGTAGGAGTAGCCATGCCTTTAGCCCTCTTCGCGATTGATATATGGCTTGGAAGAGACCTTAAAACCAAAAAGCCATGGCTTGAAAAAGTCCCAATTTTTTTATTTGCAATTGGTATCGGCATAATAGCCATTAAAGCGCAGGCTTCTGCCCAATTCCTTGGCATACATCCTGATGCAGGGATATGGAATACCCTCGTCTTTGCAGCAGATGCTTATGTGCAGTATATTCTTAATTTATTTGTTCCCTTGAAATTATCGGTTATATACCCCTATCCGCAATTTTTAGGTATAATTGAATATCTTTATTTGATCATTGCTTTTGGCGTCCTTGCCTTTGGCATTCTTGCTTACCGCAAAGGCTGGAATATGCTGTGCGGGGGTATAGTTTTTTATTCTGTAAATATTGTTTTCCTGCTCCAGTTCATTTCTTTTGGTGAAGTATTGATGGCCGATCGGTATTTATATATCGCATCTGCTGGTATTCTTTTTCCGGCGGTATATTACCTCTTCGAATTGATCCAGAAAAGGAAGATGGCTCCAATTGTTTTAGGCAGCTTTACATGCCTTGTTTTATTAACGATGACTTTTATTCGCAATGAAATCTGGCTTTCCGATTTTAATTTCTTTTCAGCCATTCTTGATGTTTTTCCAAATTCGGCAGTGGCGCAATACAGTGTGGGCGGATTATATATGAGGCAGGGAAATTACCCAGAAGCTGAAATTCATATGAAACTGGCCATTGAAGATGATCCGGGAAATTATAAGGCTTGGTATAATATAGGCGCCCTATACCTGCGTGAGGGTAAACCCAAAGAAGCGCTTGACGCACTAAATAAATGCCTGGATATCAATGATTTTACGAAAGCTCATTTTAGCAGGGCTTTGCTTTACCAGGGTACCGGCAGGCCCGGCCTTGCCCTGACTGATGCACAGCGGGTACTTGATACCCAACCCCAGAATGCGAGGGCCTGGTATATAAAAGGAGACTGCACAGAGCAAACCGGTAACCTGCCTGAAGCGCTTGATTGTTTTAACAAGGCTATTGAAAATGAAGATAGTGAGCCCTTATTTTACATTAGGAGGGGACTTATATATGCAAAAACCAACCAATCGCAGCCAGCGCTCAATGACCTTGAAAAAGCGGTTGCCCTTAATCCCTCTAACGGGGAGGCTTATTATTACCGGGGCATTGTAAAATACCGTTCCGGACAAAATCCATGCAAGGATTTTCATTATGCCCTCAATCATGGTTACAAGGATGCACAGGCAGCCATTGAAAATCTCTGCAATCAGCCGCAAGGAGGGCAATAGCTGTTTTTTTACTTATACAATCCTTTTGTCAAAGGTTTGTAATTCTATTTTCAAACCGGGATTATAAGTGCAAACCCTTATCTTTGCTTCTTAATATAAACTTAACGTAATGAAAAAATATTTTTGCTTATTGCTGGTCGCTTTGTGCCTGAATGCGGCTGTTAAAGCCGCTCCGGGAGATACTACCTGGGTACAGGCCAATATCAACAATCTATCGTGGTATGGCAATTATGACACCACGGTAGCCTTCCCTGCAAATGGCAAAACTTACCGGAACATTTTTATGATTTTCACCCTTGGTAAATATATGTGCCCAGGTTATAACCCGGCATATGCCGGTACCGGGGCTGGTGGAACAGGCTGGTGCGGCGACTGGGATTATACGGTTCAGAATTACCTGGTAATGCCAAATGGCAAAAACCTGGAATTGGGCAGGTTTATAACCCCTTATGCCAATGCACTGGCTCCAAGAACACCCTGGAATGCTACCCAGCATTATGTATATGATGTAACAGATTATGCGCCTGTTTTGAAGGATAGTTGTAAAATCAGGATATTTTATTCAGGCTATTCCGGCGGGTTTACAGGAAATATATTGTTTATGATGATTGAAGGCGCCCCCGACAGGGAGGTATTGGGCATACATAAACTTTGGGGTGGTAGCTATGGCTATGGAGATACTACTCATGCTGGTTCACGTAATATTAATTTGCATTTTCCTACGGTTATGGATACCGCGCCTGCCTCAACCGTGTCTGCTGCCCTTAAAGTTACGGTCACCGGTCATGGTTCTGATCCTAATTATTGCAACGAGTTTTGCTCGCACAATTATTATGTATATCAAAACAATGCCATGATTGACAGTTATGTGATATGGCGCCCCACTTGTGGCAGCAATGAATTGTACCCCCAGTCAGGAACCTGGCTTTATGAAAGGGCCAACTGGTGCCCTGGCGCTATGGTTTATTCCGAGCATCATGACCTTCACGGCATTTATGAAGGTACAGTTTCGGCCCTGGGACTGCAGTTTGAGCCCTATAATGGCACCGGTGGCGCAAGTTACACTACCGAAGCCACCCTTTTTTACTATGGGGAAATGAAAAAGACCCTCGATGCATCAATAGAACAAATCATAGCGCCAACAGCCAATGACAATTATTACAGGGAAAACCCCATTTGCGGTTCGCCGGTCATCCACATTAAGAACAGGGGCGTGGCAACCATTGACTCCATCAACTTTATTTATGGACTCAATGATACCTTAAGTCAAACCTATACTTGGAAAGGTAGCCTGGCCACCTTTGCGGAAACCGATGTAACCCTGCCTCCAATAGCGGAGTTAAACAGTATAACAGGTGATACGCTTACTTATAAATTTACAGCCAAAATTACTGATGTAAATGCGGCGCCTGATGCCGACAGCACGAATAATGTCATGTCTGCCAGCTTTTTATCGGCGCCGGTTTGGCCCTCCTCATTCAGGATTTTTTTTGAGACCAATAATGAATCTATTTCCAGCACCTCAGATATTTGTGAGACCGCCTGGCAGATTTTTGACCTGAATAATAATGTGGTTGCAAGCCGGGTAAATGCTTTAATAAGCAAGACTTATATAGATACAGTAAAATTGCCTACAGGTTGCTATAAACTGGTAATTACCGACAGTAGTTGCGATGGTTTGCATTGGTGGGTAAATGACCAGTCGGGAAGTGGCATCACCGCAGGATACCTGAATGTAAGGAAACTGAATGCCAGTGTAAATATTCCTATGCATGGTTATAACTATTCCGGAACCTACAATAATGATTTTGGATGCGGGTTTACCCAATATTTTTATACTACTGCCCCGGTTAACAGTGTAACTGACATTTCAGAAACCGAAATTGTAATGGATGCATACCCAAACCCGGCAAGGGATATGGTGAATGTTGACATTTCCGGTATTCAACAGGTGAAAGGAACCTTGCAATTGATGGATGAATTGGGTAGGGTAGTAGAATTAATAGATTGTCAGTCGTCACATCAGCAATTAAATGTGGCTTCCCTTGCAGGTGGTGTATATACCATCCTATACATTGATGGCTTAAATCCCGACAGAAGGTTGACAACCAGGTTACTGATAATGAAATAAGTGTTTATATAGAATGATTTTTGTTGAACAGGCTACTTTTGGGTAGCCTGTTTTGTTTTTAGTCAAGAAAGAATTCAGGTTAGGTTTATAAAATAAAGCAAGTAAGGCAAACTGCAAACCATCAAAGAAATTCCCTACTTTTGCCCCACCTTTCCAAACAATTGTATTGTTATAATAAAAAACGCCTGTTTTTTTTAAATTTTTTTGGATAAAATACTTTTTCTTTCTACTTTTGCAGTCCCAAATTTGCCCGGCTACCGGGATGTTATAGTTTTTGGCCAATTGTTATCTTTTCCAACCCGGATTTTTAACTTTCAACCTGCTTTAGTGCAGTCAGGCTCTTGACTCTTAACCTCTTGAGGTAACCGAAGTTCCTGCCGGGCGATTGGTTATTATTCATTTAAAAAATATTATGGCAACAGAAAACAAGCTTCAGGATTATGAGCTGATGGCCATCTTCACACCCGTGCTGTCGGAAGATGACTACAAAAACGCCCAAAAAAAGTTCGCAGATCTCGTGACGGACAATGGCGGTGAAATTGTTAACCAGGATGCGTGGGGCCTTCGTTCCCTTGCTTACCCGATCGGTAAGAAAACAACCGGTCTTTATTATGTACTTGAATACAGGGCAACCACCGAATTCAATGCAAAACTGGAAGTGCAACTGAACCGTGATGAAAATGTGATCAGGCACATGGTCACACGCCTCGACAAATTCTCCGTTAAGTACAACGGCAGGAAACGTAACAATTCACCCGTAACATCTGCTTAAACTCACGAAAATGGCTAAACAAAACGAAATTAAGTTTCTTACCACCCAGAGGGTGGAAAAACGCCCGAAAAAATATTGCCGTTTTAAGAAAATGGGCATCCGTTATATAGATTATAAGGATGGCGAATTTCTTAAAAAGTTTCTGAATGAACAAGGCAGAATGCTTCCCCGCCGTATTACCGGGAACTCGCTGAAATACCAGCGCAAAGTATCACAGGCGATCAAAAAAGCCCGCCAGATGGCTATTTTACCTTATGTTACTGACCTTTTAAAGTAGAAAATCATGCAAATAATTCTTATAAAAGACGTTGACAACCTGGGCTCGGCCCATGAGATGGTACAGGTAAGGCCGGGATATGCCCGCAATTATCTTATTCCAAACAAATTTGCAATTGAGGCAAGCCATTCCAATACCAAAATAATGGAAGAACGCCGCAAACAACAGCAGAAGAAGGAAAACAAACTGATAGCAGAAATAAACCTGGTAACCGATGTGCTTAAGGCCTCACCGGTAAGGGTTGGCGCCAAAATCGGTATCAGCGGCAAAATATTCGGTTCAGTTACGGCTATCCAGATTGCCCGCGCTATCCGTGAGCAGAAAGGCTATGAAATTGACCGTCGCCGCATCACTATCCTTGATGATGTGAAAGAAGCAGGGATGCACAAAGCAAGTGTTGACTTTGGTAAAGACAACGTAGTAGAAATTGAATTTGAAGTAGTAGGCGAATAGTACTGGTTTTGAATTTCAAAATCGATCTTTCTCTTATTGGTAATATTTTAAAAACCACTTCCTGAACGGGAGTGGTTTTTTGTTTTTATACATTTGGATTTAAGACCTTTTTCTTTAAATGAAGATGCCCCGGTTTGGAAGATAATATCATAGCCTGAAATAATTGCGTAACAAAACACCAATTATTCTACTATCATCAACCGGCAATACCCCAATTTATCACCTCCACAACCCTTTTTCATGGACACACAACCGGACATGAGTCACTATTTCCATTTTTCCCGCTGCGTTTCAGAGTTTTAAATCAGAATCCTAATAAAGGAGGGATTTTTATTTGTCGGGGCAA
>Ga0364867_10349_pt1 | contig 27956 bp, 26 predicted proteins | sample ExccelAu500001D4_3_FD_206915 | JGI IMG/M metagenome (GOLD analysis project Ga0364867, IMG submission 206915) | Enriched cells from Trout Bog Lake Hypolimnion, Wisconsin, USA - BchlTB.Aug13.5000.01.D4 | ecosystem: Environmental > Aquatic > Freshwater > Lake > Hypolimnion/Profundal zone | place... | reverse complement strand
TAAAATACACCGATGCATCTGCTTAAATCAATTAGCATCTTTTTTGTGTAAACTTGGCATCTCTTGTTACATGCTGCAACTACCCCGTCATAAATACGCATTTACGCCCTATATTTTTTCACGAGATCAAATAGCCGCCATATTTACTGCCTGTGATGCTTTAAGATGTAAAAAAAAAGAATGGACTCGGCAATTATTATCCTTCCTGCACTTTTCCGTTTATTATATGCAACCGGCTTACGCATAAGCGAAGCATTATCCCTTAGAATTAACGATGTTAATATAAATGATAAAACCATCATTGTCAGGGATTGTAAAAACGGAAAAGAAAGGCTAATCCCTATCTCGTCTTCCCTAACAGCGGTTCTTGCTGAATATGTTCAGTTTAGGAAGTTATTACCCCTGACAAAGCCGGCAAGTGATCATTTTTTTATTACACTATGTGGTAATGGCTGTAAAAGGGACCATGTTGACGAATGGTTCAGGAAAATACTTTGGGCAGTGGGAGTATCCCATAATCGGCAAGGTCCTCGTCTTCATGATTTTAGACATACTTTTAGTGTACACTCACTGTCTGCTATGGCGGAGCAGGATATCGATCTTTACTGTTCATTACCAACCTTGTCTACATATCTGGGACACCAATCGTTAGAAGCCACCAACACATACGTCCGATTAACTGCTGAAATGTATCCAGGATTACTCAAGGATGTGGATTTTATTTGTTTAAACGTTTTCCCTAATACTTAATATTATGCAACCCACTGATTTTTCCAGATATCTAACAAACTTTTTATCTAAGTATTTACCTGCTGAGAGAGGTTCCAGCCAAAATACAATCGTCGCTTACAGGGATACTTTTGTTTTGCTAATTAATTTTATGGAATCGATAGGTACAAAAATAAATAAGTTGACTGTAAAAGAATTAAGCAGGGAGTCTATACTGAATTTTTTAGATTGGATACAAAAAGAACGAAAAGGGAGCGATTTAACCAGGAATGCAAGGTTGGCGGCAATTCATTCGTTCTTTAAATATCTCCAGTATCAACACCCGGAAAATCTTCATCAATATCAACAGATCCTTAGTATCCCGATGAAGAAAGCTGAACAAAAAGCTATGAATTATTTATCAATCGAAGCCATCACGTTGCTTTTGCAGCAACCCGACCTAACCACTCGTAAAGGCAGAAGAGACCTGGCATTGCTTTCACTCATGTACGACACTGGTTCAAGGGTACAGGAAATTATTGATCTAACTCCTTTATGTGTCCGGCTTGATAAACCAGCAACAATAAAAGTAACTGGAAAAGGAAATAAGACAAGAATTATCCCAATGCTTGATGGGCAGGTAAATTTATTGAAGAATTATATGAAGGAAAATAAATTAGATGTACCCTGTGCAAATATGTACCCTTTATTTTTTAATGTCCGGGGTGAGAAGCTTACCAGAGCAGGAATAAATTATATCCTGGAGAAATATGCTGACAGGGCTGCAATGAAAAACGCGAAAATTATTCCTAAACAAATCAGCTGCCATTGTTTAAGACATTCTAAAGCAATGCATTTATTACAGGCTGGAGTTAATCTCGTTTATATAAGAGACATACTGGGTCATGTATCTGTAACAACAACAGAAATTTATGCGCGTGCTGACTCCCGTAAAAAAAGAGAAGCAATCGAAGCAGCTTATGTCGAAATAGCACTAAAGGAAACTCCTTCATGGATAAAAAATGATAATCTATTAGAATGGCTAAGCAGCTTATAAATCCAATAAATATTATGTAAAGTGATATGGCTTCTAATCAATACAAAGTATTGAAACACAGCGGAGAAAAAATATCACTTTACATAATCATTTACTATGCATAACCTACTGCTACTGGCCTTATGCTATTTTCTACCGGATTATTATCCAGATGAATAAAATCGGTATGGGCATAATAACTGAGCTTATTCCACCGTACAAGACTGTATGCCAAAGCTTTTCCTATAGCTGATGAGGGTAATACTTCCGTATAGGCCTGCTGCATCCATTTCTGTAAAGCGTTCAATATCTCTATTGCATGTTCTTTGCGGTACTGTTTCTTTTCCTCTTCTTTCAGTTTTTTTTCTACAATATGACGTTCTATGGCATAGAGTTTCTGTATCTCTGTCAGTGCATGAGAAGCTCTTTGTGCATCATTAGCCTGTGCCTCGTGGAACTTTCGTCTGGCATGGGCCATACAGTTTACCATGGTAATACCTTCGTAATCTTCAAATTCATTATATGCCTGGTAACCATCTGTCTGCAACACTCCTTTAAAATCTTTCAGGATACTTTTTGGCCCCTCTCTTCCTCTTCCCCTGCGGTAATCAAACAATACCAGTTTACTGGCATTGCACTGGTATACCCAGTAATAGCCCTGATGGGTGGCATTCTTTTTATCTGTGTCTAATACTTTTATTGTCGTTTCATCCACATGCAGGTAATGACTTTCCAGAACTTCTTTTTTATGGGCATCATAAAGAGGGCTTAAAAAAGCAGATGCGGCTTTTACCCAATTACCAATGGTGGAATCACTGATCCGGTATCCAAGACGCTCATAGCGTTTGATCTGACGATCCAGCGGGAGGTGGTCAATATACTTGTCAATGATAATCTGTGCAATAATGCTTGGATCTACGTGGCTTTTCTCAAAACTGCGTTCAGGCGCTTTTCCCTGTACAATACTTTTGCCACCTTCCGTTATCAGCAGGTACTTGGGACGTATAACCCTTTTAACATAAAGTTCGGCAGGTTTAAAAGCCAGGGTTTCAGTTATATCTTCTCCAATCTTTTTTCCTGTACTAATATCTGTTCCTGGTGGATTGATCACTATGTCTTCCCTTCGCAACTTTTCAGGAAAACAGTTCCGTTCCTTTTTATCTTCCACAGACGGGTGCTTTTCGTTTCTTTCATAGCTAACCTTTACTGTGGCTTTTGAGGATACGGCATCTTCTATTTCCGGAACTTCAAAAAGTATGGGTTGTAATACTTCTGATGATTCAGAAGAAACAAATTTTTCACGTCGGCTTCCAAATATCAGTTTCTTTAACTGATCTATCTCAAATTGTAACTGCTCATACTTTTGCTTTAATTCTTTGTTCTCCTGACTCAACGCTTCCATGTGAACAAGCGTTTCTTCATAGGCTTGTTTATAACTAATATTTTCAGGGGAAGTACTCATACTTTGACGAGTGCAAAAGTCTTAACTGCAAAGGATTTTCTCAAATATTTATAACCATTTTTTTACCCACATAAATGAGCCCTGATGGGTATAAACCACCTGATTTTTTTAAGCAATGAAATTACCTGTGCATAAAATCATCAAGCAGGAATCAAAGGCTTGAAACGTTTCTTTTTACGAATAGAACTCAGCATAACTCCCTGAAGAATGAACTGTAACTTTTCGTAGTCAATGAGAAGTGAGGACTGTCCTTGTTCAATAACAGGAAGCTCATAGACTCCCTTCTCAAGCCGTTTATAGTAGATGGACATCCCATCCCCATCCCAGCAGAGCAGTTTAACTTGATTCTTCTTTTTATTCATGAAGATAAACACTGCCCCTGATAGTGGATTGAGCTGCATATGATTTTGGACAAGGCCCGAGAGGGCATCAAAGCTTTTACGCATATCTGCAGCACCATGATACCAGTAATAGTTTGTATGTGGGCTCAAGTGAAGCATTAATCCCTGAGAAGTCGCTTTACAAAAAAGACTGTTTCATCATTCACCGGCAGGGTAAGTTCCAAACCATTACCCCCCTTTAATGTAATTGTAGTATTCTTCACCACTTTCACCGGTAAAAATGTTTGTGGCTTTTCTATTGGCTTTAATTTTTTAATCCAATAATTCATGGTATGGTAACTAATGCTGTTTGCTTTGCAAAAGGATAACCTGCTCATACCGCTTTGTTCACTCTTTTTAATTAGTTCCATCATTTTTGTCTGCATATCCATTACATAAATTTTTGGCAGACAAAATTCTTACTTATTTTAATGCATCTGGAACGGTATAGATGGGAGGCTTACACACGAACTGAATTTGGCAATCTTCCATTGTCGTAGTCATACAAAATTGAAATTGTACTGTCCACTTTGATTTTTTTCAGTTTTATTTCAAAAGTTTCAGCTATAGAATCGTTCAAGCATAGGTATTTGGAATTGTCACCTTCAAGCCGCACTTTTTGAGCGTTAAGGAGAGTTGTCCAAAAAATAAAGAATGATATTGTTAGAAGTGTCTTCATTGTATTACAGCCAACGGGCAGGTATTTGTGAAGGCTGGGAAATAGACGTACGTCAGCCCGGCTACCTGAAGCTAAATTTATAAATTAAAGCTGATGATTTGTAAATTGTTAAATTAATAACGTCCTGCTTGATATGAAGCTAAATTGAAAGACAAATGTTGAAAAACGGATTAAGTCCGCCCAACTTTTGCAAATACCAATGTTGTGCGTTCGTGTTTCTATTTACCTCCAGATTTTCTTAGCCTGTCAATCTCAGATTGTACAAACTGAATGAGTTTTTTTACATACTCTGCTTTTTCTATAATTGAAACACCCGCACGACTTTTGGCTATTAATGCCTGCTTTGTAATAGGGTCAATTACACCTTTGTTATTTAAATATACTGAGTCTATATCATCAAATCCAGCGACTAATATACCAACTAATTCAATTTTGTCTTGCAGTGAAAAGACTGGACCTCCACTATTACCATGTGTTGCGTTTGATTCGACCAGAGTAATATGGATTAAATCAGTATTAGACATATTTGCAGATGGTTTCCATGCGATATATCCAGGTTTAAATGTGGCAATACTATAAAGGAAATTATTTTGGATAGTACTCTCAATATGGTCAGGATAACCTCCAATCCAAACTTGGTCGCCTAAATATGGGGTTGTCATACTATTGTAAGGAAATAAATTATTGCCATCTTTTAATATTTTTTCTCTATATGTTTTGTCGTAGTAACCGGGAAGCATTAAGATACATCCTAAATCAATTTTATTATCCGGGTATAAAAAAGTATTTGGTGTTTTGTCAGAGTTTGTAAGAGGAACTTGAACCCCAAAGTAGTCAGTTGTTCTGATTGTGTCGGCCCATGAAGGTCGTAAGTAAATAGAAGTTAAATTGTTTTCCTTAAAGAATTTGATAACATGTCCAGCAGTTACAATATTGGTTATTACATTCGTGTCAATCTTCGCATATGTCATTAAGCCAGCACCAATTGTTACAAATCTTTTTATAGGCAATTTTTTTCCATTATTAATTATGGTGTCTGTAATAACTGTCCCAATTCCGAATACACTTTTTCTCATTGTCAAATAGTCTTTCTCAAAATCTTTGTTACTTTGAGAAAACGCAATTTGAATATTAATAATTCCAAAGAGGAATGTCAGCAATGCCTTTACTTTCATTTTTTGAGTGTTTTAAAATTACAAGAGGTTGCAACATGACGCACAACGTTTTAGGGCTTTGCGATGGTGGGGCATTAGAATTCCGTAAGCCCAACCTTTGCACAAATGTACAATAAAATTACAAAAGTTCAATTACTTCCGTCAGCCCCACTATTGCAAAACCCCTGTTAGCGGTAGTGGCTTTGTTCGTCAGTCGATTTGCTTTATCAATTAAAGGATTGTCTAAATTCCAAAGGGCTTTGTTTGGTTTTACTCTTAAACAATTTACTAAACGACTGAGAATGTTCAAAGCCTAATTCGTAGGCGATTTCACTTACGGACAAGTCTGTGGTAGATAATTTTTCTTTTGCTTTTTCAATCAGTTTGTCGTGAATGTGTTGTTGGGTGTTTTGTCCTGTCAATGCTTTGAGTAATCCGCTTAAATAACTTGGTGATACGTTTAATGTGTTGGCAATGTATTGAACTGTTGGCAATCCTTTTGTCATTAAATTATAACTGTTGAAATGGTCTGCAAGCAATTTTTCCAAACGGCCAAGAATTTGGTGATTGGTTTTTTTACGTGTGATGAACTGGCGATTATAAAATCTTTCGGAATACGTGAGCAATAATTCCAATTGAGCAATGATTACATCCTGACTGAATTTATCAATGTTTGAGCGATATTCTTGCTCCATGTTTTGCATAATTCCTATAATCATTGCTTCCTCTTTTTCTGAAATATGCAAGGCTTCATTTACCGAATAATTAAAGTATTCGTATTGCTTAATGGTTTTGGCCAATGGTGTATTCCATAAAAAATCGGGATGGATAAGTAACATCCATCCCGATGGTTTAGTTAACAGTTCATTTTTTTCAACATCAATGCCAAAAACCTGACTTGGCGAAATAAAAAACATAATGCCTTCATCAAAATCATATTGCTGCTGCCCGTATTTTACTTTGGTATTAAAATTTCGCTTAAGAGAAATAGAATAAAAATCAAAGGCTAAACTTGTTGGCTGATTGCCGGGCAAATGCTTAACGGATTCTAAATTTACCACGCTAATTAAAGGATGTTCTGGCTTAGGCAAACCACGTAAGCGATGAAATTCACTTATTGTTTTTATTACTAAAGGTTTATTTCTTTCCACCTCACTAAATTAGTTTATTGCTGATTATAAACAACAGCAAACTGCTTTGCAAAATCTGCCAGTTTTACTTTACCTAACATCGCAGGTTTGTGGCTATAATAATCTTCATACAACACATCACCTCGTCTGATTGTATTCATTTCCACAACACCTTGAGCTGTTTTTTGATTAAATCCCACTTTTAATAAACCATTCATCATTTGTTCATCTGAAATTTCCAACCATTTCAAATCGGGTTTGCCAATTGCTTCGCCTAAAGTTTTGGCTATTTCATTTGGGCTAACTTCATCACTTGTTATATAGCGGATTGTTCTTCCTTCAAAAGGTTTTTCTATTTCTTCAGATATAACACTTGCAATATCTATAGGTGAAACCCAAGGTTCTTTTTCATCACCGCCATAGTTTTGTATAATTGAGCCTTGTGTTTTTATAGTTTCTATAAATGAAAACATACCAGTATAGAAGCCAACAGGGCGCATAGTTTTGATAGAAACTTCAATGGGTAGTTGTTTTAAAATGTTTTCTACGTTGTGATGAAATGCTAACAGACCATTTCCTTTGCTCATATGTGCACCAATACTGCTTAGATGAACCACGTGTTTTACGCCTGATTGCTCAATAGCTTGTTTGTAGTTATTACCAATTTGAGTAATAGAGGCTATTACGTCAATGTTTGGGTCTAAGAAACGGCTAAAACTGCCAATTGTTTCCATAACATAAATAACATCAGTACCCTTGAAGGTTGATGTAAGAAATTCTGCATCTTCCATTGTTCCGATAGCAGCTTTTGCGCCAATAGCTTCAATGTCTTTTTGTCTTTCGGCTTTACTGCTGATAACGGTAACCGAATGTCCTTTTTGCACTAACTCTTTTGTTAGTGGCTTGCTGATGTTCCCTAAAGAACCTGTAACTACAATTTTCATCTTTCTTGTTTATTTGTTTCGGCAAAGGTCGGCACAACCAATTTGATAAATGTAGTCAAATCTACGTTTGTTGTAGTCAAAATGAAGTTGATTGAAATTAGTTGTCAAAGTTTGGTGGGAGGGTTTCTTGCCATTACCGCTAACGACTGAGGCTTGCCGCAGAGCTGGAATTTTATTTCCATCCGCCGATTACTGAAGCCGTTTTTTATTTTATGCTGAAGTTAATAATATATGCTTAATAGAATGATGTCAGCCGGAACCGAAGCCCATTAATGATTTGCCGCTGATTGTTATTGAGACTGCCAGCATTGCGGCAAACCTTTTGTTGGTGGCTGTTCTTCTTCTCATCGCATAATTACTTTTTGTCCGTCATAAAAACCAATTCCATTGTTTTGAGAAAGAAAGACAAATTTTGTTTTGTCAATAATACAGAGTTTTAGGACATTCATTGGTGAACCAACTGCGTCAGGCTGTCCATATTCCCAAGACAGTTTAGGACTTATAACTTTTGTCCAATTCTCACTTTTTGAAAGGTTTTTTGATTTGTCGCCAAGAAAAATTCCGTTTTGAGAATAGAAATATATTGAATTGTTGTATGGGTTAAAAGCTGAAGGTCCAATATATTCTCCATCTATCATACTATCTCTTTTTTCTTGATTTAGCCAATGCGATTCGCTGTTATATAATATTTCTGCTTTTAGGTTGTCAATCTTAACAATGATTCCACTTGTCATCATATGGTCAAGACCTGCTGAAATATATAGTGAGGTTGAATCTTCAAAAAATGATTTGATTGGGAAAAGTGCAATTTCAAAACTATCAAGTGAAAGGTCTATAAATTTTTTATTGCTTGTTTCAAAGGCAAACAAGTTTCCGCCCCATTCGCCATAGCCAAAACCAAGCCATATGATATCATTTTTGTCAATATAATTACAATATGATTTACCCCATTTGTCCTTATAATGTATTTGATGATTTAATGATTTGCTATTGAAATAAAATTTGTTTGTTGTCAAATCTTCAATTCCTTTTTCTGTTATTGAAAAGCAAGAACCTTTGCTGTTAACTAAAATGCTAAATGGTTCTGCATCATACTTTCCAATCACTTCCCAAGCATTTTTTTTTTGGTCAAACTTCTTAATCTCTTTCCGTTTGTTTGCTATCACAATATCGCCTGTCTTGTCTTTGGTTATTAAAATTATGTCAGTGTCAGCAGCTATATCTTTTTCAATTTGCTTTCCATTTGCCGCATCAAATAGCATAATAGTTCCGTGTGATGTCAATGCCCAAACAATGTTGTTTGAAACAACTATGTCTTTGTATTGAGTTTCTGCTTGTCCTGAATTGGAAAACAGAAAAAACAAAATCAATAATGGAATATATTTTAGAAATTTTATCATCTCTATCGATTGTTTGTAATGTCGAAACAGAATAGCCACCAACGTTGAAGCATTGGCGTTGTGGCGGGAATAGAATTCCGTCAGCCGAATATAGTACAAAAGCTAAATAGTAGCACAACAGTTGAGCCTATGTTCGTCAGCCGCCATAATGCCAATGCAATGTTAGCGGTAGTTTTATTCCGTCGCTGTTAAGTCTCTATACATTATGTAAGTGTCAACAAGGCCTAATGTTTTGTGTCTAAAAGCTTTGGGTGTTGTCCCTATGATGCCAAACCCAAATTTCTGCCACAACTTTACGGCACTTTCATTTGTACTAACTACAATATTAAATTGTATCCCGAAAAATCCTTTGTCTTTGGCAAATTTTATTGAGTGTTCACAAAGTAGTTTTCCTGTCCCACGTCCGTGAAATTTTGGGTTTACCATATAACTGCAATTTGCTATGTGGTCGCCCAAGTCAATTTGATTAGGTTTGATAATATAAGTTCCTAATATTTCGTCATTGTCATCAACTGCAACAAAGGTGTCCATATAGTCGGCAAACCAATGTTTATGTAATGCTTCTTTGGGTGTCTTAGGGTCAAAAACATAAGTGTCACCTGTCGAAATAACATTTGTGAAGATGTCCCAAACTTTGTCGTAATCTTTTTGTTCGTCTGCTTTTCTGATATTCATTATAAATTCCTTTTTGTTGATTTTTGTCTGCTCAATGGGCGGTCGGAAAATTACCGCTAACTCTTAAATAGACGCAATACTAAAAAAAACATTTTATTGATGAAACTAATTATAACTGCTTATAAATCAAATAAGCAAGTTGTTATTAATACAAAATGCGCAACTGCGTATTTTGTATTAATTCTGTTTCTGTCATACAAATTATGCTATACCCAATATGCCCGATAAATCTACCAAACAATTATTTGGATACTACAATTTGAAAACAACTTTGCTCTATACACATGTATCTAACAAAAATCTGAATACAATAAATCCACCTCAGTCACATATACGCATATGCACCAAGCATGTTTATCACAATAAATTTAAACTAATAAACTAAGCGGGGGAGCTTCAACCTTCATTCAAAGCGTTAAATTAACTAATTTGTTTTACCCTTCCAAAATTTAGCTGCACATTCTTATAACGCCGTCTTTTCACTCTCCTACCGGACTACCCCCATTAGCTTACCAAATACCTACCTCCGTATAGCCTGGCTGTAACCTGGGTATAATTTATCTATCATCTTAGCATCACCAGCCTGTCACCTGGGATGACCTGACTCTGACCAACCCCACCAATTGGTGGGGTTACCCATAACCAGGTCATACTCAGGTCAGGGGCTGCGCATAGGCAGATATTGCTTTGGTATTACGTAGATATTACACAGACCATTGGCAGCTAAGGCTATGACAGGTAACAAGTATCCTGCTTTTGGGTAAAAAAGGCAAAAATCTTAACCCTATGTCCAAAAAATAAACCCCGCAATTGCGGGGTTTAACTATTGATCATGAATATATTTCAGTTTAAAAATATTTCAGGCAGCAGAAAGCAATAATAAACCAATGGTTTACAGGTTTATAAAACACCCTTGGTACTGGGTAAATGATTACTCAAAGGGTCTCTTTTTACCGCCATCCGGATGGCTTTGGCAAATGCTTTAAAAATGGCTTCTATTTTATGGTGTTCATTCTCGCCCTTACATTCAATATTCAGGTTGCATTTGGCGGCATCACTGAATGATTTAAAGAAATGGAAGAACATTTCAGTAGGCATTTCCCCGATCTTCTCTCTTTTAAATTCGGCATTCCATACCATCCAGCTTCTTCCGCCAAAATCTATCAGTACTTTGGCTTCTGCCTCATCCATGGGTAATGCAAAACCATAGCGTTCCATGCCCCGTTTATCGGCTAAACCTATAGCAAATGCTTCGCCTAATGCTATGCCGGTATCTTCAATGGTATGGTGTTCATCAATATGTAAATCACCCTTGGTAAAAATATTTAAATCCATTTTACCATGGCGGGCAATCTGGTCCAGCATATGGTCAAAAAAGCCCAGTCCGGTATGGATTTTTGCCTTTCCACTGCCATCCAGGTTCAGTTCTACCCTTATTTTGGTTTCATTGGTATTTCTTTCATGCACTACCGTACGTAACCCTAATTTCAAAAAGGTATAGATTTCTTCCCAGTCCAGGCTTTTAAGGGCAATAACGGGTTCCAGGTCTTTGACTGTATCACTGATTTCTGCTCCTCCCAGAGTAGGGTCAAGATTTAACCAGATGGCTTTTGCCCCCAGGTTTTTAGCCAGTTGTACATCGGTAATCCGGTCGCCTATTACAAAAGAGTTGGCCAGATCATATTTTGCAGGGTCCATATATTCCGTCAGCATCCCTGTTCCCGGCTTACGGGTAGGCAGGTTATCTGCGGGAAAGCTTTTGTCTATAAACACTTTGGAAAAATGAATGCCCTCATTTTCCAGGCATTCCATGATAAAATTCTGGTAGGGCCAGAAGGTATCTTCGGGGAATATGGAGGTGCCTAATCCGTCCTGATTGGTGACCATTACCAGTTCATAATCCAGTTCTTTGGCAATCCTTGCCATATACTGGAACATGTTGGGATAAAAATGCACTTTCTCAAAACTGTCAATCTGGTAGGTAGGGGGTACTTCTTTAATTAATGTACCATCCCTGTCGATAAATAAAACCCTTTTCATGCTTCTGAATTTATTTCTTTTTTGCCCTGACCTGTTTTACCTCCGCGGCTTTAACAGGACCGGCTTTATTGCCAAAATTACTTCTTACATAGGTAAGTACGTCCGCAATCTGCAGATCATTTAAATCGGCATGCGGTGCCATATTATTGCTGTAATATTCATCATCAATGGCTATACGGTCTGTCATACCATTCAATACAATGCCAATCAGCTTCTTTTTATCCCCCTGTACATAGGAAGATTCGATCAGGGGCGGGTTTAAATGCGGTACGCCGCCGCCATCAATCATATGGCAGCTTAAACAAACCAGCTGGTATATTTTCTGCCCGCGTTGTGTGGAAGTTTCTCCTTTTTTTTGCGCAGATGATGCTAACCCGCATCCCATAAAAATGACTACTAAATACATTAATTTTTTATGCATAGACCTTTTTTTAAATACGCTTCTTTCTTCTAAACAGTTATCCCGGAATTGTTGTATTCAAATTCCGGGATAATGGCAGCAGATAGGAAAGCTGTACTGATTGATTTATTTTGAATAACTGATTTTATAAACGGTACCTTTTACATCATCGGTAACATATAAGGATCCATCCAGTCCCTGGGCCAGTCCGCAGGGACGGTGATCTGCCTGCCGGGTGGATAATATTTCTGATTTACCGGAGAAACCGTCTGCAAATACTTCCCATTTACCGGTGGGCTTGCCGTTTTTAAAAGGGACGAATACCACATAATACCCCTGCTGTGGTAAAGGTGCCCGGTTCCAGCTGCCATGGAATGCAATAAATGCCCCGTTTTTATATTTCTCGGGAAACTGATTGCCGGTATAGAAGAATAAGGCATTGGGTGCCAGATGGGCCGGAAAAGCGATAACGGGGTCCTGAACGGTGTTGGTGGCTCCAGTTTCCTTTACATATTCCTCCCATGTTTTTTTGCCATTGCCCCCATATTCAGGTGCCAGTATTTTCTTCTGTTGTGCAGGATCATAATAGATATACGGCCATCCGCAATTGGAACCTTGATGCAGTTCATACATACATTCGGCAGGTAATTCGGCACTGGATTTGTCGTCATAATATTCCGGCCAGTTATCATGCAACTGATCCCTACCGTGCTGCATTACAAATAATGTATTGGTCTGGGTATTCCAATCCATCCCCACTACATTCCGTAATCCGGTAGCATAGCGTAACCCATCCCCATAAGTCTGGTTCAGCTTACTGGCACTGAATTGCCAGATTCCTCCGGCTGAGTCCAGAATGGGACAGGGTTTTCTGCCCGGGCTATGGAAATTACGGTCTTTTTCCTGGCAGGAATTGGAATAGGCCCCGATATTTACATATAGATGGTCCTCATTATCCAGCACAATGGCTTTGGCTTCATGTTCATGCCTGTTGAGTAAACCGGTCACAATTTTTTCCGGATGTTCAGGATTAACCACTTCTCCCTTATCATTGAGCTTGTAACGGAATACTTCTTCATCGGAAGATGCATAGAGATAGCCATTTTTAACCGCCATCCCGGTTCCGGCATAATTACCAAAACCCACTACGGAACCTGTAGTACCTTCCCCGCTTTTTTCTATAATCTGGAAGATCCCCTTACCATTGACCAGTTTGGAGGATTTATAAAAAACAGTGCCCTGGGGAGTAACAGCAATATGCCTGGCCCGGCCTACCCCATCTGTAACGATTACAGCAGAAAAACCAGCAGGCAGGGTTAGTCCTGCTTTATCCTTTGGATCTGTTGTTGTTTGTTTGGAAGCAGGTTCTCCTGCCATTAGCCGGGTTATGGAAAAAACAGCCAGCAGGCAAACTAAAAGATATTTTTTCATGGATTTGTTGTTGAAGATTGAAAGATAAGATACCAACACTACATCTTTCAAATTGTTTGATGAATGAAATCTGACAGTGCATCCACGAGCACTGTATTTTCCTGTTCCGTGCCTACTGTTATCCGCAGACAATCTGCACAGAGCTGCACATTACTGCGGTCGCGCACCACAATCCCCTTCGTTAACAGGTATTCATAGACCGCCCTTGCTTTTTTGATTTTTATCAAAATAAAATTTGCATCCGAAGGGTAGACTTTCTCTACAGCGGGCATTTGTTTAAAAACCTCCGCCAATGCTTCCCGCATTTCCACCAGTTCCCGGATCATGTCATTCACCTGCCCTATTTCTTCCAATGCTTTCAAAGCCAGGTCCTGCGTAGCCTGGTTAATATTATAAGGCGGTTTTACTTTATCCATCACTGCAATAATCTCACTGCTGGCAAATGCCATACCCAGTCGTAAAGCCGCTAAACCCCAGGCTTTACTAAATGTCTGCAACACCACCAGGTTTTCATATTCACCCAGATCCTGGACAAAAGTTTTCTGACGGGCAAAATTGATATAGGCTTCATCAATGACCACAATGCCTTTAAAATTATTCAGCACGGTGAGGATATCTTCCCGGTGAATGGAATTACCGGTAGGATTATTGGGCGAACAGATCCAGATGATTTTGGTTTGTGCATCCACCAGGTTTTCCAGGTGGATCAGGTCCAGCTGAAAATCTTCCGTCAAGGGCGCTTTGCGGATCTCAATATCATTGATATGGGCACTTACTTCATACATGCCATAAGTAGGCGGACAAATCACCACATTATCCTTTCCGGGTTCACAGAAACAACGGAAAAGAATATCAATACATTCATCACTGCCATTTCCTAAGAAAATATGGTCGGGCGTAATACCCTTGATAGCACTGATCGCTGCTTTTACCTGATGCTGGTGGGGATCGGGATAACGGTTATACCATTTGGTTAAAGGGGATCCCAGGCTGTTTTCATTGGCATCGAGGAATACTTTTGCTGACCCGCTGAATTCATCCCGTGCAGAGGAATAAGCCTGCAGTTGCTGAATATTTTTTCTCAATAAGGTATTGATATCGAACATGGGTTTATTTTATCGTTTGCTTCTTTGTTGCTTATAATCGTTGTGGTTTGTCTTCAATTTCCTTCAGTCTGACCGTTACTGCATATTTATGCGCATCCAGTCCTTCTGCTGCAGCCATCAGTTGTACGGTTTCGCCAATATTTTGCATCCCGCGCTGGCTTAATTTCTGGAAAGTGATTTTCTTGACAAAGCTATCCATACTTACGCCACTGTAAGCCCTTGCAAAACCATTGGTGGGCAGGGTATGATTGGTACCGCTGGCATAATCCCCCACACTTTCAGGGGAATAATTACCCAGAAAAATAGAACCGGCATTGACAATCTTTGCGGCAATCTCCTCCTCATATTTACAGGAAATAATTAAATGTTCTGCTGCATAGGCATTCACCAGTGCAATGGTATCCTGCCTGTCGCGCATTACTACAGCCTTACTGTTTTCCAGTGCTTTTGCTGCAATATCTTTACGGGGTAATACTGCCAGCTGTTGATTGATTTTGAGCTGCACTTCATCAATAATATCTTCGGTAGTGGCTACCAGCAATACCTGACTGTCCGGCCCATGTTCTGCCTGTGACAAGAGATCTGCTGCCACAAAAGCAGGATTGGCCGTTTCATCGGCCATTACACAGACTTCACTGGGGCCTGCCGGCATATCAATGGCAACTCCCTCCTGCTGTACCAACTGCTTGGCCATGGTAACATACTGGTTACCCGGACCGAATATTTTATACACCTGCGGAACTGTTCTTGTACCGTAAGCCATAGCGGCAATGGCCTGTACACCCCCTACCTTAAAAATATGGGATACACCGCAGAGCTTTGCTGCATAGACAATGGCCGGATTCAAATGCCCGAATATATCCGGCGGGGAACAGAGTACTATTTTTTTACAACCTGCCAGTTTTGCCGGAATAGCCAGCATCAGCACGGTAGAAAACAAAGGGGCGGTTCCTCCCGGAATATAGATCCCCACTTTTTCAATCCCCACAGATTTACGCCAGCACTGAACTCCAGGCATGGTTTCCATGATTTCAGGGGCAGCTATTTGTGCCCGGTGAAATTTTTCAATATTCGCAGCCGCGGTCTGGATGGCTTTTTTCAGTTCTTCCGAAACCAATGCTTCGGCATTAAACAGTTCTTCCTCTTCATTAAACCAGAAATCCGGCAGGTCCACTTTCTCAAACTGCTGGGTATATTCCCGGATGGCAGCATCCCCATTCTCTTTCACATCATCCAGTATTTCCCTTACCCGCTTTTGCAAAGCGGCTGCATTAATGGCCGGGCGCTGAATAATATCCTCCCACAAAAATTTACCGGGTTCAATAAATACTTTCATCGGGTTCAGTTTTATCAGTTCCTATAAAATCATTTTCTCAATTGGTATGACCAAAATACCCTGGGCACCAGCTGCTTTTAACTGTTCAATAATATCCCAGAATTGTTTTTCACTTAATACACTGTGTACACTGCTCCAGCCTGCTGTGGCAAGGGGTAATACAGTAGGGCTTTTCATGCCCGGTAATAAGCTGATGATTTCAGTAAGCTTTTCATTCGGGGCATTTAATAAAATGTATTTATTGTTTTTGGCCTTTTTTACACTTTCTATACGGAAAGTAATTTTATCTAAAAGGCTTTGTATTTCCGGGGTCAGGTTTTTGTTTTTAATTAATGCAGCCTGGGATTGCAGGATAATTTCTGTTTCTTTCAACCCATTCATAAACAAGGTACCTCCACTGCTTACCAGGTCACAAACCGCATCAGCCAAACCTATTCCAGGGGCAATTTCCACACTGCCACTGATTTCATGTATTTCTGCATTCACCCCATTTTCTTTGAGGAACTTCTCTACCAGTACCGGATAAGAAGTTGCAATTTTTTTACCTTCCAGAAAAGAAGCACCGGTGTAGTCGTCCGACTTTTTAACCGCTACACTTAACCTGCATTTTCCAAAGCCCAGGCGCTCTACCACATCTACCTGCCTGTTTTTTTCATACACTACATTTTCGCCCACAAAACCAATATCGGCTACGCCATCTTCCACATATTGCGGAATATCGTCATCGCGCAGAAAAAACACTTCCAGGGGAAAATTGTCGGCTTCGGTTCTTAACCTGTCTTTTACATTTCGCAGGTCAATCCCGCAATCTTTTAAAAGCTTCAGCGAATCTTCTGATAACCTGCCACTCTTCTGTATGGCCACTTTTATTTTAGTCCCGTTTGCTGATAAGCTGTTTCCATTACTGTTGCTCATATTTTAAGTTCTTTTATTGTCCGCTGTTTTTTGGTTTAATGACAGCGGGCAGGGTGTAAAAAAAGGGCTTACTGTTAAGTAAGCCCTTTAATGTTTTATCATTACTACACAAAACACCAACTGCTTACCGAAGAGGCAAGTGATGATGATGGTTATGTATTGTTGTTTTCATATTCAGGTTGCAAATGTAATGCCTGATGAAATTCCGTACAAATTTTTTATGGAAAGGGAATCCTTAAAATAATTTATCTTAACAAAAAAATACCGGATGAACTATAAAAAACTAATTGTTGCGCTGGGATTACTGTGCATAGTATTGAATCTGGCCACTGCACAGGATGCCACTGGCTACCAGACGCCGCCTAAAGTAATTGCAGATTTATTATTGGCCAAGCCCACTCCTTCTGTATTGATTGACAGTAAAGGGGAATGGATGGTCTTACTGGAACGGAACAGTTATCCCTCTGTGGAAGAACTGGCCCAGCCGGAATATAAAATAGCAGGGCTGCGTATAAACCCTAACAATTTTGCACCCAGCAGACAAAACTTTATCCGTAGTTTCTCTGTAAAAAACATTAAAACCGGAGCAATAACCAAAGTAACCGGCCTACCTGCTGCTTTACAAGCAGGGAATGTTAGTTTCAGCCCGGATGAAAAAAAAGTTGCTTTTACCCAAACCAATGCAGGATCGGTGGACCTGTATACTATTGATATCAGCAGTAAAAAAGCGGTTAAAATCAATACCCGGCCTTTAAATATTGTGTTGACAGATGGTATTTCCTGGATTGACGGGCATACCCTGTTGTATAAAGTGGCCATTAAACCAGCCAGTGCTGCCCCTCACAAGCCATTAATGCCAGATGGGCCTACTATTCAGCAAAGCCTGGGAAAAACAGCTCCGAGCCCTACCTATCAGGACCTGATCAAATCTCCTTTTGATGAAAAGTTATTTGCATTTTTTGCTACGGCTCAGCTGGTAATGAATAAAAACGGGACTGAAACCCCGATTGGGCAACCTGCCATTTATTTGAATGCCGACCCATCGCCTGATAAAAAATTCCTGCTGACCAGAACCATCCATGCCCCTTTCTCCTACCTGGTTACGGCTTTTGAATTTCCTTCTACGGTTAGGGTGACTGACCTGACAGGTAAACCCATTAAGCTGCTGGCAGAATTGCCCTCCGGCGAAGGCACTCCTTCCGGTTATGATAATACCCAGAATATTGACCATAATTTTCAATGGCGGGAAGATGTTGCAGCAACAGTTAGCTGGTCGCACCCGCTGGACAGTGGCCTGATCAAAAACAAAGTAGATTTTCACGATGCCGTATTTGCACTGGCAGCTCCGTTCTATGGTGCCCCTGTAACCTTATTTAAAACAAAAATGCGGTATCAGGGTATTTACTGGGGTAATAACAATATTGCATTGGTATCTGAAATATTGCGTTCTAAACAATTAGTCCGCATGAGCCGGTTTAACCCGGAAACAGGTGCTTTGGAAACATTGAATGAACGTAACCTGACCGATGCCTATAAGGATCCGGGCAGGCCTGTTTTGCATAAAAACAGTTTTGGAAGGGAAGTAATTACTACCCTTAAAAATGGCAGCACTGTTTTACTGAATAATACAGCAGGGTCTTCTCCAAAGGGCGACCTGCCATTCCTGTCTGAAATGAACCTGGATTCCAAACAAAACAATATACTCTGGCGCTGTAGCGAAGGTTATTTTGAATATGTAACCCAGGTAATTGATCCTGAAAAACTCGTCCTGATTACCCGTAAGGAAAGCCAGAAAGAGGTACCGAATTATTATCTGAAAAACCTGATACTCAGAATGGCGGACCAGCCCATTACTGCCTTTACCAATCCTTATCCTCAGTTAGAGGGGGTAACGAAACAAAAGGTTTCCTACAAACGTGCTGACGGGGTGGACCTGACCGGCGACCTCTACCTGCCGGCCGGATATAATAAGGATAAGGACGGGCTTTTGCCTGTGCTGATATGGGCTTACCCGAGGGAGTTTAATTCAGCTGCTGATGCTGCACAGATCAGGGGTTCTCAATCCAGATTTACACTGATCAGCTGGGCCTCCCCTGTATTTTTTGTTACACAGGGATTTGCCGTGCTGGACAATGCTGAAATGCCCATTGTTGCTACCGGTGAAAACAAAAAGCCAAATGATGATTTTGTACACCAGTTACAGTTAAATGCAGCAGCTGCTATTCATAAATTATCGGATATGGGTGTGGGTGATTCAAACAGGGTTGCTGTAGGCGGACATAGTTATGGTGCGTTTATGACCGCCAACCTGCTGGCACATACCAGCCTTTTTAAAGCAGGTATTGCACGCAGTGGTGCGTATAACAGGACATTGACACCGTTTGGTTTTCAGAATGAGGACAGAACCTACTGGCAGGCACCTCAGTTGTATTATGAAATGAGTCCGTTTAGTTTTGCAGACAAAATTAAAACACCCCTGCTTTTAATTCACGGGGATGCAGATGACAATACCGGTACCTACCCTATTAACAGTGAAAGGTTGTATAATGCCATTAAGGGTAATGGCGGAACGGTACGGTTTGTATTCCTGCCCTATGAAGCCCATGGATACAGGGGCAAAGAAAACCTGTTGCATATGCTTTGGGAAGAAGATCAATGGTTGGAAAAATATGTAAAAAAACCAGTGAAATAAATCTTTACAGTATCTCTTAAATAAAAACAGGAGGGCCGGATGGCCCTCCTGTTTTTATTTACATTAGTAATGAATTACCCTCTTTTACGGTGTTTATGATAATGGCTTTTTTTATGGGCACTGGCCTGTGAATGATGGATTTGCTGCTGGGGATTATGGTGTTCAGGAGCTGTTTCAATTTTACGGATCAGGCTACCCAATAAAAGCAGGGCAAATCCACATAAACCCAGCATTACCTGTGTAAACCTCAATTCCTGAATTAAAATGGTTTCACTGATAATAAAAATCAGCAGAATGGCACCTTCCACAATAATAAAACCTTCAAAACCTTTGGTATGCTTATACGTCATGGCCGCTGCCAGAACACTGAATACACCCACAAATACAATCAGTAACCAGGCAGGGGTACCGTAATCCTTAAAAGGAGATCCTTTTAAATCATCCACCGATAACTGCAACAAGTGGCCAGAAGTATCAGAAAGCAAAAAATATCCTCCAACAAATGCACTGAGGGCTAAAACCAATAATAGTGCTACGGTTAACTGACGGGCTGTTTTCATATTCGCAATTTATACTCAAATCAACTAATAATTAAGTAGTTAATCTATGATTTAAGTCAGCCTAAACACATAAATCAACCCACTACAATATAGTACAAATTGACTAAATAATTAGTATTTTAAGGGAGAAATCAATCTTTCAGAAAGTCGCGCCACCAGTAACCCGAGTTTTTAATAGTCCTGAGCTGGGTTTCAAAATCTATATGCACCAGGCCAAACCTTGCTTTAAACCCTTCCGCCCATTCAAAATTATCGGTAAGGGTCCAGGCAAAATAACCATCTATTTTCATTCCATTTCGCTTTGCTTTCAGCATGGCTTTGAGGTATTGCTGAAAATAGTGGATCCGTTGGATATCATTAACCACCCCATTTTTCAGTTCATCTTTAAAATAAGCCCCGTTTTCGGAGACGATGATGGACCGTATTCCTTTATACGCATTAAACTTGGCGAGAATATTATAGAAACTATCGGCATTGATTTCCCAGCCCATGGCGGTGGTTGCCACTTTACGGGTGGAAGCTTTTACTTCAGTAGCCTGTACATAAGGAATAATACCATTGTATTTTACAGTAACCGGGAAATAGTTCTGAACACCTATAAAATCAAAATCAAAATGCATGCGTTCTGTAAACTTCCAGGCTTTTACCTGTAAGTGTAATTTATCCATTAAAGGAAAATCATCATGCGGATAATTCATTCCCAATGAAGGTTCTACAAACAATCGGTTTAAAAGTATATCTACCCGGTTGGCAGCCTGCAGGTCTGTTTCTTTCTGAGAAAAGGGTTTGACTTCACTGCAGGAAAAACTGGTGCCGATATATGCATTTTTAACCAGTAACCGTAATATCCTCCCCCCTTCTGCCTGAGCAAGGCAGGCATTATGCACGGATGACAAAAATAAACTGACATTGGTTTTACCGGGTGCATGTTTACCAATCAGGTAGCCCAGTGAGGTAAATCCCATGGGCTCATTTAACACAATCCAGTTTTTAACTGTACCGCCAAATTCTTCTGCACATACGGTAACAACCCTGCTGAACCATTTTACCAGCAGGTGGGAAGCCCATCCTCCTTCTTTTTCCAATGCCTGAGGCAGATCCCAATGATACAGGGTAACAAACGGAATCATGTCCAGTAAAAGAATCTCATTAATTAATTTATGGTAAAACTGAATGCCTTCTTTATTGACCCTGCCGGTGCCTTCCGGCAAAATACGGCTCCAGGAAATGGAGAAACGAAACACTTTAAAGCCCAATGCTTTTGCCAGCAAAAGGTCGTCCTTATACCGGTGATAAAAATCGCAGGCCATACTGGGCCTTGCAGATCCATTGATTTTACCGGTCCGGTTTGCAAACTGGTCCCAGATAGAAGGCCCCCGACCGCCTGTAAATGCCGCTCCCTCATTTTGAGCAGCCGATATGGCTACCCCCCACAAAAAATCCTTCCCGTAAACTGATGCTTTGAAATCGGACAACAGGCTAATCATAAATACAAAGATGTAAACTGAATGTTACCGGAATATTAAATTTAAAAAAATCAATTAAACGTTTGTTTAGTTTCAAACAATTGTTTAATTTTGTTGTTTAGTAACTAATCGCATGAGCACAGATAAAAAAGACCATATTATAGATGCAGCTATTCAACTCTTTGCAGAACAAGGGTTTGAAGGCACTTCTATCCGTGATTTGGCAGCCAAAGCAGAAGTAAATATTGCAATGGTTAACTATTATTTTGGTTCAAAAGACAAATTATTTGAAGCCATTATTGAACAAAGGTCTGGCTACCTGAAAGAAAAACTGGAGGAAATTTTATTAAATAACAGTATTTCTGATGTGCAGAAAATAGACCAGGTAATTGAACATTTTGTAACCCGTATTTTATCTAATTACCATTACCACCGGTTAATTCACCAGGAGCTGATGCTGCAGCAACGGGAAGGCACCCATACCCGGATTGTGGAACATTTTACCAAAAACGCTGATATAATCAAAACGATCATTGATCAGGGTATTAAAAAGAAATCCTTCAGAAAAGTAGATGCAGAACTGACCATCGCCAGCCTGATTGGTACCATTAACCAGGTAATGCTTTCCAAATCCATGTGTTCTATAACGATACATAAAGACAAAAAAGTAAATCCCTATACAGATGAAGTATTTAAAAAAAGACTGGTTACACATTTAAAACAAATCATGCACGCACATTTATTAAATTAAACTATTAATTATATCCAATGACTACAACATCTAAATCAAAATCAGAAGAAAAAAAGTCCCCGGTAAGACTGATCATTATCGGTATTGTATTGATCATCGCTGTGTTTTTTGGCTATCAGAAAATACATTTTGCCATGACCCATGAAACCACGGATAATGCTCAGGTGGAAACACAGATCACACCAGTATTGCCCAGGGTTTCAGGCTATGTTAAAACCATTAATGTAAAAGACTATGATACTGTAAAATCCGGAGAACTGGTAGTAGAACTGGATGATGCTGAATTACAGACCCAGTTAATGGAAATGGAAGCTGATTACAGGCAGTCTGAAGTTGATATTGTCAATGCAAAAGCCATGCTGAACAATGCCATTGTTTCTTTAAGTGTAAACAAAGGAACCATTGATATTAATAAAGTGAAGCTGAATAAAGCACAGGAAGACCTGGGCAGGGACCAGAACTTATTTAACAGTGAAGCCATTACAAAAAAGCAACTGGACGATAGCAGGTATAATCTGGAAACTGCACAGAAAACACTGACCAACAGTCAGAATGACCTTAATTCTGCCCAAAGCAGGATTGCCGTTTTAAATTCTGCTGTACAGAAATCTGAAGCTGCTTTACAGGTAAAACAAGCTAAAATAGATGAAACCAAACTGAAAATTTCTTATTCAAAAGTATATGCCCCGGAAAGTGGTAAAATTGGTAAAAAGAATGTTTCCATGGGTCAGTTTGTACAGGCCGGAACTCCTCTTTTCTCTATCGTTACAGACACCACTTACTGGATTGTTGCAAACTTTAAAGAAAACCAGATTAAAAAATTATTTCCCGGTAAAGTAGTGGATATTGAACTGGATGCTTATCCTGATTTAAAACTTACCGGATCTATTGAAAGTTTAAGTGACGCTACCGGTGCTAAATTTTCATTATTACCTCCGGATAATGCCAGCGGAAACTTTGTAAAAGTTACTCAGCGCGTTCCGGTTAAAATTAAGATCAATGACGTTGAAAAATACAAAGACCAGTTAAGAGCAGGGTTAAGTGCCTATATCAGCATTGACACCAAATAAACAGGCTCCTGTTTTTTGTAGGAATCAGCAATCTTTAAACAGAAATTAATTATCGAATGGCTACACCAAGAGGTTTTGCTAGAGCTATTATTGTAATTACTACCGTAACTGCTGCAGTGATGGAACTGATTGACACATCGATTGTAAATGTGGCTTTGAGTGATATGAGCGGTAGCCTTGGTGTGAATATTGAAGACATCAGTTGGGTAATTACATCTTATGCTATTGCCAATGTGATTATTATTCCTTTAACAGGGTTTTTAGCTGAATATTTCGGCAGAAAAAATTACTATATCGCTTCCATGATCATTTTCACGGCAGCATCGTATATGTGCGGAAACAGCACTACCCTGATGGAAATCATTATCTGGCGCTTTGTGCAGGGTGTGGGTGGAGGTGCTTTATTATCTACCTCACAAGCCATCCTGTTTGATGCTTTTGAAACAAAGGACAGGCCAATTGCTTCCGGGCTTTTTGGGATGGGCATTGTATTAGGGCCTACCCTGGGGCCAACAGTGGGTGGATATATTATTGAACATTTCAGCTGGCCTTTGATTTTCATGATCAATATCCCTATTGGTATTATTGCAACCATTCTTTCTTTCACTTTTATAGAAAAAAAGAAGGGGGAGGGCACAAAGAAAAAGGAAATTCATATCGATTATATGGGTATTGCGCTGCTGGCTGTAGGTATTGGCTGTCTGCAATATGTGCTGGAAAGAGGCGAATCGGAAGACTGGTTCAGCAGCGAATATATCCGTATTTGTTCGGGACTGGCGTTGGTGGGATTGGCAGGATTCATCATCTATGAACTAAGTATCCCATCCCCGGCGGTTAACCTGAAAGTGCTGGGAAACCGAAACCTGGCTTTTACTACGATCTTTACCTTTATTGTGGGACTGGGTTTATTTACCTCCGTTTTCGTATTCCCGGTATTGGCACAAAGAGTGTTAGGATTTACGGCTTATGAAACCGGGCTCACTCTTTTTGCACCTACTTTAATAACCGTAATATTAATGCCGGTGATTGGAAAAGTAATGACGAAAGGGGTCTCACCCATTCCATTTGTCGTCACGGGATTCCTCTTATTTGCAGGATATTGCTTTACCAGTGCTAAATTGAGTCCGGATGTAGGCAAATGGGATTTCTTTTTCCCGCTTGCATTGAGAGCAATAGGTATCAGTATGGTTCAGTTACCATTAATTAACCAGGCAGTAGCAGGTTTGGAACCGAAAGACTATGCATCGGGTATCTCACTGAATAATATGATCCGTCAGTTGGGTGGTGCATTTGGTATTGCAATGGCTAATAATTATATAGCCAACCGGCATGCACAACACCGTATGGACCTGGTGAGTTCAATGCCTGAAGGCTCTGGTCTGCTGAACGACAGGATCAACACCATCTCTCAGGGAATCATTTCCAAAACCGGAGATGTTGCAGTAACTGCTACTCATAAAGCAATCGGCATGATTGATCTTTCTGTAGACAGACAAGCTAATTATTTGGCCTATTTAGATACATTCAGGCTGATAGGTATTTTCTTTATCATTGCCATTCCGCTGGTAGCTTTTTTAAGGGTTAAGAAAAAAACGGCTTCAGAAATGGCTGCAACCATGAAAGCTGCATCGGAAGCGCATTAAAATACAGGTTTGATTTAAATGAGTACACAAAAAATAAACGCATCATAACTATGAAAAAAATTTTATTAATTATTCTGCTGGGCTTCACCGCAACATTTTCTTTTGCACAGGCAAAAGTAAATGACGAATTAAAAGGGCTGATCAGCCAGTCATTTACCTATTTCCCTAAAGTGAAGGAAGTGGAAAATACGGTAGCTACGGCACAACAGAAAATTCTGTTAACAGAAATAGCTAAAGCACCCAATGTAAATTATGAAGCTTCCTATACTTTTGTAGAACCTAAAATTGTAATTCCCTTCCCATTGGGCCCTGGTGGTTCTCTTGTAAATTTTCAGTTTGCACCTGTACATAATGTAGCTACAGATGTAAATGCAAACTATGCACTGTTTGATTTTGGCAGGATTAAAGCAAATGTAACCCGTTCTAAAGATGACCTTAAATATGCGCAGCACAATGTGGAATTTGTAAAAAACCAGTTAGCTTCCCAGGTTTCCAATATTTATTACAATATAGTGTACCTGAAAGAAGCCATTGCCATACAGGACAGCGTTTTACAGTTTCTGGAAGACAACAGGATTATTACTGAAAATAAACTGAAGAATGGAGATGCTTTGAAAATTGACCTGCTGAATATATTATCTACTTATGATGCAGAAGAAAACAGAAAAGTAGACCTGCAAAACAATCTGGACAAACAATTGAATTTACTGGAGTATACCACAGGTATCAGAAAGAATGCCGGTAAGGCATTTGATTTTGATGTTACCCTTGCTGATGCCGATGCTGCATTCAGTACCGCACAGGCTAATAATGTTGATTTCCTGCTTGCAAAAGATAAAATCAAACAATCTGAAAGTGACCTGGGTATTGCCAAATTGGGTAATAAACCCTCTGTAGACCTGCGTGCTGCCGGTGGTTTTAAAAATGGCTATATTCCTGATGTAAACGAGATTAAATTTAATTATTATGCAGGTATCTCTTTTTCTGTTCCTATTTACAATGGTGGCAAAACCAAACAACAGGTAAAATTGCAGGAGAACCTGATCCGTCAGAATGAATTAAATGTGGAATCGCTGAACAGTAATTACAAAAAAGATATCAACCAGGCTTTAACAGATATAAAAAGTAATTATGAAAGAATCAGAAATACAAAGGGGCAGATTGAACAGGCAAAAGTAGCACAGGAATTAGCGGCTACCCGTTTTAAAAACGGAGTGGGCACTAATCTGGAATTAACCAATGCCAGCACTAATGTACAAAGGGCTGCCTTAACCAAACTTCAATACGAATACCAATTATGTATTGCCAAATTAGAACTGGCAAGACTGATGGGATATCAGTACTGGTAATAATTTTTTTTGTGAGCAGTGAATACAATAAAGCGGGAAGAAATCTTCCCGCTTTTCTATTTTATAAAAAGGATTCAGCTTTATTTAGCATCAAACCAGATAGGTGTGGAATCTGTTGGATGGGCATTGTAATTAATGGTCAATTCTTCTCCCTTATCAATATCCCGCACCACTTTTAAGGTGATAAGATTTGTTTCATAATCCATTTCATATTCACAATTGGAATTATAATCGTGGTTATACATGGAAATATACCCAAGCCCCAATGCGGCTTTTCTTTTGCTATGCCCCCATTCAAAAATATAATCATGCAGTAAGGTCTGCTCTATTATTTTTCTTTGTGCCACCGAAAAAACCAATACAGGAGATATTTCCACAATGGTGCCCGATTTTATTTTTTCAGTTGTAAAAACACCACGGCCTCCTTTATCAGATGGAGCAATTAATAAAATGGGTAAAATCATAATTTCAATATAGTGTTTAGTATAAATTCAATTTATGCTGCAGTTTTTCTTTAACCCCTCCATTCCAATCAGATTGTAAAATACTCAGTATTATAGAATCCCTCCTGCTCCCGTCGCGGTTAAATGTGTTACTTCTTAATACACCTTCCTCCCGGCATCCAATACTTTTCATAGCGGCAATACTGCGGGCATTATTATTATCTGCCCTGAATTCAACCCTCTCAAAATCGCAGGTGTCAAATGCGAAAGACAATAGTAAGAATTTACAGTGCTTATTCAGCCCCGTACCCCAAAAACGGTTACCATACCAGGTATAACCCAATTGCAAAGTTTTTTGTAAAATATTAATATCATAAAAACGCGTAGAACCAGCATAAACCTGCAACTTTTTATCAAATACAATAAATGGATATTCATGTTGCTGTTGCCGGGAATCTAATGCTGTCTGAATATATCGTTTCAGGTTTTCCTCACCGGAAGCTGTTTGTAAAGAATATTGCCATAATTCGGGTTCATGTAAAGCATAAGGTTTTAAAAAATCAGCATCAGTTTCTGCAAGGGGGCGCAATAATACGGCAGCATCCTCCAGCACATATTGCTCCTCAAAACTGAATAAAAACGCCATATAGAATTGATTTTGAAAGTAAATGGGTTACAACTAAACGGCTGTAAATTCATCAAAATAAATGATATTGCAGTAAAATAATAAAATCATATGTGTGGAATAGTTGGGTATACAGGATTCAGAGAAGCCTATCCTGTAATTATTAAAGGATTAAAGAGACTGGAATACCGTGGATATGACAGTTCCGGTATTGCGCTTTTAAACAGCGGATTGAAAGTATACAAAAAGAAAGGACGGGTGTCTGAACTGGAAGAAGATGTAATTGGAAAAGATATTCACGGGCATATTGGTATTGGCCATACCCGTTGGGCAACACATGGAGAACCGAGCGACCGGAATGCACATCCGCATTTATCCAATAGCGGAGAACTGGCAATGATCCATAACGGTATTATTGAAAACTATGTACCTATCAAGAATGACCTGATCAAAAAAGGATACACTTTTAAAAGTGATACAGATACTGAAGTGTTGCTGAATTTTATTGAAGACATCAAAATTAACAATCACTGCACCCTGGAAGAAGCATTGAGGATTGCA
>Ga0364867_10348_pt1 | contig 27961 bp, 16 predicted proteins | sample ExccelAu500001D4_3_FD_206915 | JGI IMG/M metagenome (GOLD analysis project Ga0364867, IMG submission 206915) | Enriched cells from Trout Bog Lake Hypolimnion, Wisconsin, USA - BchlTB.Aug13.5000.01.D4 | ecosystem: Environmental > Aquatic > Freshwater > Lake > Hypolimnion/Profundal zone | place... | reverse complement strand
CCAGTGAAAAATAATTTTAAAAAAAATTGTTAGGTTTACACGCTAATTTGGAAGCATTCCGGAAATAAGGAATACATGGACTGGTTCCGGTTCATAGTGTCAGGCATGGTTAATTGCAGAAACAAAATTCACAGTGAAATGAAAGAATTCCGCGTCCTCCTTGTGGTTACGATCCTCTCATGCTGCTGCATCCCCCTGGATCTGCCGGCCCAGGTCTGGTTCAGCAATCCCGGTCTCAGGCTTGAGATCGGGAAGCAGGGACAGCTGGGATCCCTGGTCTGCCCTGCCGGTAATAAAGATTATCTCTTTAAAGGGGACACTTCATTTCTTGTTAAAATCAAGACTGCTGCCGGATGGGAGTCTCCGGGAAGCATGACATTCCAAAAGGAAGCAAGTTCCATCAGTTTGTTCTATTCGCGAAGCAGGGTCATTGTGGAAGTAAAAGTTGTTGAAAGAACAGGCTATCTGGTTTTTGAGATCACCGGTATAATGCCCGAAGGGAGAGTGGACTTCATTACCTGGGGACCGATACACCTTACAATAAACAAAACTGTGGCTGAAATTCTCGGTGCGAGTAGTGATGATACGACAGCTGTAGGGTTGATGCCCCTGAATGTGAAGACTCTGGGAGGGTTTCCATTGAACGATGAAGGTTCCGATCCTTCACGAAGCAGCTCGGCTCAAAAAACCTCTTATGGTTCGGTGATCCAGGCATACAGCATGGACCGTTCCCGTCCCCGCAAGGTCAGTGGCTGGTGGGGACAATATCCCGACATGCCGGTAGATCCCGTAATGGGTGAAACTGCAAAGGGATCGAAAGTCGCATTATTTGTATGTACAAACAAGGAGCTCCTGGACCGGATAGGGGTCATCGAACTGGCCGAAGGGCTTCCCCACCCGTTGTTTGAAGGGAACTGGTCCAAACGTTCTCCCCGTTCGGGCAGATCCTACCTGATCGCTGATTATTCTGAAGAAACCATAGACGAATTGCTGGAATATACCCGCCGGGCCAACCTGCAGACTCTGTACCATATGAATGCATGGGCCAGCTGGGGGCATTACGAACTGAACTCTGAATTCTTTCCGCACGGCCTGCAGGGACTGAAAACATGCATGGAAAAGGCAAAGAGCAAAAACATTCTGCTTGGAGCCCATACCCTCACCAATTTCATCAATACCAACGACCCCTATGTGACCCCGGTTCCCGATAAACGTCTCGCTGTCACGGGCGGAAGCATAATCACAGCCTCTCTTAGTGAAAACGATACAGTGATCCCGGTTGAATCAATAAAATATTTCACCAACAGCAAAGCCGACTGGCTGCATACCGCTCGTATCGGGGATGAACTCATCACCTATGGAAAAGTTATCGAAGGCAATCCCTGCAAGCTAGCTGCTTGCCGGCGGGGGGCATTCGGGACAAAACCCTCATCTCATCCGGCATCAGAAACAATAGTAAAACTACTTGACCATCCATACAAGGTATTTTTTCCGAACCTTGAACTTCAGCAGGAAATTGCAGTCAACCTGGCAAAACGGTTCAACGAAACAGGATTTTCCCAGATGGACTTCGACGGCTTCGAAGGTTGTCTTGCTTCAGGACAGGGAGATTATGCCCAGGAGATCTTTGCAAAAGCATTCTATGAGAACCTGGATCATATGGTGTTGAACGGGACCAGCATGTCGAAACCGTTCTACTGGCATATCAACACTTATTGCAACTGGGGCGAGCCATGGAACGGCGGGTTTACCGAAAGCATGCAGCAATACCGCATCGACAACCAGGGGCTGTTCGACCGCAACCTGATGCCTCATATGCTGGGATGGTATCTGCTTACCGACAGTACGACGCTGGAAGAGATGGAATGGATGCTGGCCCGGGCCGCAGGATATAATGCAGGTTTCGGGATGGCTACCAGCCTGAAGGCGTTAAGAAATAACCCACTCACACCCGAACTTCTGGATGCCATCCGTGACTGGGAGATCTGCAGGAGGGACAAGGCTTTTCCCAAAGATCTCATCAGTGACCTCAGGGATCCATCCAAAGAATTCCATCTCGAAAAAGTATCGGCAGTGGCGTGGGACCTGTATCCCATGTACCACCTTGGAAAGCAGTATGGAAAAACTGTGTATAAAAAAGGTAAACCCCGAAGGATCGCTATACAGGTGGAATAAAATAATTACAATTGGACGATTTACCATTTACGAATGAATTGTGAGATTGTCGATGGATGATTAATTTACTTCACTCGTAAATCAAAAATCAAAAAATTTAATCTGAAATCGTAAATCGTCCAGTCGTAAATCAATCACCCTTTTTTTCAGTTTTAACAGTGAACGCCGGCTGAGAGTATTCTTTCGGAATATAATCCTCGGGTATGGCTATCCTGTTCCCTTCCCGTAACGAACGGTAATGAGGCGACATGATCTCCACTCCTGAATTGTTAAAGCTTTCCTGGATATTCCTGTGAAGGTCCGAAAGGATGACTGCCATTTGCTGAGCGTTCCGGGTATAGGCGTTGATCTGGTAACTAACATAAAAATCATCGAGGCTGGTCTGGAAAACGAAAGGTTCGGGTTCATGCAGTATCTGGTCTGTAGCTTTGGCAGCATCTATAAGCAGCTGGTGCACCTGCCTCCATGGCTCTTCATAACCTATGGTGACCGTGGTATGCAAAATAAGTCCGTCCTCACCGGCAAGTGTAGAATAATTGACTACTTCGGAAGCGCTGACCTTGCTGTTGGGGATGGTGATGATCTCGTTCTTGATCGTGCGGATCTTTGTGACTGCCATTGTTTTTTCAACCACATCGCCAGTATTATCCCCTACCCTGATCCTGTCGCCGATCTGGAACGCCCTGGTGAACGTAAGGGCAAAACCCGAAACCAGGTTGCCCAGGATGCTGGCTGAAGTAATCGAGAAAAGAAGTCCAACAAGCACCGAAACTCCCTGGAATACCCTGGAGTCGGAGCCGGGAAGGTATGGGTAGATCAATATCAGGGTAAACACCCAGATGAGGAATTTAATGATATTGAACACCGGCTGTGCCCATTCAGGGTAGAAACCTTTAAGATTGATGGCCCCTTTTTCAATTTCCGCTTTAAAGAACCTGAAAAGCCGGATGACCAGTGTTGAAATGAAAATGATTACAATGATGGTGATGAGATTTGGTATGAAGAACCAGAGCGCAAGCAAGAAACTTTTCACCGGGTTCAGTATGAAGTTCAGGAATATAAGCGAGTAAACCTTGGTCCATGGGAGAAGGTAACCGGTAAGGGCGAGTGCCGTGACAAAGAGCAGGATGATGAGGACATATCTCAGGATCACAATCAGCGAATGGAAAAACCTGATCTGGTGCCGGGCATTTATAACCTGGTAATCTCTTATCTTTATTTTTGAAAGTACCCCGGGACCTTTATCATGTATTCTACTATCAAAAAAATGGTAGAATTTATTGACCAGGTAAACGAAGAATATAAGTAAAACAAGGATTATACCTGAGAATATAATGCTCTTGAAGATCCCGGCCTGTGAGTTTTGCTCAATGGTTTCAGTCAGTGCCGTTGTAATCTGCCTATGCCTTTCAAAAGCAATGATGTCTGCAGGTTTGTTCTCCGCCCTTGCATCAGCAGGGGTTACGGCAGTGACAATCATTTCGCCGTATACTACCTCGATCTCATCCTCATTATGAATGATTTTAAGAGAATCGGCTCTGAAAAAAGGATCTCCGGCGATCTTTCTGAGGATACTGCTGACTGTGGCAGCGCGGTTTTCAGCTGAATACGGACCGATTTTCGCTCTGATATGAAAAAGGTCTTTCCCGAACGGATTGACGGGGTAACCGGTTAACCCTGCCCTTATTGTATCATGTATGGCTGCTTTTTCCTGAGCCTCCGGCAAGAAGGGCAGGATCATCAGGATCAGAAACATGAAGGCCGGAACCTTGCTGCGAAAACCTCTTACTTGTTGCATATCCCCCTGATTGATAAAATTCTTTACGAATATATAAAATTTTTATACCGACACCAATTCATATACAACCAGGTACATGTATTTTTCCTACTTTTGTGCCCCGTAATTTTATTTGGTTTAAATTCAGATAGATGATGAATATCATGAAATTCGGCGGCACATCCGTGGGCTCAGCTGAGAGGATGATAGCTGTGGCAAAGCTTACTTCCTCATACCCCGGATCCAGGATGGTCGTCCTTTCGGCTATGTCGGGAACCACCAACAACCTGCTGGAGATCGCTGACTACCTTACGAAAAAGAACACCAACGCGGCCCATGAGAAGATCAACCTTCTTGAAAAGAAATACCAGAAAGTGGCAGGGGATTTGTTCCCTGCTGTAAAAGCCAGGAAAGACGCCCTGGACCTGCTGAAGGAACATTTTAATTATATCCGTTCCTTTACACTTGACCTCTTCACTTCCAATGAACTTAAATGCATAGTTGCCCAGGGCGAATTGCTTTCGACCGCCCTTTTCGAAATGTATTGCAGGGAGAACGGGATAGATGCGGTGATGATACCCGCACTGAACTTCATGAGGATCGACAGGGAACAGGAACCAGACCAGTTTTACATAAAAGAGAACCTCCAAAGGGAACTGGATAAATACCCTGGTAAAACATTTTTCATCACCCAGGGTTTTATCTGCCGTAATGCGTTCGGGGAGGTCGATAACCTGAAGCGTGGTGGTAGCGATTATTCAGCTTCGCTGATAGGCGTTGCCCTTAATGCCTCATCCATACAGATATGGACCGATATTGACGGGTTTCACGACAATGATCCCAGGTACGTGCAGAACACCCATGCCATTGCCGAGCTGTCGTTTGACGAAGCCGCCGAACTGGCATATTTCGGGGCCAAGATCCTGCATCCTTCCACCATTCTTCCCGCTAAGGTGGCAGGCATACCGGTCATCATAAAGAACACCCTGGATCCCGGAGCAGCAGGTTCAACCATTACCGACAAGATAACAGGTAAAGGAATCAAAGCCATCGCCGCTAAGGACGGGATCACTGCGATCCGTGTCAAGTCGGGGAGAATGTTGCTGGCTTATGGATTTATGAGAAAGGTTTTCGAGATCTTCGAGATCTATAAAACACCCATTGACATGATCACCACTTCGGAGATCAGCGTTTCACTTACCATTGACGATACCAGCCGGCTTTCGCGCATCACTGATGACCTGAAACATTATGGCTCGGTTGAGACCGACCATGACCAGACCATTATTTCGGCAGTGGGCGAAGGCATAACTGAAGGTAGCGATGCCGCGCACCTGGTGTTCACCGCTCTCAGGGGGATACCAGTGAGGATGATCTCTTACGGAGGCAGCCAGCACAATATTTCCATCCTGATCCCCTCTTCATTTAAAAGCCAGGCCCTGAACGCCCTCAGCGCACATCTTTTCAATCACTGATATCCACAGCCATGTTCAGCCCGGGAATTACCGATAAACTCAGGAAAATTAACACTCCGTTCTATTATTACGACCTGGGTTTGCTTAATGCCACCATCAGCCGCTGCCATTATGAATCCGGGCGCTATGGTTTTCACCTGCATTACGCGCTCAAGGCAAATTCCAACCCGAAGATCCTCAACATTATAAGCAATAATGGTTTAGGTGCTGATTGCGTCAGCGGGAACGAGGTCAGGGCTGCACTGGACCATGGATTCCCCGCCGGGCGGATAGTTTTTGCAGGTGTCGGGAAAACTGACGATGAGCTGCGTCTTGCTATTGCGAGCGGGATACAGAGCATCAATGTTGAATCAGTTCAGGAGATGGAGGTCATCCAGGAACTGGCCTCTGCCATGGACAGGAATGCCAGCATTTCGCTCCGCATCATCCCTGATGTGGATGCGCATACCCACCGTCATATCACCACAGGCCTTGAAGAGAACAAATTCGGAATCCTGCCCTGGCAGTTCGATACAGTGCTTGAAAGGTTGCGCTCCCTTGACAGGCTTGAGTTCCGGGGGCTGCATTTTCATATAGGGTCTCAGATCACCGACCTGGATGTATTTAAGAGCCTTTGCGAAAGGGTGAACGAAATCAACTCCTGGTTCAGGGAACAGGGTTACAAAGCAGGGATTATCAATGTTGGGGGCGGACTTGGAGTGGATTACAGCGAACCTGACAAATGCAGTATCCCGGATTTTGAGTCCTACTTCAGGATCTTCAGCGATCTCATTGAACTCCAGGGCCCTCAGCAGCTTCATTTTGAACCCGGAAGGGCCATCGTAGCCCAATGCGGCAGCCTTGTAAGCAGGGTGCTCTTCATCAAGGAAGCCGTGAACACCAGCTTTGCCATCATCGACGCAGGCATGAACGACCTGATCAGGCCGGCGTTATACCAGAGTTACCACAAGATACAGAACCTGACATCCACAGGCAAAAAAAGAAAATACGATGTGGTGGGGCCTGTATGCGAATCTGCGGATTGCTTCGGCAAATCGGTGGTCCTGACCGAAGCAGGACGGGGCGACCTCATCGCGATACGTTCCACCGGTGCATATGGTCAGACCATGGCATCCCGTTATAACCTCAGGGATCTCGCCAAAGAGGTTTATTCGGATGAAATCTGATTAATCTCCGCTGCCAGGTTACTTCCCGAACCTGTATGCTATGTAAAGGCCGGCTCCGCTGGTAAACAGGCTGAACTCAAGAGTTTTGGATTTGGAAGTATATTCCGATGGCTGCTTATAATCTGTTGACTGATATGCATACATGAGCGTAGGATTTATTTCCGCTCCAAAAACCAGGTGGTCCTTCAGGATATAATTCAATCCGAAAATAAATGAGAGAGTGGGCGTAAGATACTGGTCCACCCTTTCGTCAGTTGATATGCCGCTCGCAGTATTTGTGGTATGCTGATAGGTGTAGCCTATCCCGGCTTCCGCCCCTAAAAGGAGCGAAAACGACGAGAATAGCCTGACCTTATGGTCAAAACCCAGCCTTAAACCGGCGCCATAGGAACTTTGTTTCTGGGTTTGACCGGAAGTGGGATTATCTGAACTGTTGCTCACTCCAAGATTAAGTGTAAGCAGGCTCAGGCGGAAACTGGTTTTGTCTCCGCCATATTTATAGCGTAATCCAAAACTGTTCAGACTTGAAAAAATGATCCCGAATTCGTTGTACCTGGCAGGAGGCTGGTCCTGTGCCATTAGTGAACTGATGAAACATCCTGAAAGCAGGATAGCAAAGATTAGATTTCTCATATTGCAGATTTATTTGTAGGTTGGTATCGTGTGATCATCGTCCGTCAATCGGGAATACCGGCATATCCATGACTTTCAGCTTCCACCTGTACCCCAGTTTCATCCTTTCCCTCGACAGGCAAATGCTGATGATGCCTGCACCGAGAAACGGCAAAGTATAATATGCCATTTCGGGTGTAAAAACCTGCTCGTGATTCAGGAGGTGGTTTATACCGATAACACAGAATGTCACTCCCGAGAAAATGCAGCAGTAAATGCCGAACTTCCTGGGGAACTTATAATCTTTATAAACGTATCGAATATTATCATATTGTATGGTTATAGGAAAATAAGTCTGCAATACCATGTTTTTTGTCCCGATATCCCAGATACGCCCCTGAAGGAACGTATCGGGCTTCACCGTCCTGAGCATGAATTTATCTTCGTTATGGAAAAAGAACTTCCTTCGTGTGCCTAATTTTTCAAGCATTAGGGTGTTCTGGGCAAGGCCATCCGCAGTCAGAAGCGATATGAGGATCCACACGATAAGCCCGCAAAGCGGGGATCTTAGCAGTGAACCCTTAAAACACATGTCAGTTCCCGAATTTATAACTGAACCCCAGGTTTAGAATCGATATTGTTCCTATGCCGAACTCTCCCATGAACGCAGCGCTGCGGCCAACCCTGAAACCCAGGAGAGTAAGCTGACCGGCAGGCAGAAGAGTCTGTGAGCTATTGGTCCTCCCTTCGGTAGTGGTCTCATAGTAATAATCCATGGTCACCCCTATGGCAACCCCTGAATACATTGCGAAGGAAGGTTTGTTCATGTACTGGAATTTAACCCTGGCCAAGGCCTGGACATAGTTATAGTTCATTGTTTCGGTTCCCGATGTACTGTGGTTGTATTTAGCGGTAACCGGTGTGTAACACATCATGAACCCCACACCTATCACCTTGTTCAGCGAACGGGTATAGCCGAAAATAAAACTGCCCGGGCTGGTGAATGAGTACGCGTTGTTCTGCCCCTGGTCAATGTAAAAGTAAACGGATCCGTAGCCGTATTCTATATAAAAATCATTCAGTACATCGTACTGGTTTTTTTTTGTTTCGGCCGGTCCAGTCGCCTGGCCGAAAGAACTGACTGCCATTATAAAAAAGCAGAATGTTAAAATTATGGAGTTTTTCATGAGAATATGTATTAAATTAGTTTCGGTTTACGGAATCATCCATCTTCACATGGTCTATCAACAAATATACATAAATTTTGTTTAAATTTGATCAGGTTGTAAAAATATTTTTCACCAATAAAAAACAAACTGCTATGCGCAAACTAATGTTGGTTCTTCCTTTTATTCTCCTGTTCTTTAGTTCTACAATGGCCCAGGACGTACCCATGAGTATAATGACGTTCAATATCCGCTATAATAATCCGGGTGACAGCCTTTATAACTGGGACCACCGGAAAAGCATGGTTTATGCTGTCTTTCATAAATACCAACCCGATCTGGCCGGGCTGCAGGAGGTACTTTACTCCCAGCTGCTCGACCTGAAGGACAGCTTAAAAGAATACTCCTGGTTCGGAGTCGGCAGGGACGACGGAATGAAGGCAGGGGAGTTTGCGCCCATTTTTTTCAAAACCTCCCGGTTCTCCAGGGTGGATGAATCTTATTTCTGGCTGTCAAAAACCCCTGATGTCCCGGGATCCAAGTCCTGGAACACGGCCTGTACAAGGATTGTCACCTGGCTGATGCTGAGGGACAAGCAGAGCGGGCAACTTTTTTTCATCTTCAACACCCATTTTGATCATGCCAGCGAAGAGGCCAGGGTCGAAGGAGCTAAATTGCTCAGGAAAAGGATTGACGAAATATGCTTCGGCAGGCCGGTAATCATTACCGGCGATTTTAATTCGACTTCTGCAGACTCGGCTTATAAGATCCTTACTGCTAAATCAGCATCCGGAAGGCTTATCGATACACGCTCATCCGTACCCGACTCCCTGAAAAAACCTTCCTATTCTTTTGTAGGATTCCCGTTCAAACCTGAAGAGGGGAACCTGATCGATTTCATTTTTACAAGGGATGCACCCGCCTGGAAAGTAAGCAGCTATCATATCATTACCGATAACCGCGACGGTCTTTATCCTTCAGATCATCTGCCGGTGATAACCGGTTTCAATATTATAATAAGCAATAAGAAATAGGCATCTTTCATTCCATAAACCTTATACGGGAGTATAAGTCGGGGAATTTACCGGGAGAAGTTAAAAAAAATTATTAATTACATTTGTTCGGAGCAAGATCTGAATGCTATGAAAAAAGTTATGAGGGTTAGTGGTATTATCCTGGGGATTGTACTGCTGTTATTGGTGTTCATGCTGGCAAGTCCTTACCTGTTCAAAGACAAACTCGCGGGCATTGTCAAATCCACTGCTAATAAATCACTTAAAACAGAGCTGAATTTTTCGAAGATGGATGTGTCATTTTTCGACCACTTCCCCAATCTGACCATCACGCTCAGTGATTTCACGTTAAAAGCATCGGCCCCGTTTACAAGGGACACACTCATAAGAGCGAAAGATATCTCGTTTGGAGTGAATCTCATGAGTGCCATCCATGGCCCTCTGAAGATCACCAGGGTGTATCTTACAAAGGCCAAAGTGCTGATAGAATATAATGTTAAAGGGGCATCCAATTTTGATGTGTATGCATCAACCCCCGACAGCCTTCAGAAAAAAGACACGGCCTCATCCGGCGAAGCCGAAATTAAAATAGAAAGTATTGCATTCATTAAATCGGACCTTACGTATTCCGATCCTTCAATCCCCCTGAAAATTACGGCCCTTGGCATTAACTACAGGGGAAAAAGCGACCTCAGCCATGATATCCTGAAACTTGCCTCCAACGTGATGATCGATTCACTGGACCTTGAATACGACCACGTGAAATACCTGAAATCCAAGCCACTCAAGGCAGACCTCATTACTTCCATCAACCTCAATTCGCTTAACATGAAGTTCGAGAAGAACGATCTTACCCTTAAAAACATTCCTTTCCAGTTCAGGGGCGAGTTCGGGTTCAGAAAAGACGGATATGAACTTTTCCTGTCCCTCTTTTCGATGTATGGTAACGAATATATAAGCGGATCACTGCGGATGATCAGCACCAAAAAGCTGTGGATTGCCGCAAAGGCCGATGTGAACCTTAACCTCAGGGAATGGGGCCTGGGTCTTGGCATTAAGGATTTTGACCTGAGGGGGATGTATTCCCTTAAACTGAATGCTCAGGGCGATTATTATTCTGGGCAGAATCCCAAAAGCAAAAAGCCCGATACGGTGATCTTCAGCATACCTGATTTCACGCTTACATCCAAACTCAGGAACGGTTATCTGAAGTATAAGCAATACCCCGAGGCGCTCAGCGGGATCTCCGCTGATCTTACTGCTTCCTGCAAGGGTCATGACTACAATTCAATTAAAGTAAGTCTTGACGATTTCAAAGCAGGTTTCATGAAAAATAAAATCGAAGGGTTTTTCAGGCTGAACGGGTTATGTGATCTTCCTGTTGAAGGCAGGATCACCACCAGCCTGAACCTTGCCGAAATAAGGAACCTGATGCCTATGGACAGCCTTGACCTCGGGGGTTTTGTTGATCTGAAACTTGACGTGAAAGGGAATTATGCCCCGGAGAAAAAACTTTTCCCAATGTCGACTTTAAGTGTAAAGCTTACTAACGGAAACATCACGACCAAATATTATCCTGATCCTATCGACAGGATCAACATCATTGCAACGGTCACAAATGCTACAGGTAAACTCGCCGATACAAAAGTCGTGCTTGATCCTTTTTCATTTCGCTTTGAGGGGAAGCCCTTTGAAGTCAATGCAAAACTCAGCAATCCCGGTAATCTCAGCTATGATATTGTTGCCAAAGGTTCGGTTGACCTGGCAAAAGTATATAAGGTCTTTTCCAGGAAAGGAATGGACCTTGACGGTTTCCTCGAAACAGACCTGAAACTGAAGGGCAATCAAAGTGATGCCATGGCCGGGAAAGTTGATAAATTGTACAATTCGGGCCGGCTTACCCTTCGCAATATTGCCTTTACTTCGGAATACCTGCCGAAGCCGTTCATCATCAGGTCGGGTGTGTTCAGGTTTGAGCAGGACAAGGTTTGGTTTGACAAATTTGACGGCCGTTACGGCGCTTCCGACATCATGATGGACGGTCACCTGAGCAATGTGGTCAATTATGTGCTTTCCGATAAGCAGGTCCTGAAGGGAAACTTCAACTTTAAGTCTGATTATTTGCTGGTGGATGAGTTTTATGAGTCTGCAGCCGGTAGTCAGCAATCAGCAGTCACTAATCAGCAGGCGGCTGGAGGCAGTCAGCAGGCGGCAGGCGAAGAAAGCCATCAGCCATCAGCTATCAGCCATGAGCCATCAGCCATGAGCCATGAGTCTGGCGTCGTTATAATTCCCGGGAACCTGGAGATTGGCCTGAAAGCAAATCTGAAAAAAATTCAGTATGGCAAGCTTGAAATCCACGACATGGCTGCGGCTGTGGAGGTTAAACAGGGGATGCTTTTGCTGAAGGGGATGAAGTTCGAAGTGATTGGCTGCAAAGCATCCATGGACGCCACTTATGGCAGCATCAATCAGTCAAGGGCTTTCTTTGATTTTCATGTTGTTGCCAGGGATTTCGACATCAAAAGGGCTTATAACGAAGTGGAGATGTTCAGGAACCTGTCGAGTTCAGCCGGTAAATGCGAGGGGACCGTGTCTCTTGATTATACCCTCAAGGGAAAGCTGGATTCCGGTATGAACCCGGTATATCCTTCGCTGGAAGGAGACGGTGTTCTGAGCCTGTCAAAGATCAAGGTAATGGGGCTCAAACTTTTCACCGACATGAGCAAAAACCTTGAAAAGGAAAAGATCAAAAGTCCGGATCTTGCAAAAGTCGAGCTTAAGACCACCATTAAAAACAATGTAATCACCCTGGAAAAAACCAAGATGAAGATCTCCGGTTTCCGCCTGAGGATTGCCGGGGAGAGTAACTTTAACGGAAGCATCAACATGAAAGCACGCCTGGGCATGCCTCCCCTGGGTATTGTCGGTGTCAACATGAGGGTATTGGGAACGATGGACAACCCGAAATTCAAATACGGGAAAGGAAGCGGGGACGAGAGTGTTGAAGAAACCGAATACTCGGATGAGATCCCCAAGGACATGCTTGACAAGATCAAAAATGCCAAAGATGAGGATCTGAAAGACGAGCCCCCCCAGTGATCACTGGGCCTTTGCCAAACCGATCACCCCGCATGCAATTCTAGGACCTGCATTCCCTGTAGGCTGGGTTTTCATGTCGTCTTCTTTGGCATGCACTACGACTGACCTTCCGAGGATTGAATTCGGGCCTTCGAAGTTCATATGGGAGTCCACGTATTCCAGATGGGCTTTGCCGTCGGCACCGGCTTCGATATTCCCCATATCCCCTGCATGCCGGCTCATATCCATGGGTGCCCCGTGAGGTGATCCTGATGGATTAAAGTGCCCCCCTGCCGAAGTGCCGTCGGGGGAGCTGCAGTCTCCGAATTCATGAATATGGAAACCATGCTTTCCGGGTGTGAGCCCGCTGAGGTCGGCCACTACCTTAACTCCTTCTACGACCTTGGTAAACACTACCGTTCCGCTTACCGAATTACCCTGGGTGGCATATAATACGCAGATTGCTTTCTGTAAAGGAGAGCCTGCCGGGGCAGGCATGCTCATTTGTTTGTGGTCCTGGGCAAAGGCCGTGTTCAGGCCCATTGACATTACCAGGCTTATTGCTGAAATTAATGTTCTTGTTCTCATGATGGTAAAATTTAGGCAACAAAGATAATCAATAGAAAGAACCCCGGGCCAATACATGGCTCGGGGTTCTTTCTCAGATACAGGGGAATCTCCCCAAAAATATATTCTATTCCTTAGTACACCACGAGCTTTGTCCTGGCAGTACCCAATGAGCTGTTGTATGACAGCAGGTAGATCCCGGCCGGAAGAGCTGAGATATCTATCGATGAAAGCTCTGCCGAAATGGCCTTTACATTAACATGCATGGCATTCCCCACCTGGTCGTAAACAGTGAACTCCTTGTTGAGTCCGGCGCTTTGAACAGTCACCCATCCGTGGGCCGGGTTCGGGTAGATCATCAGCGAGGGCTGGTCACCTGTACGGGCAACACCCACCGCAACATCCGTTGTTTTGCAGCTGCCCTGTGACTGGCCTATGTTGTAAACGGCCATGACACAGTAAGTATGCGTGCCGCTGGGAACCGCGTTATCGGTATAGGAGAGAGAGGCGATAAGGTTTGTATTGAGCTGTATGCTGTCCCTTGAAATATTATAACCCATCAATGTCATTTCCGAAGGATTGAAGCTTGGGGCATCCCATGTGACTGTAACAACATGGTTGGTTGGGGATGCCTGAACATTCTGGGGAACGGGCAGGGGTACCTGCAGGAGCCCGATAAACTTGTAAACACCGTTCTCTGTGGGGCTTGTATTTTCAGCGCCGGCCCAGCCGCAATGGTTGTTCACCCATCCCATCTGATAGTACATAGCGCCGGTTGTGCCGATGAAGTCGGTCCAGGTATGCCCGCCATCAAAAGAATAAGCGCATCCCAGGTTGGTGCTGTATCCCGAACGCACCCAGGTGTTCATAGTTCCAGGCACAAAGGCTATATCGCTTGAATATGCCGATCCTGTATAACTCACCTGGGTCCATGTATTACCTCCGTCGGAGGATTCACAAAGCAATCCCTGCCCTGAACTTTCATCCTGTAACAAACCGTGGCTGCCATCGCGAAACATTGGTTTTACATAAGCAGAACCCATGCCGGGAGCAGTGGCAACAGTCCAGTCAAGACCTTTATCCACCGAACGGTAAACCCTTCCTTTATTGGTCCCAAACCAGATGGTGTCATGAATTGCAGAATAATATCCTACCACTCCGAATTCCCCGCTGAGAGGTGCCGGGTTTCCTGCAGCCGGGATAAGAACCCAGGTAGTTCCGCCGTCAGTGGTGGTATAGATCTCGAATTTCCCGTTGATGGGGTCACCGACGGCCACTCCGTTAGCAGTATCGAAAAAGTGAACTACATCGGGGAAGGATGCTGAATTGCTGTATGAAGCGGTAGTCTGACGGGACCAGGTAGCTCCTCCATCCGTAGTCACATAAATACCCATGGGTTTGCTGCCCGATACCCTGAACATGGGAACATAGGCTTTGCTTGAGTCTATTGCAAAAATCATGGCTGAAGCCAGGCCTGTGGTGTTGGTGATCGTGCCGGGGGTCCATTTATCCCCTCCGTTGACCGTTTTCGTAAAATCAGAGCATGCGCCAGCCATGTTATTCCCGTCGGATGCCGTTGCCCATACAATATTGCTGTCGACAGGAGAGATATAAGACACAGCGCGTGAAACCGTAGCGAAACCGCTGGATTGTGAGATCCACTGAGCCACGTTCAACAGTATCTTGTAATATACCGTATCGGTGGCGCTGTATGCATAAGCCTGCACCAGGTGGGATCCGAGATCTGCAGATGTCGTATGCCAGGTATAAGTAATGGAGTCACCGGCAACTGAGAATCTTTCAACACTGTCGATGAAGATCTTCATAAGTGTAGCCGTACCTCTTACCACGCTGGCTTTCAGGTCAACCGAATAACCTTCGCCGACCACAGCCTTGTCGGCCGGATGGGTAATTCTAACAATGAGGTTGGGATTGTAAGGAATAATGTGTACCACAACGGTATTGTTGAGGTTGAATGTATATCCTCCCGGGTTGAGGTTGCCTATTGCATAATACCCGTTTGATGCACCCGACCACCCCCAGTTGAAATGGAAAAACCCATCGCTCATGCGATAGCCGTCACAAACCCAGGCATGGCCTTCGGTTGTATTCGCCCCGCTGTAATAGACCACATGCGACTGGTCAAGATCGTTTCTGAGTAAGGTCTTGAAGTCCTCGACATTTGTATAATTGTCCTTGTACTTTATGTCGATGACGGGGCTGTAATTGAAGTAATTTAATAATGCACCGGGAACATTTTCACTGAATGCCCCGGAACCGCTGGTACCGTATTGCATATCCACCGAAACTCCTGCATGGTACATAAGAGTTGCAACAGCAGTGTTGGGCCCGTTCACCGAATTAGGCATTCCGGTCCAGTTGTAAGTAGTATTGCCGAAGTTGGCCTGCTGAAGCCCGTAAGTAGGATCAACATAGGAATGAGAACCGACACCCTGGGGCGGGAAATTGTTGTATTTCATGACCTGCGACATTGCGGTGGCTACGCAGCCTGTCCATACATGACCGCACTGCCCGCCTGCATCGGAAGGGCAAAGGGCATTGTAGTAACAACCCTGGTCCCATAATGTAGTTAGGAGAGGGTTCACGTCATTGTTTGACGCGGGAGCAAGAAGCTGACCGTTCTGGATACCGTTCCATTGTTTCAGAGTCTCGGTATTGTCAATATTGTTGCTTACGATATAACCGATCTCCTGGCTGTAATCATCCAGCCATTCGTTTGTAGAAGGGTTGACGATAATCTCGGGCATGTCATTGTCAAAAGAATATCCCAGGATGGGAATACAGGCATCGTCGGCAGGAACAAGAACGAAACCGCCTGATACAAAACGGAATATATATATGGATGGAGCATTCCCCCATGACCTTACGGTCTGTGAAAGAAGCTGTGGATCAGCAATGCCCATCGGATTATTCAGCCTGTAAAAGGCGACTGCAACTTTTGCAGCATCCTGCTGAGGGACATGTTTCGCCCAAACTGCCGGGATAATTAACACCAGGCAGATCATAGTAAAAAGTTTTTTCATGTTTTTTGAAGATTGGAGGTTACGAAAATACAAAAAAATCAATCATCACTGCCTGAAGCCCTGAAGATTAATACATAAAACCAGATATTGTAAACGAGCAGGTACAGGAACAGGTTTGCAGTCATGACCATAAGGAATCCCCAGCCGTAGATGAAGACCAGGCTGAACAGCAGCAGGGCGGTGACTGTGTATAAAGAATATATAAAGGATTTAAGGCGTATTAACCAGGTCTCATCCGATTCGGTCCCGAGCTTCGAAAAAGCCAGGAAAAACAAGCCCAGTATCAGCGTAACACCACAGATCTCCTCGCTGATGTTATTTGTGATGGTCCTGAATTCCGAGGTCTGCAAATAGGCGGCATATACAACGAAAACTTTGACTTCGAGAAATTCAGGTTTTACTCCGTACCCGAACCTGATAACCGACATAACAATGCCGGCCAGTGTCATTACGATTCCAAGGTACCTGAACCACCGGGGCATCAGTATGTTGGGAATGTTCATAATTAAAGTATTGGGAAATATTTATTTATGGCCAGCTAAAATACCCAAAATTGATTATATTTATAGTCTGTCAGAATATAAATTTACAAATTCCGGACAATCTCCCCGTGCTTTCTACAGAACCAGGTGCCTGAGCCTGCCCCTGACTTCATACCATTAATTTCCTTATAAAGCTCTCCTGATTGATTTCAGGAAGAATATTTCATATTTTAGCTCTTTGATAAGTTTAATACATGGGGTCAACACCGAAAATCATTCATATTCTTCGTGCATTGATCGCTTTTTTACTGCTCGTTATGATTGTTTTCGGAGCCATCACATTCCTGGTCCAGAACAAATCCCGGAATAATATCACCGAGGCAGCCCGCATCCTGCATGAGAAGTATCAACCACTTGAGATCCTTGACCTGTGTATTCAGCAGATCTATAAGATCGATAACGATTTCAGGTTATATACCCTCTCGTTCAGCCCTGACAGCTTTGACGAATACAAAAGGCAGCTTAAGGTAATGGATTCTCTCACTGCGGCCTTGCAGGCCAGCCTTACTCCCCGTTCCGGGCAGGGAAATTCGGTTTATTCCCTGCAGATGGGGACCAGGGAAAAGGAGGCCATGCTGGCCAGTTTCGGCCGGTTGCGCCGGATGGCTGATTCCCTTCTGAGCAATGCAACCTCCCTTCAGTCATTGGCTTCAGTTGGCAAAAAGCCTGAGCCAACCGAAATAAAACAATACAACCCTGACCTTACCACCTTATCGGTCGATACGATAGATCTCAGCTCTGAACAGACCAAAAAGAAAAAGGGGTTCTTCAGCAAGATCAAGACCTTTTTCAAAGGTGAATCACAAACCAGCAAAGTGCATAAGCAGATCACAGTCAAATCGGGAACGCAGACCGGGGCTATAAAAGCAGACCACCCCATTACAATGGCCGATATCGGCAAAGAAGTTGCAAGACAAACCAACAAGTTTTACGAGGACCAGTTAAAGCAGCAATATCAGCTCAATGAGCAGATCAAGGAAAAAGAAAGGGCCCTGATCGAAATAAATACAAGGCTGATGAGCAGCATCTCGAGCATTTTCAGGGATCTTAAACATGAAAACCTTACAAGGGAGGAAAAAATACATGCACTGGCTGTTGTTAACATCCTAAAAAACAGCCGTATCATTCAACTCTGCATAATTTGGAGCCTGGCCCTCGCAGCTTTGCTTACCCTCCTGATTGCATGGAATATCAGGCAGATCATCAGGTACCAGAAAAGTATCATAGCAGCAAGAAAAAAAGCCGAGGATGAAGCCGGTGAAAAAAGCAGGTTCCTGGCCTTCATGAGCCATGAACTCAGAACACCTCTTACTTCAATTATAGGGTTTTCGGAACAGCTCAGGGAATCGGACCTGAACCCCGAACAGCAAAAATACATGCAGGCCATGATTGGCTCATCGGATATTCTCCTGACGACAGTAAACGACATCCTCGACCTGTCGAAACTCGATTCGGGTAAATTCCGCTTCCTGAAATCTTCTTTTATGGTGAAGCCGGTGTTCATCCAGGTACTGAGCAGTCTCAGGCCGATGGCCGAAAAAAAAGGAATTCAGATCCATCTTATCGATAATACCCCTGAAAATATTTGTTTTGTGGGCGACGAGATGCGTCTTAGGCAGGTTCTGATAAATCTAGTGACCAATGCCATAAAATATTCCGAAAAAGGCCTTGTCACAGTAACCTTATCCGCTGAGTTATCGAAAAGAAAAAATAAACTGCAGGTCGATGTGGCCGATGAGGGCATCGGGATTGACGAAGACAAGCTTAACGAGGTTTTCAGTGAATTCTCGCAGGTACATGAACAGTCAGCAAAGAAATGGATCATCGGCACCGGCCTGGGGCTTCCCATTTGTAAAAAGATCGTTGAACAGCAGGGAGGCAGGATATGGGTGAAAAGTAAAAAAGATGAAGGCTCCATTTTTTCGTTTGTCATTCCCTATCAGGTTCTTTTGGGGAAATCCGACGAACCGGAACCTGCTGAAGTCGTTTTCGATTCCAGTATCTTCAGGGATAAAAACATCCTGGTGGTTGATGATACGGCAATCAACCTTATACTCCTGGAATCGATTTTCAAAAAATGGGGCGTAGCGGTTGACAAGGCCCGGGACGGTGTGGAAGCATTCAGATTATATAAATCCAAAGAGTACCATCTTGTGCTCAGCGATGTATATATGCCCGAGATGGACGGGATTGAACTTACCCGTCAGATCAGGCATTCCTTCAGGCCGGGAAGCAAAACCGTGCCCGTGATCATCCTGTCGGCAAACCTGATCCAGGATGAGGCAGATAAATTCCAGCTTGCAGGCGTGACCGATTACCTGATGAAACCCTTCATGGCCACTGACCTCTATCAGGTAGTAATTAAGCACCTCAGATAGATGCTTCAAAGTAATGTTCAGTTTCAGGATTTACATTAATTTTGACCTCAGCCTGAATCCAAGCTTCCTTCAGCCCCATGAAACATTTGCCCCCTGCCTGTTTGTTGTTTTCCTTCCTTTTTATTTTTTTCTTACATCCATCTTCTGCTCAGGATGCCGCTCATTATACCTGTTACCGCACAGCAAATCCTGTGGTGATTGACGGCAAACTCAATGAACAGGACTGGGGAAGGGCGGAGTGGTCAAATGATTTCATTGATATTACCGGTGATCCGAACCTGAAGCCATCATTGAGGACCAGGATCAAGCTGCTCTGGGATGATGAGTACATATACCTTGCGGCGGAAATCAGTGAACCTGATATATGGGCCAAAGTTCAGAAGAAAGATGAAGTGGTTTTCAGGGACAATGACTTCGAGCTCTTTCTTGATCCCGACGGGAATGGCACCAATTATTATGAGATCGAGGTCAATGCCCTGGGCACGATATGGGACCTTATGCTTACCCGCTGCTATAATGATGGTGGCATACCACTCTCAGACTGGGACCTGAAAGGCCTGAAAACAGGCATTCAGATCTGCGGGACCCTGAATGATCCTTCACATATGGACAGTTGCTGGATTGTTGAAATGGCTCTTCCTGTTGATGAGCTGATGCACGGTAAAAAACCGGCAAACAAGCCTTCCGACGGAGTGCAGTGGAGGGTGAACTTTTCAAGGGTCGAATGGAACACCAGTGTCAGTGGTTCGGATTATGTAAAAAAAACAGAACCCCTTACCGGCAAGCCCATGCCTGAAGATAACTGGGTGTGGTCTTCAATGGGTGAGGTCAATATGCATATTCCCGAACGCTGGGGAAGACTTGAATTTTCATCTGAAAACATTCAGGCTGGACCGTTGAAATTCAACAATTTACAACAACAAAAGGAATTCCTCGTCCGGGTCTGGATGGGAGGGCATGCCGACTGGACGGAGCAACGCTGGGATTCTGCATTGTTTGGTTTGAGATCAGCAGGGATTCATGGCATTCTGACCCAGGCCGATACTATGACTTTAAAAAAGATAATTCCTTTAGCCGGTAAATACGGGATAAGTGTTGAAAAGTGGTTTATTGTGATGATGAACAATGATAAGAGGCTGATAAAGGATCACCCGGATTGGTTTGTTGTAAGCCGTGAAGGCAAATCTTGCATCAGCAATCCTGCTTACGTAGGTTATTACCGCTTCCTTTGCCCGTCGAATCCCGAAGTCATCCGGTACCTTGAAAGCAGGCTGGACGAATATCTTGCTATTCCCGGGCTTGATGGCATCCATCTTGATTACATACGCTTCCCCGATGTGATTCTGCCACAGGCTTTGTGGGCAAAGTATGGCATCATACAGGATAAAGAATATCCTCCTTACGATTATTGCTACTGCAGGAACTGCAGAGATAAATTCATGAACCTGAAAGGTCGTGACCCGATTAAAATGGACCATCCTGAGCTGGATTCTGCCTGGAGGCAGTTCAGGTATAACCGGATAAACGGTCTGGTTAAGGAACTTGCTGCATACTGTCATCAGAAAGGCAAGAGGATCTCGGCTGCTGTTTTTCCCGGTCCCTCTCTTGCAAAGCAGCTTGTACGCCAGGAATGGGACTGCTGGCCGGTTGATGATTTCATGCCCATGTTGTACCAGAATTTTTACTTCGGAAGTCTTGACTGGATTAAAGTTGAAACTGAGGAAGGGGTAAAAGCAGCCGGCAGCGGCAGAAAACTGTTTGGAGGCTTGTTCATCCCTTCGTTAAACCCGCGGGAGCTTAAAACGGCGATTCGTAAAAGTATTGAGGGAGGCGCAAACGGTATATCCCTTTTCAATTATGAGAGCATGACCCAGGCACATTGGCAGGCTCTTGAAGAATTCCTTCGGCTGCGCTGAATTTACAGAAAATAAATATTACACTTGACTTTCAGGTAAAAATGCATTATTTTTGGGCGGTTTTGCAAAAGAACTGCGTCTCTGTTGCCTGAACATTTTCGTTATGAATTGTTCCGTATTGGATTATTATATTTAATAAACCTTTTATTAACAAATAATAAATCAATCATTAACCAATCAATTCAACCATTAACCAAAATTCAGCTTATGAAACGAGTATTTACTATTCTGGCATTCCTGCTGTTAATTGCAGGATTGAACGGCCCTCTGTCAGCGCAGCCCCAGTATTACAATTACAATGTTGACGGGAGTGCGAATTCTTTCCCCTGGGGTATTGCCGCAGGCAAAGAGTGTCAATTACTCTTCCTTGCGGGAGAATTCAATCAGCCTTCACCTGCTCCTGCAGGAAATATAATAAGTGTTGCTTTCAGGGTAAATTCAGCTTATCCTATAACAAATACTACTTACACCAATTTAACAATCGCGATGGGCCAGACGAATCTTACTGCATTCGCGGCCGGAGCCTATTATGCGGGAACACTTACAACTGTATATTCCAGGGCATCCGTAGTTTTAAACGGAGCAGGAGGCACATGGATCACCCTGGTTCTTGACACACCTTTCCCTTATGATCCTACTCAAAGCCTGGTAGTAGATGTTGGGCAATGCGGAGAATCAGGCAACTCAGGATTCCCTTCATGCTTCACCACGGTAACCAACAACAGGAGAAACTGGTCGGTGGGAGGATGTCCGTTTGCATATTCAAGCCAGAATGCGGTAATATACCATTGGGGATTGAATATACAGACCAGCGGTCCTCCGATCGTCACGACAACGGCAGCCACAACGGTGACAAGCACAACAGCCACTCTTAACGGAACTGTTAATCCAAACGGAGCTTCAACCACCGTGATTTTTAAATACGGATTGACTACAGCCTATGGTTCCACGATAGCAGGGACCCCCAGCCCTTTGACCGGCAATACGGCCCAGGCTGTTTCGGCAAATCTTACCGGCCTTTTACCCGGCAACACCTATCATTTTGCTGCAAGCGGAACAAATTCAAACGGATCCACCGACGGGAATGACATGACATTCGTAACACCTCCGATCTTACCGGTCGTCACCACCACAGCAGCTACACCGGTATATGGCACCATGGCTACCGTAAACGGTACGGTTAATGCAGGAGGTGCATCCACTGCCGTTAGTTTTGATTACGGTCTGACTGTGGCTTATGGGAGTACTGCTACTGCAACACCCGCTACGGTAACAGGGAATACGACAACTCCGGTCAGTGCAAATCTCACAGGTTTGAGCCTGAGTACACTTTACCATTACCGGGCCAAAGGAGTCAATAGTGTGGGCACTGTGAACGGTGCAGATATGACCTTTACCACCCTCAACTGCAACTCACCCGGGAACCCGGGTACTATCACAGGGCCTGCAAGCGCTTGTGCAAACACTACAGGTAATGTTTATTCCGTTTCACCAATCACGAACGCCACAGGGTATAGCTGGACTGTACCTCCCGGGGCAATGATCACCGGAGGGGCAAATACCAACAGCATCACCGTGACATTTGGCAGCGCTTCAGGGAATGTGTCAGTATACGGAACAAGCAGTGCTTGCGGTAACGGGCCTGTTTCAACCCTTGCCGTGACTGTAAATCCTGTTCCCGTACCAACCATTACAGGACAAACAACCCTGTGTGTGAACACCGGGTATTTTGATTATTATACACAGGCCGGGCAAACCAATTATGTATGGACAGTTTCATCAGGCGGGACCATCGCTTACGGTGCAGGCACATACCATATCACTGTCAACTGGACCGGGGCCGGGGCCCAGACCGTAAGTGTGAATTATTCCACAACGGCCGGTTGCTCAGCCGCAAGTCCTACGGTTCTTCAGGTCACCGTCAATCCAATACCAAATGCTGCAGGTGCAATTACCGGATCTGCCGCTGTTTGCGCAGGAGCATCAGGTGTCGCTTATTCAGTCGGAGCTGTACCCAATGCCACATCCTATGTATGGACACTCCCTACCGGTGCAAGTATCGCTTCGGGCGCTGGAACCAGTTCAATCACGGTCAACTTCTCCTCCTCTGCAGTTTCGGGAAATATTCTTGTTGCCGGTAATAACGTTTGCGGTAACGGACCCAATTCACCTGCATTCCCGGTTACTATCAACCAGGTTCCCGGCGCTGCAGGCACTATCACGGGCCAGGCCAGTGTTTGCCAGGGCGACAACGCCAGTTATTATATCACTGCTGTTCCGACGGCAACCGGCTATACCTGGTCTTTGCCTCCGGGAGCAACCATTACAACAGGAGACAATACCACCTTTATCGACGTTGCTTTCAGCAGTTCTGCTTCATCGGGAAATGTGAGCGTTGTGCCTACCAATGCCTGCGGAAACGGGACAGCCTCACCCAATTTCGCGGTCACTGTCGCCACAACACCTCCCGCTCCTGTGATAACCTTAAGCGGAAGTGTAATCTCAAGTAATGCTTCAACAGGGAACCAGTGGTACAAGAACCTTATCCTCATCCCGGGTGCAACCAGTCAATCCATTACACCTACTGAATACGGTCTCTATTCTGATAAAGTGACCCTTAACGGATGTTCCTCCGATATGTCAAATATAATCTATTATTTCCCCACCGGTATCGGGGAAAATACTTCAAAGGAGTTAATAGTTTATCCTAACCCCAGTGATGGTGAATTTACAGTTGAAATCCCGTCCACAATCACCGGCAACTATGATATCCTTGTATTCAATGCCCTGGGATTAAAGACCCTGGAAATGAAAAATCTCAGTGGTATCCTTCCTAAAACAATTGATCTGCGCCCTGTTACATCAGGCGTGTATCTGATTGAACTGCAGAGTAGCACGACCCATCTTGTAAAAAGAATAGTCGTAAATTAAGCAGTTTCATAAGCTGTACCCAGGCAGAAAAGCCTGAGGCAGGGGTGGTCGTTTATTCTGACCACCCCTTTTTTTTCTGGTTTTTCTTGACATCCCCCCAAAAAAATTTATTATTTTTGACCTTCCTGGTCATGGACCAGCGCCTCAACTTTATCTGCTAAATAGTCTCAATAGTTGGTTTTATGAGGTTACCATGGCTTTAATTATCTCGTTTACGTATAACTTATGTCAATTAAGGTCCACTCAATTATTAATTAAATAAAAGTGTATGAAAACAACATTTACAAAACTACTTGCAGGAAAATGGCAGATGATTGTCTGCCTGCTTTTCTTTGCTTCTCTTGCTGCCGGACAAAATGTTCCGGAGTACATGTATTTTAAATTCGACGCGGCCGGCAACCAGACAAATTATGCAAGCGCGCCGGTAGGGAACAACCCTGCGACTTTAACCGGACTGACAATAGGAGGTACCGGACAATTTGGCACTGCCCTGGTGGGGAATTACACCGCCAGTAATTACCTTAACACGGGATGGGCCACCTCTCTGCCGAATACGGGTTGGACTATTTCGATGTGGGTCAGCGCTATTTCAAACGGGAATTCAAACCCTAATTATTTGTGGGGTGATGTAAATGCAACAGCCTTCAGGTGTTTCAGTGACGGAGCTGCAGGCGCAAACAACATTATCGTCAGAGGTGGCGGGTTGACCGACTGCATAGCAACCGCAGCTGGTCCGGGGCCTAATGTAGTAACTTTTGTCTATACTGGCACATCTATCAGGTGGTTTTTAAACGGAGTGCTTGGGGGAACAACTGCTGAACCAACTGTGGCGATTAGCGGGACAGGGCCATTCGTAATTGGAGCTTATTCAACAAGCGCAGGGATGCCCGCCAATGGACTGATGGATGAATTCAGGATGTATAACCGCGCACTCAGCGATGCCGAGGTGGCATCTACCTGGAATCAGCAGCTTCCGGTCGGCGGCCCCCCCATCTGTGTAACGGGAGCAGCAACCGGTGTTACAACCACGACGGCCACACTTAACGGCACTGTCAATGCCAATAATTTTTCAACCACCACAAGTTTTAAATATGGACTGACCACTGCTTATGGTTCTTCCGTTGCAGGGGTTCCGCTTACAGTGACAGGGCAGACTGCCACGGCTGTTACTGCCAATGTCGCCGGACTATTACCCGGGAATACTTATCATTACTGTGTTAGCGGGACAAATTCCGCCGGAACCACCAATGGGAATGATATGACATTTGTCACTCCTCCGGTATTGCCCACAGTGACGACCGTTGCTGCCTCACCTGTTTTCGGTTCAACAGCCCAGGTGAACGGCACGGTGAATGCAGGCGGAGCTTCAACAGCAGTTAGTTTTGACTGGGGCCTTACCACTGCATACGGGAATAATTCGCCGGGGACCCCTGCCACTGTCAACGGGAATACAACCACTCCCGTGCTTGCAAATTTAACAGGTTTAACAACCAACACCCTTTACCACTACAGGGCCAAAGGTGTCAATAGTGTCGGAACCGTTACAGGCAGCGATATGACATTTACCACATTGAACTGCAATTCACCGGGGAACCCTGGCGCCATCACCGGGCCTGCAAATGTTTGTTCAGGTAATACCGGGATTGTTTATTCAGTTGCATCCATCACGTTTGCAACAGGTTATATATGGACCGTACCCCCCGGTGCTGTAATCACAAATGGTTCCAATACCAATACTATAACAGTAGCCTTCGGAAGCACTTCAGGCAATGTCACCGTTACCGGAACTAATTCCACCTGCGGAAACGGCCCCACTTCAACCTTAGCCATTACTGTAGGTCCGGTACCTGTTCCTACGATCACCGGTCAGTCGAACCTCTGTGTGAACTCAGGTTATTTTGATTATTACACCCAGGCAGGGCAAACAAATTATATCTGGGCCATCTCTTCAGGCGGGACCATCGCATCCGGCGCCGGAACAAATCATATCGTTGTTACATGGAATATGGCGGGCGCTCAGACACTCAGTGTGAATTACACCAATTCCTCAGGTTGTTCTGCTGCCTCCCCTACTGTTCTCCAGGTGACTGTAAATCCGGTGCCGAATGCTGCCGGTACAATTTCAGGGACTTCCTCGGTTTGCACAGGAGCCTCCGGTGTTGCTTATTCGACAGGCGCTGTACCTAACGCCACTTCCTATGTGTGGACATTGCCGGCAGGAGCAACCATTGCATCAGGCGCTGGGACCAATTCGATCACTGTTAACTTTTCCTCCTCTGCCGTATCAGGTAATGTTCTGGTTGCCGGTAATAATTCCTGCGGAAACGGGCCGAATTCTCCTCCGTTCCCGGTTACAGTGAACCAGGTACCCGGTGCAGCCGGTACCATTACAGGCCAGGCTTCTGTATGCCAGGGATATAACGCCAGCTATTATATCGCGGCTGTTCCCAATGCCACAGGTTACACCTGGTCGCTGCCTCCGGGAGCAACGATCAATTCGGGCGACAACACCACATTTATCAACGTCGAATTCAGCAGTTCATCTTCTTCAGGAAATGTAAGCGTTGTTCCAACCAATACCTGCGGTAATGGTACAGCCTCACCTAATTTTGCTGTTACTGTGAATGTTACCCCGCCAACTCCGGTAATAACCTTAAACGGCAGTGTGCTCTCAAGCAACGCCTCCGCCGGCAACCAGTGGTACAGGAATCTCATCCTGATCCCCGGTGCAACGAATCAGCAGATCACACCTGCCGAATCGGGAGTATATACCGACCAGGTAACTCTGAACGGCTGCGCCTCAGGCATGTCCAATTCAATCTATTACCTGCCGACAGGTATTGGAGAGAACAAGGGTTCCGGGCTGAGAGTTTATCCCAACCCCAGCGGAGGTGAATTCACAGTTGAAATTCCTTCTTCTCTGACTGGGAATTACGACATCATGGTCTTCAATGATTTAGGTGTTAAGATGGTGGAAATGAAAAACCTCAGCGGAACACTTCCGAAGACTGTCGATCTGCGCCCGGTTGCAGCAGGTGTTTACTTCATCGAGCTGAAGAGCAGTGACGTACATTTTACTTCAAGAATTGTAATCAACTAAGCAGTTTAATAGCTTTACACAGGGTCTGAAGGCCTTAGCACGGGGTGGTCATTAAAAAATGACCACCCCTTTTTTATTATTTATTTTAGCAGTGCCGGGCAGAAATAATCAAAGGCTGATACCATTTAAGCATCAGCCTTTGATTAATTACTCAGTGACCCCGAAAGGACTCGAACCTTCAACCAACAGAACCGGAATCTGCCATTCTATCCAATTGAACTACGGGGCCGTTACGCCTGCAAAATTAGGAAAAAAAGTGAATGCCCGTCACCTTCAGGTTGGGATGATCACGACAGTCGTGAATCAATCAGTGAATTTAATGGTCGGATGGCTTATGGCTCATCTCTCATGGCTTATTATTCAAACTTCGACCTGATTGCTTCGATCTCACGCGCCAGAACGGTCTTCAACTCATCTGTCTTTTTATGTGCTGCCATAATCTGGTCGTCAAGTTGTTTTCCCGAATCAATGAACTTCTGCCCAAGTTCATTCACTTTTGATGAGACAAGTGATTGAACCTCCACGAGTTTGGCAAGCAAGTCTTTCCCGCTTTCTTCATGATCCTTGCTGAGCTTTGAAAGCCCATCTTTGATGTGTTGTTCAAGACTGTTTGACTTCTCACTAAGAAGTGTCTGGATATTCCTGTCGACATGGGCAATGTTATCAGACATGGATGCAAGGCGTTCACCCGTTTCTTTCTTAAGGGCAAGGATCTCGCTGTCGTATTTCTCAATCACAGCCTTTATCTCTGCTATCCGTTTTTCACGTTCTTCCCTCTGGGCCTTCATTTTATCCATCACTTCATCCATATGTTTCCTGTGCATCCCCCTATGCAACCACCAGCGGACAGCTATCAGGATCAAGATTATGATCAGCAACAGTATAAACCCCTCGGTCCTCAGCAATAGGGCATGCTCAATTTCTGAAATGTTCGATTCAGTTTTAAGAAGCCTGCCCGAATATGAACTGACCGTATCCCGGCTGGCCCTGGCGAGTGAATCATGTCTGGCAAGTTCGA
>Ga0364867_10344_pt1 | contig 28089 bp, 20 predicted proteins | sample ExccelAu500001D4_3_FD_206915 | JGI IMG/M metagenome (GOLD analysis project Ga0364867, IMG submission 206915) | Enriched cells from Trout Bog Lake Hypolimnion, Wisconsin, USA - BchlTB.Aug13.5000.01.D4 | ecosystem: Environmental > Aquatic > Freshwater > Lake > Hypolimnion/Profundal zone | place... | reverse complement strand
TTTTGGCAATAAGGGTGGATTTGTTACCCTTGATGAAGCAAAATCGGTCGAGATCAAGCCCCGCACTGCAGCTCCGGCAGCCAAATAAGATATTTTCTCCAATAAAAAAGCCCTGTTCCCAGGGCTTTTTTATTGGACTTTACCAGCTACCTCCTGCACCGCCTCCGCCAAAGCTGCCACCGCCGAAGCCACCAAACCCTCCTCCTCCGCTTCCTCCTCCGAAAAATCCGGAACCTGACGAAAAGTCGTTCCAGTTCCCGCTATGCCCCCTGCCCATTGAGCCGAGCATAAACAACCCCATCCACCACGGCAGGCTTTTACCGACAGAATGGGAACTGGCACGCCCCGCCCTGATTGCAAACAAAACTACAATGAGGATGAAAATCGGAACTATAAGTCCTATAGGGCCAGCGTCATGTTTTTTTGTGTATTGATCAGCTGTGTACCTGCCTTTGGCAAGGTCAATGATTACAGAAGTAGCTGCGCTAATACCCCCGTAATAATCACCTGCAGTGAACCGGGGTATCATCTCATTGTCGACGATCCTCTTGCAAACTGCATCGGGAATGGCGTCTTCGAGGCCGTAACCTGAAGTAATAAAAGCTTCGCCTTTTTCTCCGGGAGTTTTCGGTTTGACCAAAAGAACCACACCGTTGTTTTTACCTTTCTGACCAACTCCCCATTTCTCTGCTAGGCGGTAGGTGTAATCAGCTTTGTCGTAACCGTTGAGCGATTTAACCAGAACAACTGCGATCTGGGTAGAGGTCGAATCATTGAAGGCAACAAGCTTCCGTTCGAGCGAAACTACCTGCTCCGGGGCCAGAGTACCGGTAAAATCATTCACCAGTTTCGGAGGTGAGGGCCTGTCGGGAATGTCTTGTGCTATTAAGGGCAGGGAAAATGCCAACAGCAGTAATATTGAGAAGTATTTCAGGGTTTTCATTTGAGCCGGTATTAATCTTTTCCGAATGAAATATCATCGGGAAGTTCATTTTTATCATTTTCATGGTGCGGGAAGTGCTTTTTCAGCTGCTCCCCTGCAGATGAGATGGCAAATACAAGCCCCTCGGTGAATTTGTTTTCCCTGAAATATGCAAGCATGTCGTGCTTGATGCTTTCCCAGAAATTTTCAGGTACTGCCTTATGTATCCCCTTGTCACCTACAATGGCGAATCTCTTGCTCTTTACGGCCAGGTATATCAGTACACCGTTGCGGTGTTTGGTCCTGCTCATTCCAAGCTTCCTGAAGAGATAGGCGGCACGGTCAAGCACATCTTCCTTAAGATTATTCTCAATATGAACGCGGATCTCACCCGAAGTTTTATGCTCGGCTTCTGCAATAGCTTTTGTTATAGACTGTTGCTGTTCCCGGCTGAAAAAATCCCTTGCTGTTGAGCCCATGGCTGTTGTGTTTTAATTCCGGCTTACCTTCAGGCCCAAACCCGGGGCTGTCGATGAGCTTATTCTTTTATCAGAACTTTACTTCAGGTGCTTTATCTGCCCCCTCAACAGCATGGAAAAATGCTTTCTCCTTAAAACCAAACATGCCTGCAAAGATGTTCGACGGGAATCTCTTGACCTGTATATTGTAATCCTGCACCACCTCGTTGAACTTCATACGCTCAACAGTGATCCGGTTTTCGGTACCTTCAAGCTGGGCCTGGAGTTCGCTGAAATTCTGAGTAGCTTTTAGTTGCGGGTAATTCTCGGTTACCATCATCAGTCTCGACAGGGTTGAACCCAGGTTGTCCTGGGCTGCCTGAAACTTTTGAAGTGAAGCTTCGTCCAGGTTCTTAGGGCTGATGGTTACCTTAGTGGCCTGCGCTCTCGCCTCGATCACATCGGTGAGGGTTTTCTGTTCAAAATTTGCAACACCTTTTACCGTATTTACCAGGTTAGGGATGAGGTCCGAACGCCTCTGGTAAACATTTTCAACCTGTGCCCACTGCTGCTGAACAACCTGGTCCTTTGTTACGAGGTTGTTATATGAACCCTGCCCCCATGAGAACAGGAGAATTATTACTAACACAACTACGATCAGGATGATCCAACCTTTACTTAGTTTCATACTTTCTGTTTTTGATTTTTATTGATTTGTCTGAGCGATATTCCCGGTCAGCCCTTTTATTAATTGGCATCGCGTTTCTGACGCTTCGCCCTGATTTTGATTTTTATTCATTAGGCATTGCGTTTTTTTACGTTTCGCCCTGATTTGGCTTATTTGACGTAAATGTAGTAAAAAGTTACATCAAACAGTTTCAATATTCCGTTTGATGAATTCTGCAAGGTCTTTCCCTTTTAAAAGGTTCTGAGAAAGCATAGCCAGGTCAAACAGCTGCCTTATGGTTGAAGCCTGTTTCCCTCCGTCGGGCTCCAGCAGCATCCTGCTAATCACAGGATGGTTCGAGTTAACCACAAGGTTGTATTTCTCAGGCATGCTGCCCATAAAGCTGTATCCTCCGCCTAATGCGCTCATATCCTTCATTCTCCGCATAAACTCATCCTGGGTGATCAGCATGGGAGCTTCCTTCTCGCTGAGACTTTCAAACAAAATGCTGAATTTCTCCTTGTCAATCTGCTTTTCCATCATCTCTCTCAGTGCTTTCTGCTGATCTTCGCTGAGCTTCGACGGCAGGGCGTCTGCTTTCTCAATAAGTTTATCCACAGTGTTGGAGTCGATGCGGGTAAACCTTGATTTTTCCAGTTTTTGCTCCAGCGTGTTCACGAAATGGGTATCAATAATGCCATCTAACAGCAACACATCATAACCACGGTCCTTCACCGCATCTATAAAGCTGAACTGTTCGTCGGCATTGCTTGCATAAAGGTAAACCAGGGTGCCGTTCTTGTCTTTCTGGTTGTCTTTTATCTTCTTTTCGTATTCCTCGAAGGTGAAATACTTCCCTTCTGTATTTTTCAACAGGCAGAACTTCTTTCCGCGGTCATAAAAATCGGGTTCCGAAATGATGCCATATTCAATAAATACCTTGATGTCATCCCATTTGGCCTCAAAGTCAGCGCGGTTCTCCTTGAACAGGGATTCCAGTTTGTCGGCAACTTTTTTACTTATATGATTGCTGATTTTCTTTACGTTGGGATCAGTTTGCAGGTAAGAACGCGACACATTCAATGGGATATCCGGCGAGTCGAGCACACCATGGAGTAAGGTAAGGAACTCGGGTACAATGCCTTCCACCGAATCAGTAACAAAAACCTGGTTGCAGTAAAGCTGGATCTTGTTCTTCTGCACCTCCAGCGTCTTTTTAACCTTGGGGAAATACAGTATCCCCGTGAGGTTAAATGGATAGTCAACATTCAGGTGGATGTGGAACAAAGGCTCTTCAAAAGTATATGGGTAAAGCTCGCGGTAAAAACTTTTGTAATCCTCATCTTTCAGGTCCACAGGCTTCTTTTTCCATAAGGGGTCAGTGTTGTTGATGATCCTGGGTTTTTCAACTTCAACCTCCTTGTCGTTGCCTTTCTCGTCTTTCTCACCAGGAACCTTTTCCCATGTTTTCTCACTTCCGAACCTGATGGGAACAGGCAGGAACTTGCAGTATTTTTTCAGGATCTCGAGGATCTTATATTCTTCCAGGTAGTCCTTGGAATCATCGGCAATGTGCAGGATGATCTCGGTGCCGCGGTCCTTTTTCCTGCTTTCGTCCATGGTGTAATCGGGGCTGCCGTCGCATTCCCAGAGCACGGGTTTTATATCGCCTTCGGTCTGGTAAGTCTTTGTATGGATCTCAACTTTGTCGGAAACCATGAAACTCGAATAGAATCCAAGCCCGAAATGGCCTATTATGGCGTTCATTTCGGCTTCCGACTTTGTTTTGAACTGGCTGATGAACTCTTCGGCGCTTGAAAATGCGATCTGGTTGATATACTTGTCAACTTCCTCTGCAGTCATCCCTATCCCCTTGTCCTTGACAGAAATTGTCTTTCTCTTGGGATTTACTTTCACTTCAATTGTAAGATCCCCTAATTCACCACTGAACTTCCCGATGGAAGCCAGGGTTTTCAGTTTCTGGGTGGCGTCAACTGCATTTGAAATAAGTTCACGCAAAAAAATCTCATGCTCCGAATAAAGGAATTTCTTGATAATAGGGAAAATGTTCTCAGTCTGAACGTTGATCTTGCCTTTCTGCATAGTATTATTTTTTTGTTGTTATTTATTGTTCGGCTACGCCGGATGACATCGCAGGTTACACTGATATTACCCGGCAGGTCTGGTGATACACAAAGCGAGTGCCATTGTTTACTTTCTGCCAAAATGACAATTCATAACTGAAATAAAATTTTTAAGCATGCCTGATGGCGGTGGAAATAAATTTCTAATTTTACAATGTCTTTGATGCTGAAAACTAACACATAAAACTACTTATATGACTGCTATAGATTGGAAGAATTTACCCTTTGGTTATTTCAAAACCGACTTCAACGTACGTGCTTACTGGAAAGATGAAAAGTGGAGTTCCCTTGAAGTCACAGACTCGGAATACATAAACATGCACATGGCCGCCACCTGTCTTCATTACGGGCAGGAAGCCTTTGAAGGGCTCAAAGCCTTTACCGGGGCTGATGGCAGAATCAGGGTTTTCAGGCTGGATGAAAACTGCAAGAGAATAAATAATTCAGCCATAGGGCTTATCATGCCCGAAATTCCTCTTGACATGTTCAGGGAAGCTGTAGTAAAAGTTGTTCAGCTGAACAAGAAGTATATTCCCCCATATGGCGAAGGGGCATCTTTATATATACGTCCTTTGCTTATCGGGACCGGTCCTGAAGTTGGAGTGAAACCTGCAAGGGAGTATATGTTCATGATCTTTGTGGGGCCTGTAGGGCCTTACTTCAAGGAAGGATTCAACCCGGTTAAGATGCAGATAGTCAGGGATTATGACCGTGCCGCTCCACTTGGCACAGGCCACATCAAAGTTGGCGGGAATTATGCCGCCAGCCTTCGCGCCGGTGTTCGTGCCCATGCCGAAGGATTTGCTTCCTGTATTTTCCTCGATGCAAGGGAGAAAAAGTTCATTGACGAAGCAGGTCCTGCTAATTTTTTCGGTATCAAAGGCAATACCTATATCACGCCGAAATCGCATTCCATTCTGCCTTCAATTACCAATATGTCACTTCGCACCCTGGCCGAAGAAATCGGCATGAAGGTGGAGGTCAGGCCTGTACCTGTTGAGGAGCTTTCAGAATTTGATGAGGTTGGGGCATGCGGAACCGCCGCTGTTATATCACCGATCTGTTCAATATTTGACAGGGATTCCGATAAGGTTTACCAGTATTGCAGAGAAGGGAAAGCAGGGGAGAAGTCGATCAGGCTTTACACAATGCTCCGCGACATCCAGGATGGCAAGGCCCCCGATAGATACGGGTGGATCACTGTAGTGGAATAGTCGGCAGCCGGCAGTAAGAAATCAGCAGTCAGCAGTCGGCAGTTTGCCGTCAGCAGTTGGTAATCGGTAGTCGGTAGTCATTAGTCGGCATTTGAAAGTTGAGTATTAACTGTCCAAGGGTAGGAAATTTAACTATTTTGCGACTTTCATGTTTCTCAATTTTTTTCTTTTTCTCCATTTTCGCATTTGCCCAATGGCCGAAGGATCATGTGCCCTCCCCCCCTTGGGTATATGTACCAAGGCATGCTATCTATCTTATCCCCGATAAACATCCAAAATTATTCAGGATTGCCGAGAGAGGGACGTTTCTTGCATGGCTTGACACTCAGAACAATGTATTGAAGAAGGTTTTTAATAATATCGTCAGGATCAAACATGATTCGATCTTCTTATTGGATGCAAAATACCGGCTTGATGATTTTTATAAGATCCATCTCGGAGGAACTAAAAACTACTTTCCCAAAGACTCTGCCGGCTGGAAAATTATTTTTCCTCCCGATTCAGTATATAATTCCAGAAGCGAGTTCCGGTATTATATTTACGCACTTGAATCCCGGGTCAAAAAAGAGCATCGTGACTGGATGTGTGCGCCTTTTTATCATAATATGTTCAAGGTGAACTTTGCTCTGTTTGCCAATCTGACAATAGCAATATCTTATGAACACAGGTTCAGCCGGACCTATGCCCTCGAAGTGGAAGCCGGATACCAATTCCAGGGAGTCCCTGGGAGTTCCATAGGACCCATGAACTCGAATTTTTTCCCTATATGGAAGCAAAGTGGAGTGATAGCCAATGCAGGGTTTAAATATTATTTCGATAAAAAAGGTTACCTCGAGCCGCTCCTGATTTACAAATATTTGTCGATGAGTCAGGCTCGTACCGGATTTCCCGCTGGCCAGGAAGATTTACTGCAGGATGCCTACGCAAATCATTATGGTATCGCCTTAAGAGTGGGTACAATGACCAGGCTGGGAGGAATTATATTGGACGGGTATTTTGGTTTAGGTGTCAAAGTGATGATGATACACCAGCTTGTGTATGGAGGCTATGAATATGATGATGAAAATACCGTAAGCTGGTACCACCCCGACCATTCACCTAATGTCTATAACCTGGTTCAGTGGTACCCGTTGGTCAACTTTGGGATAAAGCTGGGTTTCGGATTTTAATCTCTCGTTGTCAATTCCCTTCCTCTGGGGCGGAACCTGGGTCCAGGACTTTGCCCTGGAGTTCATCACATTGATTCGCTGCAGGGGTTAATTCCCGCCTCCCGGGGCGGAACCCGGGTCCATTGCTCCGGCCTGGGGTTAATGCAGATTTATTGAAAGGATGTTGAATTTTAATTTGTACTTTGTACATTGTACATTACTTAAGCAGGGCCTCCATCTCCTTCTGAATCTTCAGCGCTTCTTCCCTTGCTTGCCGAGCAAAGTCCGTACCGCCGGAGGCATAGATAATGTTGCGGCTTGAATTCACAAGCAATCCACATTCCTTCGTAAGACCGTGTTTTGCAACATCCTGAAGGCTGCCACCCTGGGCTCCCACACCGGGGACAAGCAGGAAATGATCCGGAACTATTTTCCTTATATCGGCCAGCATTTCGGCTTTGGTAGCGCCCACAACATACATCATATTCTCACTGCTGCCCCATTGCTTTGAACGAATGAGGACCTGTTCAAACAGCCTGGTATCCATGCTGCTGAAAAGCTGGAAATCTTCAGCACCTTTGTTCGAGGTCAGGGCAAGCACTATGATCCATTTCGAAGGATAGGAAAGAAAAGGTTTAACGGAGTCTTCTCCCATATAGGGAGCAACGGTTACGGCATCAAATTCAAGACCTGAAGAGGCCTTGTGGAACATCGCCCTGGCATATTGCTGGGATGTGTTGCCTATGTCGCCCCTTTTAGCGTCTGCTATGGTAAAGGCCTGCCCGGGAAAAGTGTCATTAATATAGCTGATGGTCTTGGTAAGACTTTCCCAGCCTTTCACGCCGTAACACTCGTAAAATGCGAAATTCGGCTTATATGCAACAGCGAGGTCTATCGTTGCATCAATGATGGCTTTGTTGAATTCAAAAATGGGATCGTCCAGATCTTTCAGATGGGCCGGTATTTTGCTGATATCGGTATCAAGCCCGATACATAGGAAAGATTTCTTTCGGCGGATGAGGCTGATTAGCTCCTGTCGGGTCATATTTTATTTACGATTTACGGTTTACGATTTCATGGCTCATGCTCAGCTCACCGCTTCCTTTAACCTTTCGGCATTCTCGGCCAGCTGAAGTGCGTCGATGAGGGGTTGCACATCCCCGTCGAGGACTACAGGAAGGTTATAAATAGTCATGTTGATGCGGTGATCGGTAACCCTGCTCTGGGCATAGTTGTAAGTACGGATCTTGGCCGAGCGGTCCCCTGTCGAAACCATGGTCTTACGCTTTTTAGAGATCTCGTCAAGGTACTTCTGGTGTTCCAGTTCATATAACCTTGTCCTGAGAACTTTCATAGCTTTCTCGAAATTCTTGATCTGTGACTTTTCGTCCTGGCAACTCACAACAATACCTGAAGGCACATGCGTAAGCCGGATGGCGGAATATGTAGTATTCACGCTCTGCCCACCCGGTCCTGATGAGCAGAAGGTATCCTTGCGTACGTCAGACTGTTTGATCTCAACATCAAATTCATCTGCTTCAGGCAATACAGCCACCGTGGCGGCTGAAGTATGAACACGGCCCTGGGTCTCAGTCTGGGGAACACGCTGAACCCTGTGCACCCCCGATTCATATTTCATCTGGCCGAAAGCTCCGTCGCCCACAACGTTGAAAATGATTTCTTTAAATCCGCCCATAGTACCTTCCGAAAAATCTATCAGGTCAATTTTCCAGCGCTTTGTTTCACAATATTTTGTATACATCCGGTAAAGGTCGCCTGCAAAGATACTCGCCTCGTCTCCGCCTGTACCTGCCCTGATCTCAACAACAGCATTCTTCCCGTCTTCAGGATCGGCGGGTATAAGCATCATTCTTACATCCTCTTCCAGCTTCTCTTTTTGATTGATCAGGGATTCCATTTCTTCCTTGGCCATAGACCTGAATTCCTCATCCTTCTCATTATAAAGGATTTCTTTTGTATGGTCAAGGTTTGCAAGTATGTTCTTATACCTTTCGTAAGCTTCCATTATAGGAGTAAGCTCCTTGAAATCCTTATTCAGCTTAATGAAGCGTTTCATGTCACTGACCACGTCGGGAGCACTCATCTCCTTCTGGATCTCATCGAATTTCAGCTTTATCGCCTCAAGTTTATCGAGCATACTCTAAACTCCTCTTTGGGGCTGCAAAGGTACAAAAATGAGGATATTTATTGACCTGTAACTTTCGTTGGCAGTATCTTTTTTTGAGGTGGTGAGGACGGAGCTTGATTTACAATTGAAGGATTTACTATTTCAGATTGAATTAATTGATGGCTGATTTACGAGTTTGTTGTTATGCTTTGCATTCTTCCTCAAAGTATTGTTCTCTGCACGAAAAAGGACAACTATGACTATGTTGCAAATTGTCTTGAACTTTCTGATCCCCTACCTTGCCTCTGTATGTTTTGGTAAGCATTTTGGTTTTTGAGAATGCCATGGTTGATGTTATATGCTGATGACATGATAAGAAAGCATATGGTTACTTGAAGATAGGCAAAATATTTTAACAGAATATATACAGGATAGATACAGGATGGATATAGGATAGATACAGGATGAAGATACCAAAGACAAATAAAAACCATTCTTTAATCAGAAGGACTTAAACTGCGTTTTCAGCACCTTAAAAAAGGGATTAACCATTAGAAAGCTTGAAGAAATTTCAAAAATTTACTTCATGGGAAAGAGTTTCAGCCATGAAAGGAACAGATCGTAAACCTAGCATCAGTAGGAGAACTCCCCATGTTCTGAAACAATAGTAAGTTTTGGAGATGCGGAATAATCGACATGTCCGATGACCCTGGCCTCGAGGCTGAACACGGAGGCAACGGAGATCAGTTTTGCTGCAATATTTTCCGGGACATAGAGTTCCATACGATGTCCCATATTAAACACCCTGTACATTTCCTTCCAGTCAGTTCCTGATTGCTCCTGGATAAGCCTGAACAGGGGAGGTGTGGGGAAAAGATTGTTCTTGATAATGTGATGGCTGCCCGCGAAATGCAACACTTTGGTCTGGCCTCCTCCGCTGCAGTGGATCATCCCGTGAACAGAATTCCTGCACTCATCAAGAATTTTCCTGATCACAGGCGCATAAGTGCGGGTAGGGGAGAGAAGCAGTTTGCCGGTGTTCACACCGTCAACTCCTGATGGTTCGGTCAGCCTTTTCTGTCCTGAATAGACAAGCTCGGCTGGGATCGACGGATCATAGCTTTCGTGGTATAAAGCCGAATATTGTTTTGAAAGAACATCATGCCTGGCAGATGTGAGCCCGTTGCTGCCTATCCCTCCGTTATATTCTCTTTCATAAGTCGTTTGCCCGAAGGATGCAAGTCCCACAATCACATCACCCGCTTGTATACGGGCATTGTCGACAACCTCGCTGCGCCTCATCCGGCAGCAAACAACAGAATCAACAATAATGGTACGGACTAGATCACCTACATCGGCAGTTTCACCCCCAGTTGACCAGATGCCGATGCCATGGGATCGCATCAGGGCAAGGAATTCCTCGGTTCCTGAAATGATCTCTCTTATGATTTCGCCCGGAATAAGGTTCTTGTTCCTGCCAATGGTAGACGACAGAAGTATATTATCAGTTGCTCCGACACACAGCAGGTCGTCAAGGTTCATCACGATGGCGTCCTGTGCAATACCTCTCCAAACCGAGAGATCACCGGTTTCTTTCCAATAAAGGTATGCAAGTGAAGATTTGGTACCTGCTCCATCGGCATGCATAATATTGCACCATTCATCCTGGCCACCGAGAATATCCGGGCCTGTTTTACAGAATGCTTTGGGAAAAAGTCCCTTGTCAAGATCTTTGATAGCTGCGTGAACATCTTCTTTTTGGGAAGAAACACCCCTGCTGTCATATCTTGACGAATCAGCCATGGATCAATCAAAGATCAGCTGGTTCTTGGCCTCGTCAATACGGAAAATACCGAATTTCTTCAGGGTGTTCCCGCCGAAAACAAAGGTCCCGTGGGCCTTGCTGTTCACGATCACTTTAAGGTCTTTGACGGTATTCTTCGCTATGCGGACTTCCTTGAGGGTGATAACGGCTTTTTCACTGATGGTCTTATCGGAGATGAATTTTGCAGGATCTCCTTCAAAATCGTTCTTGTCGATGACTCCCTCTTTCAGGAACTGGAATGCCTGGGTGGCCGAGATGAACATGTCTTTTTCGGCAGGATCATATGTAAAGGCTGTACTGATGCCATTAATAAAACAAAACCCGCTGTAAGATCCCTCCTTTAGTTTCGTGATGGGTATGCCGTTTATTTCAGGAGCTATCACCACTTCGATCTTGGGGGAGGCTTGTGTGCCTGATACCTGGGTCTTGGGAACAAAATCGTTCCTGAGAATGGTAAATTCGGTACGGCGGTTCAGCTGATGGGCAGCTTCTTTAACATCGTTGCCGGGAAGCGAGGCAATCAGTGAATCTGTTATCTGAGTTCCTGCTTTGAAAGTATAACCTGCAGCGGTAATATCCTTGGTGAGCGTCCTCGGCACTCTTTTGCCGTAGCCTTTTGCTACGAGACGGTCAGGGTCTATACCTCTCGAAATGAGATAGTCCACCACACTCTGAGCACGTTTCTGGGAAAGAATGTCGTTACGTTCATAAGTGTCCCTTGAGTCGGTATAGGCTGCAAGTTCGATAACAATGTTCTCATTTGCATCCAGAGTTTCAATCAAACCCTGAAGTGAATCCTGGTACTGTGGTTTGAGGTCCCATTTTGCCAGGTCATATAGGATGTCGGGCAGTACAACCGGTTTTTTCGGAATGGGTTTAAGAACGAAATTCCTGGTCAGGTCTTTGCCTTTTTCAAGTCCCACCGTAGTTTCACGGCCTTTTTCATTGAAATAATCCTTCTTTGTGACAATGATGTCATAAGTAGTGTTTGCAGTGATCTGCATTTTATTAAAGCTGTAATGACCTTTTTCGTCGGTAGTGTATTTGAATGAACGGCCGTTGGTGCCTGTGGCTCTGACTTCAGCCCCTGTGACAGGCAGCAGGGAGCGGTCGTCGGTGACTATTCCTTCGAGTGTATAATAGATTGGCGGTATCACAAACGAATAAATATCATCTCTTCCTTTGCCGCCCGGCCTGTTTGAGGAAAACAGGCCCTCTTCCGATTCTTCGGTATTGAACACGATCGCAATATCATCGGCCGGTGAGTTGATGGGTGGTTTCATGTTCTCGGGAGTGCTCCATTTTCCTTTTGAATAAACTGATCTGAAGATGTCCATTCCCCCCATACCCGGAAGCCCGTCGGAAGCAAAATATAATATGCTGTCATTCCTGATGAACGGGAACATCTCATTACCTGGCGTGTTGATCACAGGCCCCAAGTTCTCCTTGACCCATTTTCCGCTTTTTTTGCTTGCCCTCCAGATATCTTTACCTCCCTGCCCTCCGGGCAACTCTGCTGCGAAATAAATCACATCTCCGCTCCCAATTGAAGGATGTCCGTAAATACTGGTACTGTCGCCTCCTAGATCGACCTTTTCAGGATCACTCCAGTTACTGGTTCCCGTACGGCTGGTCATGAAAATCTGGCAGCCGTTCTTTTTCCTGGAATCATTGTAGCAACGTGTAAAATAGAAATGAACGAATCTCTGGTCGAACTGGCCAACTCCATCGTTAGCTTTGGTATTCAGAACCCCGGCCTGGTCGGCAAGGACTGGTTTACTCCATTCGCCTTTACGGTCCCTCCTGGCAAAATACAGGTCTGAAAATTTCAGCCCGGTCCAGTTGTCCAGATCCTTTCCGTTTGAAGCTTCACGGTCGGAAGTAAAAATGATGGAACCGAACTTTTTATCTGCATAAGCCGGGGCAAAATCGTCTTCTTTTGAATTCAGCGGCTTTTCCCATTTTACAGTGTATTTTGAAGGATTTGCCATCCATTCCTTGGCCATTTTGCAGGACTCAATTCCCTGCTGCCCCTTGGGATCTTTTGGAGACAGATCCTTGTAGGCCTGGTATTGTTTTATTGCTTCATCGTAATTGCCATTCGATTTCAGTGCGTTGGCATAATAAAGAAGAACCCTTGGCTCGTCTTTAATGAACTTTACGTTGGTCAGCAGGCGTTTATAAGCAGTTTCGGCTTTTTTTGTGTTATTCATCATCCTGTAACACTCTGCAATACGGAAGGATATCCTGTCACGTTCAGATTTGTTGTTCTTGACTTTGGAATAAGCTTTCTGGTACTTCTGGAGAGCGGTGAAATAGAGCTGATCGGCAAATGCATCATCGGCGGCTTTGGTGGCTTTATTCTGAGCCATGGCCGGAATCGAAAAGGATAAAAACAGGACCAGGTAAATAAAAAATGTTTTCAATCGCATTGCAGGATAATTAATAGCTGGAATAACGTACAAATATAATGAAAAGTGTAATTGCCAGCCTCTCAAATTAAAAAAGGCCGCCCCTTTCGGGAGCGGCCTTCCAGCCTTAACTGAGCTTCAGAAAAACTGATTACCTTGATTTCCCTTTTGCTTCGAGTTCTTTTCTTTCTTTGCGGCGTTTCTGGGCCATCAAAATATCATAGGCAACAGGGGTTGCGTTAAATACCGATGAATATGTACCTGAAATAACCCCGACGAGCAAAGCGAAAGTAAATCCGCGGAGAACTTCACCGCCGAAAATAAAGATCACGACAAGTACGACTATGGTCACACCCGAAGTGTTGACGGTTCGTCCAAGGGTTGAATTAATAGCTGCATTGATGTTGTCGGCCAGCTCACGTTTGGGATATAATGCCCTGTATTCACGGATCCTGTCGAAGATGATAACCGTATCCATGATCGAATAACCGATGATCGTCAGAAGCGCCGCTATGAAGGACTGGTCAACTTCCATGCTGAAAGGAAGAATACCATGGAACAGGGTAAACATAGTGATGATGATCAGGGTGTCATGGAAGAGTGAAACAACACCTCCGATCCCAAACTGCCAGTTTTTAAACCTGAGGGCGATATAAATAAATATGATAATAAGCGAAAAGAATACTGCAAGAAAAGCCTGCCTGATCAGGGCATATCCTATGGTCGGGTCGACCCTCTGTGAGCTCATCTCACCTATGGCTTTTTTGGGATCAGAGGCTTTGAACTCTTTAATTGTAATCGGAGTTTTGAAAAATCCCTGCACACCTTCGAAGAGTTTGGCATTTACGATGGAATCGGCCTGCTGTGTACGTTCATTGATCATGAATTTCGTGGTGATCTTGACCTGGTTTGAAGGGCCAAAAGTCTTGACTTCAGGGAATTCTTTCAGAACCTTGCCCAGGGAAGCCCGGAGGTCGGCCGTCTGGACAGGTGCGTCAAAACGGACAACATAGCTTCGGCCACCTGTGAAATCAAGACCGGGATCCAGTCCGCGGATAAAAATAGAAATGATACCCGGGATGATGATTGCAATAGAAAGGATATACATCTTATACCTTAGTCCGATGAAGTTGATCTTCATGTTCTGGAAGGCATTCATGGTATACTTGTTACCGGTGGTGATAGTCATGTTCCTGTCGAGCATCCATTCAAAGAGCAACCTCGCGATGAAAATAGAGGAGAACAGTGAAAGCAGAAGACCAATGACCAGCGTGGTTGCAAAACCCTGAATAGGGCCTGAACCGAAAATGTAAAGTACGATACCGGTAAGGATGGTTGTAACGTGACCGTCGATGATGGCCGACAGTGCGTGCCTGAAACCGTCCTTCACGACAAGCCTCATACCTTTGCCGGCCCTCATTTCTTCTCGCATTCGTTCGTAGATGATCACGTTTGAATCGACCGCCATGGCAAGAGTAAGAACGATACCGGCAATACCGGGCAGTGTAAGGACTGCGCCAATGGACGCGAGAACGCCGAAGAGGAAGAATACATTGGCAAACAACGCGAAATCGGCTACATGGCCGGCCCCGTTATAATACAATGACATATACAGGAGCACTCCTATAAAAGCAATGATAAAGGAGATCAAACCTTTATCGATGGATTCTTTACCCAGCGACGGGCCAACGACTTCCTCCTGCACTATACGTGCGGGTGCCGGGAGTTTACCGGCTTTAAGAATGTTTGCAAGGTCCTGGGCTTCTTCAACGGTCATGCTGCCGCCTGTGATTGATGACATCCCATTGGGAATTTCGCTGTTAACGTTTGGATAACTGTAAACATAACCATCCAGAACTATAGCGATCTGCTTACCGATATTATCACCGGTGAGACGCTTCCATATCCTGGCGCCTTCGGAGTTCATCGACATCGAAACTTCCACCCGCCCGTTCTGGTCATAATCCTGGCGGGCATTTGTGATCACATCTCCACCCAGTGCAGGTGAACCGTCGCGGGAAGTCACCTTAAGTGCAATCAGTTCAAGCACATCTTTCGCCTCATCCCTGGGTTTTACCGTCCAGGCAAGTTTCAGGTCACGCGGAAACATATGCTTTACCAGGCGAAGCATGTAATTTACCCTGGCTGTGTCCTTGATCAGAGACCTGCCAACCATGGCATGATCATCAGCCATATACTGGCCGTCCTTGTTCTGATAAATAGCCATTGCAAGGACTGCAAACAGCGGGTTGTTTTTCATCCACTGTTCGGTTTCAGCTTTTTTATTCATGGCAGCTCCCTTTGCGGTGTCCTTACCCAGCTGTTTCAGAAGGGCATTACTGCCTGCAGAGTCCTTTTTCGCACTGTCTTTTTTTACAGTAGCTGACTTGGTTTGAGCGGAATTTTTTGAGGACGGCATTTTTTCGGCAAGCGCAAGCTTGTCACCACCTTTCCCTATTGCTGATGTGTCAATTCTCAGCGAATCTTTTTTCATGGTATCAGCACTGGCGCTTAAAATTGCAGCCATCTTCTTGTTGGCCTCAGTAAAGTAAGGGTGTAGCTGGGTAAACTGGTATGTTTCCCAGAATTCAAGCTGGGCAGTCCCCTGAAGGAGTTTACGTACACGTTCCGGATCCTTGATGCCCGGTAATTCAATCAGGATGCGCCCTGCAGTCTGCAGTTTCTGTATGTTCGGCTGAACAACGCCAAAACGGTCAATACGGGTGGTGAGAATATGATACGTCCTGTCAATAGCTGCGTTTGTTTCATCACGGATGACTTTGATCACTTCATCGTTTGTGGTATTGAAGTTGATCCTGTCCTTTAGCTCAACAGTATTAAAGATAGCCGCAAGTTTTGCATTTGGATCTGTCTGTTTGAATGACTCATTGAAGATGTCGACAAAATCGGCAGTGCTGCTCTTTTCTTTCTGGATAGCCAACTGAAGAGCTTTGTTGAAAGTCGGGTCCAGGCTGTTCCCGGAAAGTGCGCGGATCACCTCGGGTACTGATACAGCCATAGTTACGTTCATACCGCCTTTGAGGTCGAGACCAAGATTGATTTCACGTTCCCTAACATCCTTGAGAGTATATTTTTTGAGAAGGATATTATAAACGTCTACATTGGCCATGGAATCATTGAAATATTCATTCCTTGACCGGATGACTGAATCGGTCAAGTACTCCAGGCGGGCTTTATCTCCCTTTGCTAATTTCACTGCCAGTTCCTTCCCTACGGGGGCATTGGCGTAATTATCAGCTTTGACCGAATAACGGTAGCTGATAAAGGTAAACGACAACTGGAACAAACAAACTAAACCGAAAATAATCGCAAATAGCTTGACAGCACCTTTATTCTGCATGAGCTTTGAATTTAATTAAGAAAATTATTGTCTTATTTTTTGAGGGTGCAAAAATATGACTTTTCCCTGAATAATAAAAGAGGTGGAATGAATTAAATTTTACCTGAAATTGATAGTCCCTTTTATAGTCCCTTCCTGAAGTCGTATTTCTCTTAGCTGATGGTGGTCATTGACGGATGATCAATTGTGTCCTTCGGTGAGATCGTTTCAAACACCAGCGTTCTTTCCTTATTATGATGGCATGGAGGGGAAAGAAGTTATTTTATTGTTTATTATACCGGGATACCAAATTCTTTCCTGTTGCCGGAACAAATTTATAAAGAACCTAAAATATAAGGAAATCTTGTTTTACTTTTGCAGTGAAAATGTAACCTGAGTGAGTTAGATTGAGTAAAAAATGATGAAGTAAGTGAATTACAATAAAAATATTAGATATGAAAATCAAGTATAGTGACCTCATTGATCAGACGTTTGAATTTCCGCAACCTGAATTTCAGGTAATAGACAATGAGTTGTATTTTCATAAAGTTCCTTTAATGGACATAATTAAACAATACGGAACCCCTGTCAGAATTACGTATCTCCCTAAAGTATCCCAGCAGATCCAGAAAGCGAAACGTCTTTTTAATGTTGCCATGGCAAAGGTTGATTACCAGGGTGATTATCATTACTGTTACTGTACAAAGAGTAGTCATTTCAGCTTTATTCTTGAAGAAGTTCTTAAAAATGAAGTACATATCGAAACTTCATCGGCGTTTGACATGCCGTTAATTCATGATTTATTCCAACGCGGTCTTGTTAAAAAAGAGAACTACATCATTTGCAACGGCTTTAAAAGGCCACAATATATTGAGCATATTCTGGATCTTGTGCATACCGGCTTTATAAATACCATTCCTGTTCTGGACAGTTTGATGGAGGTCGATAAATATGAGCCACATCTGAAAACGAAGATGAAAGTTGGGATCCGCATTGCTTCTGAAGAAGAACCCAAGTTTGATTTTTATACCTCGAGGCTGGGGATTAGGTATAATGATATCGTACCATTTTATATGGATAAACTGAGGAATAATCCGAAATTTGAATTGAAAATGCTTCATTTCTTTATTAATACTGGTATAAAGGATACAGCGTATTACTGGAATGAACTGAATAAATCGGTCTCGGTATATTGTGAACTTAAAAAAGTATGCCCTGATTTAACCGGACTTAATATTGGCGGCGGCTTCCCGATCAAGAACTCTCTCGAATTCACTTACGACTATGAATACATGGCCGAAGAGATTACAGCGCAGATAAAGAACATTTGTGAGAAGAATGATGTGCCTGAGCCTGATATTTTCACTGAATTCGGATCCTTCACTGTGGGTGAATCCGGCGCCATTTTATTCAGCGTAGTTGATCAGAAGAAGCAGAACGACAGAGAAGCCTGGGATATGATCGACAGTTCTTTCATCACCACCCTTCCTGATACCTGGGCCATCAACCAGAAATTCATACTTTTATCAATTAACAACTGGGATTCGGAATATGAAAGAGTTTTTCTGGGTGGCCTTACCTGCGACAGTGAGGATTATTACAATGCCGAAGGGCATACGAATGCCGTCTTCCTACCGAAATTCTCAACAGAACCTCCGCTCTACATAGGAATGTTCCATACCGGGGCATACCAGGAATCACTTGGCGGTTATGGCGGGATCCAGCACTGCCTTATTCCTGCCCCTAAGCATGTTCTGATCGATCTGGATGAGAATGATGAAACTTACACGAAATTATTTTCCAAAGAGCAGAGTTATAAATCAATGCTGAAAATTCTGGGGTATTGATTAAATTTGCAGGGCTGAAAAACACTCATTCAATTTATTAATTATGGCAAAAAAATCCAAACAGAAGTTGGAATACCTGAAGAATGTAATCAGGCATATTGATATAACATCCTTTGATTCAACAAGTATCATTGATTCGATGCGGGAAATGTCGTTCACATCGAGAGATACTGCTTCTGCAGCAGACATACTGAACCGAATGGTCAAAGAGAATGGTTGCACTGTTTTTCTGACCATTGCCGGCAGTACCAGCGCGGGGGGGTGCATGCAGGTATACGTGGATATGGTGAAAAACAATATGGTAGATGCCATCGTTGCCACAGGTGCAACTATTGTCGATATGGATTTCTTCGAAGCCCTCGGATATAAACATTATAAAGGGAACGCTGTGGCAGACGACAAAGACCTGCGCAAACATTATATCGACAGGATCTATGATACCTATATCGATGAGGAAGAACTGCAGCACTGCGATATGACTATTAAAAAAATCGCTGATACATTGGAGAAGCGGCCCTATTCCTCTAGGGAATTCATCCGTGAAATGGGTAAGTGGCTGGTTAAAAATTCAAAGAAAAAAGACAGCCTTGTACAGGTGGCGTATGAATATAATGTCCCTATCTTCTGCCCGGCTTTCAGTGATTCGAGCGCGGGCTTCGGCCTCGTATCACATCAGTGGGAAAATCCGAAATCCCATGTTTCCATTGATTCGGTCAAGGATTTTCTTGAGCTCACAAAGATCAAAATGGCTTCGAAATCTTCCGGACTTTTCATGATCGGAGGCGGTGTCCCCAAGAATTTCGTTCAGGATACCGTCATTTGCGCCGAGGTACTTGGCAAGGAAGTCGGCATGCATAAATATGCCGTGCAGATTACTGTTGCCGATCCCCGCGACGGAGCCTGCTCAAGTTCAACCCTTAAGGAAGCCTCCTCCTGGGGCAAAGTGGATACAGTGTATGAGCAGATGGTATATGCCGAAGCTACCAGCGTGCTACCTCTCATTATCAGTTATGTATATCATAAAAAAAACTGGAAGAAACGCAACCGGCAGGAATTCACAAAGATGCTGGATAAATAAAAGCGAAATGGCGAAATAGCGAAAATAATTTCGCTTTTCGCTATTTAATATCTGAGCCACTTCCACAACTCCCTGTAATTCACCTTCTTTCCATACATGAGAATTCCTGTGCGGTAGATTTTTGCTGCCATCCAGGTTGTGCCGAGGAAGGTGAGCACAAGCAGGCTCATCGACAATGCAACCTGCCAGTATGGAACACCAAATGGGATCCTGATCATCATAGCGACCGGCGCGGTAAGCGGGAACACTGAAAACCAGAATGATACCTGACCTGTTGGATCCTGGATGAAATACTGCATCATCACGATCGATAGGATCAGGGGCATGGTTATCGGCAGCATGAACTGCTGCGTATCCGATTCACTGTCGACTGCCCCTCCGATCGCTGCAAACAAGGCCCCGTACATGAGGTAGCCAAAGAGAAAGAAAAACACGAATGCTCCGATCATTACCGGGAAATTCACCGAATTGATAGCTTCGAATACCTCGTTGACTCCTTCATTCTGAGTTTTTTTAACTGATGCCGAATCGGGGAAGGGTATGTTGTCAGGGTTGTATTTGGCAGCATTCGCAAGAATAGTCTGCTGAGCCGGATTTTTTCCGGTTCCATGAACGTTAAAAGTGGATGTCACAATGGTCACAATACCAAATGTAAGGACAACCCAAAGCAGGAATTGTGTAAGACCAACCATCCCTACTCCGATGATCTTTCCCATCATCAGCTGAAAAGGTTTTACTGATGAAATAATCACTTCGATGATACGGTTTGTTTTTTCCTCGATTACGCCCCTCATGACCTGGGCGCCGAACATGAAAATAAAAAAATAAATTAGGATACCTGCAAACATGCCCAGTACCATGCTGATCTCGGTATAACTTTTCTCCTCTTTCCCTTCATCGGTGATCTTGATGGTATTGACATCAATCACGGTCTTGACCGACCTGAGGATGTCCTCCACATTGATGGGATTGGATTTATCCGATTGTATATCCTTCAGTTTGGCTTCAAGCTTCATATCCTCAACCTGTTTCGTCATCACGTTCCGTATATAGCTTGTGATGTGCATGGCAACATTGCCATCGGCATAGATAATGGCGTTGGAAGGTATGCTCACCTCGGTCCTGGGAATGAACAGCAGGGCATATTCCCCGCTTTTTCTGAAATTTGATTTAGCCGAACCGATATCGGATGATAGATAATGAAATTTGATGTTATCGGTATCCTTGAACTTCCCGAAAAAGATCCCTGTCTGGTCAATCACTGCAACTGTTTTCAGTTCGTTCCCCCGGGTTGCCATGTAAATAGGTACTATCACGATAGCCGCCATTAACAGGGGGCCCAGGATGGTCATTACAATGAATGTTTTTTTCCTGACCCGGGTCAGGTACTCGCGCTTGATGATCAGGATGATTTTATTCATATCAGGCTTGCAGAATGGTTTCAGAATTTTTTTCAGTAACAACCTTTATAAAAATATCGTTCATGCTGGGAACAAGTTCGGTAAAGGAATGCAGTATAACATTCGGCAGCAATGTGCTGATCAGCTGGTTTGGAATGGCATCAGCTGGGATTTTAATTCCGGCCATCCGCAGATCATGGTCTTTCCACTCCCTTATGATCTGAAAAGCCGGTGGCAGGATGCTTTCAAGTGCTCCCTGGAAATTATTGAAGGAAATTTCAAAAGTATTGGTCTTATAGGTCTTCTTGATGTTTCGGACCGGCCCGTCAAGAACCACTTTCGCATTGTTTATCAAGGCAATGTCATCGCATAATTCTTCAACAGAGGCCATATTGTGGGTTGAAAAGATCACAGTTGCTCCTTTATCTTTCTGTGCGATGATCTCATCTTTGAGCATGCTGGCATTGATAGGGTCAAATCCGCTGAATGGCTCATCAAAGATCAGCAGTTTAGGTTCATGGATGATAGTGATGAGGAATTGCACCTTTTGCTGCATGCCCTTCGATAGTTCCTCGACTTTTTTATTCCACCATGACCGCATATCGAATTTATCAAACCAGAAGACCAGTCTTTTGTGGGCCTCCTGTTTACTCAATCCTTTAAGCTGTGCCAGGTACATAGCCTGTTCTCCTACTGACATCTTTTTATAAAGGCCCCTCTCTTCGGGCAGGTAACCGATATTGAAAATATCATTGGGTCTAAGTTCCCTGCCGTTGAAAAACAACTGTCCTTCATCCGGAGCTATAATCTGGTTTATAATGCGGATGAAAGTCGTCTTCCCGGCTCCGTTCGGGCCCAGCAAACCGAAAATACTGCCTTCAGGGATTGAAATATTTACTTTTTCAAGAGCTTTATGGCCGGAAAACTGTTTGGAGATATTCAGGGCCGAGAACAATTCCATAAAATCGGGGTTAAAGTTGATGGAGAAGTTTTATGTTAGACTGCTTTGCAGGTTGCAGGTTACGTATTGTGTAATAATTTGTACATTGTACTTAGTAAATGGTACATTGTCAATAGTAAATTATTCCCCGGGCTATTCAAACATATCTTTCATCCTGCCGAAAAACCCCTTTTCCTTTTCAGTGGGATTTGGCTGAAAATTAGGTGATTTTGCCAGTTTTTCAAGAGTCGCATGTTCCTCTTTGGATAAAATTTTAGGAGTCCATACATGAAGAGTGATCAGAAGATCACCTTTGCCTTCATAGGAATTAACACTTGGTAAACCTTTGCCTTTCAACCTGATCACCCTGCCGCCCTGGGTACCTGCTTCAATTTTGATCCTGATCTTTCCATCAATACCCGGAATTTCGGCATTTGAACCCAAAGCGGCTTCCGGTACGGAGATATAATGGTTATACAGTAAATTATTCCCTTCCCTCACAAGGTCTTCGTGCTTGACCTCCTCTATCTGTATCAACAGGTCGCCGGCGACGCCACCCCTCGCAGCCGCATTGCCTTTACCACCCATCGATAACTGCATGCCTTCTCCAACACCTGCCGGAATCTTGATAGGGATGATCTCTTCACCTTTGGTTATGCCGTTACCGCTACATTCAAGGCATTTGTCGGTTATCACTTTGCCTTCTCCTCCGCAGTGGGGACATGTTGAGGTGGTCTGCATCTGACCAATGAACGTGGAAGTAACCCTGGTCACATGCCCTGATCCTTTGCAGGTAGAACAAGTCTGGTAGGCATTGCCGCTTTTTGCACCGGTACCCCGGCAGGTTGCACAGGCGATATATTTGTTTACCTTGATCTTTTTTTCAACCCCGTGGGCAATTTCTTCAAGAGTCAGTTTTACCCTGACTCTCAGGTTTGACCCCCTGTTCACGGTGCGACCGCCCCTTCGTCCTCCCCCACCGAAAAAGGAAGAAAACGGATCATCGAAGCCTCCTCCGAATATGTCGCCGAAATGCCTGAAAATGTCTTCAACATTCATTCCCCCGCCGTAACCTCCAAAGCCTCCTCCGTTACCAAGGCCTGCATGCCCGTATTGATCATACCTCTGGCGCTTGTCGGGATCACTAAGAATTTCGTAGGCTTCTGCAGCCTCTTTGAATTTCTCTTCAGCTTCCTTGTCGCCGGGGTTTTTGTCCGGATGAAAGCGTATAGCCTGCTTACGGTAAGCTTTCTTCAGCTCTTCAGGTGTCGCGCTTTTGCTTACTTCAAGTATCTCGTAAAAGTCTCGTTTTGACATTTCATTTTTTTAAAAACCTGCGAAGAGTTATGAGTGAATCTTTCAACATTCAAAATTCTATGTTCAATTATTCGGGTATTCAGTTCCTTTCAATCGCTCACTCACGCACTCACTAAGAACCAACCACCACCTTGGCATACCTGATAACTTTCCCGTTCAGCAAATACCCTTTTTCAACCTCATCCATTACCTTGTTTTTCATCTTTTCAGGGGCCGTGATATTGGTAATGGCTTCATGAAAGTCGGTGTTGAAATCTTCACCAACGGTCTTCATTTGTTCAAGTCCCTGATTTGATAAAACGGTCATGAATTTATTGAATATCAGGATTATACCTTCTTTAAGAGCCTGGGCGTTCTCTGTGGCCCCAAATGCCTTGATCGCCCTTTCAAAGTCATCAAGCACCGGTAACAATTTAACCACCAGGTCTTCAGAAGCATTTTTACGGATGTCGCCTATATCTTTCAGGGTACGCCGGCGGTAATTGTCAAAGTCGGAATAAAGCCTGAGATACTTATCATTGAGTTCGTCCAGCTTCATTGAAAGATCGCCGGGTTCTTCACCGCCTGCATTTTCATCCTCACCGTCGTGTGTTTCAGCGAAACTGTCTGCAGTTGCAGAAACTTCCCGTTCTGCCTGAGGAGTATCCTGTTTTTCTTCTTCTTTGTGTTCTTTTTTAGACATAACAATATAATATGAATCGGAATTCCCTGAAGTATATCAAAAAATCTGCCAAAAGGATTTGTGCGCCAAAATGTCAGTGGTTGATGCGTTTTATTGCTGCGCCAAGATTCTGAAGCCTGACATCTATTTCCTGGTAACCCCTGTCGATCTGTTCAATATTGTCGATGATGCTTTTCCCCTGGGCCGAGAGCGCAGCAATCAGCAATGCAACACCTGCCCTGATATCGGGGGATGACATCCTGATACCCCTGAGCGGGTATTTATGGTCCAGGCCGATTACCGTGGCACGGTGAGGGTCGCAAAGAATGATCTTTGCTCCCATATCGATGAGTTTATCGACGAAAAACAACCGGCTTTCGAACATCTTCTGATGGATGAGCACGCTGCCACGGGCCTGGGTGGCGACAACCAGAACTATACTTATAAGGTCAGGGGTGAAACCCGGCCATGGCGCATCGGAAATGGTCATGATCGAGCCGTCCATAAACGATTCAACTTCATAATGATCCTGGCGGGGAACCTTGATATCATCACCCTGAAATTCAAGCCTGATACCCAGCCGGCTGAATACATCAGGGATCAGCCCCAAATGTTTAAGGCCTGCATTTTTAATAGTGATCTCTGATCCTGTCATTGCCGCAAGGCCGATAAAGCTGCCCACCTCTATCATATCGGAAAGAAGTGTATGTTCGCAGCCCCCTAATGTTTCAACACCATCAATAGAAAGAAGGTTCGATCCGATGCCCCGGATCTTTGCTCCCATATTTTCAAGCATTGAACAAAGCTGGTAAATATAGGGCTCGCAGGCGGCATTGAATATCGTGGTAGTTCCCTTTGCAAGCACCGATGCCATCAGGATGTTAGCCGTACCCGTAACAGAAGCTTCGTCAAGAAGCATGTAGGTCCCGATCAATTCAGAGGCTTCCACGGTGTACAATCCTTCATCAGGATCATAAGTGAATTTTGCCCCGAGTTTTCCGAGGCCTGTAAAATGGGTGTCGAGGCGCCTTCTGCCTATTTTATCCCCTCCGGGGATGTACACAAATCCTTTTCCGAAACGCGTCAGCATAGGGCCCAGGATCATGATGGATCCTCGAAGGCTTCCGACTTTTTCGCGGAACTCCCTGGTCAACAGGTAATCAAAATTGAGTTCCCCTGCTGTAAATGTTGCTGATGAACCTGACCTGGTAACAGTTACACCAAGTGAAGCAAGCAGGTCGATAAGTTTATTCACATCCCTGATGCCAGGAAGATTATGTATAGTTACCTCTTCACTGGTAAGAAGACAGGCGCAGATCACCTGGAGAGCTTCATTTTTTGCTCCCTGGGGGGTGATCTCCCCATGAAGCCTTCTGCTTCCGGTTATCTCGAAAGAACTCATTACTGAGGACGGTTCTTGTTCCTGGGATTATTGTATTTGCCGTTGGGATTCGGGCGGAAAGGTTTTCTTTTCTTATTGAGACCGAGGATGTCGTTGGTGTGCTGGAATCTGAAATCCTGCTTCAGCCTTGCTTTTCCGTTTGATAATTTGTCGAGATGCAGTTCAATAAGAGTATCATCAACTGATTCGCGATTCCAGTTTAAATAAGATTTTTTCATATGCTGGGCGATGGCGTGGACCAGGGAATCTTTTTCGGGGCCATCCTCATAATCAACAGCTTTTTCGAGCATAAGGGCAATGTTTTTGCCGTAGTGACGGAACTCTATATCCTTGTCGTGGTATTGCAGTTTTTCAGGTTTCAGGCTGGTGGACAGAGGGGGCGGAGGGGGATAGGGAGCATCTACATCCAGTTTGAAATCAGAAATGATGTACATATGATCCCAGAGCTTATGTTTGAAGTCGGATGTTTCCCTGGCTGCGGGGTAAAGCTGTCCCATCACATTGATCACGAATTTCGCGGCTTTGGTCCTGCGTTCCTTGTCATCAATAGTGCAAAGGTATTGTATCATTTTCTGTACGTTCCTGCCATATTCGGGAATGACCATCTGGTCACGGGCGGTATTGTATTCCATTTTTAAAAATTTATGCAAAGATACAACTTATTCGGCTATCCTGAGCTTTGCGAATTTAAGTAGAAGCTGCTTCTGGCCGATGCCGGGGAACAACACTGTGGCTTTCCTGTTCGGGCCGTTTCCTTCGATATTCGTCACTTTGCCCCTGCCGAAGCGTTCATGTTCAACATCCATGCCGGTTTTTATATCTTCGATGTCGGCTGGCGGAATGGCTGATACGGCAGGATTTACCGGAGGTGCCACTGGTTTTGGCGGAGGTTTGGAAATATAACCTTCACCTGATGGACCAGAAGCCTTAGTGCCTGGAAATTTTCTCGGAGGGAGATTCAGGCCCTGGAGCATGCCAGAAAAGTTGTCAGATGAAATGAAACTCTCTTTTTTCTGCACGGGTCTTTTTGGCAAATCAACAAGTTTTTCAGGGATCTCGGAGATGAAACGGCTGGGTTCGCACATGGTTAGGTTTCCCCATCGATACCGGTTTTCGGCAAAAGCCAGGGTCAGTTTCACCTTTGCACGCGTGATGGCAACATAGAACAATCTGCGTTCCTCTTCGAGGTCGGTCCTCGAATTCAGTGATTGAATCGAAGGGAAAAGGTTTTCCTCCAGTCCGGTGATAAAAACATAAGGGAATTCAAGGCCTTTGGCCTGGTGCACGGTCATGAGCAGCACCCTGTCGGTATCGTCCTTGTTGCCGTAATCAGCGTCGGTAAGGAGGGAGACATCCTGCAGAAATTCATCAAGGGTGCGCACCACATTCTCTTCGATCTCACCGGTCTCCATGTCCGTTCTCGGGGTTTCGGTAAATTCCTTTATGGCATTCATGAGTTCTTCAAGGTTCTCGAAACGGCTTACCCCTTCGGGAGTCTTATCGTCGTGCATCTCCCTGATCAGTCCTGATGAAGCAGCAATATGTTTGGCCATTTCATAGGCATTTTTGGCTTTAAGCATTGACCCGAAACTTTTGATCATGATGATAAAACCGCTTACTTTGGCCCATGTGCTGTCGGGGAACCTGACCGAAGCAGGGGGAGCATCGATCAGGTCAAACAGGCTTTTCTTATGTTCATCGGCAAGCACGATCAGCTTTTCGACCGTGGTTTTTCCTATACCACGCGCAGGATAGTTGATGACCCTCAGGAGGGCGTCCTCGTCCCTGGGATTTACAGCCAGCCTGAAATAAGAAAGCATATCCTTTATTTCCTTTCTCTGGTAAAAGGAAACACCACCGAAGATCCGGCAGGGAATGTTCAGTTTCCTCAAGGCCTCTTCCATAATCCTCGACTGGGAATTGGTCCGGTACAGGATGGCAAATGAATCATTGGATAACTGGTGGTTCATCTTGTTCTCAAAGATGGACTGAGCTACCAGGTTGCCTTCCTCATTATCGGTTGAAGCATGCAGAAGGGTGATCATTGCACCTTTGTCATTGTCAGTCCATATCTCTTTGAAAATCTGATTTTTATTGTTGACGATGACCTGGTTTGCTGCTTCAACTATGGTTTTTGTCGAACGGTAATTCTGTTCCAGTTTGAAGACTTTATGGTCGGGATAATCATTCCTGAAATTCAGTATGTTCTGAATATTCGCTCCGCGGAAGGCGTAGATGCTCTGGGCATCATCCCCAACAACACACAGATTTTCGTTGTTAGCTGCAAGTTTTTTAACTATGAGGTACTGGGCATAATTTGTATCCTGGTATTCATCAACGAGGATGTACCTGAATTTCTGCTGGTATTTGATCAACACATCCGGGAAATCCCTGAGAAGGATATTCATGTTGAAGAGGAGGTCGTCGAAGTCCATGGCCGATGATCGCATCAGGCGGTTCTGGTACTGGATGTATATTTTTCCCGTAAGTGGTTTGCCTGCCGCATTGTCATATTCCTGTATCTCGGGATTTGACTTGTATTCTTCGGATGAGATAAGGCTGGTTTTTGCCGCTGATATCCTTTGGGTTATATAGCCGGGCTGATAGAGTTTTTCGTCCAGGTTGTTTTCCTTGATCAGGTTTTTAATCACCCTTTTAGAGTCATCTGAATCGTAAATCGTATAATTCGAGGGATACCCGAGACGGTGACCTTCTATCCTCAGCACCCTGGCAAAGACTGAATGGAAAGTCCCCATCCATACGTTTTTGGCTTCGCTGTTACCGACCAGCGACAGAATCCGGTCTGTCATCTCCCTTGCCGCCTTGTTGGTAAATGTAAGGGCAAGGATATGGAAAGGATCGACACCCAGTTCGAGAAGGTAGGCAACACGAAAGGTAAGCACTCTGGTCTTGCCTGAGCCTGCGCCTGCAATGACCATCACAGGGCCTTCGGTTTCAACAACGGCCTGCCGCTGAGCCTCATTAAGTTTTTCAAGTATTCCTGCCATGTTTTATATCTCTCGTGGTCAATTCCCCGGCCCCCGGGGTGGAATCCGTGTCCAGGGCTTTTCCTGGTGTTCATGTCATTGATCCCGCACAAAGGTAAGAGAATACCATTTTAGCTTGAGGATTGTGAAAAACTATTTAAAAACCAATCACATTTACTTAATTTCTGGTCACAGTTTAG
>Ga0364867_10276_pt1 | contig 28528 bp, 13 predicted proteins | sample ExccelAu500001D4_3_FD_206915 | JGI IMG/M metagenome (GOLD analysis project Ga0364867, IMG submission 206915) | Enriched cells from Trout Bog Lake Hypolimnion, Wisconsin, USA - BchlTB.Aug13.5000.01.D4 | ecosystem: Environmental > Aquatic > Freshwater > Lake > Hypolimnion/Profundal zone | place... | reverse complement strand
CTGCGTGGATGGTTCCGCACCGGCCACAACACCGCGGGCGCAGGGGGACTATTGGCAGCTAAAATTGAATGGCGCTCGTGAATACCATTGGAAATGAGCGGGAGGGCAAAGCCGTCGTCGGCACGCGGCATGCCATTCTCTGCCATTTGCATTCTTGCTTGAAGGATAACCTGGCTGTGGCTTCGCCGCGCTGCGAAACATCCAGGCAAGGCGCCTGGCGGTTCAATTCGGCAAGGGCCGCAATAGAAGATTGCGGAACTCCACCAGTTTTCCTTCCGCTTGCAATCCGATCGTGCCCGCAGCCGCAGACGTGCCGGTGATTTCGTTTTGGAGAACGCCGTTGACGCGGACCGCGATGGTTTTGGCACGGCAAACGATGTCGCAGGAGTTCCATTCACCGAGCGGTTTCTCCGAGTTTGGCTGTTGACGTGGAATGCTATGGGGATATTGCGCCGTCAATCCATTTGCGGCCGAGCCACCGTTCATGCGGACTTCGCCCGCGCTGCCGGACAGTAATTGGGTCTCAAAGCAGAAGGGCCAGACTTGGTCTGGCGGATTGAGATGGAGAAAAATCCCGCTGTTGCCCGCGCCGTCCGGGTAGCGCCATTCGGCATGCAATTGGTAGTTGCGATAAGTTTGCCAGGTGCGCGCATAGCCGTTGGGCTTGCCTTGACAAACAATGACGCCATTGGTTACCGACCAGATGGACGCGGCGGGGGCATTCGTGTTTTGGGAAACAAATGTCCAGCCGGAGAGGCTCTTTCCGTCGAACAAGGCAATTTCATTGGTCGGGGTGATGGGGGAGGGGGGAAGTTGCGCGGACAAGGACCAACTGGAGGCGGCAAATAACCAGATGGCAGTTCGCAGGCTGCGACCAACAGAGATTGATTTCATGCGCGAGAATTGCTTTTTTGGCCTGCGTGGTCAAGCGAAGTAGTGTTCGGCACGACGGATAATTTCAGGATAGTCGGTCTTGAAATGGCAAGCGTCGCGCAAGGCGGCCAGGTCTACTTTGGAGGCATCGCGATGTCCAGCCGCCAACGCTTGATAATAGTTGCGGGCCTGGACGTTGCCGTCCTGCTCGTAGTACGTGACCAGTCGCGCAATGTCGTGGAATGCAAAGTCCGTCTTCTGGCTGGAGGCTTCACAACCCGGGCAGCCGGTGCACATGGTGCGGCGGCCAGCCAGGATCGTTTCCCGGAGCAGCTCCCGGTGGGCGAATTTGAGCGGTGCCTTGTAACTGCGGGCGGCGGCGGCGTTGCTCTGCATCTGGTCCACATTGTCAATCAAGTTGCAAACGACGGAGATGCGCGGGTCGCTCCAGGCGGCATGCAGCACGGCTTGACGCGTGGTAAGGCCAAGCTTGTCCAATTCTGGCAGGCGCTTTGGCACGTCGCCGAGATTGCGCATGGTTTTCATGGCCACGAGGCCAATACCGGCTTGGTGCGCGGCGTCGAGGGCCTTGTCGAGGGGGCCATCCTTGGGATAAAACGGATTAAAGGCGAGCATGATCATGTCTAGAAAACCACCCTCCGCTGCCGCGTTCAAGTAATCCGGCAGCCGGTTGTCGTGGCAGGAGAAACCGACCATTTTCACCTTGCCGGAACTCTTCAATTGCTCCGCCACCTTCTTGAAGGCGTCGCGCTTGGGCCAGTTCAACGAATCCTCACCGTATTCACGGGGCCCGATGCCGTGGATAAAAAATGCATCGAGATAAGTGGTGCTGCATGCGGCCAGGCGGTGGTCAATCAAGGCGAGCATTTCCTCCGGGCTTTTGGGCCCGTCCTTGGAAACCAGAAAAACATCTTTCCGGCGCTCCGGATATTTGGCCAGCCAACTGCCGAAAATCTTTTCCGATTGCCCGTTCATATACACCTTGGCGGTGTCAAAATAACGGATGCCCATGGTCCAAGCCAGGTCGAGAAAATCTGGACTCAAGGAGCCGGCCATGCCGCCCATGCCCAGCATGGTGGCCTGCGGGCCGCATTTGCCGAGCTGGCGGCGGGGCAGGGTGTCGGCAGTCACCGGCGCATCGCTGGCCCGGGCCGACGGCGCCAACAGTGACGGCGCGGCGGCCAGCGCCACCGGCAGGGTGAGGGTGGATTGGAGAAAACTCCGGCGGGTTAGGGGTGATTTTCGGGCATTCATCTTCAAGGAAGGTAAGATTCAGTGTGGCGCACGAAAGTTGCTAACAGCCGCGATTCGCAAATGGGGCGCGAGCGAAGGAAAATAAATTCATGCTCTGACCTTACCCGCGTTCTGGATATTGCGCAAGTTTGAATGAACTGGCGGCTAAGTAATTGCGCAAAACTTCCCCGATCTGCGCAAAACGTCTATTGTCATTCCGGTGGTTCGTTGTAGATTTTAACTAATGCAGGCCACGGTTGTTCCTGAGATGGTCGGTTGCGTCCGACTTACGCGCGCCAAACAGGACGCCATGTCCCGCGGAGTTATACGGGCGGGCTTGGAGTGGGGCTGTCCTTTCATTCTCTATTGGGAACGGTATAACAACGAAGTCCGCGACGGTCGGCAGCGCGGTTTCTGGCTGATTGACGATGGCGGCGTCCAACAGCCGATTTACCATACCCACCAGCAATTATATGATTGGGCCAAACAATATGTGGCCGTCTTTAGTCAAACGAACCAGCGCGTTCCAACGTCCGACGAATACAGCAAAGCGGCCCTTTCATTTCTGAACAGCCTGCCTTCCATACCGGAAAAATAGCACGCTTTGGGGCAGGCGCCGCCACCCCGAATCGGGGTGACCAGCCGCTATCGGGGAATGGCATCCGGCCGGAATTGGTTCGGTGAAGCATCAAGGATGCGGCGAAAGGCCGCCCGCAAATTCTTGCCGGTGCCAAAGCCGCAGGCGCGGGCAATTTCTTCGATTGGCTTGACGTCGCTGTCGGCGAGCATGGCTTTGGCCTTGTGCAGTCGCAGATGGACGAGGAAGATCGCCGGTGAAGTCTTGCGTTCCGCGCGAAAATGCATTTCCAGCAACCGGCGGGAGACGCGGGCGGCTTCGGCCACCGTGTCCATGGTAAAAGAACCTGCATAGTTCTGCTGCATGAATTCAATGGCGCGTTTGACCGCCGCATCGTCGGTATGAATGACGTCGGTGGAAGCCCTGGCCACCACCTCGGAGGGATCAATCCGAACCGGTTCCAACGGCGGCAGTTTTCCCCGCATCAATTCATCCAGCAACCGGGCGGATTCATAGCCCATCTGATACGCATTGATGCACACGCTCGTCAATTTCGGAGTGGAAAACTCACAAACCATCAAATCGTTATCCACCCCCATCACGGCCACATCCGCCGGCACGCGCAGTCCGATTTCACGGCAGGCGGACAAAACGATGAGCGCGCGATAATCGTTAACGGCAAAAAGGCCAACCGGGAGCGGCAGGGTTTTTAGCCAGTTCTTGACCGGTTCATAGCGTTCATTCCATAAAGCATCCCGCGTCATGTGAGGCAGGCGGAAGCTGTTGACTTTCAGCTTGGCTTCCCGGGCCGCCTGGCTGAAGCCATCCAGTCGTTCATCCGAATAGCACCGGCCCCGAACCCCATGAAAAGCCAGGTTTTTCAGCCCCAGCCCCAGCAGGTGCTCGGCCGCAAGCTGGCCGATGCGCTGGTTATTGAGCGCCAGTCGGGGAATTTTGCCGTCGAATTTCGGATCCTCCCCGATGTTCACCACCGGGATGCGCCGTTGGCGCAACAATGCCAATTGTTTGAGATCGCTGGTCTGAATGATAATCCCGTCTATCTGCCACGATTTTAGCCGGGACCAATCGAGGGGAAAATCATCGCCGCTCTCATGGTGCACGGGACAGGCGGTCAATAGCCACTGGTGGCTGCGCGCGTAATCATTGACGCCGTAGAAGAAGCGCGTGATGCCCCACGGCTTCTCGGCGGGCAGTCCCAGGGCAATTTTGGGCCGATGTGTCTTCATAAAGTTACGTTTGCGCAATCGTAAATGCTTTCGCAAAAGATACCAGTTTTGCGCAAACCGTCCATTGTTATTTTGGCAGCGCGCCGTTAAAGTGTTTTTATGCGAGCCCAAAATATGCTGTTTTCATGAATGATAATATGAAAAGAACCAAAGAGCACTCAGCCCGACTCGTGAAGGCGCAGTGGAAGAAACTCGGCGGGAGGAATGCCGGTTCGCTGGGAACCGGGCGAATATTGCGGGCCATTTAAAAACGTGATTGTTGCACAATTGTAACCTGATCGAAGTGCGTTTGTCTTAATATAATGGCATTATTATCTTGGGGCATATGCCGGCTTGTCCGGCGAGCTGATGCCACCGTTGCCGGACTTATAGGCATCGCGTCCGCGCCATCGAATTAGTTCAATTTGACCAGGCTGTGTTAGCAGTCTGGTATAAGTTTGACAGTGTATTAGCCATCAAAAACCAGCAAGAAATAACCAGCCGTATGAAAATGAATCAGCGAAAATTTATCAGTTTGGCTTTGGGAGCTTTGGCTCTTGTTGCCTGCCCGGGCGCGCAAGCCCAGTCCACCTATTCCAACGCCGTCATGGCGCTGAACCCGGCGGGCTACTGGCCGTTGACCGAAGCCGGTGCGCCCTCCTCGGCAGGCCTGTACGTGGCCACCAATCTGGGCACGCTGGGTGCCGCCGGCCAGGGCTATTACCAAACATGGTGGCAGACCAACGGCGTTTCCAACACGCTGACGAACATGAATTCCATCGTTCATATTGCTGGCGCGATCGCCGGCGACAGCGACACGGCCCTGTCGGAGGGGCGGCTTGGCGAGTACGTCGTCATCCCGCGCAACACCAACGGCGTGCCAAATGCGGGCGTGACGCTCACCGCGCCGTTCACCATTGAGACTTGGATTTATCCCACCAATGCCTCGGCCAACACGCTGAAACCCATAATTTCGGAAGGCTTTACCAGCGTTCAGGCCGCTAATGCGGGCTACCTAACGACCACCGAGGGCACCACGCTCGGCATGTACAGCGGATTTTTGTATTTTTCCACTTTTAACGGCCCCAACACCGGCACCAAGACGGAGATTGACGCCCCGGCAGGCGGCGGAGTGTTGCCGCTCAATCATTGGTACCATATCGTGGCCACGTTTAATGGCACGACGATGAGCCTGTACACCAACGGAGTGTTGGTGAGATCAGCCAATCCGCCCGCAAATGCCTTCGGCCAGACCTATGTGCCCGACCCCGTTTCGCCCCTCGTCATCGGCGGCGGCAATGAGCCGGGCGGCGGCGGCGGCGCGAGCGATCTTTTCGGCGGCGGGATTGATGAAGTGGCGATTTACAAAACTGCTTTGACGGCCATGCAGATCACGAACCATTGGGCGACGGGCACCAATGCAGCTCTCCCAACCTACCACACGGTGATCCTTGGTGACAGCCCCGCGATTTATCTGCGTTTGAACGAGCCGGCTTTCACCGGTCCCAGCGCCGTAACTGCGCCGGTGGCCAATAACGTCGGTTCACTCGGCGCGGCAGCCAATGGTTATTATCTGTCCGGTGCCGCGCCCGGCGTCGCCGGGCCAGCCTATGCTGGTTTTGGGGCCGGCAGTTCTGCGGTGGCTTTGAACGGTTTCAACTCGGTCGTGGACATTGGCGGCGGCAGTTTGCCGGCGGCGCTTAATCCCATCACTAATCAGCCGGAGACGGTCACAGCGTGGTTCAAGGGTAATCCCGCTGATTGTGTCACCCGTTTTCAGACTCTAGTGGGTCACGGCGCTGCGAGTTGGCGCGTGAATTTGGATAACAACGCCGGCGTGCAGTTTAATCCCGGCAACGGCCCGCAACTGCAATTCACCGGCGTGCAGGATGAGTTGAACAATGGAATGTTTGTCAATGACGGCAACTGGCATTTCGTCGCGGCCGTTTCCGACGGCACCAACGACTCTCTATATCTTGATGGCCGGCTGGCCAAAAGTGCCACCGGCGTGGGCAGCGTCGGCAATGGCAGTCCGCAGGATCTGATTTTGGGCGGTGACCCGCAATACTTGGTTCCGCTGCCGATCTCGTCCGGCGGCCCGGATCGCGATTTTGACGGTAGCCTCGCCCAAGTGGCCTTTTTCACGAATGCCCTGACGGCGTCGCAAATTCAAGGGATTTACGGAGCCGCCGGCGTGCCGCCCTCCCTTGTGACGCAGCCAACGTCGCAGGCGTTGGATGCCGGGACCGTTGGCAGTATTCCGGCGGTAGTGGGTGGGTCGTCCCCCAGCTATCAGTGGTACTATCAGGGGGGTGGGGCCGCGGCGGGACAAACCACCGGCAGCTTGACGTTCAACCCAGTTACGACCGGCAGCGCCGGCAGTTACTACCTTGTCGCCACGAACACCTGGGGTGCTGTGACCAGCGCGGTGATTCAGGTGACCGTCTTTCAGCCCGGTAGCTATGCCTATGCCGTAGAACAGTTGAAGCCGGCGGCTTACTGGCCGTTGAATGAAACCAACCAGCCCCCGCAGCTTTTGAATCTCACCGCCGTCAACTACGGCACGATGGGGTCGGCTGGCAATGGCTATTATGGCGCCTGGTACCAACCCTCGGGCAACACGTGGTACCTCACGAACAATATCGTCCAAACAAACGCGATTACCTATCCCAACGACGGCAGCAAGGCCATGGTGTGCCAGGGCGCTCCGGGGCAATACGCCATTGTTCCCCGCAATACCAACGGGGTAGCCAATGCCGCGGTGGCGCTGAATCCGCCGTTCTCAATCGAGGCTTGGCTCAAGATTGGAACCACGGTTGGCGCTTTGGGCTCCATCGTCAGCCAGGGCGGCACGGTGAACCTGAACACGGGCGGCCCCAATCCCAACAACCCCTATTATGGCGGTCTGGGCAACGGTTGGGCAGGCGTCGAGTTGGGCCAGTATCAGGATTATATCTTCCTGATGGTCCAGTCCACCAATGCCGTCGGCAACAAAAACAGTGAACTGGACACGAGCGCTTATAACGCGGGAACAGGCTTTAAAGTCGGCCAATGGGTGCATGTCGTGGCCACGTTTGACGGTACCACCGAAGCCATCTGGACCAATGGTGTTCTCTGCAAATCGAAAACTGGAATCAATAACTCGCTCGGCCAGAAATATGTGGTGGATCCGACCACTCCGCTGATGATTGGCGCGGGCAGCGATGTCTCGGCCTCCTACGGCCAATCCTACATCGGAACGATTCACGATGTGGCTATTTACAATAGCGTGCTTCCGCAGTCCAGCATGCAGACCCATTTTCAAACTGCCTTTGGCACGAACGCCACTTATGGCGGTAATTATACCAACGCGGTGTTGGCCGACAGCCCGACACTCTATTACCGTTTGAATGATCTCCAATCCCAAGTCAATGCCGGCTATCCCAGCGTCACGTTCCCGGTGGCCACCAACTTCGGCGTGGCGGGCGCGGCGGGCAACGGTGTTTATCAACCGGGCGTGACTCCCGGCGTCGCCGGTCCGCCCTTCGCCGGCTTCGGCAGCAACAGCACGGCGGTGGCCTTCAACGGCTGGCTTGGCGGTGTGGACGTGGGTGGTAGCAACCTTCCAGCTATGCTGAACCCCACCGGGATTAAGCCGCTGACGGTGGTGAGCTGGTTTCAGACCGGTCCCGCTGACTCTCCGGGACGCTTCCAGGAAATCCTGGGTCATGGGGATAGCTCCTATCGCTTGGCGCTCGGGCAGGTCGCCGGGGAGAATCATTTCAATCCCGGCCCTGGTCCTGAGCTGCAGTTCACCAGCGCCGCGGACGTGGCCACCAATGGCTTTGCGTTTAACGATGGCAACTGGCACATGGCGACCGGCGTTTCGGATGGAACCAATGACTATCTTTACTTGGATGGCCGATTGGCCAGAAGCAACAACACACCCACGGGCATCAACATCGTGGGCAGCACCCCGGACCTCCTCATCGGCGGCGACAGCCAATACACCACTGCCAACTGGAATTCGGCCAACACGGTTCGCACCTTCGACGGCCAGCTCGCGCAGGTGGCGTATTTCACGAACGCTCTGAGCGCCACGCAGATTCAGCTGGTTTATGGCGCGGCGGGCGTTCCCCTCACGCTCGTCCAAGAGCCGGCACCAGCTACCACCAATAATTCCGGCAGTACGGTCTCGATTACCGTGGGCGTGCGCGGCAGTTCACCCATGTATCAATGGTATGCCACGAACGTGAATTCCAGCGTGGTGACGCCACTTACCTTCCAGACCAACGCGAGTTTGGTGTTCAATCCGGCAACTCTCAGCAATAGCGGTTATTATTTTGTCATCGCAACCAACGCATTCGGCAGTTCCGTCACCAGCAGCGTGGCCCAATTGATTGTGGTGGGGCCGCCGCTCATTTTGGCGCAGTCTCCGTCTAATATCGAGGTGTTCCAAGGGACCAGTCCCATCCTGCAGGTGACCGCGCAAGGTCCCGGGACATTGGCTTATCGGTGGAGTTCGAACGGCATTCCCATTGGCGGGGCTACCGGGACGGCGTATAATCCCAGCACCGTGGCCATAAGCACGAATATCTATGCCTGCATCATCAGCAATACCTACGGCGCGGTGACTAACAGTCCGATCGTTTTTGCCGTGATCACGGATCCCACCGCGCCCTTTCCAACGCAGGTGTTGACTGACGGTCCGGTGGCATATTATCGTTTGGATGAAGCCGGCGGTACGACAGCTTATGACTATGTCGGTGGCAACAACGCCACTTATACCAATGTCAATCTTGGCATGTCGGGTTACACTTCAGTATCCTCACAAAACCCGGTGAACAGCGATCCGGCCGAAACGGCAGCCGGGTTTGGCTTTAGCCCGCCCAACGATTACGCTGGCAATGTTCCCAGCTATCTCAACTTCGGCGCACCCAGCGGCAGCAACGCCGAATTCTCAGTGGAAGCCTGGGTTACACAGTATGAATATGTCGGCGGTGGCGACTGCATTGTGGGACTTGGCTACGGCAACGGTGGTGAGCAGTTCGTGCTCGACACCGGGAACCTGGCGGCCGGTGACTTGCGTTTCTTCGTGCGCAACGCGGCGGGAGTAGGCTTCAATGCCAACAGCACCAGCAATCTGCTCAGCGGCGGCTTGTGGCATCACGTTGTTGGCGTGTGTGACGAGGCGGGTGGGCATGTCTATGTTTATCTGGACGGCAAACAGGTGGGGAGCGCCGCCATTACGGCCGGTAGCGGTTTGTTGAGCTCTTCCGAGCCATTGACCATTGGTGCGCGCGAGTCCGCCAATTACAGTGACACGAACTATGACTTCCAGTTCTACGGAAGTGTGGACGATGTGGCGGTGTACAACAAGGCGTTAAGCGCAGGCCAAGTGCAGTCGCATTATCTTGCGTCGGGTGTCCCGCCGCTGATTACCGGCCTGGCCCCGTCCTCGGACGTGACGACCAACCAAGCTGCCAATGTGGCGTTTACGGTGGCCGTTAGCGGCACCGCGCCGTTTTCGTATCAATGGCTGGATAATAACAACAATCCGATTCCGTGGGGCACCTACGCCACGTTGGTGATCACCAACGTGCAACCCGACCAAGCTGGGACGTACACGGTCAATGTGACAAACTATTACGGCGGACCGGTGTCCGCGTATGTCAACCTCACAGTTACTCAGGTGCCTCAGCTTGTTTCGGACATTACGCCGTCCAATGTGACGGTCTATGCCACGGTTCCCGTCACCCTGTCGGTATCGGTTTCTGGCACGCCGCCGCTGAGCTATCAGTGGTATGAAAACAGTGGCACGGCCATCCTCAACGCGACCAATACGACGTATGCCTTCCCGGCTCTGCTGGGCACCAACACCTACTATGTGTCGGTGACCAACAGCTATAGCGTCGGCAGTCCGCTGTTGAGCAGCACCGCCACCGTCGTGGGGATGCCAGCAACCACCTTGACCCCGACCAATTACACGGATCACTTGGCGATCACGTTTGCTGGCTACAACCGCAGCGCAACGTTATCCGACTTCCCGGTGCTGGTGCGGTTGAGCACCAGCATCCCGGGATTCAATTACAACCACTTTGCCGATCCGTCAGGCGGTGACCTGCGGTTCACCGATTCGGGCGGCATCCGCATCATTCCGATTGAAATTGATCAATGGAACACCAATGGCGAGTCCACCGTTTGGGTTCAGGTTCCGGTCCTCTCCGGCACGAACACCACCATCTGGGCGTACTGGGGCAATCCGACCAACACTACACCGTTGCCGGGTACGAATGTTTGGGTGCCGCAATCTTGGGAAGGCCTGCCGGCGTACGATTTGGTGTATCACCTTAAGGAGGGGGCGTTCCCCTTTGCTGACAGCACGGGCCAGAATCCGGCGCTGACGGGCGTGGCACCTGCGAAAACCACGGGCGTTGTCGGTACCGGCGCCCTCTTTAATGGTACGAGCACCTTCATGGACGCAGGTCAAGTGCATACGACCAACCAGTTCACGTTGTCGGCCTGGGTCAATATCGCCCCCAATGCCAACAGCGAACAAACGATCTGCTGCAACAAGGCGGGTGGCTGGAACACAGCGGGCTTCGATTTCTATGTCAATGGCTGGCAAACCAACGATTCCGTGATATATTTCGACACGGCCGACGGTGTCGGCGGCGATGTTCATGCCAGAAGCGTTCCTCAGACCGTGGGTTTCGGGCAATGGCATCTCCTCTCCGGTGCCATGGATGGCGTCAATGGCGCGGTTCACGTTTACGTGGACGGCGTGGATCAAACCATCAATGCCACAGTAGATTCGGCATTCCAAGCGACCAATTATGTGCGCTTTGGATCGCTCCTGACCGGCCTCCCCGGTGCGTCAGGCGCCGGCGGTTCGTATTTGGACGGTTCCCTGGACGAGACACGTATTCATGGCGGCATTGAGTCCTCGAACTGGGTCTGGGCAAGCTGGATGACAGTGCAACAGAATTCCAACTTGGCGAACTACTCGGCCGTGTCCAGCACCGCGCCGGTCAGAATTTACGCTCAATTCACCGCCGGCAACTTGAATCTGAGCGGCGTGGGCGGATCGCCTGGTGCAACTTACTACGTGGTCGGTTCCACCAACTTGGCACTGCCGGTGGCACTATGGCCAGTTTTGGCCACGAACACCTTTAGCAGCTTCGACGTCTTCAACGTCAATATGCCGCTGAACGTGACGACGCCGACGTTGTTCCTGCGCATCAAGCAGTAGGACTGAATCAAGATGACGGGCGGCTGGAAACTGTTTTCCAGCCACCCTGAGCCAAAAAGTGTGCATCAAAATGAATGTGAGAAATGAATGGAAGGCCACAGCCAAGTGGCGCAACGGGTTTACGCTGATCGAATTGTTGGTGGTGATCGCCATCATCGCCATTTTGGCGGCCATGCTCCTGCCGGCACTCAGTGCCGCCAAAAAGCGGGCGCAGGCAATCATGTGCATGGGCAATACGCGTCAGTTGATGCTGGGTTGGAAGATGTATGCGGGCGACTACAACGGCAATCTGGTGGTGAATCACGACGGGGGCGGCGCCAGCGATGTTACCTTGTCTTGGGTGACCGGGTGGCTGGATTACGCCGGTTCCGCGGCGGACACCAATACCAGTTACCTGACCGATCCGCAGTTGGCTCTGCTGGGCTCGTATTTTAGCAAATCGTCCGGCAGCTTTAAGTGTGCAGCAGACCAAAGCTGCACGATGGGGGCTAACGGAATACCGCGGGTGCGCAGTTATTCCATGAACGCGGCGCTCGGCCCGGGGGGGGAGCCGGAAGGTGATCAACATATGAAAGCAAACGACTGGCTAAAATATCCAACTTATCGGACCTTTATCAAGGAAAGTGAAATGATTGCGCCGGCGCCTGCGGATCTTTGGGTTTTGATTGATGAAGATCCTGATAGCATTAATGATGGATCGTTTGCGGTGCAAATGCCGGCGAGCGCTCCGGCAACGATGTGGATTGATATGCCTTCCAAGGCCCACGGCAATTCCTGTGGCTTTTCCTTCGCCGATGGGCACTCGGAAATTCACAAGTGGTTGAATCCAGGCAATATTTCCACCGTAACCTATACACCACTCAGCAAAGGTCTTCCAGCGTTGAGTGACCCGGATATTTTGTGGCTCGCCAGGCACACCTCTTCTCGCATGGATGGTGTAGCCTTGCCCTATTGAAAAGAAGCACTAAGAGATCTGGTTCCGTTTGTGAAAGCCAACTGAGTTTAATGCAGCTTGCGAATACATTGGCCGGCTATCTGGCGAGAAGCGTCCGGCTCTTTGCGGCCGTTCTGCGGATAGGTTTTGGGCTGGGTGGCCTGGCAACCTTGGCCCTGCTTGCGACCTCTCCTGCCGCCACTCTATCCAACCCCGCCGTGGATAATTACAATGTGCGTGTTGGAACGGAGACTTTTGCGGCACTGTATAAATTCACCACCAACACGGCGCTGGTGGAAACCGCCCGGGCCATCACCAACATGGGTAGCGACACCATCAAGCTTTATCTAGGCTCCGACGCCTCATATCAGGAGGGCGTGGCCCTGCCGTCGTATATCACAAATTTGCTGACGCTGGTGCGCGATGAAACCAATTATCATCAGGTTCTTGACATGCCGTTCCGGCATTTTGTCATGTGGGCGTATCCGCTGGAGAATTCGGATGAGTGGTGGGGCAGTGGCTACAATTCCGCGCACGGTGGCAAGGACTATCAGGAAATGTATAACCTGACGCAATACCTGCTCACGAACTACAACAACTCCGGGAAGACATTTTATCTCGGCCACTGGGAAGGCGATGGGTATCTACAAGTGAGCAACAGTTGGTCAATCACCAATCCCAGCCCGGCGACCATTCAAGGCATGATTGGCTGGCTCAATAACCGCCAGCAGGCTGTGGATGACGCCAAGCGCGCCACGATTTTTACCAATGTCACGGTTTACAATTATGCGGAGTGTAACCGCGTGCGTGATGCCATGCTCAACGGCCCAAATAATAATCAGCGCGTGATCAACTACGTCGTCCCTTATGTCAGCAATTTGGATTGCCTGTCCTATTCCTCGTACGACTCGCAAAATCTGAGTGCCTCGGATCTGTACACGACGCTCAATTACATGGAATCCATGTTGCCCACCAACAAGGCGACCACCGTTCCGGGGCCGCGGATGTGGATTGGGGAATATGGCTGGGGCTACGAATCCGTGGCGGCCCAGGAGCCAGTTGACCGGTCCTACATCCAGCGCCTGCTAGGATGGAATTGGAGCGGGAATTGCCTGCCCTTCATCCTGTTCTGGGAAATGTACAGCAATTACAACCCCAACGGAGCAACTAATTTTTGCTTGATTGATTACACTGGCAATAGAGTGCCATCGTGGTATCTGCAAAGTTACTTTTGTAATAATGCCCGGTTGCTCACCGCGCAATTCGCGGAAAACAACGGACGGCTGCCGACCGATATGGAATTCTCCTCGATGACCATGCCGATGCTGAATCAGCCCCTGAGTGCGCCGGTAGAGCTCGCTGTGGCCAACGCCGGGGCCACGTTGCTCACCAATAACGCGGCCATCGTTTCCGGCACGCTCGCTCAGGGAATTTACGGCGACAGGGAGGCGAGCCTCTGGGTGTATTATGGTCCCAAAGATGGCGGTGTCGTGGCTGGCGCCTGGGCCAACAGCCAGTATGTGGGCGTGAACACCAATTTCAATCCCAAGACCTTCTCCGTCTTTTTAAACGGTCTTGTTCCCAACACGAACTATTTCTACCGCTTTTACGCCGCGAACCTGACCACGAGCGCTTGGGCGCAGGCATCCTCGCAATTCAGCACGGTGACGCTTAGCGCTGCAAACTACGGTTCGCAAATGATCATCTCGTTTCCCGGCTATAATCGCGGCCAGACCCTTGTGGATTTTCCGGTATTGGTGAATTTGAGCACGAATTTGCCGGGATTTTCGTACCGGCAGTTTGCCTCGGCATCCGGCGGGGATCTGCGATTCGCGGATGCAAGCGGGGTGACGCCAATTCCCTTCGAAATTGACGAATGGAACACCAATGGCATCTCCAGCGTTTGGGTCAATGTGCCTTCGTTGTCCGGAACCAACAATTTCATCTGGGCATATTGGGGTAATCCGCTCGCTACGAATGTGCCCCTCAGCTCGACCAATGGCGGAGCTTGGCCGAACTTCGATTTGGTTTGGCACTTGAAAGAGAGTGGGTTTCCGTATGCCGACAGCACCCTGCAATTTCCCGCGCTGTCCGGGGTTGTGCCGACACAAACCACCGGCGTTATTGGTCATGGGGAAGCATTTAACGGTTCGACAACGTTCCTGAACGCTGGAACCGTCGCCAATCTTAACAATGCCTTCACTTTGTCGGCTTGGGTGAACGTTTCCCCAGCCAACAACAACATCCAGACGATTTGGGCCAATCAAAAAGGTGGTTATGGATCGGCTGGCTTCGCTTTGTTTGTGAACGCATGGAACACCGAGAATGGCGCCATCTTGCTGGACGCGGGCAATGGGAGCAACGGCTCGGAAATGGCCACGGCCGCCGGCGCGGTCAGCTTCGGCAAATGGCATTTGGTGACGGTGGCCATTAACCGGACGAATCAAACGCTGGCGTTTTACGTGGACGGCGTGTCGGCGCCGGTGGTCAGCGGCGGTCCTTTGGTGACGGATTTCGTGAACAACGCCGGCTTGAACTTGGGTCGCTTCACCAACAACGCATCCTATTTTAACGGTTCGCTGGATGAGGTCCGCATCCAATCCGGCGTGCAATCCTCCAACTGGGTTTGGGCAACCTGGGCGACGGTCGCGTCCAACTTGGTTTTGGAAAATTATTCCACGGTTACGCAGCAACCGCCCGCGCTGACGCTAGGTGTTGGTGGCGGTGGCAGTTCCTTAAGCTGGATTGGCAGCGGCGTGGGTTTTGCGCTCTATACCACGACCAATTTGGCTTCGCCCGCCGCTTGGTTATTGGCCACCAACCAGGCGATCTTCAACAGCAATCGATGGCAAATCACCCTCCCTGCCGCCACCAGCGTCCCCCAGTTTTATCGTCTTAAATCGCAATGAACTTGTGTTTGTCGAAACCGGCGGGACGCGGCTGGGTTTCTTGGGGAAACCTGACCACCAACCTCTTGACAGCCAGTTGGCTCGTTGCTGTCATCAGCGCCAACGCGGCAAATATCAACGACGATGCCTTGTGGCGGCCGCGGTTGGTGACGCCGGCTATCGTGGCGTTGGATAGCGCGGTCAACCGGCAATTTCTGGCGGAGGTAAGGGCTTCCGCCTCGGCCACCCATTGGCGTGCGAGCCTAGCCAATGATTTGAAAACGTGGCCGTGCGAAATAGTGGCTTCAACTTATTCGACCATCAACCGCGGCACGGAACCGGGCTGGCAGGTTAAAATCAGTGTTCCCGCCGATGCGTCGCCGGAGTTGTTTGGCCTCACGGTTGCCTCGAGTGAAGGCGGGAGCGTGCAGCCGCAGGCGGTGAGCGTGGTGCCGGTATTTGCGACGAACTTCTACATCCTGCACATCACGGATGAGCAAATTGTCAACCAGTTTCACACCGACCCTTCGGGCCAGTTTCATGAAGGGAGCGGCACTTGGGAGGAGATGAATTGGATGCAGGAGCCGGTTAACCTCATCCATCCGCGCTTTGTGCTGATCACCGGCGACCAGATTGATTTCAACGGCGCGCTGGACGGTTGGAATCATTGGCCGAATTGGGGATTGCAACCCGGCGGTAAGAAGGAATTTACGCGGGAGGAGACCTTGGAAGTGGAAAACCGGTTGAGCGAATTATATAAGGATTGCCACAAGGGCTACCGCGTGGCTTACGTCGAGACGCCGGGAAACCACGACGTCACCCCGCCGCAGAAACTCCTCAAGGGCACGACCATTGATTGGTTTCCCATTTCCGTGCGCGCGTACGAGCAGCAATTCGGACAGCGCTCGTGGTCATTTCGCATGGGCGATTTTTATGTGCTGATGCATGATTGGAGCGATGCCGCGCTCAACAGCTGGGCCGCCAAGGACTACGATGCCGCCTTTAACGATTCGACGATCAAGTACCGGCTGATCGGCCAGCATTATCACGCCAAATGGAGCGGCGCACCAACGGGCAACTATCCGTTAACCCCGGCGGCGTGTGATCTGATGCTGATTGGCCACGGCCACAAGACCGTCACGGTCCAGTCGTCGCCGTATTATATTTACATGGAGCGCGCCGCCTTCTTCTGGGGCACAGCCGGATTCTTCAATTTCCAGCGCACTTCCGACGGTTGGACGTGCGACCAGACGGTGGCGCCACGCGATGAAGCCAAAGATCTGTTGCCGCTGTTCACCGACAATGGCGTCACCAAGAAAGTCCGCGCCAGCCAACCGGACGCGATGAATCTGATGACGAACTCCGTAACCATCACCAACGATCTGCCCCAGAATTTTTATGACGGGCGCGTGCGGTTCGTCCTGCATCGCGGAAGCTACCGGACGGTTGAAAATGGCACCATTCTGTCGGAATACGACTGCGTCAATGGCAGCAAGACGGCCATTTTAGTGCGCGTGAATATTCCGGCCAACGGTTCCATAACGGTAAGCATACCCAATGAACGGCTGTCAAGTTCCTAACCATCATGACCTACTTCATTATCATTTGTATTTGTGCCGGAACATTCGCCGGGGTGTGCCGAGCAGCCGCGGAAGTGCCGGGCGAAGCCCGCCCCAAGCCGGTGGAGTTTCCCGTTGAAAATGCCCACGCCACGGGCAACAAGGTCCAGTCGTCCGACCTCTATCCACAATCCCGCGCTCCGCTTATCAACAACGCGCGACGAAAGCGCAAGCTCCCGCAACCCGGCCAGCCATTGTTCCGCGGCGATGATCTAGTGCTCAATTCCGGCTGGGAATTAATTGAGGCGCCACGTCTTCAAAAGGCTGATGGCGCCACCTTGTCAAGGTCCGGCATCAATACGCAGGACTGGTATGATGCCACCGTGCCCGGAACCGTGTTGACGACTTTGGTCGAACAAGGGGTTTATCCCGATCCCTATTATGGTCTGAACAACCTGCTCGTTTCCGACAGCTTGGACAAGCAGGATTACTGGTATCGGACGGAATTTGCCGTGCCGAAGGAATTTGTGGGACGCAAACTCACCCTGCAGTTTAGCGGAATCAATTATTACGCCGAAATTTGGTTCAACGGGGAGTATCTTGGCCATATCACCGGCGCATTTATTCGCGGCCAGTTTGACGTCACGAAACTGGTCAAACCCGGTGCGGCAAATGTGCTTGCCGTCATGGTCGCACCGCCGCCTGATCCCGGTTTGGCCAACGAAGAATCGGTCAAGTTTGGTCCCCATACTTGTGGCGGCAAGTTGTGTTTGGACGGGCCGACCTTTGAATGCAGTGAAGGTTGGGATTGGATCCCGGGTATTCACGACCGGTGCACCGGCATTTGGCAGGATGTCATTTTTCGCAGCACTGGAGCGGTGACGATTGAGGACCCGCAAGTGATCACCAAGCTGCCGCTGCCGGATACCTCGCGCGCCTCGGTGACGATCGCTGCGGGATTGTCCAATGCGGCGGATTCGGTCCAGCACGGCGTGCTGAAAGGCTCTTTTGAGGGGGTGACCTTCGAACAGCCGGTGACGTTGCAAGCTGGGGAATCCAAAGTCGTCGGCTTCAAACCGGAAGATTTTTCGCAACTATCCGTGCGGCATCCTCGTCTGTGGTGGCCAAATGGCTACGGCAAACCGGAGCTGTATCATTTGCAGCTTAGTTTTGTCACCGCGGACAAAAGAATATCCGACCAGGCTGCGGTCCGCTTTGGCATTCGGGAGATGAGCTATGAGTTTGCCGTAAAGAAGGCCGACGGCGGCAGCCAGCGCATCGAGTTTACCCCGACCCTGGCGCTGGGCTCGGGCGGCAAGCTGATTGACAATCGCCGGGACACGATGGTCTGGGGGCCGGAGAACAAAGCCAAACTGGACGCCGCCATTGTTGCGGCCGGCGGCAAGGCGCCGACCACGCCCTTTTGGTGGGGCCAGAAACAGGAGACGATGGTTGCTTTATGGCCCGGGGCGGAACAATCGCCAGCCTTGCGGCCGGTGGAAGACAAGAACATGGGACCGTTTCTCGTCCTCAAGGTCAATGGGCAGAGAATCGAATGCCTCGGGGGCAATTGGGGGATGGACGATGCGATGAAACGCGTTTCGCGCGAGCGGTTGGAGCCGTTTGTCCGCCTGACTCGCGACGCAAACATGAACATGATTCGCAATTGGGCTGGCCAGAGCACGTCCGAGACGCTGTATGATTTATGCGACGAATATGGCATTCTGGTTTGGAATGATTTTTGGGGGAACACCGAGGTGCATAACTATGCGCCGGTGGACTTTGAGCTTTCGGCCCGGAATGTGGCCGATATTTTGAAACGCTTCCGCAACCATCCGAGCATCGCGCTCTGGTGCTCCGGCAACGAAGGCGTTCCTCCCGAACCGCTGCACGAAGCTTATAACAAGCTGATTTACGAGCTGGATGGGACGCGTTATTACCAGCCCAATTCGCGGCTGGTGAACTTGTGCAACAGCGGGCCTTGGTCCAACGTGTCCATGGAGAAATACTTCAACGATCTGAACCGCGGTTTCAGCACGGAGCTGGGTGCCAGTTCGATTCCTTCGGTTGACGTCATGCGCTCGATGATGCCAGCGGCGGATTTGTGGCCTTACGGTGATGTGTGGGCCTATCATAATCTCCACAGCCAGGGAGCCGGTGATCAGGCTTCCACCTTTGAGCGGCTCACCAGCCGTTACGGTGAACCGCGCAATGTGGATGACGTGTGCCGGAAGGCGCAGATGCTTAACTACGAAACCTGCCGCGCCATTTACGAAGGTTTTAACAGCCGGATGTGGAACGATTGCAGCGGCGTGATTGTGTGGATGAGCCATCCGTCGTGGTCCAGCCTGGTCTGGCAATTCTATTCTTGGGATTATGATCCCAACGGCTCGTTGTTTGGGGCGAAGAAAGGCGCCGAGCCAATCCATATCCAGATGAGCGTGCCCGACTGCCAGATCGCCGTGATCAACCATCGCTTGGCGATGAGGAAGGACCTGACGGCGCGCGCGACCATTTACAGTCTGTCCGGCCAGGTGGAAGCGGAGCGCAAGCGGGTGCTCGCAGCCGCTCCGGATGCCTGTACCAATGCATTTGTTTTGGACTGGCCCGCGACCGGTGCTCATTTGGTCCGGTTGGAATTGAGCGACGCCGAAGGGCATTTGCTTTCCGAAAATATCTACTGGCACGCCCGGGACGAGCATGAGTTGCAGCAACTGGATTCACTCCCGAAGGTGAGCTTGGCGGGCGCGATGCATATTACTCCGGGCAAAACGGGCACGGTGATCGAAGGCCAGGTTACCAATCCCAGCCGGACGCCGGCGTTGCTGGTACGCTTGACGCTGCGGGATGCGAAGACCGGCCAGCGCATTTTGCCGGTCTATTATGACGATAACTATTTCTCGCTGTTGCACGGTGAAGCACGGGATTTTAGGATTGAAACTCGTGAGCCGGTGGAGGACGTGGTGGTGGACACTTCCGGCTGGAATATCGAAACCACCCGTTTCCTGAAAGCTTCAAACCGGGGCCGCAAGCATGATGGGAAACTCCGGCTGGTGACGTCCTCACCGGTACGCCCCGAGTTGCAGCCATCCTATTAGTTTATTTGCCATACTCAGGATTGGCGAGGTGGCGGAGGAATGCCAAATTGCAGTGCCTCCCATTTGACCAGTCCCCAGGCATTTGATATTTTGTGCTTACCCGATATGAACCTATCCCGATTCAACCTCTGGCGCCGGCGATTACCGATATTCCGGCAGACATTTTCCTGCTATCGCTCACTATTGCCGTTGCTGGCCGCCACGATGGCCGTTTGCGGTGCGGAACCGGCCACGCTTGCGCCCAAGGCCGAGCCGGTGGCTCCGGGGATCTGGCGCCTGCATTTCGGCGCCTCGGAACAGTACACGCCAACGCATTTTCGCAGTGCGGCCATGGATACGGCGGGCCTTGAGAAAATGTCTCCCAGCCCGGCGATGCCATTGGACCCGGCCAAAATTTCGTTCCAAGTCTCGCAGCGGGGCTGCTCACTGCTGTTGCCTATGACGCCGGACGAAAGCATTTACGGCTTGGGCCTGAGCACGAAGCTTTTCGACCTGACAGAAGGCAAGAGTGGCCGAACTGGCCGACGGGTGTTTCTCAAGCCAACCGATTCGCCGGAGAATGAGCTGGGAGAATCCCACGCGCCAGCGCCATTTTATGTCTCGTCAAAAGGCTACGGCGTCTTTGTGGACACCGCGCGCGATGCTTCGTTTTACACAGGAAATGACTCCCCCGTGCGGGATCCCGCAGAAACCGGCGGCGGCGAAGTGCAAACGAGCACGACGGAACTTTATCGTGCCCGAACGCAACGTCTAAAAACGATGCTCGTGGACGTGCCGGCGGCCAAGGGATTGGACGTCTATGTTTTTGCCGGCCCAGCGATGCTGGACGCAGTGGAACGCTACAATCTTTTCTCCGGTGGTGGTGCGCTCCCGCCACTGTGGGGATTGGGAGTTCAGTATCGCGGCTACGCGAAATACAGCGCGGACGAATCCCTCTCGCTGGCCGCCCATATGCGCGCCGAACACATGCCCTGCGATGTTTGGGGGGTTGAGCCAGGTTGGCAGTCCAAATCCTATTCCTGTTCGTTTACTTGGAACACCAACCAGTTTCCCGACCCGGATGGCTTTCTCCAGAAAATGCGCGCCTTGGGCTACCGCATGAATTTCTGGGAGCACGCCTTCACGCATCCGACCTCGCCTATTTTCGAGGAACTTAAACCCTGGTCTGGAAATTATCGCGTGTGGAACGGCTTGGTCCCGGATTTCGCGGCCAGCCAAGGTCGGAAGATATTCCTGAAGCAAAACCGGGTCGCGTTGTTCGACCGGCAGGTCGAGGGCGTGAAATTGGATGAATGCGATGATCAGCCCGAATCGGCCGCGCCTTGGTCTTTTCCGGCCGCCTCCGTGTTTCCATCCGGTTTGGATGGCGAACAGATGCATTCCCTGTTCGGTTTGCTGTACCAGCAAACCATGCTCGAGCCCTACCGTGAACAGGGCCTGCGCACGTGGGGCCTCGTGCGCAATTCGCACGCCTTGGCAGGTTCCCTCCCGTATGTCCTGTATAGCGATTCTTATGACCATCGGTGCTATGTGCGCGGCCTGGCCAATGAAGGCTTTAGCGGTCTGCTTTGGACTCCCGAGGTCCGGGACGCGGATTCGATTGAAGACCTTTATCGCCGCGTTGAAAGCGTGATTTTTTCGCCCGAAGCGCTGATCAACTGCTGGTATATGAAAAATCCTCCCTGGCAGCAGATTGATCGAGCCAAGAATAATGGCAACGAATGGATGCCTGACCATCAGCGAGTCACGGATGGCATCCGCAAACTGTTGCAATTGAGAATGAGCTTGGTGCCTTATCTCTATTCCGCGTTTAATGAATACCATCTTAAAGGCGTTCCCCCGATCCGGGCACTCGTTTTGGATTGGCCGACCGATCCCGCCGTGCGCGAAATTGATGATCAATACATGTTCGGTTCCGCCATCATGGTGGCGCCAATGTTTGCAGGCCAGAAGACTCGCTCGGTTTACCTGCCGGCGGGCGACTGGTATGACTTTTGGACACACCAGAAATATGCGGGCGGCCGGACGGTGGAGGCCACCAACAAGCTGGAACAAATTCCGCTATTTGTCAGAGGAGGAAGCCTCTTGCCATTGGCCAAGCCGGTGGAACATATCAGTTCCGACACGGTCTTTGAGGTAACCGTCTGCGGCTTCGGCGCACCGACCGCGGACTTCACGCTGTACGAAGATGATGGGGTTTCCAATGCCTTTGCGACGGGAAAACAAAACCGAATCCGGCTTCACTGGGACGCTCTGGGACATTTCGTTGAACGCACGGGCAAGTATGAGGGACAGCCACGTTTCCGAGTGGTTGACTGGCTGAGTGAATAGGGCGGTTGACGCCGCAATTTCGATGGACGCAAGGCGGGCGCGCTGAGGCTTCATGGGCAAGCCATGCATGCGGGTGTTCTCTTGGCAAACCAGCAAATGGCCGCTCCATTTTGTGCAAAAAATCACCACGCAACCGGCAGCAGTGCGGTGGCAACAGTGTCTGGGTCCTCGCGTTCCTGCAAGGATTGGACAACCGCCGCAAAGGAACGCGGCACCTTGCCTGCAAAAACCACTTTTCCACCCGCCAAGACGCGGATCGGCTGATCGAGATCCAGCAGTCGGTCCGACAGCCGCAGGGTCAGATTGCCCGTGGCGGGCAGTTCGAGGGTGATCGCCTGGCCATGGACATGTGCGGCATAGATTTCGTAGGGCTTCACCGCCCCTGACGGTCGCTCCAGCCAGTAGAAGCGCGTGTGGGTCACGTCGTCCTGCTTCCACACCACCCGCTTTGGCCACGTCACCCGCGAATGCGGCGACATGCGGGGAATCGCCTCGGCTTCCCGGCCCTGCATGTTGTGTGGCAGACCGGGATAAACCGTGAGGCGATGCGCGTAGCCCTCCGGGTCATTGGCCTGTAGTGCGTCCATTTTGGCGCTGAACTGGCGGACCACGACATTGCGATTGTAAGCGGCATCATCACCTCCCATGTAGAGGAAGAATGGCAAATTCCGCAAGCCTTCCGGCGTCACTTGGTTTGGATGGCCGGCGCACATCGTGGCCGCGGCGAGGCGGTCCGCCAGCCGTGGCGCGAGTTGATAAACGCCGTCGCCTCCGGCCGAGTAGCCCATGAGATACACGCGATTGGGATCCACGCCGCGTTGCATAACCATATCAGCGATCAGCCGGTCGAACAAATCGTCCACCCACGGCACATGCCACATGTCCCAAGTGTTGGCGGGGGCGCGCGGGGCGACGTTGATGCTGCCGGGGGGGAATTCGTAGCGGCCAAAATAACCCCGCCAGTTCAGGTCGTTTTCCGCCTCGGTTCCCTGACCGCCGCCGTGCAGCGTGATCCACAGGCTGTGTTTGCCATCCGGGGCGTCGCCAAAAACCTTTTCCATCCATTTCAAACTTTTATCGCCAAGCACGATCTTTTTGGCCGACAATTCTTCCGCCGCCGCCCCAGCCCGGCTTTTGAGCAGGTCATCCCACGCGAGAGCAACAACCCGTTCCGATTCCTCCCGGGAAAACGACAGGTCGGGGGCCGCGCCGCGTTGCGCTGCCGGACGCGACAACCATGCCTCGGCTGCCAGCAGGTTGGCCGACACCGGGGTGAGTTCGCTCCAGACGTAATCAAACGTGTGCGAATTCACACATGCTGCGCAGGGCAGGGTGGCTTCCTGCGCTTCGCCCGCGCGGATGAATCGTAAAATCACGCTCGCGGCATGGTTGGGCAAGGTGAAATCCGGCATGTCGTTGAGATCGGCGGAACCGGCCCGGGTGTGGTCGCGGGCGAGAAGCTGGCCGTTGGCGGAACGCAACTCAACCTCGGCGGGCAAACGTTCGCCGCCGGTTTTCTCGCGCAGCCGCACATGCACCATGGTCGCCGGAGCGTTGGTGTCCGCGGCGGGCGCAGTGTAGCGGGCGGAGACGTTCACCGCCGGCACTTCGCGCGATTCCGAATTCCAGGCCAGCGGAAAATACTGGCCAGTGTGGCGCCAACTGCTGGCGTAAATCTGATTCAGCGGATTCGTGCTCCGCACAGTCGTCGCGGCGTCGGCGTTGAACCAGGCATGGTCAAGTCCCTCCTGGCTAAACTCATCCGCGCCGGTGAAGAACCACCCGCCATCCCAAATCTCGACCCAAGTGTGGTTGCCCTCCTTCTGCGCCCAGGCGGGCACGCCAGCGATGCGCGCCGGCACGCCGACGGCGCGGCACGCGTCCACCAAGATGATGGCCAGACCGGTGCAAGTGGCTTTGCCTTGATCCATGGATTCCTGCGGACTTTGATTGTTGCGCTTGCGGGCCAGATTGTAATGGACATTGATTTGCTTGAAGAGCTCGCGGTTCAACGCCTGCGCGGCTTCCGTGGCGGTCTGGCAACCGCGCACAATCTCAGTGGCACGCCGGTGAAAATCCACCCGCCAGGGATCGCGAGGTTCGTCGAGCGACGCGTAGGGCAGAATGTCGTTGAAGAAGATCCGTTCCGGGACGGCGGCGGCCCACGGAAAATTTGTCCGCGCGGCTAAGGCCAGCGAAAGGTTCTCCAAGAGAAAATCACGGCTCAAAAACGCGCGGTCGCCGGCGGGCATGTTGTCCACGAGAAAATACGCGGCGCGCCGGCCGAGGTCGCCGAACTGGTCCGTCGCCGCGGCGATGAAAGTTTCGGTTTCCACAGGCATGGGTTCATCGAGTTGCAACCGCCGATCTTGGCGGATCCGCCAAACGCGCGTTTGGCCGTCGTTTTGGAATGCCACGGAGCAAACGTAGCCGTCGGCGGTCAACGCCAGGTCAGGCGCTGTCATTTGAGGGTTGAGGGTTGAGAGTTGAGGGTTGAGGCTGCCGGCGGGCCGCGCAGGTGGGTTCCAATTGAGTTCGTCCAGATTCGTGGCCCAGTGATGGTGTGCGTTCCAGAAGTCCTGTTGCGCGTAATAAATTTCCAGCGCAACATCGCGCGCCGGCTTGCCGGGAATGGCCGCGACAGGCACGCGCATTCCGGTCGGCTGTTTGGTGAATTGGACCAGTCCCCACATTTCCGGGCGATGCATGTCCACCACGCCTTGCGGCGACCAGACCCAATTGTCTTCCGGCAGGCCGGGCACTTTTTGATACCGCCCGCCGTTGGTCGTGATCTGCCACTCCACGCGCGAGAAATCAATGCGCCATTGCTCACCCTCAGTTGGCGGGCCTTGGTGACGCGCGTGTTCGGCGAGCACTTTCCAAGGGAAGGCAATTTCTACGGTCCAGCCGGCGTCGGTGTCGGCCGGTTGGTTTAGCGTGCCGTTGATGTGGACGGCGGTCTTGGCTCCGGGAATCTCCCATTCGTTGTGCGGTTTGCCCTGGTCCTGGTAAGGCTTGTCGAGCAGCAAATCCCACGTGGTGTTCAGGGCATTCATCTCAAACTCGTAATAGGGCTGTGTTTCACCTTTTGGATCCAAGAACACCTCGAAATCAGGATCCTGGAAAATGACCGAATCGTGGTTGGTCAGCGTGGCCCAGACGTGCGGCTCCTCCAGTTCCGCTGCTAGATAAAGATACTCGTCATCCCACAGCATCTTGGCCCTCGTCCGAAAACGCGGCTTTGGCTTGGCGTCGCCTTGGATGTCACTGAAGTCCTCCGTCCACGGCGCGTCGGCCCACGCGGCATCATCCAGCTTTCCATCAATTACAATTGGTTTGGCCGTGTGGCGGCAGAGATAACTTCGGGGGACGATCGGCTGCATCGCTTCGCGCCAGTCGGCTTGACCGGCTGTGGACAACCCGGCGGGTGCGGCCACGATCGAGCAAGCCAGCCAGCCGGCGACGCGTTGGAGCAGCTTCTTGGGAGATGGGATTTTCATTGAACAACGACGTTGCGGTTCTGTTTTTAGGTTAACATCAACGAAATCATCAGGCCTGGCAATGTTCTTTTGCCGGTACCGACCCAGTCGGAGGTTCTGAATTGCGACGATAAATGAGGTTTGGTTTCGTGACCTTCATGCATGACTTAAAACCTGCCCCCATCAGCGATAGGCTGTCCCGCGGTCTGGCCAGTCGTGCCTGCTTGCCGCACCAGTCATGACGCGGGTGAATCTGCGAAGCAAACAACCGATCTCTTAGTCCAATTGTAATACCAGGACGGACGCAATGGGGGACGGCGCTTCCATGGGCAGGCCGGTCAGGGTGTGGTTTTTTTCGACCGCAATGGGCTTCGGTCCCTCCGCCGTCAGCAGTTCTGCGCGGGCGATGGAGAGCCCGGTGAGTTTGAGTTTGTCCGTGTTCGGCCAGCGGAAGACAGTCAGGTACACGCGCTTGCCTTGGTGCGTGGAGTAAATGCCCGCGGGCAGATCGGTGATCGGAAAGGCCTCGGTGCCGTAGATCGCCGCTCCGTTGATCTTCATCCATTCGCCAATGTCCTGGAGGCGCGTGAGTTCCTCGTCCCGGATGGTGCCGTCGGGCTTGGGGCCGAGGTTGATCAGGAAGTTTCCGCTCATTGCCGCGCAACGGGTGAGCAGCTCGCAAAAATATTGCGGCGTCTTCCAGCCATCGCCGCTCCAAGTGCGGTGGTACCCCCAGGAATTCTCCGTCATGGTCATACAGGCTTCCCAGTCGGTGGCTGGCTGCGACTGGGGCAGTTTGCGCTCGAAACCGGAATTATAATCGGCAATGGAATCGTAGGCGCGCACGCGGTCGCCGAGCACCAGACCGGGGGACAGACTGCGGCAATAGGCCTCCAAGTCCCGGCCGATTTCCGGGCGAGTTTTGTACGAGGGATCCCAGCGGCCGTCGAACCAGAGGGTCGTGATGGGGCCAAATTCGGTTAGCAATTCCTTGATCTGATTTTTCATGTACTCGAGGTAATGCGCGTAGGCTTCCGCGTCGTCCGGTGATTTGATGGCCGCGCGATAGTCCGGGTGATGCCAGTCAATGATGGAATAATAGAACCCCATGTCCAGACCCTCGGCGCGCACGGCATCGGCCAGGGGCCTGAGCAAATCGCTTTTGTAGGGCGTGGAGGCAACGCTGTAATCGGTGCACCGGGAATTCCACAGGCAAAACCCATCATGATGCTTGGTGGTCACCACGACATACTTCGCGCCGGTGGCTTTGAATAATTTGGCCCACGCGACCGGGTCGTAATTGGTCGGGTTGAACTGCGGGACCAACGCGTCATAATCCGCGCGCGGAATTTTTGCGAATGCTTTGATCCATTCCGCCGCGCCGGTGACTTCTTTGCCCTGCCACCAGCCGCCCAGCTCGGAGTAAATGCCCCAATGGAGCATGATGCCGAAGCGGTCTGCGCGCCATTGCGCCATCGCGGGGTCCGTGCGCGGGACCCAGTCGGTGGCGTCGGACGCTTTGCCGTCGCCCTTGCTCTTGGCCAGGTCAGCGGTGAGGTTGGTTTGTGCGGGCGAGCGCACAGGCATCTGTGCCAGAAGCGCGGTTGCAATTAATGCGGCACGTATCCAATGGGCGGAACGCTGCCGCGGGGATAAACCTTTGTGTTTCATAAATAAAACTGGGTCAAGGTGCTTCGATGAATACGGCGATGCGTCCTCGCGCAGGAATGGTTACTTCAATGACAGCGCGCTGGCGGGCATCGAGCTGCGACGTCTGCCACGAGCCATCACCGACACGCCAGCGGGCACTTCCGGCCAGTCCAGCATAATAAACCGGCAGAGTGATGGTGCGGTGGATCTCCTGCGGGAGCGGGTTGTACAGCATTGCCAGGCCGCGGGTAGGTAGCAGCGCGTTCACATGAAGCAAGCCATCCCAATCACGGCCGTCGGGGCGGCGCAGGTGAATGATGTCCGAGTCAAGAATCGCGCGATGTTGCTTGTAGAAACTCACCCATCGCTTGACGACTAGCTTGGTTTCGTCGGTGTCATAAAGTCGTGGCCCGCGATAGGCCGCCATCACGCCGGCGCCGAATAGATCCGCCAGCCTTGTTTCGTAATGTTCCAGATGATTTTTGAGCGGCTCGATGGTGGCCGCCGCGCCGCCACCGTGATACTCAGTCAGCGGGACAAACATCCATCCCATGCTTGGCGTTTTTTCCCAAGTGCCGTCGTAAATGTTCTGGCGCTCGATGATTTCCTGTTCGGCGCGCGGGAGGGACCAGTTGTTTTCGACATAGCCCATCGCAGTCTTGCTGGACCCGTTTAGAAAATGCCAATCGGGCACGGTCAGATAGATGCCCTCGCCCCGGCACCAACGGTAGAAGTCACGGATTTTCCCCCACTGCTCCCACTGCGAGTCGGCGAAGCCGGCGTGGCCGCTGTGGTTGGTGGCCGCGCAAAAATCGCCGGGATAAGAACCGTCGTTTTCAAGCACCGTCAACCCTGTGGCTGCGAACAAATCCTTAATGCGTTGAAAGTGCGCCGCGCCCCAGTCGGTCGCCAAACACGGTGTCTGGCCAAAGCGTGCCCCATCTTTGCGCCCGGCGGGCTTGTCGGTCAACTGGCTGATCGCCTGTGCCGCGCCGGGAACGCTCCGGCTGGCCAGTAGATCATAACCGCCAAGTGCGACCTGCTTTGCCGCTGCATAGTCCGCGAGTTCTTTCATTTGGGCACGGTAGGCGGCGTTGGTGTTTTCCGCATCAAAGCTGCTGCCGAAGGTCAGAATGTTCATTTCAAATCCGACCTCGGCGCATTGGTCCACAGCCAATTTCACTGCCTCCGGTTTGGCCGTCAGGCCGTGTATGTAGATGGGATTCTCTTGCGTCCACGGTGCGATCGTTCGCCACAGGCGGCACTCCGCCAATCCTCGCCGCTCGCGGTCTGTGCTATCGCGCAGCAACTCGAAAGCGCGGAACGATTCCCAAGTGCCACCAGATGCCACGTTCAGTTCAGGGCCGAACGGCGGCGCACATTCAAGCAGGCATGGCTTGAACTGGCCGTAATATTGGATGCCGGTGC
>Ga0364867_10334_pt1 | contig 28627 bp, 22 predicted proteins | sample ExccelAu500001D4_3_FD_206915 | JGI IMG/M metagenome (GOLD analysis project Ga0364867, IMG submission 206915) | Enriched cells from Trout Bog Lake Hypolimnion, Wisconsin, USA - BchlTB.Aug13.5000.01.D4 | ecosystem: Environmental > Aquatic > Freshwater > Lake > Hypolimnion/Profundal zone | place... | reverse complement strand
AGATTCGAGATTGCCTCCCGCACATCGCCGCGTGCAAGCTGCTCCACGACCTCCTTCAACGCAGGGTCTTTCTGCCGGATGATCTCATCCAACCGAGCCGTGCGCAGTCCCGCCTTCTGCAACTGCGCGTAAGGCCTGCCCGCCTCCACCGCCTCATGCTGCCGCACGTCGCCGACGAACAGGACACGATCATTTTCTTTTAGTCGCTCGATGAACGTGTGCATCTGCCGCGTGCTTGCCATGCTCGATTCATCGACCACATAAAGCCGCCTCTGCCCGTCGTCCGCGCGGTTGCCACGCGTCAGATGACGTTGCAAGGTTTCGGTGCCCATGCCCGCCTCGGCGAGCTTCTGCGCGGCCCGCGATGTTGGCGCAAGCCCTTCGACCTCGTAGCCCGCACTCACGGCGGCTTCACGGACGGCGGCTAAAGAAGTTGTCTTCCCGCCTCCGGCCACGCCCTCAAGGGCCATCATCCGGTCGCGGCTGGTCAGCACCTCTTCGACCGCGTTCCGCTGGCTCAAGCTCAGATGCGGATGCCGCTCCATCGTCTGCTGCCGTGTCTGACCGTCGGCCAACACTTCGCGGTTGTCCTGGCCCATCTTCATCCGCTCGATGATCTCGCGCTCGTAACCCTGCATCTCGCTGGTCGTGAACGCGCGGCCCGCCAAGCCTGCCTCCCGCCCTACCTCGATCAGTTCCTGCGAAGCGACCCGCCGCTCGAACTCGGCCCGGATCTCCGGCAAGCTCGTCTCGCCCATGCCGTGCTTCAACGCATCCCGCAGCAACGCCCGCTCCTCGACGACCGCCGTACGTTCTGTGCCACACTCGCGAGCATGGGTCACCGAACTCCGGGCCACACGCTGCGCCTGCTCCGGCTCAAGCTCGACACCCGGACGTCCTTGCGCTTCTTCGATCACATGCTGCGGTTGATGCCCGTGCTTGGCAGCCAGTGCTCGATGCTGCGCCTGCACCTCTGCCGGATTCAAGTCCAGCTTCGCGCCGCGCGTCTTGTGCGCCGCGATCTGCGCCGCCGCCGCTCCCGTCCGGCCCTCCGCCTCCATCTGCTCGGTGATCTGCTGCCGCCGCGGACTCGACGCCTCCAGATACTCGCGCGTGTAGCCTTTGATCTCCGGCTGTCCATGCTCGCCGCGCTCGACCTCATAACCAAGCTGTTGCAACCGCGCGGCCAGCTCCGAGCGGTATACCGCCGTCGCGTACTGCTGCGTCTTGTAGAGCTCCTGCGGCTGCAACGCCCGCGTGTTCCCGTCGGCGGTCTCGGCGATATTGAAGATTACCGTGTGCGTGTGCAACTGCGGCGCGGAGTAACCGTCCACCGGACGGCTGCTATCGTGCTCGAACCTGGCCGCCACCCATGCGCCCGTCGTCTCTGCCAGTGTGTTGCCGCCGATCCGCGCCTGCGCATACTTCTCCATCTCGTCGAGCGCAACCTTCACGCTCTCCCGGTGCGCCTCTTTCACCCGGTCGTCGTCGCCGACCAGCGCCGTCAGAGAGACTGACTTCGGCGCGCTGAACGTCGCATCCCAGCCCGCCCGGTGCTCCATCGAACGCACCGTGTCGCCGCGTTCGTTCACATACTCCCGCGCCGTCTGATGCCGGACCAACTGCTCGCCCGTCTTCGGATGCTGGCCCTCGGAGAGGCGCGCGAACTGCTCCTCGCGCACCTCCCCATGAAGCCCATATCGCTCCGCCAGCTTGCCCTGCCACTCGCCGCGCACACGCTCACCCTCGGTGTAGTAGTTCTCCTTGGCGTTTGAGAACTCCTCTTTGTGGTACGCCTGCGCCTGACCCGCGCTGATCTGCTTCGACATCGTGACCATCAGTGTTTTCCTACTGCTGGACGATGCCCCAAGCTCATCAGGTCCTCGAAGTGCAGCGGGACCTGGATATGCCCTTCATGCTGAAGATGAACCGGATAAAAGGCTATCAGGCAGCCGCGCGTCTGCTCCTCAGTGAGGTAGACAGCATACAAGGTTCGATAGCCATCCTTAGCGATCTCCTGTACCTCCTTCAACAGCCCCTCGAACATCCACTGCTGCATGTCCGACGCTCCGAGGGCTAGCCTCAAGCTTTGGATGAACATCTTCATTTTTACTAACAGTGCCGTCCCTGCTGCCAGTGGATACACTACGGAAAACCCCTCCGAACTCACGATGTCATCGAAGTCCGTTAGGGCTCCAGGCTCTTTCGATGGAACTCTCTTTGTCTTTATCACTCTCTGTCCTTTTCCTTAGCTGCTTTACTCGAAGAAGTGCGCCTGCCCCAGGCTTGGGGGCGGCTTAAGTTCCATCGGCTGCTCCGATGGACCGGGCAGCACGACCGGCGGCGGCATGCCCGCAGGTCCATCCGCCCTCGGCTTCCGCGCGACGAACTTCTCATGTTGTAGGGGAAGCTCCAAGTAAGGAACGCGCAGCTCGACGACGTAGTTGCCATGTTTCAGGTAGCCGTCCAACGGATCGAGCCCGAGGATCTGCGACGCCATGACCAGCGGCTCGCGCGAGATGTCCCGCTGCTGGCTCTCCGAGTTGCGCCCCTGCGGGGACTGCCCATGCGTGCGCGTCTCCCGGCAGCGCTCGATCTCGACCTCCCCGATGGCCTTCGAGATCCACTCCGCCGCATTCGGCTCGCTCGTCTTCAGGTAGATCTTCGTCGCAGGCTGCGAGAGCAGCGCCTCGGAGATGGTTACGTACAGCGTTTCGATCTGCGCTTTGCCCTGAAACCCAAGGATCATCGGACAGTTCGATTTGCGGCTCTCCGTGATCGCTGTCGTGAGCTGCGGCAACCGCTGCAAGCTCCCCAACTCGTCCAGTACGAACCACGTCTTCCGCTGGGCAGCCGATCCCTCGTCCATCATGCGCAGCACAAGCAGGTCCAGCCATAGGCTGATCAGCGGGCGAAGCCGCTCCCGCACTGTCGGCTTCGACGTGATAAAAATCCATCCCTTGCGCTGCTTCGCCCATGCCGCCGTGCTCCACCGCCGGGTCGTCTCCGGCTCTTTCGGCAACAGCTTGAACGCATCCGCAACCATGTTCAACGACCCCAGAACACCTGACCGCTGCGGCCCGCCGTGTGGGTCGATCATCGCCGCCATCTCCGTCCCTTTCACCCTGCGGTCGATCTCCTCCGGGTTTGACAGCCACCCCATAAGCTGCGCCGGCGTCGGTTTCAGATTGAGCAAGTGCGCGAAGATTTTTCTCGGCGCTTCCACGAAGAAGCGGTTCTCCCGGCCCTGCTCCGGGAACAGGCTCGCCGCCAACGTAAGCGCCTCCGCCTCGTGCGGAACCTCGTCGCCCGGTGTCCAGAACGGGCACCGCGTATCCAACGGATTCAGGATGATGTCGCCCCGCTCCGGTTCGTAAAACTGTGGCAGATACTCCATCGCCGGGTCGTACACGATCGCCGTCTCGCCCCGCTCCTCGATCTGACACAGCGCCTGCCGAACAATCGCGCTCTTGCCTTGGCCGGTATCGCCCATGACCAGCACGTGCATCGACTCCCGCTCGCGCGGGATGCGTACACAGCGGCTCATCCGGTTTCGGAACGTCCCGTCCGCCCAGCTTCGGTTTTCGTTGATGAACCCAAGGCCGTCCGCAGGCTCGCGCCTCAACCACCGCCGCCGCCCCAGCTTTCCGTTGAACTCCACCGTCGTCAACAGCTCCGGCCCGCGCAACCGCCGCCCATGCTGGAACTCAAGCTCGCGCTTCCGGTCCATGGGCACCGCGAAGAACAGCAGCATGGGCAGGAAGCACAGCGACCCATACACCGGATACTTCACGTAATCCCACACCGTTTGATCTTGATAGACCTCGTGCCCCAGCGTCTCCCGCATCCACGCGTTCGGGAACTTCCTGTGCTCGATCTCCACTCGCACCGCTCCAGCTTGCGCGCCCTCCTCCGTCACCCGGTAACCAGTCTCTCCATCGGCCATCTTGCCGGACTCGATCTCGTTCCCGATGACAACGTGGCTTTCGCCCTTCTTATCGACACAGGTCAGAAGCTGGTAGTAACTCTCGTCCCACAGCCACCCGAACGTTGAAGCCCGCATGTAGTTTCCCAGGTACTCCCGCTCCGCGAACGACCACTGCTGCGTGTATCGGTAGACCATGCCTCCGGCGAAGATCAGCAGCCACACGAAGACTACTGCGCACGTCCACACCGGCGCACGGCTCGGCCAGCCCGTGTATTCTTTCCGTCCCCATTCACTCATCGTTCCATCTCCTCTGTTGTCCCTGCTTTTGCATTTGCTACCAAGGGAGCTGTCAACCTCTCCAGCGCTCGCCGCATCTTGTCTTTGTCGGCCCGCTCGATCAGCGCCTGCATCTGCTCCGGCGTCACCGGCTCGCCTTTGGAGACGGAGAACAGAAGATTGATCAGGATCGTGCGCAGGGCCAGCAGTTCCCCCAGCAACACCTGATCCGCCACCTCCGCTCCGGCCCCCGGCGAGGATGCCAGCAGCACATCCCGCACCCACTCCGAGAGCCGCTGGCCGCTCGCACTGGCTCGCTCCTCCAGCGCCGCGAACTCGGCCTCGCTCACTTTTGTGCCTACAGATTTTGTTCGTAACGGTGGCTTCATATCCCTCCTGGGCACGGTTGACCTGCAACGCCTAGTTCAAGTCTGTGCAGCTCATCGGTAAGCAGCCAGGACCTGGACAGGCATGTGGCGCCCAGCATCATCGTCGCGCGGTGCAAGAGAAGCACGAGCGGACGACACCCGGACGCTACGCTGTAGCGCGTGTAAGTTGTGTCATTTTTGCAACGATGAAATCTTCGCTATATCATCCAACCCTATGCGATAGGGAGGAGGAGGGTAACGCCCATTCGAGATTTGGTCTGAACGGGAGTTAGAGCCGAGCATCTCAAAAGATGCCGACTTTCTCTAACGATGCGTCAGGGAGACCGAATCGTTAGTGTGACCTCTCAACGGAGATCGAAACCTCCAACCCTACGGAATAGGGAGGAGGGGGCTAACGCCCATTCAAGATCTCGTCTGAACGGGAGTTAGAGCCGAGCATCTCAAAAGATGCCGACTTTCTCTAACGACGCGTCAGGGAGACCGAATCGTTAGTGTGACCTCTCAACGCTGAACTGAAGAAGGTCGAAAAATATTGACATCGCCGGAACTCTGTCAAAAGTTGCAAGCCAACAACGAATACCTGAATGGCTCACAAGCAGAATAGCCATGTGCTCGACTAAGATGCAAGTGACTAAAGAGTACTGCTTATTGTTCTTTCCTCAGCTTTTTCCTTAGTCGCCCTTCATTTCAGCAAGTTCCCGCAGAGGAACTTTTCGTTACCCCACAGCTCCCATTCTGGGGTGACGTGTCATCTCTACTCCCGCTGCAAAGCAGCGTGTCTCCCAATCGCCGACCCGGACCTCGTGGACGGGGCGGCGATTTTTTTTGCTCTGGGGGATACGAGCACTCGGAGACAATCCTGCTCCGAGCAGAATACATGTCACACGAGGCGCAGGAGCCAAGTGGGAAGAGCCTCAAGGTGCCTCATGGGAGGATGAGTTGCTGGCTGTTCAGCTGTGGCGGCAAGGAGCTTACACGCCAGTTCGTCTCCCACAACTTCGCTTGCTTCGCGGCGACTCCAGCGAGGTCAAATTCGCAAGGCGCAACTTCCATTTGTCCACCGGCTTTGCAGCCTGTCGAGAGCGCGGCTCGGCACGGGCAAGCATCCTCTCTGCATGGATGCGCTGTTGCGTCGATTTGTCCAATGGCTTGCCGGCGAAATGATCGGCCACATGATTCCTTACGTACACCAGGAGAGACGTACAACAGGATTTTATACAAGGTGGGTTGAGTACCGGGGGAAGGGGCCTGCCCTTGCGGGCAGGCGCTCGATTCAATCGGGGTTAGGCTGTCTTTTTCAGGACGGTTGGCGATGCCATCTCGCCCGTATCGTCATGTTGCGCGGTCGGTGGTTTGGATTGCTCCGGCTCCCCTTCTGCGACGGGCTCAGCGGCATGGGTTTCGAGTGCGGAGAGGATGACGGCGGATGTCTTCTGGATGACTTCCAGACTCTCTGCGAGTAGCGCGGCGTTTCCAAAATACAAGCCTATGTAATCCGCCGATGCTCTTCCGTTGTGCAAACCGATGGTGGTTCCCACCACGAATGCAATCGCCTCGGCTTCCGTCTCGCGCACGGTCTTGGTGGTGGTAATGCGCCGCTCGGCACGATGCAAGAAAGCGTGTGCGAGTTCATGAACTAACGTGCTGAATTCTTCCGCCGGAGACTGGCCGGGAAGCACTACGATTCGATCTCCGTAGCACATCCCCAAAGCCGGGGCGATGCTCTCTTTGAACTCAAGCTTGATGCCTTGGGCGATGACAAAATCCACGAGCCGTTCGCGGTACTCGCCGACATTTCCGGTGACACGTTCGCACAGTTCGGGAAGGCCCTTACCGTCGGTCTGACTCACATCGAAGACGTAGGCCGAACGGAAGCCCACGAGGACAGCCTGATTCTGTATGCGAATATCCTTGTTTGCTTCCTCATCCTTCTTGCGACGGATACCGATGACGGGAGCGAGTATGCGGATGCCTTTCTCGCCTTTCATCACGCGACGGCCAAGCTGGTTCCACGCATACATCCCGGCCACGCGCGAAGCCTGCGGCTTTTGTCTCGCGATCTCCAAGATATTGCCGAATGAATAGCGATGGAATCGCCCCATCGCAGTCAAATAGGCGGTGAGGCCTTCGCTGTGTCCCTGCTCCAACTGCTCGATGAGCGCCTGGACGTTGGCCGCGATCACTTCTTTCGCGGTCTGCTTCTGCTGCGGCAGTTTGGGGTTCTGGATGGACGGGGTGACGGTGGCTGCGGTTGTGGTGACGATGGCGGTATTCATGGGTGGTTCCTCCGTTTTTGAATGGCTGTGCTGTGTTTGCTCACAAACACGCCTTGGCCATGGCCCACGCCATCGAGGGCGGCAAGTGCAGGGTGTGGGAAAAGTGGCCTTCAGGCCAGCCGCAGGCCGGAGGAAGCGAATGCCTGGAGCTGCACGCAGCTTTTTCCATCGCCTTGCGCGCGCCAGGAGCGGCGCTCCTCAGCAGGCTTGGTTTCCTTGCTGGGCGCGGAGCGCGGGGAATTGCGTTAGGTGTTGTTCTTGGCGGTGGGGCGTTGCGGGGAGGGTGGACCGCCCCGCTAGAAGTGGGGGCGGAGGATGCGAAGCAGCCGCAGACGGGAGGAGACTTCCTCCCTAGAAATCGTCAGCAGCAAACGTATTTGATTTCCTTTGTACCTGTATGTAACGGCAGGTCAGTTCACGCACAATAACGCTTCATTGCAATCAGGCAAGTAGGCATGATGTACTCTGAGCACCTGTTAGCGAAACTTCAATTAAGCCGCCATGCGGGTCATTCTGATGCTGGCACATGTTTCAATCCACGCCCAACAGGAGCGGGCGGTGGTGGTGCAGCACTAATTTCAATCCACCACCCCCGCGAGGGGGGCGACCCGCTGCGCAATGGGTGGAGGACAACTACCTTCGCAAGGTTTCAATCCACGCCCCCCGCGCGGGGGGCGACTACTATATCTGCGTAGGCAACTAGGAGTCTTATGAAGTTTCAATCCACGCCCCCCGCGCGGGGGGCGACGACAGACCCCCAGAATCAGACATGCCGTGGGGTGGGGTTTCAATCCACGCCCCCCGCGCGGGGGGCGACATGACGTTGGCGCGGTCGCCGGCATGGATAGAGACGTTTCAATCCACGCCCCCCGCGCGGGGGGCGACAATGACAATCGATGCGCGAGCCGAGTTGCTGGACGTTTCAATCCACGCCCCCCGCGCGGGGGGCGACGAAGAGGCTGCGAAGGCGGCGGAGACGGCAGCGATGTTTCAATCCACGCCCCCCGCGCGGGGGGCGACATAGGTACCTCTATTTTTATCTTGACAAGTCGGGGTTTCAATCCACGCCCCCCGCGCGGGGGGCGACTTTAGCGGGCTGACAACTTACACGGCATTGAATGGTTTCAATCCACGCCCCCCCGCGCGGGGGGCGACACCGCGCGTGGGCATATATGTCGATTGGAGGTATCGTTTCAATCCACGCCCCCCGCGCGGGGGGCGACATTAATTAATAGAGGCAACCAACCCCCCAAGGAGTTTCAATCCACGCCCCCCGCGCGGGGGGCGACATTGGATTGCCGATTGGCGACCAGTTCCAGAAAGTGTTTCAATCCACGCCCCCCGCGCGGGGGGCGACGAGCAGATGCCGGGCAGCCTGGGCGGAGCGACGGTGTTTCAATCCACGCCCCCCGCGCGGGGGGCGACCGTGCCAATCCAGGCTGTCTATCCGGGATTAGTGGTTTCAATCCACGCCCCCCGCGCGGGGGGCGACGGTCTTCGCCGCCACTCTTGCCCAGCTCGTAGATCGTTTCAATCCACGCCCCCCGCGCGGGGGGCGACACGGCGGCTCGCGCATCGACGCGATTGCGGATGGTTTCAATCCACGCCCCCCGCGCGGGGGGCGACTGCCCACGCGCGGTCTATGGGACTGGATGTTCCGCTGTTTCAATCCACGCCCCCCGCGCGGGGGGCGACGGTACTACCGCTTCGAATCTGCCCGCCTTGTAGCTGTTTCAATCCACGCCCCCCGCGCGGGGGGCGACGGTCTCGCGCCATGGCGATTACAACCCCTGGCTGTTTCAATCCACGCCCCCCGCGCGGGGGGCGACAGCGGCAGAAGTACGCGGGCCCCAGGTTTCAGCGGTTTCAATCCACGCCCCCCGCGCGGGGGGCGACGGTTGACAGATAGCCCCCCCTCCGACGACATGTCTGTTTCAATCCACGCCCCCCGCGCGGGGGGCGACGGCACATGTCGCAAACATCTCCATGCGCTACAGATAGCTTGCCACAAATGCGATCCTAACTCTATTCCCAAACGTATTGAGTTCGTTCAAGAGTACCCACAAGTATCTCCTTATAGCCAAGGCATTTAGCTGATATGCGAATGATCCAGAGAATCCGTGTTCGCTTTGGGTACGCGCAAGGTCTTGGATTTATCGAAATGACTAAAGGATGAGCGGCGCTTCCGGGTCGTAGGAGACCTTGGTGCCAACGTGTTCGACACGTCTTCTCCATTCGGTCCCAAGAAAATAAAACCGGAGACTGTCCTGAGCAGGATCGGCTTCCGACACAAGACTCGCCCGAAGCACCACCCATTGTGCGGAGTCCACGATGCACTCGAAGACAGAGTTCTGAACCCTCTGTCCATGGTCTTCGCACAACCTGGCCACCCGGCGCAGTCTGCGGCGTCCGGCATCATCACGGGTGCTTACGTCGTAGCTAACAAGAACCATCATGGCTTTTCCTCGCTTGTATCGTCAAGGCTGTCCTACCTCCAGAAGAATGCCGGATAAGCGTCGAGGCCGCCGCGCACATGACGTGCCAGTAGCAGTGCTTGCACATACGGCACCAGTCCGAGCGGAATGCGCTCCTTCAGATAGGGGTGCTCAATCTCGTCCTGCTTCCGAAGCTGCCAAGCGGAGACGACTTGTTTGCGTGTGTCGTCGTCCATCTGAATGCCGCCCCCGTCCTGCTCCGTAAAACCCGATCCCTGTACCTGACGCCGGTTGATAAGCGTCAGCACCAGACGGTCAGCCAATGCGGCGCGGAGTTCCTCCATCAAGTCGAGAGCAAGACTCGGACGCCCTGGCCGGTCGGTGTGGAGGAAGCCAACCGCTGGATCAAGGCCAACGCTCTCCAAGGCGGATTCGATGTCATGGCGTAAGAGTGCATAGACAAATGAAAGCAGCGCATTCACCCTGTCCAGTGGAGGCCGTCGCGAGCGCCCCCCAAAATGAAACGCCTTGCGGTCGCCGCCGATCATCTGGTCGAAGACCGAGAAGTAAATCTGTCCTGCCATACCTTCATGTCCCCTCGCTTCGTCGATGGATGCTGCCCTAGCCGCCTCCAAGCCTGCCCAGGAGAGACGGTTCGCCGCGTCTCGCAGATCCTTCTCGCGTGTTTCATCCACGATCTCGCGAGCTGCGCGCAGCAGCACAACGCGGCTGTTTGCAATCTTGGCCGCCACGATAGTTCGCACGATGGGAAGCGCACTGCTCCCGTCATCGGCTATGCGGTATTGTTGCCTCCGCAACAGCACATTGCCGGAGACAGGCCCATTCACGCGGGCAATAAACCTTCCCTGTTCGGAGAGAAACGAAATCCCCACGCCCCGTTCGCAGCACAGCCCCAGTACCGGCGGACTGCACGACACCCGTCCCCAGCACACCAGCCCTTCAAGCGTGTGCACGGGAACGCGCAGCTTCAGCTCGTCGCCCACCTTGATCGCGACCGTCTCGCCGTCGCGGTGCAGGTACGCGCCTTGAGTCATCACATGCAGTGTGTTGAGAAGTTTTCGCATGAGGCGGAACTAAACCTCCTGCTGTAGAGAGCGCAGTTGTAGCATCACCCAACGCGCTGCGCCATCATTATGAGAAGTGGCCTCTGGAAGACACACATCAACCAGTGAGCAGTTGCGGCAGTAAGGCCCCGGAGTCGCAGCGGGCGTCACGCCACTTCGGTACAAACGGTGCATGGTCGCGGCGAGTTCTTCCGTTTGGGAGCGTAACTCCGGTGTGAAGTCAACCTCCAGCCGCCGTCGTGGATTGCCGTAGAAGATGGCACCGCGTTCAATCGCCGTCCGCAACATCTCCTCCAGACAAAGCGCCTGCGCGCAGAGCTGCACCGTATCGCAGTCGTTGGGCTTGCTCTTGCCGCGCTTGTATTCCACTGGATAAGGTGCAGGGCGAAACTCCACGATATCGGCTCGTCCGGTCAGGTGCAGTCTCTCAGACCGCAGCCACATGCCGCGTACGGTGCGCACACTGGCACGACGACTCTCTCCGGGCATGTCGGCGCGCTCATGCAACAGCCGTCCTTCGGCAGTACGACCGTTTTCTACCCACACCTGCTCCAGATGGATCAGCGCCCACTGTCGCGGACAGAAAGCCAGATGCTGCAGCCCGCTGATCGGCAACGCGTCGTCGTCGGCTTCGGAGGTGGAGACGGCCATACGGGCACTCCTGTCCAAAAAACTTTAAAAAGGCACAACCCACTCTTCCTGAGTTACGCCCTCGGGCAGTTCGCCGCTGCGCTCGATGACGTAGTCCGTGCGGGAGCGCGGTGGACGGCCTTGCTCCTTGACCTCCGGCAGCAACTTCGCCGTGACCTGCGCGAACAACTGGTCCGCACGCGCATTGCCGCACGGATCTTTGTGGCGGAACGCGATGCACCGAACCGGCGCCATAAGGCCTCGGGCGGCGGAACGGTCGGTCTCGAACATCTGGTTGAGAGCTTCTTTGAGGAGCTTGAGGTCGTCTTCGGTAAAGCCTGTCTTCTCCGCCAGTTTGGCGTTGATGAAGCCGTGGCAGCGGTAGAGGCCGTAGGGTACGTTGAACTTGCGACCGATGGTGCGCTCCTTATCCACGTCTTTTTCATTTGTGACCGCGCAGCGCGTGATGGCAAACTCCGCAGATACAACGGGGTCGATACTGCGTGAGAAGGTCAGTTGCAGCGGGCCGCGCACCTGGCCGCAGTTCACCTCGGTAGTCATCACAGCACCAAAGGTTCGGATGTCGAAGAAGTTCAGGCACATCCAGTCGGTAAGCTCTTTCGCCTTCTGCTCATCTTTTGGCAGTTTCTTCGACTCGGGTTTAAGTTCCAGCTTCAGATATGCCTCATTGTGCAGCGCATTCAACACAGCTTTTTCGCGGATGTAGATACGATGCCCCGCTTCTTCTCCGTGTGTTTCTGCGACAAAGTTCCTGATCTTGCGCTTGAGGCAGACATCGGTGACAAGGCCCTGGTTGGTCTCGGGGTCGATGCGCGGCAGGTTGCCAGCATCCGGGTCGCCGTTCGGGTTGCCGTCGGTGACATCGAAGAAGTACACAAAGTCGTAGCGGTTCTGGATATTGGGGCTCTCAGTTTGGTTCATTGGTTGGCTCCTTCTTCTTTGTCCTTTTTGCTGGTGTAGATGTCTTTGGTCTGATGGAAGTAGCCGAGGACGAACTTGCCCTGGTCTTCTAGCGAAAGCAGGCGTGGGAAGACGGTTAGCTTGTTCAGCACTTCGCCGAGTTGCTTCTCGCGATGAATCCTGTGGCCTGTGTCGAGCTTGGCCAAATGGTGCTGGCTAAGTCGAAATAGGCGAGGAAAGACAAGGCCGGGGGTAACGCTTGCTGAGGAGAAGTAACTATCCTTGATAGTCCTGTTTAGCCCCCCTTTGTCATCTTTGTCCTTTTCCTTCTTGGAGTCTCCCTCATCGACCTCACCCTTCTTCTTTTTGGCACTGTCTACCTGGATCACTTCAAGCAAAGCGAAGGCGCGACCGCAGCAATAGGCCGGGTCGGTACTGTTTGGGTCAAGCATGGGGGACACCTCCAACGGATTGCCGCGTAAGCGGGAGTTTCTGACAAGACAGGCCTTGATGGCAGCAACACGCGCATACGCCACCTCGCCGTCCCTTGCGGAATATGTCACCTCGCCGTCGCTATGGATACGGCGAATTACGGTGGCCAACATAGACTGTGGGTATGCCGTGCCAGTAAGGACAGAGCGGGCAAGGTCGCCTGCAAGTTTCGGCGAGATTTTGTCATCCTTGAACAACTTGTTCTTCTTCCGGTCCCAGCGCTTTGTCGCGTTGCATATGCGCCACAGAGTTAGAATGTCATCGTTCCGGCTACCGGCAAGCGCGATGTCTCGCAGATGCTGACCCAGTCTTCGCTGCAACTCAGTAGCATCGGCTTCTACCCAGAAGCGAATGGAGATTCGAGAAGCATTCGGCGAAAGTCCAAGAAGAAAGAACTTCGTTAGTCGGCCATCGTTTGTGGCGATCTCCGTCTCGCCTGTGCCGTTGCGCAGTTGCGTGAGCAATAGCTTCGCTTGTCGTAGCCGCTCTCTATCTTCTTCGACCACGGTGTCATCTTGTGGCTGTGAGTCTGAGAATAGTGCGCTGAGACAATCTTCCAGCACACTCGCATGGTCGGCCCAGAAGACGACGGTGCTGTCACCCAGCGTGATGCTTCTCTCTTCATCTTCAAGCAAATAGTTGAGCGCACTGGCATATCGAAACGCTACGTCAATGTCGACCGGTGAGTTATAGCTTTGATCCTTTCCGTAGGAGCAATATGCGGAATCATCAAGGGCTACGACTTTATTTCCAAATGGCTTACCACCTCTGAGCCCCATGATGCCGGGTTCGTGGATTCGAGCAAGACTGCCTTGTTTACCCGTAATAAGACACTGCCCGTTACCCGTCTCTTTGTCTGCCTCGGGCGGTGCGAACAGTTCATGGAGAAACACCTGAGTTCCGGCTATTCGAAAAACTCCATTGTTCGTTGCGATCTCGGAGAATATCTCTTCGTGCTTCAACGCTTCTTCACGGCTCCAGGATTTCAGGAACAAGCAGACGGCATCGAAATATGGATGTGATAGCGAGGACTGTAAAGCCAGATGTTTGTCACGAAACGATTCGAATTGCTTACTCGTAGTTGCTGGCTTTTGGTCTTTAGCTTTATACCCCAGGATGTAGGCTGCGTTATCCCACAAGAAGCAGGGATTCTGTCCTGATCCAGAAGATTTGGTGAATCCGGGAACGGTCATCTTTCGTGCAATTTGCTTTTTGCCATCTTGCTCCATCAACGACTGGAAAGTATTGAGCGTACCGTCAGAGTTAAGCACTACACAGAAGCTAACTTTCTGCCTGGAGAAGCCCCGGGGTGGTAGCCGCTTGTCTTGGTCACCCGCAGCCGCGATGCGGTCATAGTGCTCGGCGAGCCGTTGCAGGATCATGCAACCACCCCCGCCGCCGCGCATGCAGACACATCGATCACGCCGTCGCGCATGGTGGCGTGAAAGAACTTCGCCTGTTTGTCTTTGGCATTGGCGAAGTCGATATCGTGCAGCATCCATCCCAGATCACGCTCACCGGCGAGGCTTGCGTCCCCAGTGGGTATCGCGCAATCCGATTCGAGCAGCTCAAAGTCGGCGGCAAACTCACGGCAGCCCAAATAGGGCCGAGTGAAACAAATGCCCTTGCGCGCGCGGCGGTTGAATTGATCCAAGTGCTTGGCGATGTTGTCCGGTCCGCTCAAGACTTCAAAGTGCGCCTCGATCACATAGGCCACATCGCGCAACATCAGGGTCGCACGCTGCTGCCGGTTGTCTTCTCCGTCGTCCACATAGAATGCCAGGTTGCCCACGCCATCCTTCATGGCCTTGGCTGCGCCTGCGCCGATCTTGTCCTTCACCTCATTGCGCCGAACCGAGGTGAACCGTATCGGCTTAAGCACCGTGATACGGTCGATGTGCCAGCGAATCTCCGGCTTCCAGTAAATAGCTTCCACGACACCACGCGCTGCGGAGGGTGTCATCACGTCATAGCTGACGCGCTCGACCTTCATCTCGGGTCGCGTAAAACACGCCCACTCGCCCCAGCAATGCAGCCTGATGCCGAACGCCACGGATTCCTCCTAAACACCCCAAAGCGACGCATCCAAAGTCGTCGCTTCCGGATTCAACCCCTTTTCTCTGCTGTACAACGAACGATTGAGAAGAATCCACACGCCAGATTCGTGTTCCGTCACAAATCCGCGCTGCTGCATCTGTTGCACGGCCTGCATTCTTACTGAGACTATATACGGTTGTAACGCACGCTGCGGCAGAAACGGAACGTTGTTTGCCGCCAGCCTATCCCAGACTGGATTGTTGATGGTCGGGTCATTGCTGTAAGGAACCAATACCGGCAACTGTTCGTCACGGATGATCAGGAACTTGGCTGCCATCTCACGGAACTGAAATAGTAGACGGCCACGCTGACGGTCGATATCCATCGTCTCCATCACGCCATGCTTGTCCCATTCAGACTTCTTTATCCAATAGAAAATTCTGAAATAGGCCTCAACTGCTGCCGGGTCAAGCGGGTCGGGATACTGCGATTCCAATTCCTTAGCTGTATCGGCGGCGGAACGCAGCAGCCCTACAGGTGGCCTTTCTTCGCCTTCAAATACATAGGTGATTCCCATCGGCAGCTTACCTTCACGATTGCAGCGCCCCGCAGCCTGAGCGATAGAATCAAAACCTGCTTCGGCACGGTACACCGTTGGGAAGTCGAGATCGACGCCCGCTTCAACGAGCTGTGTGCTGACCACGCGGCAAGGCGTGCCGTCTTTGAGAAGATCACGAATCATTTGCAGAACGTGTCGGCGGTGTTCGCCGCACATCCATGTACTTAGGTGGAAGCATTCTGCGGCATTGGAGCCCGCAACGATCTTGTCATACAGTCGCGAGGCCTGTTTCTTCGTGTTCACAATGCACAGAGCACTCTGTTCCTTTATCAACAGCGCGGAGACCTGATCGTCCGATTGCTTGCCGACGATATGGCGCACCTCCACGCGCCGCAGCGCGCTAAACAGCGGGGCAGCGTCCGGGATGATGGGGCGCACACCTTGAAGACCAAGCTCAAAGTCGCTTCTCCGCTCCAGTGCCGGTTGTGTCGCCGTGCAGAGCACGATCGAACAGCCATAGTTCAGCACCAACTCCTTCAAGGCAGCGAGCATGGGCTTTAGCAATTCAACCGGGACCGTCTGTGCTTCGTCGAGTACGATGACGCTGCGAGCCAGATTGTGCAGCTTGCGGCATGGAGTTGTCCGATACGCAAACAGGCTTTCCAGTAGCTGCACGTTCGTCGTTACGATTATGGGTGCATCCCAATTTTCGACGCCGAACTGGTTGGCGCGCGTATCGTGTGTGGGTTGCAGGTTCGTATGGTGCTCGACCAAAGCTGCTTCAGCCAGAGGCCCCAGCGCCTTGCGATAGACATCGGCAGTCTGTTCGATAATGCTGGTAAACGGAATGGCCACGACCACACGCCGAAGGTTATGACCGCTCCTGAGCGCGTGCTCCAGTGCAAAGGCGAGTGACGATAATGTCTTGCCGCCTCCCGTGGGAACATTCAGTGAAAAGAACCCCGGTGGCAAATTGGCCGCTTCCCGGCAGTGGTTCAGAACAATCGCCCGTTGCCGGTTGACTTCGGTTGGCTTGGCTTCCACTTCCACCTTTCGCAGGCTTCGATCCAATTCGGCTCTAAGCGCGGCAAGCGTGGGTCTTCCCGAATCACTGCCTAGCCCATCTCGCTCATGGGCGCGGTCAGGATCGCAGAACTCCTCTGTCCGGGTGCGATCGGCATCTATCAGGCAAGAGAAAAGCATTCGAGTAAAGAATCCGAGCTGAAAGGCTGCATCCGTAGGGCTCTTCAAATGGAAAGGCAGCGCCAGCTTTGGTAGCTCTATCTCGGGTGTGTCGACAGGCGCAATGAGATACTTTGTCGCGTCCAGCTTGTATCGTAAGGTGCTGCGTCCGCCCAGGTCGCCATCAGAGGTCTCGTCGGGAAGTCCGGTATGATGGCCTGCGACGCAGAATGCCAGTATTTGCCCGAATATGCCGCCGAAAGCGTTTTCCGCAAACCGGGCCCCAAACGTGGAATGGTCCACCCGCTTGCCAGTTGTATGCGTGTCCGAATCGTCTTCAGCACCCACATCAGCCGACTTCAATCCGGCCTCACGAAGGTAGTCCTGAAAAGCTTGCGAGAGCTTGCCTAAGTCATGGCAACGACCCAGTACATCCCCCCATGCCCTTGCCGTAAAGGCATCGGCGAAACCCGCAGACGATTGAGATACTTTATCCAAGTGAACGTAGAGAGGTTCCCATGAGGAGGGTGGGAAGCCTTCACGAGTGTGTGCGTAAGCGTTCATAGATGGTTGGGTCGATTCCGACCGTTGAGGCGTTGCTCCAGTTCTGCGATCACCGCAACAACCTCATCGATATTCGGTATTTTGCCGAAGATCATGCCGGACATGGCTTCATAGTCTCCCCGCAGATCGGCGAGCATCCCGTCATGGGGAATCAGAGCGAAGCGACCGGGGATGGCAGAGGCCAGGTCGAGATCAGGTCGGTTGAAGAACATCCTTGCGTGACGCACGCAGTCCTCGGCCATCTCCGCATCTTCCGTTGCCTTTCGGCCTATCTCCGAAGCCAACAGCCGATAAACATCGTAGTAGTGGCGCGAGACGCGCTGCCCTCCTCCCCTTAGCTCGCCACGGCGGTCCCACCACCGGCGTAGGCCATGCAGGATAACAACCTTGTCCCAAAAGGTACGGCTCGGGTCAACGGTCGTCACGTTGCCGACCGCCAGATCAAAGTTTAGAAGGTCGTCCGCAATGTATGGTCTTACGACTACGGGAGCATGGGGGTCGAGGGCAGACTTCGCGCCCGATTCGATCTTGATGGCGCGACGGATATACGCATTGCCCTCTGCCGTCGCGGTGGGATACCAGAGGAGCAAGCTCTGGCCGTCGGGGTCGGCGGGATCAGCTTCCACACGCGCCCGGTTCGCGTTTAGATTTGCGGTCTGGAGCGTTTGCCGCAGCAGCGCGCTTAGCTGCTCCAGCATCGGGCCTTGAATGTACTCCTGGCAAGCAGCTTTGATGGCCTCCAAGCGGGCGTTCCGCTTCTTGCCGCTCAGAGCCTCCAGTTCCTCGACGGTCGCGGGCTGTCCAATGTCCTCCCGGAAGACGGTAATGTCGATGTCTTCGGAGAAGCGTTCGATCAAGCCGTAACCTTTGGAGAGTGAAGTACCGCCCTTGAAGAGCAGGCGCGGGCCAGCGGCCTCCAGCCCATTGAATAGCGCATCGAGCGTCCAACAAACCCAGAAGTCTTTTTCGATATTCTGCTCGTTAGTGCGGAGGCGGTCGGCAGCGCCGACAAAGAGGTCGCGGCGCTCTTCGTCGTTCGCCGCCAGTACGGTTTGAAAACTCTCGGTCATCGGCTGCACGAACCCCTCGCCCTCTTCATGATAGGTGCTGGCGTGCGTCTGGTGGGCTTCGCTTTCTCTGCCGGCGGCAGCGCTCCAGCGTTCGCCTGCTGGAGCAGGTCGCGCACGATCACGCGCATCCACTCCGGCAGCGCCGACAGGCCGCTGCGCAAGTCGTCCTGGATGGACTGTCCATGATCGGGGTCTCTGAGGATAGAGATAAGGCGCTTGCGGAGGCTTCCGTCGTCGGACGGAAGCATGTCGCGCAGCCAATGGAGCGCCTGCACGAAGCGCATGGCGGGACGGCCCGCCCAGTAGAGGCGGCTGGGCGCGGCGGCCTGGAAGTCGAGGGTGAGGTTGCCGAGGGTGATTGGCCGCAGGCGGCCATCGGTGAGCACGCCGATACGCGCCGGAACGGCGTCGGTTAGTCCGAGGTCGTTGGCGGCGGTGAGGCCATCGACTACCACCCGGACCTTGCCCTTGCGGGCCAGCGCGTCAATCACGTCGCGCGGGTTGGGATAGGTGGGCTTTCCGGTGAGCCGGTTGTCTTGGGGTATGTCGTAGAAGCCGCGCGCAATCCGCCGCAGGCTTCGGGAAGCAACTAGCCGGTGGAGGGCCTGATCGACTGCGGTGCGCGGTCCAAGGTCGGCGAAGTCCTCCGGGGTCCAGACGCGCGGCTGCGCCGGGGCGGAGATGCGGTCCCGGATGGCGGCTGGAATGCTGGATGCCGGAGTGGACATGGTTAACCTCGTGTCAGATAAATGCAACAAACTTCTGACTCCATCAGTATAACCATATGTCAGATAAATGCAACAAACTTCTGACTACAGTTATTGCCAGCCACTCCCAGTCGCAGGGTTCCGGGAGTGGTGTCGGCACGATCCCAAGTATGAGCGGTGAGGCCCGAGGAGCGCTGCATACGTTCGGATGCAAGCGCCTTACGGTGCCGGCCCGGTGCCGGGCCGAAGCGGGCCGGTTCCGGCCCCAAAACATGCCAGGATAGTTCCATCCTAGCTTCCTGAATAGCGGTGTGGTTCGGGCGGAGGGAATTAAACCCCACGGCCTTGCGGCCTGCGGATTGTCCGTCATGATGCAAGCAGTGCTGATCTAGGCTTCCTCAGCCAAGCGGACGGTCTCCACTCTGGCAGGGCCTTTCTTAGAAACTGTCTTTTTCTTGGGACGTGGCCTCATGATATTGATAGCAGAGGCATCGAGCTGTGTCTTCAAATGCGCCGCATAATACTTCTCAATCATCTCCACGCTTGTCCGGCAGTTTTTGGCGATCTGATAAATGTCGGCACCTTCAAGCAGGCGCAGGCAAATGTAGGTATGGCGCAGGCTATACGCTGTTCGCGGCCTACCGTCGCGGTCAGTGCGAAGCTTCTCTTCCTCAAGAATTGCATTGAATAAATCGCGTGGCCATTTCGGAAACAAAAGATCGGTGAGTCCTGGCTCATGCCACTCGCCGTTAGCGATTGATGCGGTACGGCTGCCTGCTCTTCCCGGCCCTCCATCTGGACGCAAACGCGCCTTCAGCCGCTCGAACGGATGCACGGCACCCACTGTACTCTTGCAATAGCCGACGCCTCGCTTTCCCCGAACTTCGATCACAAGGATGGTTTGGCCGCTACCCTCGTCCTCAATAACGGTGACATCACGGAACTGTAGACGCATCGCCTCGTCCGGACGGAGGCCAGTATTGGCGGAGAAGAGAACATAGTCATGAAGTTGTTCCGCTTCCCAACGAAAGCGGGGCTGCTTGGGGTCTTGCGCGCGTTTTCGCGTCGCCTCGTAAAGCTGCTTGTATTCTTCCGGTGAGAACCATGCTCGATGAGAAATCTTGGCCGACGCTCGATATGGCGCCGACAAATCCGGTAGATGATCGATCCATCCGTGCCGCAGAGCCGTTTTGAAAATCTGGCGCAACGTCACGATTTCCTGGTGCATGGTGTTATGCGCTGGCGGCTTGCCGCGCATCGCCTTAGCTTCTTCAAGGCGATGGATGCGATATTCATTGACCTTGCCAGCCGTGATCTCGGGAAGAACCATGCTGCCGAAGAACGGGACGAGATGGCCATTGGTACGCGCGTGCTGTCCGCGCGCATAGGTCGCGCTCCGCTGTCCCTGCGTCATGATGTCGAATTCGCGCAGGTACAACTTCGCAGCTTCGCGGAACAGTTTGCCGCTTTTCAGCTCGCCATCGCGGAGCTTGCCGCGCAACTGCAAATACCAGTCTTCTGCGAATTCCTTCGCCTTCGAGAGGCTGTCTTCTTTGGTCGTTGTGCGGCGATTTCTTCCGGCTAGATAGCTTGCGCACTGCCAGCTAGAACTGTTCGGACGCCTGTAGACGTGAACTTTGCCACCGAGGATGGTGTGATGTTCGGACATGCGCTAGCACCTCCCGACTCCCCCAAAAACTGCGAAAGTGTGGAAGAGTTGTGTAAGGATAGCGCTTGTCTTCGATGTCAGTCAAGTATATTTATTTTCATATAGATAAATGATTGGCTGAATGTATTTAGAGGATTTTGAGTCCGCTGCGTCTGCCAGTTCCGCCATCCCGGCGCACATCGATTGTAGCAGCGCGCGAAGCGGACTCATCCACTGCACAAAGTCGATTCTTCCTGTGTTGTATTGCACCATCGAGCCGACTACGAATGCACGCCTTACCTGGGGGCATGGGTTCACGAGCCAGCTTGAGCGTAGCCGAAGAAATTCCAGGCGTCAGATTTCATTTGCGGTTTCAGCCACTGAGATCAGCTTGGCTCGTGCTACTCCCGCGCGCGCTTCTTGATCTCCACATTCAACCGCTTGATCTTCTGGTTCAGCGTGCTCAGTGGAATTCTGAAGTACTCGGCCGCCTCGGTCTGGTTCCAGTGGCAGCGCTCCAGGCGGTCCGCAATGATGCGCCGCTCGATCTCCTCCATCAAATCGAAGAGGCTGGCGTCGGGCCGGTGGTCGAGCAGGCTCGCCGAGTAGGTGTTGCCGGTCAGAGACGCTGGCAGCAGGTCGGGTGTAATCGTTCGCGAGGTTGCCAGCACCACGCCACGCTCCATCGCATTCTCCAACTCGCGCACGTTGCCTGGCCACTCGTAGTCCATCAGGATGCGCATAGCCTCAGGCGCGAGCGACGGTACTGGCACATCGTTCTCTTCCGCATAAAAGTTCAGGAAATGCGCAGCCAGCAGGGGAATGTCTTGTCTGCGCGCGCGTAGCGGCGGCAGCTCCAGACAGATCACATTCAGCCGGTAGTAAAGGTCTTCGCGGAAGCGTCCCTCGCGTACCGCCGCCTGCAGGTCAACGTTGGTGGCGGCGATGATGCGCACGTCCACCTGGATCTCCTCGGTCCCGCCCAGATGCATAAAACGCCGGTCCTGCAACACGCGCAGGATCTTGGCTTGCATATCCATGCCCATGGTGCCGATCTCATCCAGGAAGAGTGTGCCGCCGTTGGCCACCTCGAAGAGGCCCTTCTTGGCTGCTATTGCCGAGGTGAACGCGCCCCGCACATGGCCGAAGAGCGTCGATTCCAGCAACTCCGATGGCACCGATCCCGTGTTCACCGGCACAAACGGCTTGTCGCGGCGTGGCGAGTTGGAGTGCAGCGCCTTGGCGATCAGCTCCTTGCCGCTGCCGCTCTCGCCCTGCACCAGCACCGTGGTTCGACTGGGCGCGACCTGCGCCACCAGGTCGAACAGGCGCAGCATGGGTTCGCTCTTGCCAACAATATTCTCGAAGTTGTAGCGCTGCTTCAGCGCGCGCTTCAACTGTACCAGCTCTTCTTCCGCGCGATGCCGCCCGATCGCGGCGCGAATGTCCGCCAGTAGTTTCTCGTTGTCCCAGGGCTTCTGAACAAAGTTTTCCGCACCTGCGCGGATGGCATCCACCACGTTGGAAACTTTGCCATACGCCGTAATCATGATGACCGGCAGGTTCGGCTGCATCTCCAGAATGCGCGGCAGCAGGTCGATGCCGCTCTCACCCGGCAGCGCCAGATCCAGCAGCAGCAGGTCGAACTCGCCAGCCGCCAGTTGTTCGAGGCCCGCGGGTCCATCCGCAGCCAGCGTGACCTGAAATCCCTCCATGCCGAGCAACGCATCCAGAGATTCGCGGATCGCCAGCTCGTCGTCGACGATTAGAATGCGCGCTGGGCCAACCACGCGCGCGTCCGTGCCCACCAGGCGTGGCTCAGTCGCCTCCACGGCCATGGCAGCCGTCGCTTCGGAGTGTATGGAAACAGTTGCTTCAGACATGGGCCCTCTTCCCTCTGCGTGTACCGCCGATTCCGATCCCGGCTCCAGCTTCGACTGCGTACTTCGATCGAAACGCCGCTCTACACATGAACCGCACTCCTTGGCTCGCTTGGGTCCGTATCCGTGCTCTCCGCAACTTCAACAGCAGGGCTCTCCGACACCACCGAAGGCGCAGCCATTCGGCTCGCGCTCACCGCCGCAGGGGCTGGGAACACCAGCCGGAAGGTCGTTCCCACACCCACCGCGCTCTCCACCTGCATCTCGCCGCCGTGCTCCTGCATAATGCCGTAGCTCACCGCCAAGCCCAGCCCGGTGCCCTTGTGCTGCCCGGTGCGCGGCTTGGCCTTGGTGGTAAAGAACGGGTCGAAGATGCGATGCAGGTGCTCCGGCTCGATCCCTCCGCCGTAGTCCTGCACCACCACCGTAACGCGTCCCGCCCTCTGCTGGGTGGTGATTCGTATCCTCCCGTCGAGTAAGCCATGCATGGCGTCGCGCGCGTTCAGCAGCAGGTTCAGCACCACCTGCTGCAGCTTGCCCTCGTTGCCGTGGATGAGCGGCAGCTCTCGATCCAACTCCGTCTCCACTCGAATCTGTTCCGTCTTGAACTGGTGATCGACCAGCGTCAACGTGTCCAGCAGAAGCCGGTTCAGATCGACCGAACCGAACTCGCTGCCCCCCGTGCGCGAAAAATTCAGCAGCCCATTCACAATCTCCGATGCGCGGAAGGTCTGCTGCGTGATCTTCTCCAGCACCGGAGCCAGTCGCTTGTCCTGCTCCATCATCGGACGCATCTGCTTGGTCAGCATCTGGGTGTAGCTGCTGATGACGGCCAGCGGAGTGTTCACCTCGTGCGCCACGCCCGCCGCAAGCAGTCCGATCGACGACAGCTTCTCCGCCTGCGTCAGTTGCGCCTCCAGTTCCATGCGGTCCGTAATGTCGTCCACCAGCACAATGCGTCCCACCACCGCGAAGTCGCGCGTCTGTAGCGGGGCAATCGCAATGTTCGCCACTCGTGTTTCACCGGTCGGCAGCAAGAGCCGAATCTTGTAGAACGTGTGCGTCCCCTGCTCGCCACGCACGCTGTCGAAGTGGGCCATGAACTCCGGCGGGAAGATCGCCGCCAGCGGCTGGCCCAGCGCCTCGCTCCGCGCACGCGCGTACATCGCCTCCATCTGCGCGTTCCAGCTCTCGATCCGGTCGTCCAGGTCCACCGCGAAGACGCCAATGTGGATCGACTCCACAATGTTTTCGTGGAACTCCTTCAGCCGCTCGAACTCGCCGATCTTCTGCTCCAGACGCCGATAGAGCTGCGCGTTCTGGATCGCAATCCCGATATACCCGGCCAGCGACCCCAGCACCTCCATGTCCTCGCTCGACAGGAAATCCCAGGCGTCGGTGCGGCCCAGCCCGAGGATCGCCACCGTGCGCGTGCCGCCGCCCTCGCGGTTGGCCACCCGGCAGGGCAGGTAGTAGTTCAGGTCCAGCAGTCCCGCGCTGCGCTGCTGTTCATCGGGAAGACGCAGTGCCTGCTTCGGATTCTCCAGGAAGATATGGTCGTTCGAGCCCCTGCGGTCGAAGTCCAGAAAGCGCAAATCCAGGCCATGCAGCTCGCCTGCCTGCAAGTTGGCAAGCCCGTGAGAGGCAGCCAGTTCAAAGTGGCTTCCTCGTCTCGCCTGACCGTTCCCTCCACCGTCGGTCCCGCCGGAATCCGCGTCGCTCTCCGCCGCCAGAAAGACCGCCACGCGCGTCACCAGCAGCGTCTCCGGAAGCCGCTTCACAATCGAGTCCACCAGCGCGCGCAAGTCGGTCTGCGAGTTCAGGCTGCGGCCGAAGTCGATCAGCGTCTCGCGATAGTCGAAGCTCTTCTGGTCGAAGAATAGGTCCACCCGGGCCTGAATCATCCGCTTCAGCGGATCGAACGAGAGCCCCACGACGAGGATCGCCACAATCGGTCCGCCGGAGCCGAAGCCGGGAAAGATCTTGTGCACCAGCTCTGACGCAATGCCCACGGTCAGAAAGTAGAAGCCAACGACCGCCGCTGTCGCCAGCGTATACGTCACGCCGCGCTTGAAGATCAGGTCCACATCCATCAGCCGGTAGCGCACAATCGCCCAACTGAAGGTCAGCGGAAGAAGCGCCAGGAACAGCAGCACCACCTTCGCCATCAGCGTCGGAACAGTCACTCCGCAGAGGAAGAGAATCGCATACAGCGTAAACGGCCCCACCGCCAGCATGGTTCCCCGCGTCAGCCACTTCAGCTGTTGCCGCTCCAGCCGCGAGTCCGCGCGCGTGTAGCTCCAGTAGAAGACCACCGCCGCCACCACATCGTAGCTCGCCACATAGCCCACGCCGATCTGGTCCAGCCGGTGGCTCAATATCCAGGTCGCCGACCACATCTCGATGGCCCAGACCTGCAATCCAACCAGAAACGCACCTGGCAGATACAGCAGTACGGGCAGCAGACGCCGTCCCAGCCTCTTCGCTGCCTTCGCCGTTCCACCCTCATTGGCCCCGACCGCGTCCGAGAAGCTCACCGCGAGGTGCACAAACAGGGCAGGCTGCAGCATATTCGCGATCAGGTTGCCCCAGTAGATCACTCGGTCGAAGAGCCCCGGCTCACCCGTCGACCGGAACGCATACAGCACGAACGACACCAGGCAGAAGACGTAAAAATGCGTCGATTTGGGCGCCGTCCAGCGCCGAAACAGAACATACAAACCGATGAAGAGATACACCAGAGCGATCAGCCGAGCTCCCTGGTCCGTGCTCCGGTCCGCTGGCTCCAGGTACACCTGTACAGGAAACCTGGGCGCGCTATCCGGTGCCTGCGCCCCCGGCAGCGGACGATAGATCGAGTAGTTGGCGGCGTGCTCCCAGATCCCGTTGCTGTACATCGCCTGCACCTGCGAGGCCACGCGCGGCGTCGGTTCGCCGTTGATCGCCTCCAGAATGTCCCCTGCATGAATGCCCGCCCGGCCTGCCGGAGAAAGCGCCGGCACCCGCTCTGCCCGCAGTCCGCCCTGCACCTCCACCCACACCACGCCGTCCGTGGGAAATTCGGCGCCCAGCTCCTGCGACAGGTTGAAGCCCGCAAGAACGCATACCCCTAGCGTCGCAATAGCTAGGGCGACGGCGAGAATTCGCGTCTGGAAGGCGTCTCTCATCTGGGCACTGCAAGCTGCGGGCACTGCATTCTCTGGTCGTCCTGGAATAGTTCAACAACACAGAACGCGTCCCGTCGTACAAACGCTTAAGTAAATCTGATTAAGCACATAGGTCGCCAAACGGAAAGTCACTGATTCCATGAGATGCAGCCGAATGGCTCCGTGATTCCTACTGATTATCATAAACACTTCCAAAAATGGGGATGTGTTTCAGGCAGGCGCCTCACAAAATTGCCAACCTGCTGGTTTCCAATACTCCTCTGGGCAATCGCAATATATGCTCGAAGAGAGAAGAGACGCACCATGAATCCCGCACCCACGCTCCCCGTCGGCTTCCACCAGTTCCTCGGCAACGCGCCCGCTGTCGAGAACCTCCGCGCCGCCATCGCCGCCGGGCGTTTGCCTCACTCGCTCATCCTCTCCGGGCCAGCCGGTGCGGGGAAGTACACCCTCGCCCTCATGTTCACCATGGCCGTGGAGTGCGAACGCCAGCCCCGCGAGTCCTCGTCCACCGGACAGCCCCTCGCCGGTTTTTGCGGCACATGCTCCAACTGCACCCGCATCGCCGGCGCAGCCGACCTCGAAGAGCAGGTCGATGCCGCCGTCCTCGCCCGCGAAGACCTTCGCGAGACCGACAAGAAAGAGACCCGCGTCCTCATCCAGCCCCACCCTGACGTTCTCATCCTGCCGCCCGACCCGCCCCAACTGCTCATCAAGCTCGGCCAGGTCCGCACCCTCATCCAGCGCGCGCACTACCTGCCCAGCGAAGCTCCCCGCAAGATCTTCATCCTCACCGCCGCCAGCATGATGAAGGAGGCTGCCAACTCCCTGCTCAAAGTGCTCGAGGAGCCGCCGGACACCGTCCTCATCCTCATCCTCGCCGAGAACCCCGGCGAGCTGCTCCCCACCATCCGCTCCCGTTGCGCCACCGTCCGGCTCGGGGCCTTGCCAGTCGAAGAGATCGAAGCCCTGCTCGCTGCTCGCCGCCCCGACGTTCCCCAAAAGCAGCGCGCCCTCATCGCACGCCTCGCGCAGGGAGCAGCTGGTCGCGCTCTAAGCTTCGACCTCGAAGCCTACACCGCGGCCCGTGCCGACGCCCTCATCTTCCTGCGCAACGCCGCCGCCATCGCCACCCAAGGCGACCCCGACCACACTGCCCTCTTCAAGATGACCGAAACCTACCGCGCCGGTGCCGAGGGCCAGCAGAAAACCACCATCCTTCTCCGCGCCATCGCGCTCTTGCTCGAAGATCTCCTCCTGATCGACAGCGGCACCCCCGATCTCGTGCGCAACACCGATCTCCACGCCGAGCTGGTTCGCCTTGCCGCCGCCCTCCCCTTCGCCTGGATTGAATCTGCCAGCCACGCCCTCGATCAGGTCCACTCCGGCCTGCGCCGCAACCTCCTCCGCTCCCTTTCCCTCGATGCCTTCGCCGCCCAGCTCGCCACGCCGTGATCGCTTGTCAGGAGGTTGCTTGTCATTCTGAGCAACGCGAAGAATCCCCGCATTTTGCTTTTGTTGTTGCGCTTGCTGTTGCCTGCTCTACTTCGTCCGCGCCGCCTTCTCCAGCCTGTCCCGTAGCGCCTCGCCCAGCCCATCCATGGTCGGAAGCGGGCAAACAATTGCCTTCACCCCGTGTGCATCCAGCACGCGCAATCCGGCAAACAGCAGTCGCGCCAGAGTCTCCGCATCCTTCCACGTCCCCCAGCGAAAGACAGTCCCTGCGCCGCCCGCGTCCCACCCATCCGGCAGCATCACCCCAACCTCCGCCGCGGAATGCTTCGCAATCTCGCGCAGCATCTCCTCCTGTCCTGCCACCAGCACTAGCCGCGCCCGCGGAGCGTAGTGCCGCATCCCCATCCCCGGCGAAGGCAGGGCCTCCGGCGCTGCTCCAGGCGCAACCGCCGCCGCCGGGCCCAGCCTTACTTTGTCTCCGATCGCCCGCTCGATCATCGCCGCCGTCACCGCTCCCGGCCTGTAGATCGCCCGCGCCGCCACATCCAGCACGGTCGACTCCACCCCCACGCGCGTCGCTCCGCCGTCCAGCACCGCATCGATCCGCCCATCCATGTCGGCGAGCACATGCGCCGCCGTCGTCGGGCTGGTCCCGCCGAAGCGGTTGGCGCTGGGCGCGGCTAGTGGAACGCCCGCCTGCCGGATCAACTCCCGAGCCACCGGATGCGCCGGCGAGCGCACGCCCACCAGCCGCCTTCCCGCCGTCACAGCATCGGGAACCGCGGCTGTCCTCGGCAGCAGCAGCGTCAGCGGCCCCGGCCAGAAGGCCTCCATCAACTTCGCAACCACCTGCCCTTCGTCTCCTAATGGAACCGCCGCCACCTGCTCCAGCATCTCGCGCCCCTCCACATGCACGATCACCGGGTCCCACTCCGGCCTCTGCTTGGCCGCAAAGATCTTCGTAACTGCTGCAGCATCCAGCGCATTCGCCCCCAGCCCATACACGGTTTCGGTAGGAAACGCGACCGTCCCCCCTGCGCGCAGCAACTCAGCCGCCCGCGACAAACCGCCCGCACCCTCTGCCCGCAGCCGCTCCGTCTTCAACACCATCGCCTGCTCCTTCCGGCCTGGGCTTTCACACTCCGGCTCTGGCCCAGCCTCCTCGAAAGAGCTGTCCGTCTCTAATCCTACCGTTACAGCCGTATAATTTTTCCATGCAGAGCGCCGAGATCGAGCTCAAATTCCCCGTCCACGATCTTGCAGGCCTGCAATCGCGGCTTCCCGGCCTCGGCTTCCATCTCGACACGCCTCGCACCTTCGAGCAGAACACCCTCTACGACACGCCCAGCCGCGACCTTCGCGCCGCCCGGCAGATCCTCCGCCTGCGCCACTACGGCGGCCTATGGGTCGTCACCCACAAGCGCCCGTCAGATCCATCCGCTCCGGGGGACCAGGCCAGTTGCGGCGTGGCGGACAGCTATAAAGTCCGCATCGAGACCGAGACCCTCGTTGAGGACGGCCCCGCGCTCGCCGCCATCTTCCATCAGATTGGATATGAACCCGTCTTTCGCTACGAAAAGTTCCGCACCGAGTGGTCCTGCGCCACCCCCACCATCGACGGCCCACTCTTTACCGACCCAGCGCATTCCTCCGAACTCTCCATCGGACGTCACCTCGTCCTCGACGAGACGCCCATCGGCGACTACGCCGAGCTGGAAGGCCCGCCCGCCTGGATCGACGATATCCTGGCCCAACTCGGTGTCAATCCCGCCACCTGCCTCACCGACAGCTACGGCCGCCTCTTCCTCGACTGGAAGCAACGCACCGGAAGCCTCGCCGAGCACCTTACCTTCGATGAAATCCCAGCCTCTGCACTCGTTCAGCCCGCACCGCTCTAACGAACTGCTCCTGCCGTGCCGATACACC
>Ga0364867_10331_pt1 | contig 28747 bp, 22 predicted proteins | sample ExccelAu500001D4_3_FD_206915 | JGI IMG/M metagenome (GOLD analysis project Ga0364867, IMG submission 206915) | Enriched cells from Trout Bog Lake Hypolimnion, Wisconsin, USA - BchlTB.Aug13.5000.01.D4 | ecosystem: Environmental > Aquatic > Freshwater > Lake > Hypolimnion/Profundal zone | place... | reverse complement strand
CGATTCTTGTCCTGGGTATTCTTTCTATTGTTTTCTGCTGGTGGAAACTAGTCTCGATCGCAGGGATCATTATGGGTGTTATAACCCTGGTCCTGGCAAAGAGGGAGACCTCTGCATATAATTCAGCCCCTCAGAAATATACCATAAGCTCCTTGAACAATGTGAAAACCGGGAGGACCTGCGCAATAATCGGGCTGATCATTTCGGTAGTGATATTCGTACTGGCCGTATTGTTCCTGATCGGGTTTCTTGCAACACTTCCATTCTGGGGAATGATCAGTAGCACATGAAAATCCTTCCTGTTGAAAAGATAAAAGAGGCTGATGCGTACACTATCGCAAACGAGCCCATTGCCGACATCGACCTGATGGAAAGGGCTTCTGCTGCCTGTTTTGCGTGGATCACAGAGAAACTGGATGCTAAAAGAGACATTTATGTTTTTGCAGGTACCGGAAACAACGGAGGAGACGGGCTTGCCGTTGCAAGAATGCTGCAGCTGAAGCATTTTCCTGTACAGGTATATCTGATTGGCCCGGAAGAAAACCTTTCGCCTTCCTGTAAACTTAATTTCCACCGCTTTAAAAATATTGCCCCCAAAAGCATAAGATTTCTCAATGAGGATGAACCTTTTCCAGGGATGCATGCTTCTGATGTCATCATTGACAGCCTTTTCGGAAGCGGGCTGACAAGGCCTGCAGGAGGATTCTCCGCTTCAGTCATCAGGCACATTAATGACTGCAGAGCGCTGACTATTTCAATCGACGTTCCTTCAGGACTTTTTTGTGACAGTTCTTATAAAACCGTTGAAAACCCGGTGATAGTTGAGGCTGATTATACGCTGACCTTCTCCCCTCTCAAACTGGCTTTTCTTATGCCCGAAAATGATATTTATGTTGGAGAATGGCAGTTACTCGACATCGGCATATCCAGGGAATTTATCGACGGCACGGCAGTTAAAAATTATCTGCTCGACGGTCAGATACTTGGGCCAAGGTTAAAAAAACGAAATAAGTTTGATCATAAAGGGACCTATGGCCATGCACTGCTAATATGCGGAGGGTACGGGAAGATGGGATCTGCAGTTCTGGCTTCCTCGGCGGCTCTGCGCTCCGGCGCAGGGCTTGTAACCTTACATGCACCTGCATCAGGTGTTCCTATCATCCAGTCGGCTGTTCCCGAAGCCATGATGAGCATCGATTCAAACGAACGATTTATAAGTTATATCCCTGATCTTGCTCCATATACTGCAATAGGAATCGGTTGCGGGCTTGGAATGAATGAACAAAGTCAGAAATCCGTCAAATTATTGATACAGGAGGCTGGCCTGCCCATCGTTTTCGATGCAGATGCCATAAATATAATCGGTGAAAATAAAACCTGGCTTGGGTTTCTTCCTAAGAATTGTATTTTTACACCTCATCCAAAGGAATTTCAAAGGCTGGCAGGCAAGCACAAGGACGATTACGACCGGATACAGATGCAGAGGGAGTTTTCATTCCGTCACCATGCGTATATCGTCCTGAAAGGAGCTCATACATCAATCACCACACCCGAAGGGGAATGCTATTTCAACTCCACAGGAAATCCGGGGATGGCAACAGGGGGTAGCGGGGATGTGCTCACCGGGCTGATCACGGGATTAAAAGCCCAGGGATATTCTTCACTGGATGCCTGCATGGTGGGGGTTTATATTCATGGGCTTGCCGGAGATCTGGCCTCTGCTGAGACCGGTCAGGAAGCCCTTATTGCTAGAGATATCATTAATTATACCGGTAAAGCATTTCAAACATTGTATGGAAAATTTTGAAAGAGAACAATTGGTGAACATGATACTTGCACCATATGTTCAGAAAGCAACTGCCCTTCGGGGTATTAAACGGCATGTAGGGGGTAACCAGTTTCGCCACGCTCTAAGCACGTACGCAATATTGATCGATTATCATTATGTTGACCAGGTGCTGTTAAAGGCATCTGTGATCCATGATATTTTTGAAGACGTACGTTGTATTTCGTTCGACGAAATCAGAACCCTTGACAAGGATGGACCTTCTGTTCTGCAACTTGTACTCGAAGTGACCAAAAAGAAGGAAGAAAGTAAAGATATTTATCTGGAAAGGCTGCTGCTGCATGGAAGCGAAAATGCAAAAACACTGAAATGTGCCGACCGCATCAGTAATCTTACTGACCTTCATCCCGACATTTTCGAAAAGGAATTTATCAAAAGGTATATTGAGGAGACCAGGAAATGGGTTATCCCGATGGCGGAACAGGTTAACAGGAATATGCTGTATGAACTTGAAGACCTTTTGCACAGGAGAGAAACGCTACTGAAATTCACTGCATCGATATGGCCTTTCCAGAGAAAACATGATTAAGCACACTAAACCATTATCAGCATGTCATCTTCGATTTTCAGATTATCGATAATGAAAGTCTGTCGTTCGGGAGTGTTTTTCCCCATATAAAAATTAAGGATCTCATGGACCCCTGAATCTTTTCCCAGGATTACAGGATCAAGACGTATATTAGCTCCGATAAAGTACTTGAATTCATCAGGTGAGATCTCACCAAGGCCTTTAAACCTGGTTATCTCCGGGTTACTTCCCAGTTTTTCAATCGCGTTCTTCTTTTCTTCTTCCGAATAACAGTAAATTGTCTTTTGTTTATTCCTGACCCTGAATAGCGGTGTCTGCAGGATGAACAGATGGTTGTTTTTCACCAGGTCGGGGTAAAACTGAAGGAAAAAGGTGAGCAGCAGCAACCTTATATGCATCCCATCCACATCGGCATCAGTAGCAATGACAACATAATTATACCTCAGATTTTCAAGACCTTCCTCAATATTAAGGGCCGATTGCAGAAGATTGAACTCTTCATTTTCATAGACCACTCGTTTACTCAGGCCGAAACAGTTAAGCGGTTTGCCTTTCAGGCTGAAAACAGCCTGTGTATTCACATCCCTTGCTTTGGTGATGGAACCGCTTGCCGAGTCTCCCTCGGTGATAAAAATGGTGGATTCATAACGGTGGTCATCATGATTATTATAATGAATACGGCAGTCCCTGAGCTTTTTATTATGCAGACTTACCTTTTTAACGCTTTCTTTAGCGATCTTTTTGATATTGGCCCACTCCTTACGCTCTTTCTCCGATTGCAAAATCTTTCTCAACAGCGCTTCTGCTGTATCGTTGTTCATATACAGGAAATTGTCGAGATGCTTTTTAACAATGTCCATGATATAATTTCGGATCGACTGACCTTCAGGTTCAATCAGGATGGAACCAAGTTTAGTTTTGGTTTGGGATTCAAACACGGGATCCTGCACCTTTATACTTAAGGCGGCGATGAGTGAAGCTTTGATATCATTAGTGTCAAAATCCTTCTTGTAGAATTCCCTGATCGTCCTTACCAAAGCTTCCCGGAAAGCAGCCTGGTGTGTGCCGCCCTGGGTGGTATGCTGCCCGTTCACGAAGGAATAATATTCTTCGCCGTATATCTCGCAATGGGTAAATGCAAATTCAAAATCCCCTTCTTTCAGATGGACTATAGGGTATATTTTTGGTGTGTCGATGACGGAATCGAGCAGATCCATCAGCCCATTCTGCGAATAATACCGTTCACCGTTAAAGATCATGGTAAGACCGTTGTTCAGGTAAACGTAATTCCAAAGCATTTTCTGAACATAGTCGGGAATGAAGTGGTATTTCCCGAACAGTTCTTCATCAGGTGTAAAGGTAACTATGGTACCAGCCCTCAGTTCACAGGAATGCTCTTTTTCATCATAGGTAAGCTCTCCCCGGTTAAACTCAATAATCCTGGTGAGTCCATCCCTGATGGCCTGCACTTTGAAGTTGGCCGACAACCCGTTGACTGCTTTTGCGCCAACCCCGTTCAGACCAACAGCCTTTTTAAAGACTTTGGAATCGTATTTTGCACCGGTATTGATCCTCGAAACGCATTCAACCAACTTCCCGAGCGGGATGCCGCGTCCATAATCACGAACACAAACCTGCTGCTCCTTGATAGTTATTTCGATAGTCTTGCCATACCCCATTACATATTCATCGATTGCATTGTCGACAATCTCCTTGATCAGGACATAGATCCCGTCATCGGGGGAAGAACCGTCACCCAATTTGCCGATATACATGCCCGGCCTGAGACGGATGTGTTCCTTCCATTCCAGGGAGCGAATACTATCTTCATTATAGGCTTCTTCCTTAAACATTCTGATGATTTATATTAGAGAAACAGCGTATCCGGAACTTTATCCATTTGTACGATGGAACAGGATTTTTTGACCGTGCAAAGATAACCGAAACTCCTTGGTGGCACTGACGGATTTACTAAATCTTATCGGAAAGTTATTCACAAGAACAGGAATTCCGTTATTTTGCATGTAGTAATAATCTGAATTTGTACTTATGGAACTAGTAAAAAATGAAATCAGGGATTCGATCGGGTGGATCACACTCAATCATGACGCCAAACGAAACGCATTGAGCCGTGCTCTTCTGAACGAACTGCTTGAGTCTTTGCAGATAATGGAAGAACAAAAGGTGAGGGTGATCATCATCAGGGCCAATAAAGGAGCTAAAGTATGGTCCTCGGGCTTTAATATAGACGAACTGCCCCGCGACGGAAGTGATCCCCTCGCCTATGACAATCCACTGCAAAAGGTGATCCGGTCGATCATGAGGATCCCGATCCCGGTGATCGCGATGGCCGAAGGAAGCATCTGGGGAGGAGCGTGCAATGTTGCTATTATATGCGACATCGTAATCGGGACCAAGGACACCTGCCTCGCAATAACTCCTGCGAAAATAGGCGTGCCATACAACACATCAGGGATACTTCAGTTCCTCGACATCATGGGTTCCCATATTGCGAAGGAAATGTTCTTTACGGCCGACCCGATATCAGCAGAAAAGGCGCACAGCCTGGGGATCATCAACCATATCGTTGATGCGGAAGAACTTGAAAATTTCACAATGAAACTAGCCAACCGCATCATTGCCAATTCACCCCTCAGCATCCAGGTCATTAAAGAGCAACTGAATATTTTAGGAAATTCCCTGCCGATCTCTCCATCAGTGTTCGAACATATAGATATGCTCCGGGGGAAAGCCGGTACCAGCACTGATTATATTGAAGGTATAAGGTCGTTTTACGAAAAGCGGAAACCGGTTTTTATTGGTGAGTGACAGATCATGTTCAGGATTTTACCGAATCTGCTTTGGTATGGCAGGATAATCATATATTTTTGGGCAAAATCTGAAAAACATGAAAAAAACCTTACTTCTGATAACCTGTGTTGCTGTAGTTTTACCATTTGCGAATGCAACAAGGCTTTTAGTCCCACAGCAATATTCCACAATACAGGCTGCGATCAACGCTGCATCGGCAAACGATACGGTATTGGTTTCACCGGGTACGTTTTATGAAAATATAAATTTCAGGGCTAAAGGCATAGTTCTTGCCAGTACCTATATCTTTACAAACGACACAACCACCATTGATGCCACCGTGATCAATGGCAGCCAGCCTTCAATTCCCGATTCGGCAAGCTGCGTGATCATTGCCAGCAAACTATCCGCGACTTCACTTGATACCACGGCCATGATCATCGGGTTTAAGATCACAGGAGGAACCGGAACAAAATGGGAGGATGAACATAATCCAGGTTCTTTTTACCGTGAAGGAGGCGGAATCCTTGTACAATATTTATCCCCCAGGATTCTTCATAATCATATCACTAATAATTACGCTAACGACCTGAGCGGGGGAATGTCCAGTGCCGGAGGCGGTGCAATCCGTTGCGGAGACAGCAATCCTCTAATACAGAACAACGTCATTGACAACAACCAGGGAAGGTACGGAGCAGGGATCGTGTTTAATTTCTGCGGAGGCGTGATAAGGAATAACCTGATCGTTCATAACACAGGGGGACAGAATTACGGAGGGAGTGGAATATGGATGTACGAGGTGAATGCACAGGGATCGCCACGTACAATAATCAACAATACCATCATATACAATTATTCGGTTGGCCCGGGGGGAGGCATCAGGGCATGGAGTTCGCCGGCGACCATAAAAAATAATATCCTGTGGGGTAACACCGCATCAGCAGGAAATCAAATTTACAATGCAGGTAGCAGTATTACCGTAACATACAACGATATACAGGGCGGATATGCAGGAGCGGGAAATATCAGTAATGAGCCTCAGTTCGATGTACTGGATTATTTCCTTTCTGCCATATCTCCATGCATTGATAAAGGTGATTCCACAACATTTTATAACGACATTCCTGACACATCAAATCCGTCATCCGCTAAATTCCCTGCCAAAGGAGGTCTCAGAAATGACATGGGAGCATACGGTGGCCCTTGGGGCAACCTTCTTTCAGGCCTGAATACTTTGTTTACCGGAATTGGCGCCCCCACCAACCTCATCTCTGAACCTGAGATCAGAATCATTCCTAACCCTGTTAAAGAAGAAGCTTGTATAATAATGCATGGTATTACCTATAACGAACTGAGCACAGAACTTTTTGACATGTGCGGCAGGCATGTCTTGCATTTTTCGACAAACTCATTGGCAAAGGGAGATTACAGCATAAGATTTTTAAAAGGCAACCTGTCCCCTGGAAATTACTGGTTCATCCTTTTCTCAAACCAGAAAATCGTAGCGAGGAAATCCCTGGTTATAGACTGAGATCGGAAGCCCTGCCTTTAAACAAAAAGTTCCGGGCTTCATTGATCAGTAAAAGGATTTCGGATCGGTTTAGCATGAAGTCCCTGGCTTTAAGCCGTGTCATCCTTGAAAATATGATAAACTGGTAAAGTGCCGACATGGTATACGACACTGTTGCAGTGACTGAAGCTCCGATGATGCCGTAATTTGGAATGACGAGAAACCCGAGACCAAAGGTAAAGACCAGGCCTATTGCCGAACTGATGGTGTTATGGTAGGGTGTGTTGATGCCCGAAAAAAACTGACTGAGGATCATCGAGAAACTCAGCGCGATGATGCCAATACCCAGAAAAGCGATAACAATCCTTACCTCTCCAAACTCCCGCCCGAATATCATCCGGAAGAAAAATTCGGGTAATGCTACCAGGCAGATCACTGCCAGTGTCGTTACCATCGTTGTAATTTTTGATAATATCAGAGTAAGGCGTACACTGTAATCAAAATCCATGGCGTTGGAAATCCGCGTGAACTGTACCATAGCCAGGCTGCGACCAATGATCCAGAGACCTTCGGAAAGCTGAAAACCAAGGCTCATTATCCCAAGTGTCGCATGCCCGAACCAGATATCCACCATATAATATCCCATCCTGTAATTCATCAGCTGAAAAATATTGGCAAACTGGGTGTAAGTGCCAAAACGCAGCATTGCCATGAATAAAGGTTTCAGGTCGGTAATTGGCTCAATCTTCCAGTATTTGAGCAATGGAAAAAAACTGATCACAAACGTGATCATGTATGAAATGAGGATGGCCCAGTAAAAAGCCATGACCGTCCTTACATGGAATATAAAAACAGCTGACAGCAAACTGACTATCAACACGATGATCTGAAGCAGGTTAAGGAAATTATAAGTTTTGACCTGCTCCTTCCCAAGGAGCAGCATATAGTTGACGGAAGTCAGCGACATGATCATGGCAAGGATAAGGACCTCGAAAAAAAATCCATGCGGGATTACTTCGAGTTTCCCTGACAGTGAACCTGTAAAATCGAAGATGAAGCTGGTAAGCACCGTGATCAGAATGGTCCAGGTATATCCTGAGATAAAGAGCTTAAAGAACCCGGCCCTGGGCGTCATATAGACCAGGGCACCTCCACCGATAAAGTTATTGAACAGCTGAATAAAAGTCACCGAAAGAATGATCAGAGCGATGGTGCCCAGGTTTGAGGGCCCCAGGCACCTTGCATTCAATACACTTATCAGGAGTGTAAGAACCGCACAGATCACACGGGTCCCGATAGTGCCGATGATCTTTCTGAACATCCCGGCTTTTAGTGTTTCCTGAATTTATGCCGGGTCTGCCGGCCAAAATGTGCAAAGTTGAATTTGGCACGTTTGGCGTCGATGAGGGTAAACCTTCCCAGTCCGAAAACTGTATGAAATCCCCGTGAATACTTTGAATTCCTGATAGGTCCCAGGTACCTTACAATCTCTTCCTTAAATTCCGTTTCGGTGAGTTTGATGATCCTGTTTATTGCAATCCTTTTCCCGTAAGATTCGGAACAATCCTGAGCCGGCCTGTAGAGATTTCCATCGTGAATAAACGGCAGACCCGCAGGCCGTGAAGACCTGACGTCCATTTTGACAGGATTGGCGGGATGCGGTTTGTACTCACCCTCAAGCTCATCGGCATAATATAGATATAAATGGGTGTTGGAGTACTTTCTCAATGTAAAAAACAGCCACCATTTGTCTTTATGATTGATCAGTGTAGGATCAACTGCATCAATATGATCAAGGAGAACATGGTCTTCAACAAAAATCCCTTCAGAAAAATTGCGCTTATACAAACCTATATAGCCATAACGGTAAGATTCGGGGAGACAATAAATATTCTCACCATGAACAAAAACATAGGGATACGAAAGATGTTCCTTGGTTTCAATGGATTTCAGGGGAACCGAAAAAGTGTTTGTCGACGGATCGAAAACAGCCTCAGAAATATGAGCTTTGTTCTCGGCATAAGAATAGTCCTCCATCAGGATATGGACCTTGTTCTCCTCAATAAATCCCGCAGGATCAGCAAAATAATTCCTGTGACTTCTCTCCCTCATCCATAGAACGCCATCAGGATTGATCTCCTTATCAACAAAAACAAGTTCCTGTAAAGATCGGTTGATCACACCAATATTCCATCTCTCAGCCCTGAACAGGTCGTTCCAATAAAAATTAATCCTGTTTTTAAGAAGTTTCAGAAGGAAAATTATCATTTTCCAGTTGCCCGGTACCTTGTACAATTTAGCGGAAGTATGAGAAGGCAGGCCTGGCTGGTATCCAAGGGCCATTATCTGGCTGGCGAATTCGGCAGGCCAGAACGACGAGACAAACAGAAGTACATTCAGATTGGTCCTGTAAGAATGAAGGAGCGTTTTAAGCCATGCTTTTTTGAGCACAATACCTGCATCCAGTTTTTCGGTAAGTCTTTGCATGATCGCACCGCTTACTGCATCATTGTTGTATACAGGCCAGAAACCCGGGGGGCCCCCGCGATATTTTTCCTCATCATCATGATGAAATGACCATACCCCGTATTTTGCAGCATTAAGTATTTCACCACGAATGATATTGAACCCGAAACGCAGGATAAAATCAAGATTTGCCAACTTAATACTGTTCACATCAGCATCATAAAAGTATTCGGAAAAATTATCTTCCTTCACCAGGAAAACCTTCCTGCTGACATCCTTAAGTTCAACAGTAAGGTCAACAGGTGTTTTCTGCTCAATTTTAAAAAGAAACCTGTTGGCTGCCCTCCAAAGTAATGAATATCTATGTTTCGGAACAGGCTTCCCATCTGCATCTTCAGCCTGAGCGGCACGTCCATCGACAATAAGCAATGCAATTTCATGACCCTTTTCTAAAAGCAGATGAATAGCTTCGGCCTGCCATTTCTGGAAAACTGTTCCGGAGCACATCACCCCGAATGTCAACCCTTTTGCCATGTTCTGATGATTTCAAGATATATACTGGTAAGTTGCTCAGAGATCTGAACCCCTGAAAACTTTCCTGCAACCGAACTATGTAATTTAAACCTGTCAAATGTAGGATAAATATCCAGCATTTTCTCAACAGCTTTAACAATTTCACGAACATCCGGGTGTTCAATTATAATTCCGTTACTATCACTGATGATTGCCGGAGCTATACCTGTATTTGTTGAAACGACAGGAATGCCGCAGGCGAGGGCTTCGATGACCACAGTACCGAAAGTTTCATAATTGCTTGACTGGACCAGGAAAGAACCGGACTGGTAAAGGCAGATCAGTCCGGCATTTTCCTTCAAGCCTGTAAATACCAACTGCGGATGAACGAGCCCCAGATTACCGGCATATCGTTTCATGGCAAGATGGTCAGGCCCCTCCCCGATCATCAGAACGGTAAAGTCATTACGTCGTCTATACAGTTCAGCAACGGCTTCGAGAAACCCGGAAATGTTTTTTGATTTATCTTCGAAACATGAAACGTGGAGAATTACGGCTTTATTTCTTTCAGGCTTTTCCGTGGGAGGGATAAAGGCAGAGATATCGACTACGTTCGGAACTATCCATGACCTCTGATGTTCAAGCCCTGCATTCTTCATAGCCTGAAGGAGGGTCTCACTTACGGCGATAAGCCCCGAAGAACTGTTAAGCAACCTCCGGGTAAGCCATTTACGAAATGCCCCCCTGTAGGTTCCGTTCAAGGGGAAATACCTGGACCAATGTTCGGAAATAACATAAGGGCATTGCTGTTTAGCCGAAATGTACCAGGTAAAGAAAATCTCACGCGTAAGGATATGGCCATGGACAATATCGGCAGTGAATGGCAGCTGGCTCATATATCCGAGGTGATGTGACCTTATATACCTGATAAAATTTATCAGGCCAGAAATGAAAGGAATTCCTTTGCTGTTCCTGTAATACACCCGGCAAACCTTTACTGAATTTTCAACGGACCGGATAACCTCATACTTTCCTGTTGCATGGGAATCGGCATGTACAGAGATAATCCTGACCTCATGGTTTTTTGCCAGGGCCTCTGCCTGTCTCCTGATAAAAAGCCCCGGCATGGGATCCGTACGGTTTGGATACCAACGGGGAACAAACAGGATTTTCAGGGATTTATCCAAGGGTTCCGGTTTTTAAAAATAATTAATTTTCCTTAAAATATTCATTTATTTTCCTGATCGCGTGATACAGACGGTCAATCCCGGTTCCCCTTACAACCGCATATGGCAGCCTCCTGTTTTGCAATTCGTTGAAATACATCTCAAAAAGTTCTTTTCTCATCCCCGGATGCTCTCTTAGTGGATCAAATGCCCAGGGCAGGTCAATATCGCATAACAAGAACAGATCATAAGTATGCTTTTCGATTTGCTGCAATATCCATGGATCACACCTCCCGTATTTCACTTCACTCCATATCTTTGTGACAATGAATTCAGTATCACAGAACAAATACCCCAGGGCGGATGCCTCTGCTTTCGTTTCCTGTTCGAGCTGGCCTTTCGCTATGGTTAAAATATCCTCTTCCCTATATTCGGGGCCATGGATCTCAAGGTATTCTCTGGCATACTCCGGCACCCATTTTGTTCCGTAAGACTTCGCCAGATCAGCAGCGAGCATTGATTTTCCTGTTGATTCGGGACCTGTGACCGCTATTTTCCTGATTTTGTCCAACAGATCAATACGTTTGTGTAGCCTTGATTTTATATTTCCATTCCATCCACCCCAGCGTAGCGATAATAGTGTAAACAAAGTACTGGAATCCGAGAAAATACCACTTAAGAAAAATGCAGAGCAGAATCATAACCACATCCCCGATAATCCAGAGAGGCCAGTGCTGGATCTTTTTCCTGGCCATGAGCCACATGGCGATTGTGTATAGCGCGGAAGTAAATGCATCGTACACTGCATATTGGTTATTTTGCATCTTCCCAAGGATGTACCATAGGCCGAAAAATAAAACGATAATTAGTCCGGCATAAACCAGCATCTCTTTCAGGCCGCATGATGTTATCATGAGTTGTTTGTCGTCCCCGTTTTTCCTCATCCAGTTATACCAGCCATAAATATTCATGAAGAAGTAGAAAAGGTTTATCCCGGCATTGGCGTATATATTGCCATTAAAATAGATGTATGCCGACAGCAATACGCTGACGCCTCCGATGGGGAAAGCCCAAACATTTTCTTTTTTCACAAGCCATACGCTGACCAGGCCGGTTAACACAGCAGTCAGTTCAACGACAGAGGTCTGAAATATCCCGAAATTGATTAAAATATCATGATACACATGGCAAAGGTATATTATTAAGACGGTTTGCAAATCAGAAAACGCTAATTTTGCAGGCTGTAAGGATCATGTTAGATTATGTTCCATCTTTTTCATACCCACCTTCCCTTCTTTGTAAACCTGCTGATCCTTCTGCTTTCGGCTAAAATACTGGGTGAAGTCTCTGAACGTCTCGGCCAGCCTGCAATGATAGGCGAAGTTCTTGCCGGGGTGATCCTCGGCCCTTCTCTTTTCAATATAATTCCTGTAGTCGGTGAGATCAAACCCATCGCCGACCTGGGAGTTTTCCTTCTTATTTTTATGGCCGGCATGGAAATCGAAGCTGAAGAGATCAGAAATTCAATTAGGGGAAGAAACCTCTGGATCGCTCTCCTGGGATTTATCATTCCGCTGGGTGGAGGCCTGTTTATTGGGCACCTGTTTCATTTCAGCAACATCTTTACTATATTTCTCGGGCTCTGTATTGCGATTACAGCTCTGCCTGTAAGCATAAGGATACTGATGGATCTTGGAAAGCTGAAAACTGACGTTGGTCAGAGAATTATCTCAGCCGCTATTTTCAATGATATAGTCTCACTGCTGGTATTGGGGATCATCCTGGATTATAATGGCTCTTCCGGAAATCTTGAAGATGTAACTTTCTCGATTCTCTTCACCAGCGCTAAAGTCATTTTCTTTATTTTTATCCTGGTGGTGGCATACAGGCTTATCGGCTTTGCCAAAACCAGGGTCAATACCATCAACCCGGCAATGGAGAAATTCCTTCTTTATCTTAAAGGGAAGGAGTCCATGTTTGCCCTCGTGATATTGTTCGTACTGATATTCTCAAGTATAGCAGAGCTTCTCGGTCTTCATTTTATTATTGGTGCATTTTTCGGAGCGATGCTGTTTCCCAGGACTTTCTTTAAGAAATCTGAATTTGAGCAGGTAAAACATTCCATTGCAAGCATAACAATGGGTTTTTTAGCTCCGATTTTCTTCGCCATGATGGGTGTTCAGTTTGATGCAAGCGCTCTTACCAACGGCTTGCTTTTTACGGTTGTCCTTATAACATCCTTCCTCAGCAAGATCCTCGGCGGTTATTTCGGCTCCCGTCTTGCAGGTTTCAACAATCTGAAAGCTATTACCGTAGGCTTAGGGCTTAATGCCCGTGGCATTATGGAACTGGTTATAGCCAACATTGCCCTCCAGAAAGGGTTTATCGATGTTCCAATTTTTTCTATCCTTGTTATAATGGCGCTTCTTACCACTCTCATCACCCCCTTCCTGCTTAAAGATGCCTTTGTAAGGATTGACAAATCTGAAAGCCACTGGCAGAAATAAAAAAACAATTACCTTTGCCGCCGTTCACCAAACCTCAGTCTAAATGGAATTTATCAGGTATTTAATCGATTTCATCCTGCATATCGACAAGCATCTGCTTGAAATCGTGAGCAATTATCAAACCTGGACCTATCTTATTCTTTTCCTTATCATTTTCATGGAGACAGGCCTGGTGGTCACTCCTTTTCTTCCGGGTGATTCCCTGTTATTTGCTGCGGGGACCATTGCCGCCATGCCGGGAGAACCATTGCAGATGATGCCATTGGTCATTCTGCTGATTTGTGCAGCTTTCGGGGGAGACAATACCAATTATTTCATAGGCAGGTTTCTGGGGAATAAGGTGTACGAAAAGAACTACCGGCTCATCCGTAGGGAGTATCTTGATAAAACACATAATTTTTATGAAAAACACGGTGGGAAAACCCTGATCATCGCTAGGTTCATGCCTATCATCAGGACTTTTGCCCCCTTCGTGGCGGGTGTTGGAAGAATGACTTATTTCAGGTTCATCAGTTTCAGTATTTTCGGGAATGTTCTCTGGGTGATCCTGTTTACCCTTGGAGGCTATTTTTTCGGGAATATCCCTTTTATCAAAAACAACTTCACCCTTGCGATCCTTGCGATCATTTTTATTTCACTTCTCCCGATGATCATTGCTTTAATTCAAAGGCTGTTTAACAAAAAATCCTGATAATCAGAAACTTTTTCTTGCAATAACCGCCTTTACAGCCATTATCACGTCCGGAGTATCGAGGCCGAATTTTTTCATTAGCTCCTCAGGAGTACCGCTTTCGCCAAAGGAGTCATCAACAGCGACCATTTCCAGAGGCACAGGGAGCTTCCTGACCAGCAGTTGGGCTATGCTGTCGCCCAGACCTCCGTTCCTTTCATGTTCTTCGGCAGTTACAACGCATCCTGTTTTCTTTACCGATGCAAGCACCGCACCCTCGTCCAGCGGTTTTATTGTATGAATGTTAATGACTTCGGATGAGATCCCCTGTTCCTCTAGAATTTTACAGGCTTCAATCGCTTTCCACACCAGGTGACCGGTGGCAAAAATGCTTACATCAATGCCTTCACTGAGAATGAGGGCTTTCCCTATCTCAAATTTCTGATCAGCAGGTGTAAAATTAGGAACCTTTGGACGCCCGAATCTAAGGTATACCGGTCCCTTGTAACGGGCAACTGCAAGTGTGGCAGCCCTGGTCTGGTTAAAATCACAGGGATTTATAACGCATATGTTAGGAAGCATCTTCATCATCCCCAGGTCTTCCAAATTCTGATGCGTGGCTCCGTCTTCGCCAAGGGTTATTCCTGCATGGGATGCACAAATCTTTACATTCTTATTGGAATAAGCAACCGATTGCCTGATCTGGTCATAAACCCTCCCGGTTGAAAAATTTGCGAAGGTTCCGGTAAAAGGGATCTTCCCTCCTATCGTCAGCCCGGCGGCAATGCAGATCATATTGGCCTCCGCTATCCCTGTCTGTATGAACCGTTCAGGAAATTCATTTGCAAAAGCATCAAGTTTCATCGAAGGGGTAAGGTCGGCGCAAAGAACCACCACGTCGGGATTGGACTTCCCAAGTTCCAGCATTGCTTCCCCGAATCCTGAACGTGTATCTTTTGAACCGGTGTTGGTATATTCAGTCATTAAGTGTAATATTTAAATGCAGGATGTATTATTTATTTCACCATTTCACCATTTAATTTGAGAACATCTTGACATTAGTTGTTTGCCCGCTTTCAACTGTAAAAGACTTCTCCTCGGTATAAGAGGACGAGTTTGAATATTTGGGCCTGAAGACCACCTTGTAGCTTCCCGGCTGAAGGTAAAGCGTTTCCTGCTGCTGGGGGCTGTCCTTCAGGTTATAAAGCCAGGTAAGCCTCTTGCCTTCCTCAACGTAAAGGCTGCCATAGCCGTTCGTTGCCCTCTGGATCACCGCAATGCCCGGAGATGGTATCTCCACATAGGTAGTATGGCTTTGGGTTACCTCCACATCTTTTACAATGATCCTGGGCATACAAAGGATTTCTATATCATACTTGCCGATGAGATATTTTTCGACCTGGTCAAACTGCTGCAGGTTCAGTGTCAGATTTTGTCCCGTTCTCCTGATAATGCAGGGAAGGTATTTCAGCGTTGCATTGCCTGATGCTTTGAAAGTGAGATACCCCTGGGGTACATCAATACCGACAACTGTGTGTTTCCCCGGTGTAAGTTTGACAGAATCCTTGCTCACCGGCGGAATCGTGTAGACCACTATCCGGTATGTGGCCAAAGGATCCACATCGAGGGTGTCGGGTAACCCCTTTGCATTCAGTGAATGTATAAAATTGTACTTGATCTGCCCGCTTTTCATATCATAAAACGTCATCGCGACATTCGATTCGGTAGGTTCATGGTTCTGGTCTAAAAGGTTTACCTGCATCGTGGTAGGGTTAAGGGTGCGGCTGATAATTACCTTAAGTGCGTTGGTGAATTGTTTTTCGTTGGAGGCATCAAAATAGGTTCCCACACAATCGAACTGGTCTTTGAAGTTCTTTCCTATCCCAACGATGAAAGGTTTGAGCGCTATCCCTTTCTTCTGAAGTTCGGCTGAAACTGCACAGGGATCCCCTCCGCATTCCTCCATTCCATCAGTAATCAGGATGATCACGTTGCGGCAATGATCGCAGGGAGGAAAATCCTGAGCCGCAAGCGAAAGTGAATATGCGATGGGGGTCGTACCATTCGGGCTGATCACTTTAAGTACATGTTTGATACGGGGTATGTTGTCTTTGGCAAAAGGAACTTCCAGCTTTGAATCATTGCAATCCTGGGGAGGAAAAGGCTTCTGATGCCCGTAAACCCTTAGCGCCAGTTCAAGGTCAGGCTGGTTCCTCAGGCTATCGAGCAGACCCGATAAGAGCCGGGTCGCAATATTGAATTTGGTATCGCTCTGCCACCTGCCGTACATGCTCTGGGATGCATCAAAAACAAATAAGATACGGGTAAGTGGCTTGGTTTTCTCCGGCTCTTTCCTAACCTGGCTGAAAACATCAGGGATATATGACAAAAAGACAAAAAGCAATACCAGAAATGATATGTTCTTTATTGACAATCTGTGCTGAAAAGTTATCTGAGCCCGTGAATGCATAATTTACGTCTGATAATCACCAAGTGTTTCAGGCAATTGTGCTAATGCTTTTGCGGCTTGTTCATTGTTCGGAGGGACCCCGTGCCATTCATGCTTATCAAGCATAAAATCAACTCCGCAGCCCATATGGGTATGCATGATGATAATATTGGGTTTTCCTTTTCCGGTCAACGACTTTACCATATTAAGAACGCTGAGAACTTCATGTATATTATTCCCGTCCATCCCGGTAACCTGCCAGCCGAATGCTTCGAATTTTGACTTGAGGTCACCCAAAGGCATGACTTTGTCGACTGGGCCATCGATCTGTTTCCCGTTATAATCAACCACCGCGATCATGTTATCGACCTTTCGGGCAGAAGCGAACATCAATGCTTCCCAGTTCTGACCTTCCTGCAGCTCGCCGTCACCGCAGAGAGTATAAACCAGATGGTTGTCGCCATTCATTCTTTTTGCAATGGCAGCTCCTATTGAGACCGATAATCCCTGCCCCAGGGAACCTGAAGCCATACGGATACCGGGCAGTTTTTCCATAGTTGAAGGATGACCCTGAAGGCGGCTGCCTAGCTTGCGGAGAGTACCCAACTCCCCGACAGGGAAAAAGCCGTACCTTGCCAATACACTATACCATGCGGGTGAAACATGTCCATTGGAAAGGAAAAAAACATCTTCATTCCTCCCGTCCATATCAAAGTTTACGGGATCGGGGCGCATGATCTCAAAATAAAGAGCAGTGATAAAATCAGCTACCCCCAACGACCCTCCGGGATGCCCGGAGGCGGCTGCATTAACCATTCTTATAACATCTCTCCTGACTTGTGCAGATATTCTCTTCAACTCATCGGTTGTTGGCATCTCATGAAGATCAAATTAGACATACCGGTCAAAGGTATGGGAATCCTTCCTGTGAGCTAGGGTAATGTTAATAAAAATGGATAATATTCCCATCTTCCCATCTCATTTTTAATTTCTTTTGCCCTGCCGTAGCTGTTTATCAGTCAAATGCATATTCATTGAAACGCTTTATCCTTTTCTTTTCCCTGGTTCTCCAGCCTGGACTTATGATTCAGGCACAGGGGATCCAGCGCACCGATAGCATATGGGCCGATTCGGTGTTCAGGCAGCTTACACCCGAGCGAAGGATAGCCCAGCTGTTCATGATCAGGGCATACTCTTACAAGGATTCAACTTACAAGGACAGCCTTGCATCTGTAGTTGAAAAATTCCAGCCCGGGGGAATCTGTTTTTTCAAAGGCACTCCATATGCCCAGGTTTTATTAACAAACCGTCTACAGAATAAAAGCAAAGTCCCGTTACTTGTCGCCATTGACGCAGAATGGGGCCTGGGCATGCGACTCGACAGCACAATTGCCTTTCCCAGGCCAATCACCCTCGGAGCTGTTCAGGATGACACCCTCATATACCAGGTTGCATCAAGGATTGCTGCCGATTGCAGGAGAATGGGGATCCATATCAACTTCGCCCCTGTCGCCGATATAAACTGCAACCCTGATAACCCGGTAATCAATTTCAGGTCATTCGGAGAAAATAAGTTCAGGGTGGCGGCTAAAAGCCTCAATTTCGCAACAGGTCTGAAGGATAACGGAGTCATGGCAGTAGCTAAACATTTTCCGGGGCATGGGGATACCGATATGGATTCACATCTGAACCTGCCTGTTGTAAGGCATTCAGTTGAAAGGATGGATTCGGTTGAGCTTTATCCTTTTAAAATACTGATTAAAAATGGAATAGAAGGAATTATGACCGCCCATTTGTTCCTGCCATGCTATGATTCATCCGCCAATACAGCAGCAACACTTTCACATGCTGTTGTGAGCAGCCTGCTAAAGGAAAAACTTGGCTTTAAGGGATTTGCCATTACAGATGCCCTTGACATGCAGGGTGTTGCAAAGTATTACAAAGCGGGAGAGATAGAGCTGAAGGCCCTTGAGGCAGGTAATGACCTACTTCTTCTTCCGCAAAACCTGGAAGAAGCCATAAGGTCTGTTAAAATGGCTGCCGACAGCAATATTATTTCCCGGGTCCGGATCGATTCAGCATGTTTCCGCATCCTGATGCTTAAAAGCGGGCTTGGAGCAAGCAAAACACCCGTAAGTACTGTAAATCTTTACCAGGACCTGAATTCCAGGTCCTCGGCAGTACTCAGGAACCAGGGTTTTGCTTCTGCCATGACCCTGGTAAAAAATGAGCGGGGACTGATTCCTTTGACTTCACTGGAGAAACGTCAAATTGCTTACCTGGGGATAGGGGATAAACCGGGGAACTGCTTTGCGGAAACACTGAACAGATATAGCAGGGTGAGTCCCTTCTTTCTTCCCAGGCAGTTCAGCAAGGCAGTTGCCGACAGCCTGGTAAGCGTTCTGGGGAAATTCAACTTGCTGATCATCGGGCTCCACAATATGACCGGTTACCCGGCCGACAGCTTTCATCTTTCAAGGCAGGGCCTGCAGATCGTCGATACCCTGTCGAAGGTTACACGGACAATCCTGGTTGTTTTCGGCAATCCCTATTCTATGAAACTTATTCCCGGCCTTATACATTCTGAATCAATACTGTTGGCATACCAGGATTTCCCTGAAACAGAGCTGGCAGCTGCCGAAGTCATTTTCGGGGGTATCCCGGCCAGGGGGCAATTGCCTGTAAGTGCCGGCAGTTTTCATTATGGTACCGGAGAAGGAACCGTTAAAACAAGATTCTCATTTGTTTTACCCGAAGAGATTGGGCTTCCCAAACAATCACTCGATATTATTGATTCCATTGCTTCCGACGGGGTAAAAAGGGGAGCATACCCCGGATGCCAGGTGCTCCTTGCCAAAGACGGAAAGGTATTTTACTACAGGTCATTTGGTCATCCGCAGTATAACGACACCGTAAAAGTGATCAATGAGGATCTTTACGACATCGCTTCTGTAACAAAAGTTGCTGCGACCACTTTGGCGATCATGAAATTATATGATGAAGGAAGGCTGGATCCCGGTGACAGCCTTGGAAAATACCTGAACGTACTGGCCGGATCAGATAAATCGGCGTTGAGCATTCGCGATGTTATGACACACAGGGCCGGGTTGCAGTCGTGGATTCCCTTCTACAAGAACGTAAGCAATGCCAGAGGTTATGATACGACGATTTTCAGGAGGGACTCAGGAAGCATGTATCCGTACCAGGTTGCAGGCAACATGTTCATGAGAGCTTCATACAGGGATACAATTTTCAAACAGATCGTCAGGTCCCCATTGGGTGAAAAAGGCAAATACCTTTACAGTGACCTGGGGTTTTACCTTCTGAGGCTGGTTGTTGAGAAACTCAGCGGGAAACCATTTGACCGGTTCCTTGATGAGAGCTTTTACCGCCCGCTCGGGCTGCAGAGAACATGCTTCAACCCGTATAAAAAATTCAACCTGAACGAAATAATGCCGACCGAAAACGATACCGAATTCAGGAGACAGCTGATCAGGGGTTATGTTCATGATCCCGGTGCCGCTATGCTGGGAGGTATATCCGGTCATGCCGGTCTGTTCACAAACTCTCTGGAACTCGGGGTTATCATGCAGATGCTTCTTGAACGGGGTAGCTACGGGGGGAATCAGTACATTAAACCATCTACTGTAAGGCTGTTCACGAGTTGCCAGTTCCCGGGAACCGGCAACCGCAGGGGACTGGGATTTGACAAACCCCTGAAGAATTATAAGCCCGACAGCCCTGCATGCAGGGGAGCCTCTCCTGAAAGCTTCGGGCACAGCGGCTTTACAGGAACTTATGTATGGGCAGATCCATCGAACGGGTTGGTATATATTTTCCTTTCAAACAGGGTTTGTCCGGATGCCTCAAACCAGAAGCTAAGGGACATGAACATCAGGACCAGGCTCCACCAGGCTGTATACGACTTGTTTGAACAATATGGCGTCAAATAATTACCTTTGCACCTCCATCATTAAACCAAAAACCAACATCAATGAAGAAATACCAGAACGTTTTAATATGGATATTCGCCATCCTGTTCACTGCGGTATTCGCACATTACCAGCGGTCGACAGGCCCGACTTATCCTGTTAAGGACAAGATCATGATAGGTGCAACCGAAGTGAAATATGAGCTAACCAGGTCGGGGACCTGCGGAAAAGACGAACCTGTTAAGATCCTTGTAGCAGACACATCGGTTCATGGTGAATTCACATTCAAACGCTATAAAAGCAATGATGCCTGGACCATAGTGCCCATGCAGCGTGACGGGAACTATCTCATGGCTTCAGTCCCACAGCAGCCCATGGCAGGAAAAGTGGAATATAAAGTGACTCTCAGAAGGGGAAGTGAAAAGTTTCCTCTCAGCGTTGATCACCAGGTAGTCATACGTTTTAAAAGAAGCGTTCCACTGGCTGTACTGATCTTCCATATTTTCGTGATATTCAGCGCCATGCTGCTTTCAACGATAACTGGCCTTCAGGCGATCTTCATAGGGAAGCATGTGTTGACCTACACATGGCTTACTGTTATATTTTTTATTGCAGGTGGATGTATCCTCGGCCCGGTTGTGCAGAAGTACGCCTTTGATGCCTACTGGACCGGATGGCCCTTCGGTCATGACCTTACTGACAATAAAACCCTGCTGGGTTTGATTTTTTGGATCATCGCCCTGGCCGTGCAGTACCGGAAACCAGGGAATCGCACATGGCCTGTAGTTGCTGCCATAGTATTCCTGGTTGTTTACCTGATACCGCATTCTGTGCTAGGTTCGGAGATCGATTATACTAAACAGGTGCCGGCGGTGCAGGAGCAAGGGAAGTAGAGAGCAGGCAGGGTGCAATACGTATCCTTGCGTCGACAGCAATCACTGTATCTTCTTTTCCAAGGAGAGGGTTGAAATCAAGTTCTATGATCTCGGGAGCGGCTTTAAGTAATGCAGATAGCCTGACCAGGATATCGGCAAAGGCATTTTCGTTTATCCCTTTCTGCCCGCGCACTCCCTGGATGATCTTATAGGATTTCAGACTGCGGATCATCGCGAGGGCTTCGTCAGCTGAAAGAGGTGCAAGCCCTGCCGCCACATCTTTAAGGACTTCAATAAAGATCCCGCCCATCCCGCATAGGATCATGTGCCCAAACTTGGGCTCAAACTTTGCTCCAGCAAACAATTCCGTTCCCGAAAGCATAGGCTGGATTAGTATTGCGATAGTCTCTTTGATCTTCATCATGCGGTCAAACTCGGTAAGTACCGTTTGTTCATCTCTCACATTGAGTACCACTCCCCCGACATCCGATTTATGCACGGGTCCTACAACCTTCATCACTACCGGGAAACCCAGGCGGGCAGCTTCGGCGGAGGCAATTTCACGTTTATTCACAACAGCTTCGCCTGCCCTCGGTATGCCGGCGGCATCCATCAGCCCCTGCACAGAGGCAGGAGGCAGATAACCGAGAGCTGATGAATCAATAATGCTCCGGATTCCGGCCAGGTTAACTTCCGGCATCACTGGTTCAGCAGTCGCCGGAGCCGGGGTGTTGTAAATCTTCGAAAGGGCATTTCCGAAGATCACTTCATCGGGAAAAAAAGTCTTCCCTTTAAGAAGAAATCCGGTGATCTCCTCATGGGCGGTCATGATCGAGGGAAGAATCGGGAAAATCGGCTTGACCGAGGCGTTCATCTTATCATTGAGAACATTGTAAACATCGAAGACTTTGCTAAGCCCGGGTGTACCAAAAATTACAGCCATCCCGTCGATCTCCTTAAACTGCTTATCGCAGTAATCAATAATAGTGCCCAGCTGTTTTGCAGTACCTGTTGCCAGGAAATCGATTGGGTTTCCAACGGAAGAGCCGGGGTAAAGCTGTGCAAGCAGTTCTTTTGCTTCCGGATTTTCAATATGGGGAACAGAAAGTCCCCCGTTCGACAAGGCATCGGTCAGCATCACTGCCGGACCTCCGGCATGAGTGATGATGGCCATGTTTTTTCCTTTCAGTTCAGGGTACATGAAAACTGTTGCAACACTGATCAGATCTTCCCTTCCATAGCAACGCACAATACCAGCCTTGCGGAACAATGCATTTACGGCAACGTCAGGGCTGGCCAGGGCTCCGGTATGGGACGATGCCGCCCTGCTGCCGGCTTCGGAAGATCCTGCCTTGATGGCAGCAATCCTGCAACCTTTCCTGATGAGTGAAGAAGCGTGCTTCAGCAGCATCCAGGGTTTCACAATATTCTCCAGGTACAGGAGTTTCACCGGGGAACTTGAAGCCGGGTCATAGTTCTCGTCGAGATAAGCCAGGATTTCTTCGGCCCCGATCTGGGCGCTGTTACCTACCGAGAACACATTTGCAAACGTGAGGCCATTCGGGATTCCAGCTTCCATAATGAAACAGGCTGTGGCTCCTGAACCTGAGATAAAATCACATCCGAAGGGGTTCAGTTTCGGAACCGGATGGGTAAAGATACCTGCATAGTCCGGAGTAAGTACGCCTATGCAGTTTGGCCCGATCAGCACACCATTTACACTGTTGACCGTATCAACAACAAGTTTCTCAAGTTCTTTTCCTGCCCGGCTTTCCTCACTGAAACCAGCTGACAGGACAATAAACGCACGGGTATTTTTCCGGTAGGCCAGCAATTCCACCGTGTCCGGGACAGAATTGGCCGTTATCGCTATAATGGCAAGATCAACCTCGGGCAGATCGGCCGGGTCCCGGTAGCTTCTGATCCCCTGAACCTCGGACTCCTTGAGGTTCGTAACGTATAATCTTCCTTTGAAATTACTATTTATCAGGTTTTTTAGAATGGCACCCCCGGGTTTCTGGGTATCATTAGATCCTCCGACCACAACAATACTCTCGGGATGCAACAGTGATTTGTTAAGCATGGGAAGTTTATAAGAATTTGACATTAGGGACAAAGGCGGCTGTTTTCCGCTTGTATTCTTCCCAGTCGGGCCTGCCGCTGTATTTTTTTTCGAGCATGGGAACGCCGGAAACAAAGCGTAAAAGCAGGGTCATAATAATCGGGCTGATCAGGGTCATCCACCCCATGGGCAGGTTCAGTGTATAAAAACTGATTCCCCACCATACCAGAGCCTCACCAAAATAATTTGGGTGCCGGCATAATTCCCAAAGGCCAGTGGTCATTATCTTTCCCTGGTTCCCGGGCTTCTTTTTAAATTCCGACAGCTGGTAATCGGCTACGGTTTCAAAGAAAAAACCCGTGCCGAAAACAACCAGCCCGAGTGTATCACAGAAACCAAGGGGTTCTTTGGAATAAAAATCCACATAGTACAGAGGTGAAGCTATAATAAACATGAAAATGCCCTGGAGAAGAAATATCTGGAAGTAACTCCGAAGGATAAAAAATTTCCAGGTCTCCCTGAATTGCCTGTACCTGAAATCTTCTCCCCTTCCCCTGCTCCTTAAAAACACATGAACACTGAGCCTTACTCCCCATATTATGACCAGTATACTTACAATCCATTTCCGAAGGTCAGGTTCAGGGTTCTGGATCAGCGAGTAAATGGCTACCAGGATAAAACCCAGTCCCCAGAAAATGTCCATAACAGAATTATCCCTGGCTATCTGCGCCAGGACAAAGATCAGGCTTATATAAACCAATATGAGAATTGCGATTTCGGTAAGCATAACACAGGCTTTGAACAGAATTAACCTTGAAAAAACAAAGTTAAAAAATTATTCCAGTAAGTAGGAGATGCAAACTATTCCGGGTCCTGTATGTGCCACCAGCACTGGGGAGGCATGTTCGAAATAAAGTGGCTTCTTCCCTGTTAGCCTTTCCATTTCCCCGGCAAGATACTCAGCTGTTTCAGGATTAGCCGCATGTGTAATCGTATATTCCCAGATCCTGTTTTTACGGAGGGTACGCTCTATGTCGCGGATCACTTTCCTGCTTGATCCTTTCGCGGTCAGCGATTTGCTGAAAAGCACCGCTTTGCCCTCCTTATCAAGTGCAATGACAGGTTTCAGGTCCAGTGTCCTGGCGATAAAACTCTTCATAGGACTTACCCTGCCGCTTCGGATGATGTATTTGAGGGTGGTCACACTTACTCTTATCGCTGATCTTGAAATCCACAGAGGTATCTTTATTGAAAGTTCTTCAGTTGACATACCTGCTGCAGCTGCACGGGCAGCCCTTATCACTATAAGGCCAAGAGCCCCGGTAACCATCTTGGAATCAAATACATGAATGGGTTTTCCGTTGCGGGAAGCAACCTCTTTTGCTGCAATTTCAGCATTACCGAAAGTTCCGCTCAGACCTGAAGAAAGCTGTATAGCCAGGATGTTTTTATAATGTGTGCTCAGGTACTCGAATTTATTCTGGAAGTCCTTAGAGGATGGCTGGGAGGTTGAAGGAGGGCTTTCGGAATTTTCAAGCCGCTGATAAAATTTCTCAGGATTGATTGTAAGCCGGTCGAGATAATAAGTAGGTCCGAAATGGAGGTTCAACGGCACTACATGAATCTGGTAACGGTCAATCAGGTGCCCAGGAATATCACTTGTTGAATCGGTCATGATGGCTACATCCGATTTGCGGTCAAGAAGTATATTATTCTGGAAGATCATATCATCGACCTTCTGATAAGTGATATCACCGAACTTCTGCAGATGTGACATCACTTCGATGGGATGATCTGTGTGGATGTGAACCCTCAGTTTGGTTCTCGAACCGGCTACAACCAGTGAATCACCGGAATGCTCAAGGAATGAGCGGATCTTTTTCAAATCAAGGTTCAGACCCGTGATCAGAGCTTCGGTGCAATACCTGAAAGTGATCACATCATGTTGAACTTCAACCTGTTCCGAAGAAGACTGATCGGCATGTGCGGTGATGGTTGTTTCGGATTGTCCTAGTGTAAAAAAATCCTTGATCCCTTCAAGAAAATAAACAAAACCCTTGGCTCCTGCATCCACTACATGAGACTTGGCAAGGACTTCCAACTTCTTTGTAGTCCCGGCAAGAGCTTCAAGAGCCTTGTTGTAAGCTTCGATGAGCAAGCGGATAAAATCATCGATACGGTCCTTGATACTGTCAAGATGCTCGGCCCATTCCTTGATAACAGTCAGGATAGTTCCTTCAACCGGGTTGGCGATGGCATCATAGGCATAGGCGACAGCCTTCTTCATGCTTTCTGCAAAGGATTTTATATCCAGCGTATTCGCTGAACTCAGCTCATTGCTGAAACCATATAGAAACTGGGCAAAAATAATCCCTGAATTTCCCCTTGCACCGCTGAGCGCTGCATCGGCCATGGCCACTGCAGTCTGTTTGAGATTATCGGTAGGGATGATGGCATCCATGATAGACCTCATTGTGGAGGCCAGGTTGGTGCCCGTATCAGCATCAGCAACAGGAAAAACATTGATTTTATTCAGGAGCTTCTGCTGCTCGAAGATCCTTTGGGCGCCGGCAAGGAAAGAGTGATAGAGCTGCTTGCCGTCCAATTCCTTAATTTTCTGATACACTTCAGTCAATAGCGGGAATTTTTAATTAAGGAACAAAGGTAGTTAAAATGAAGTAACCGATTTCCAACATTCCGCGTTCATTGCATTATGCCTGCAAATTTAACATTTTTTAAGAGAACCGTATTGCTCTTACCGGATTGATCCTGGTGATTATAAATGATGGTATGATCAGCATAACATAGCATGCCGACACTGATATAAGGTTGAGCAGCAGTATATTGAAAAAATCAAGATGCACTGGGACCACCGCCACATAATATGATTCCTGTGGTAGTCCAATGATACCCAGTTTAAGCTGAAGAAGACAAAGCGAGAACCCGAACAGGTTTCCAATACCGATACCCCATCCAAGAATATAGAGGGCATGGTACATAAATATCTTGCGGATACGCCTGTTTGATAATCCAAGCGCTTTCAGGACACCGATCATCGAGGTCCTTTCAAGGATCAGGATCAGCAGGGTCGAGATCATGGTTATTGCCGAAACGGCGATCATAAGCGAAAGGATGATTACCACGTTCATATCCTGTAATGCCAGCCAGTCGAAGATCTGCGGGTATAACTGGTAAATCGTGGAAGCATCAAGCTGGAACCCGATCTGGTGATAAATATATCTGCCCATTCGATCGATATCCCTGAAATCCTTAAGAACCACTTCAAAGCCTCCAACCTGGCCGGTATTCCATCCGTTGATCTTCTGAATATGGAGCAGGTTGCCGATCACATACAGCTTGTCAAATTCATCCAGCCCTGTTTCATAGATCCCGGCCAAACGGAACTTTCTTCCTACCGTATTTTCTCCCACAATGAAATACATCCTTACCGGGTCATTGAGTTTCAGTTCCAGCAGGTCGGCCAGGGCCCTTGAAATGATCACATCATTCTTGCTCGCGGTATCGGTATAGGAAGGTATATTGCCCTGCAACATCCTTTTACTGAAAAAGCTCCAGTCATAATCCTCTCCTACTCCTTTCAGCACTACTCCCTGTATCTGGCCAGATGTACGGATTATTCCCGCTTTGGTGGCATAGACCTGGATATGTTTAATTTTAGGATGATTACGAAGAGAAGGGAGAAAAGCCTGCTGCTTTTCAACAGGGAAGGGAACCAGGTTTGTATTTTCCGAAAATCTTGTAATCTGGATATGCCCTGCAAAACCAATAACTTTATCGCGTATTTCCTGCTGAAAGCCGGTAAGTATAGCTATGGAAACGAACATGATGGTGAGGCTCAAAGCAATGGACAGGATCGAGATCCTGATCACCGGGCGGGAGTAATTACCCCTGCTGCCTTTGATCATCCTCCTGGCAATAAATAGATCGGTATTCAAGGAATTTGAAATATCTTTACAAAAATAGAAAACTTATTCCATGCTGAACAGAATCAAACTTCATCTCGCCCCGGTAATATTTCTTTGTCTGCTATGCGTCCATGCTGTTTTCGCACAGGTCAGGCCGGCAGCCTTTGAGACTGAAAAATACTTCAGGATCCTGCATGGCAAGAAGATAGGAGTAGTTGCAAATGCATCCTCAGTTGTTGGCAAGGTCAATATCCTTGACACCCTGATGCATTCGGGTATTGATGTAAAGGTTGTATTCTCTCCTGAACACGGCTTCAAACTCAAGGAAGAAGCGGGGCAGCAGGCAACGGATTACACTGATCCTGATTCAGGCTTACGGGTAATTTCGCTTTACGGCATTAAGAAAAAGCCTGTAGCCATTGACCTGGAAGGTCTCGACCTGGTGGTGTTCGACATACAGGATGTCGGCGCCAGGTTTTACACCTATATCAGTACCTTAAGCCTGGTCATGGAGGCCTGTGCTGAGAGTCATATCGCAGTGCTGGTGCTGGACAGGCCGAATCCCAATGCATTTTATATTGACGGGCCGGTGCTCGATATGAAATACAAATCTTTTGTGGGGATGCATCCTGTGCCGGTGGTTTACGGAATGACTATAGGCGAATATGCCAGAATGGTTAACGGGGAAGGATGGCTCAAGGGAGGGGTCAACTGCGACCTCAGTGTTCTGCCGGTAGAGAACTACACGCATCAGACTGCATGGTTCCCTGTAGCGAAACCATCCCCCAACCTTCCTGATGCGAATTCCATCCTTCTTTATCCATCGCTTTGTTTTTTCGAGGGTACTGTGGTCAGCGTTGGTCGCGGGACTGACACTCCATTTGAGGTGTACGGACATCCCGGTTTGCAGGGGTACAAATTCAGTTTCATGCCACAGGCTGTTCAGGGGATGGATTCAAAGCCCATGTACAGGGACAAGATCTGTTATGGTGAAGACCTGAGAAAATATTACGAACAACACCCGGCAGAGAAGGGCAGGATCAATCTTTCGTGGCTGATCTCAGCATTCAGCGCATTGGGCAGCAGGCCCGATTTTTTCAACCCTTATTTCGACCAGCTCGCAGGAACTGCATCGCTGCAGGAGCAGATCATCAAAGGAAAGAGCGAGGAAGATATCCGCAACAGCTGGAAACCCGGGATAGAAGCGTTTAAAAAGATCAGGAAAAAATATTTGTTGTACCCGTGAAAGGATGTACAATGTACCATGTACAAAGTACAAATTTTCAAGGGCGGAGGATGAAAAGTCATTTCTGAATTTCGATCAACGAATATCGAATTTCGAAGTACCACCTCATCATTCAATATTCAATATTGGTTGTTCGCAATTCCTTATCCCTTTCTTCCGGGATAAACCTGCAAGGCTGCTTTGAGGCATTTCATCGAAGCACGGAGGTCATCCACATTCAGAACATAACTTATCCTGAC
>Ga0364867_10330_pt1 | contig 28754 bp, 29 predicted proteins | sample ExccelAu500001D4_3_FD_206915 | JGI IMG/M metagenome (GOLD analysis project Ga0364867, IMG submission 206915) | Enriched cells from Trout Bog Lake Hypolimnion, Wisconsin, USA - BchlTB.Aug13.5000.01.D4 | ecosystem: Environmental > Aquatic > Freshwater > Lake > Hypolimnion/Profundal zone | place... | reverse complement strand
TGTCTCAGTATGAAATATCCGGGTTAAGTTAAAAATTGCTTTTGCTGGAAAACATTATTAGTTGAGACTTCTTGCCAGTACAGGCATCGGTAGTGAATTGGGTAGTCTCTTATGCTGTAGCATTGCTTTTGCTTTGACCATGGTAGTGTCTGCTCGGTTGAACTCCTCAGAGATGACCAGCATCATGTAGCTTTTTTTAATTTTTAAACTCTTTGTTGCACTTCACCCTTGAATGGACCCATAAAACATCAGGAACTAAAAAAGAACTTTATGTTTCATTAACACAATTTCTCTGATAGCACTATATGTCCAATATATGTTTCTCATATTTGCTAACCGTTCCTCCATCACATCGAGGAGCTCACTTTATTATTTTTTTTCTGCGATTGTTGATTATCTTCAAGACTCCATGCTGACTTCAGAGAAAACCATTAGCTCCTCTAAGGAAAAAACAGATTCTGCAAGAGAGGATGGTTTTCTTGTTTCTAAGACGCAAGGTGGTGACTCTCGTGCTTTTGATAATCTTATTCGAAAATATCACTCTCGTCTCTATGGACTGGTCTATCACATGACATCAAATCATGAAGATACTAACGATCTTCTCCAAGATGTTTTTTCAAAGGCATACAGATCCATTAACCATTTCCATGGAAAATCAAGCTTTTACACATGGATATATCGAATCGCTGTGAACATGACATTGAACTTCATAAAAAAACAGCGTCGTCAATCCTATAAAAGCATTAATGATGATGATAACCCCATTGAGAATGATCCTGAATTTATTGCCGCTACAAAAAACAAAGCTACTCAAGATCCAGCATCACTGATTAACAATCAGGAACTACAAAAAAAACTCACTCAAGCGATGCTGAAACTTTCAGCACAGCACAGAGCTGTTGTTACCCTCTTTGATATTCAGGGCATACCTCAGTCAGAAATCGCCAAAATTCTTAAAACAACCGAAGGCACCATACGTTCTCGACTCTTTTATGCTCATCGTCAGTTGCAAAACTACTTACAAGAATTTATGTTAAAATAGGGTCAATATTTAGGAGGTTTTTATATATGGACGATCAAAAAATTCATCACTTACTTCAACTTAAGTGCTATAAACGTCCCACTTCAGAAATGCTGGAGGAATTTATTTTAGAATTTCACCGTCGCCAAGAAACACAACGCTCTTCTGCTTCTTTTTTTGAAGAAATAAAAGATCGTTTTGCTTTCTTTGTTTCTGAACTACCAATATCTCGAATAGCCTATATTGGAGCAACTGCAGTGGCACTTTACTACTGCTTTTTCATACTTCAAACTAAGATGTCTACTCCCAATAATAATGATCCTACAACGAGCTCGCTCTGTTCTGAACATTTTTCAGCTATTCATTATTATTCTTCACCGGTGATTCAAGGAGATCAAGAAGAACCTGTCTCCTACGATATGACTAACAAAGAGAATGATTCCATCTTTTCCTCTATGTCACATATTTTACAAAATAAATCTTCATTAAAAAAATCTCTGATAAGTTTTTAGGAGATTACCTTGTGGCGAGTGTCGTAATTTTTTAGCATCAAAAGATGAGCAAGCAGCAAAAGCAAATCATCTATTTTTTCTTTTCCTCTATTTTACTTCTTGTTGGTTGTCGCTCTTCCAATCAATCCATTAAAATTGGGCTCAATACAGAGCTCACGGGTGAAGCACCAGCAGTAGGTGCATCGTGCGTTAAAGCAGCTACGTTATTTGTAAATAAGATTAACCAAGATGGAGGAGTTGATGTTGGAGGCAAAAAAAAACCTATCGAGCTAATAGTTGCCGATAACGGATCGAAAGCTGATGAAGCTGTTGTTGTTGCTCAAAGACTCATTACTCAGAATGAAGTAGTCGCAATAGTTGGTCCTAATATCAGCTCGTGCGCTGTGCCTGCATCAGAAATTTCAGAAAATATGGGGTGCCTGATGATATCACCCTGGTCTACTAATATACACACCACCACTAAGAATGATCGTACTTTTAAAAAATATGTTTTTCGTGCTTGTTTTACAGAGATCGTGGAGATTCCGCTTCTTGCTCAGTTTGCCATGAGTCATCTTCATCTTGCAAAAGCAGCAGTGCTCTATGATATGTCGAGTGAATCACCCAATAGTGCTGCCCATCAATTTCAAGAATCATTTCTTAAGGCAGGAGGAAAAATTGTTGCTATGGAGACCTACACCTCTCAAGATCGCGATTTTAGCGCTCAATTAACAAAAATACAAGCCTCACATCCTGATATTCTCTTCATTCCTGCCTATTACAATGATGTGCCGCTTATTGCCGAACAAGCACGAAACCTCGGAATCACCGCACAGTTCTTAGGATATAACTCTTGGAGTACTCCAGAAATTATTCAACTTGATTCTCACCACTATTTAGATCATGCCTACTTCTCAAATCATTTTTCGACTGAATCTGACAGTCCCTTAGTCAAACAATTTATTCAATCCTACCAGTCTACCTACGGCACGGCTCCTGATGATATAGCAGCTTTAACCTATGACACCATGAGACTCATTGTTGAGTCTATCATCAAGACTGGTTCTCTTAATCGTACTGCTATCGCCAATACGATGGCAAACATAGAAGATTTTACTGGAGTAACAGGAACTTATAAGTTCCATCAAGGAAATCATGATCCCTTTAAAAATGTGATTATTTTCACTATTGAGAATGGAAAATTCGTCTACGTAACGACCCTGCAACCCGAATAAATGTATGGATTATATTATCCAACAAGTAATCAATGCCATCCAACTCGGATCGATTTATAGTTTGATTGCTTTAGGATACAGCTTAGTTTACGGGGTTCTTAGTATGATGAATTTTGCTCATGGCGATCTCTTTATGTTGGGTGCTTTCTTTTGTCTTTTGCTAGAGAAAATAATCCCCCTTCCCTTGTGGCTTGCACTGTTACTAACGATGCTTGTCATTGGATGCCTAGGAGCCTTATTAGAGCGTCTTGCTTATCGCCCTATTCGTCATGCGCCTAAAGTTTCTGCCATTATTACCTCTCTTGGATGTGGTCTTATTCTAGAAAATATCACACTTGCCATGAGCCCCTATCCAAGGCATATGCCTACATTATTTCAAAACAGTATTTTTTATTTCCATGGCATAACAATTTCCTCTCTCCAAATAATAGTTATTGGAATTTCATTACTCCTAATGATTCTGTTAGATTTGATAATTCGTTGTACTACCTTAGGGATGGTCATTCGAGCTCTTGCCTGGAATCGACTGATGGTTTCTCTTCTTGGAATTCCTGCTAATAGAATTATTTCATTCACATTTGCCTTGGGAGCTGCTTTAGGTGCAGCTGCTGGATTGCTTTATGCTCTAACCTACCCAGTCGTCTCTTCGTCAATGGGAATTGCCATTGGCTGGAAAGCCTTTATAGCTGCGGTTATTGGAGGCATTGGAAACATGCGTGGAGCACTATTAGGCGCCTTCATTCTTGGAAGTACAGAAGTTATGAGTATCACCATGCTTCCGTCAACTTACAGGGATCTTATTGCGTATTCATTACTTCTTATCATTTTAATTTTCAAACCTTACGGCATTTTAGGCGAATCTCCGACTCAGAAAATATGATAAGACTGCTTGACGAGTTTCGCTGTCACTTTGCCATGCTTAGAAAGCACGCGATAAGCTTAACCCGAATATTTCATACCGATCTACTGCGAAGACTAGGAAAGAAGGGTGGATGCTTCGCTCAAACTCACATTATGACTTGGGCGATATGTGCACATACAGCCCGGCATCAAAATGCTGGGTCTTCCTTATCCCATAAGCTTTTGCAGCCTCATCGTCGCGATCAGTATCAAATATTCGGGTTAAACTCCTTTTTCCTAGTTACTCTTGGGGGATGCTCCTCTTTTTTGATCCCTGAACTTTGTAGTAACTATATTACTTGCATTCTCATCACATTGGCGATTAATGCAATTCTCTGTGTTAGTTTAAATCTTATTAATGGATATATGGGAGAATTTTCCGTGGGACACGCAGCTTTTATGGCCATTGGAGCCTATGGCTCAGCGATCATGACAGTGAAAATACTTCCTCTTATTCCTTTTTCTCTTTCTTCTTTCTTGACTTTTCCTCTGATTGTCGTAGCAGGCGGCTTGTTGGCGGCATTAGTGGGAATTCCACTCGCATTACTTTCATTTAAAACACGTGGTGACTATCTAGCAATCATCACACTTGCTTTTTTAATGATTGTGAAATCAGCATTAGAAAATATTTCTTACGTTGGCGGACCGCGAGGCTTCTTGGGTATCCCACCGCTTACTACATTACCATGGGTCTATTTTTGGGTTGTGGTGACTTTTTGGATCATTCGTCATTTTATCCATTCAAAATGGGGACGAAGCATTGTTGCTATTCGTGAAGATGAAATAGCAGCCGAGGCCATGGGAGTATCGACACGTTCTGCAAAAATGATGACTTTTGTGATTTCTTCTTTTTTTGCAGGAATTGCCGGCGGACTCTTTGCTCACCAAATTCAATTCATTAATCCCAGCTCTTTTGATATTTTACGATCAACTAATATTCTAGTCATGGTCTATCTCGGCGGCGTGGCCTCGCTCTCTGGTTCTCTTGTAGGAGCGGGGGTTTTTACAATCCTTTATCAGATACTTCAGCCATTAGGTGTTTGGCGCATGGTGACGATGCCACTCTTACTAGTCTTACTGATGATTTTTCGACCCCGTGGCATTATGGGATATCAGGAATGGTCGTGTTTCAAACTCAAAGAATAATTTTGGTTCGATCACTGGTGAATTCTACATAGCAGCAAAACATCATGGATTTTACTCCAGAAAAAAAATCTCCGATACTAGAAGTGTCGCTCCTGAATAAAAATTTTGGAGGAATGCGTACGATTATTGATCTTTCCTTTGAGCTCGCTCCGAAAGAATGCCTTGGAATTATTGGTCCTAACGGAGCTGGAAAAACAACCCTTTTTAATCTGCTTTCAGGAATCATCAGACCGAGTTCTGGAAGGATTCTGTGGTTTCATCAAGAAATCCAGAAGAAAAGTTCTTCAGAAATAGTGCATTTAGGGATTGCAAGAACATTTCAAAATATTCGTCTATTTAAGCAACTTAGTGTCTTAGAAAACATCCGTATCGCTTATGATATGCATCTGACTTACACTCCACTGCAAGCGTTGCTTAGAACAGCACTCACACGTAAAGAGGAAAAAAAGTCGACCCAGGCAGCGATGGAACTCTTAGACGTTTTTTCTATAACCTCCCTTGCTCATCAACCTGCTGGAAGTCTCTCTTATGGTGATCAACGTCGCTTAGAGATTGCACGTGCGCTAGCACTGCACCCACGCTTACTTCTCTTAGATGAACCAGCAGCAGGAATGAACGAGTCAGAAATGTATCAACTTGTCGAATTACTACAATGGATTCAAAAAAAATTTCATCTAAGCATGCTTCTCATTGAGCACCATATGGCTTTTATTAATGGATTATGTGATCGAACCCTTGTCCTAGATTTCGGAACGCTCATTGCGCAGGGGACTCTTGAGGAAATACGTCACGACCGCCGTGTGATTGAGGCTTATTTGGGAGAAGCAGTGACATAAAATAGAAGCAGTGAAATCAATCTATATTTTAATCAAATTTCTTTACCTAAGGTGCTTTACCTAATTAGTCTGATCAGATGTTACGTGTAGGAATTGTCGGTCTCCCCAATGTTGGAAAATCAACCTTATTTAATGCTCTCACGCGAAGCAGGAAAGCAGAAGCTGCTAACTTTCCCTTTTGTACTATTGAGCCTAATGTCGGCGTTGTTACTGTTCCCGATCCTAGGCTTGTCAACTTAGCAGAGATTATTAATTCTCAAAAAATCATTCCCGCCATTATTGAGGTGGTTGATATTGCAGGACTCGTGAAAGGAGCAAGTGAGGGCGAAGGCCTCGGGAATCAATTTTTGGGGCACATTCGAGAAGTTGACGCAATTGTTCACGTCGTGCGTTGTTTTGATAATGAAAATATTCATCACGTTGCTGGAACACTCGATCCAATTCGTGATATTGAGATTATTAATACAGAGCTTATTTTAGCAGATATGTCTTCTGTTCAAAAACGTATCGAGCGTCAGGCAAAAGCGGCTCGCACGGGTGATAAAGTAGCTAAGGCTGAAATTTCTCTTGGTGAAAAATTATTACCTCACCTCAATAGCGGCGCTCCTGCTTCCACCGCAGAGCTCAATACTGAAGAAAAAAAAATACTTTCAAGCTTCTATCTTCTAAGCGCAAAACCAGTCCTGTTTGCGGCTAATATAGAAGAACAGGATCTTTCTCATCTTCAGGATACATCACGCCCAGCGGTTGAATCTGTGAAAAAGGTAGAAGAGTATGCCATGACTCATTTTGGCACTTCGACTGTGACCATCAGTGCTCAGATTGAAAGCGAACTTGCAGAACTTGCTCCCGAAGATGCGGTTGAGTACCTTGCAGGACTTGGGCTTCAAGATAGTGGTGTAGGACTCCTCATTCGTAAGGCTTATGAATTACTAGGACTAAGAACCTATTTTACTTACGGACCAAAAGAAACTCGTGCCTGGACTATTCGCGCTGGTGATAAAGCTCCTGCTGCTGCTGGAGTGATTCATTCCGATTTCGAACGCGGCTTCATTGCTGCTGAAACCATGGCTTATGATGATCTCAATACGCTCGGGTCTTCTGCAAAATGTCGTGAGGCTGGAAAACTTCGTATTGAAGGTAAAGAATATGAGGTCCAGGATGGAGACGTTCTAGAGTTTAGATTTAATGTTTAAAGACGTTTTAATATACGCAATCAATATTATTAGAACTGTCAAAATCAAAGCAGAAAAAAGATAAAAAATTTCTCCATATCCTCGAGGAAACTGCCCATTAAATTTATTTCGATATGCTTGTGCTGAAGTCTCGTATTTTGGCGAATAAAACTCCTAGAGCATTGTAAAAATATTTATAACTGCTTATTCCGGCGTCACTCGGGTCCTTGCGTCCTTGAGTATTAGATATACACTGCCAATTCTGCGGTTGATTATCTCGGCTCACTCCTATAACGTGGCTTCCCTTCGGTAAGTCTACAAGAACGACCTCCCGGCCAGCTGTGTTCTCGTTCCTGGCACTCCACCCCTGCCATAACTTTTTTTAAAATGCTCTAGCATGAAATATCCGCGTTAAACTGAGGACTCTGAATGCAAGCCCTTTGTTTTGCTGAAATGACGTTATGATGTACCTCCTAAGTAGTGCTTGGAGAAATATGACTCTGAGAAGGACTGCTAATAGCAGTATTACCTGATGTTACTTCTGTAACAGAAGTTCCTCCTAAATCCCCAGAAGATTATTGGGGAAATCCTTAAAACTGATTGGTGGAGAAGTAAGAGAAGAGAGAAAAGAAGCATTTGTAATCTGGCTTATAATTATTAGTTTTGAATCACGTGGAAACTAACCGGTCGTTCTAAGACCACTGGCAATAGCATTGATGGACAGCAAGACTCTTGGCAATAATTTTTCAGCATCGATGGCACTCGTTTTTTGAGCAGAGCGCCACGATCTGAGTGTGGTAATTTGTTGTTCATGCAAAAGATCAAGTGCCTTGGTACGTAATGCTAAGGTCTTACCCATACGTGGTCGTCGATCTTCCAAAGCTCCCCCAAAAACCTGATGCAACGCTCGTGTTGTCTCTTCATATTCTTGAGTAATAATGCTAAAGATTTTTTCTCGAATGCTGACATCGCTGACAAGCCCCGCATACTTGCCCATGATCGAAAGATTTGCACTGGCAAGATTTGTTTCTACGTTAAGAAGAACATAATTTAAAAAAGGCCACTCGCGATGATCTTCTTGGAGTGCTTGAAAAAGATCAGGTCGCTCAGACTGCAATGCAACAAGAGCACTTCCTACACCAAACCAGCCCGGAAGGAAGTAACGTGACTGATTCCAACTAAAAACCCATGGAATCGAGCGTAAATCAGCTAAGGTACGCTCTAAAGATCGTCTCTTAGGCCGAGATCCAATACGACTTGCTTCCAAGGCATCAATTGGTGTTGCCTGTTCGTAAAAATTCAAGAAGCCTGCTGTCTGAATCAATTGTTGATAGGCCTCATGACTTTTTTTTGCTAGGAAAGATCCCACAGCACACTCTATGAACGACTCTTCTTGCCTAACAGGAGATTTGCTACTTAGAAAAGAAAGACTCGTCACACCAGCTAGGAGCAATTCGAGATGGTAGGCCGCATTGCTTTGGTTGCCGTATTTTTGAGCAATGGTTTCCCCTTGTTCGGTCATTCTCAAATTTCCCTGTAGTGACCCTAGCGGCAATGCTTGTAAAAAGAGGTGCGTGGGACCAGCTCCTCGACTGATCGTTCCTCCGCGACCATGAAAAAAAACTATTTCTACATGAAAGCACTGGCCCACTTCTGCCATCGCTCGTTGAGACTCGTGAAGAATCCATTGACTTGCTAAAATACCACAGTCCTTATTGCTATCGCTATAGCCAATCATGATCTGTTGGACTAAATGATACTCTCTTCCTAAGTCATCTTTTTTTGGTTGATACTGGAGTGTTGCCCAGCCCGAAGGCTCTAGAAGATAATCACGCAGAAGTTGAGGAGCGTGCTTGAGATCCTCATAGGTTTCAAAAAGAGGCACAATAGGGAGCAAGGAATAATGAGTGCTTCCATTCCATCCGCTGATCCCAGCTTCGCGAGCCAGGAAAATAACGACCAGGAGATCTGACAAGCGACGCGTCATGCTTACAATGAGTGAACCAAGCGCTGCTCTCCCATAACGGGTCATTTCCTCTCTAAGCAACTCATAACATGAGAGGAGCTCTTGTGCTTCTTTAGCTTCTTGAGGGAGCATGGCTTTGCTTTTCAAAAAAGGCTTACAGGAGGCAAGTTCTTTTTGAAGAAAGGCGAGACGTTTGCTTTCATCCCAAAGAGAAAAGGAACCTGCCTCGGAAACCTGACCTGCTTCTAGAATTTGCTGCATAACCACATCATGCATCTGACTATTTTGACGAATATCAAGATGAGCCAGATGAAACCCAAAAACATCTAAAGAACGCAACAGCGGCCATATTGTTTTTTTTACTAATCGCTCCGCATGAATTCCTTGGAGACTCTCACTAAGAATTTTTAGTAAATCCCGCACTTCCCTTGGATCTTTAAAATATTTTAAGCGACAAGGATCAGGATGCTCTAAATCATCATTCGTCTCGAGTGGGAGTTTCGCCTTCATCAGCAGGACACATTGCCTCCATGGTTCTTCAGGATAACGACTCACAATAGGGTGAGCTAAGGGACCAAGATCATGTTTTAATTGTTCAATAGCATTACAAAGTGACTCTGATGGTTCTTGAAAATGAATGGAAAGCGGTAGCGCTCTTGCAAGCCCGTCAAGTTGCCGATGTAATAAGCTTAAGGCAGAAACGCGCAAATCGGCTAGCGTCTCACGCGTGACTTGTGTCGTCACAAAAGGATGTCCATCGCGATCTCCTCCCACCCACGTACCAAATTCTAAGCAAGGTCGAGACTCGGTAGAGGCGATGAGTTCTAAGGGAAAATTTAACTCTTCCCAAATTGACTCTAGACGCCAATCAAGATGAGCAATAGCTTCAGGAAGAATGTTACGAAAATAAAAAAGGATACCACGTCGTTCCTCGGCAATCTTGGGTTGATTTAAAAAAATTTCTCCACTCCTCCATAATTTCTCAAGAGCAACTTTGATCTCTTCACGAAGATTTTTTTGTTCCAGTGGGGTTGTATCCTCATGATGAATTGATGTGAGAAGCTCGTTTAAAATCCTATGCTGTTCAAGAACCGTTCCACGTTTGGCTTCCGTAGGGTGAGCCGTAAAAACTGGCTCTACGCGTACCTTTTTAAAAAAAGAAGCCATTTCTTGTGCACTCCAACCTGATGCTTTAAGAGCTGATAATTGTGATCCCCATAATCCCCTCTCCGCTCCTAATCCAGATTCGATCTCACGATGACGCCGAGTGTTTTCTGCTGCATTTGCTTCAACAATATTAAGTAATTGAAAAGCAATGGAATATGCTTGTTCTAATCCTGTTTCCAGAGCAATATATTTACTTGATCCTGGAATCCAGGGAAGAGCGGCCGCCATTTTCTCTTCGCCTAGTTCGCATAAGACTTCTTGCAAGCAAAGCATTAAAAATTCAAGATCTTGGTCAATTTTTTTAAATCCCTCCAAAAGATAATGAGATTCCTCGAAAGGATTTTTTTTTCTGACGTGCTCTTTCATTGATTGATCGTAATAAGGAAAGTTGATTAAATGTCTTTCATTTGTAAGTTCCTGCCCAATTTTTGAGTCTAATCTAAGATGACATTTCTTCTACGAGATTTTTTTGAATCTTTAATCATTATTTTTTTTGGTGGAATTTTTGTTCTCGCAGAAGCATTACTTAAAAATGACAAAAATGATTTAAAAAAAATAGAAATCATTCGAGTTACTTGTTTTCTCTTTCGTCTAACTGCCTCGTTTTGCTTTTCATTAGCAGCAGTTCTTTTCGGAAAACATCTATCCGTTTTTTTGGATCCATTTTATCATTGGGAGCAATGCGCTATACTCATCCTTGCAACGTGTACCATCACCTTACTCATCCTTGTTGTCGGCAGGATTCTTCCACGTTTTTTTGCAAAATCTCATCCTTTATGGGGACCCATTCATCTCATTTATCGATTGTCTGAATATTTTATTCACGGAATCACGCCACTCTTATTTCTACTAGATTCTATTGTTAGCAAGATATTTGGGATTCTTGGACTTACTTTGGGTAACAATTATTCCACTTCCAATGAAGAGGTCATTCAGATGATGAAGGAGGGTCTTCATACAGGAGTATTCAACGCCTCTGAAAGAGAAATGGTTGAAGGTGTTCTCGAGCTTGATGAACAGACTGCCTCTTCCTTAATGACCCCACGTTCGCATGTTATTTTTTTAAATCTTGAGGATGAAGATGAAAAAAATTGGTGTCGGATTATTTCCAGTGGTCATTCTGAATTTCCCGTTTTTCAAGGCAATCATGATAATATTGTTGGGATTGTTTCAGTAAAAGCGCTCTGGGCTAATCTTTCGATGGTAGGCTCTGCAAAATTAGTAGATCTCATTACACCTCCACTTTATGTTTTTAGTCGCATGACAGCTTCTAAAATTATTGATGAATTTCGTCGCAAAAAACATCATACAGCTCTTGTGGTTGATGAGTTTGGTGTCATTGAAGGTATTATTACACTTAAGGATGTTATTGAATCGATTTTAGGAGTTCTGCCCGAACGAGAAGTGAAAGGATATTATCCTGAGATCAAAAAACAGCGTGATGGTTCATGGCTTGTCGATGCCATGCTTCAATACGAAGAAGCACATAAAAAACTAGGACTTCCTTCCGAACAAGATAAAGAGGAAAACCGTTATCAAACAATAGGTGGGTTTTTCTTACGTCAATTAGGTCATATTCCCAGAATAGGAGAATCTATTATTGTGGAAAATATTCGCTTGCAGGTTTTTTCTATGAACCGCCATCGTATTGATAAGCTTCTCTTGAAACCCATCAAATAAAAATATCAGCCCTGAAAGGACAAGACACGCTTCGCCCAGTGAATTGAACAGAGCATCACCCCTCTAGCTTCCCAGATTTCTCAGTAGATCAGTGTGAAATATTAGGGCTAGAGCACAAGTCGTTCACAAGCCGTGAGTGTATTGTGCATGAGCATCACAATGGTCATTGGACCCACCCCTCCAGGAACAGGAGTGATGGCAGAACATTTTTCTTTAACACTCTCAAAATCTACATCCCCCACAAGCCTATATCCACGAGCACTCGAGGTATCTGCAACACGATTAATACCCACATCAATCACCACAGCCCCCTCCCCTATATGTTCTCTTCCTAGAGCATGCGGTCGACCCAGTGCGGCAATCACAATATGAGCCGAGCGTGTAATGGCTGCTAAATCACACGTCTGTGAATGAGCGATCGTGACTGTTGCATCGCCTCCAAGACCTTTGTGAAGCAACAAGAGAGCCATTGGCTTTCCCACAATAAGACTACGTCCAACGACCACGATATGCGCTCCACGTGTGGAAATATGATAAGCCTTGAGGAGATATTGACAACCCAGTGGCGTGCAAGGCACAAAGCCGCTCGGATCATCCATGGCTAATTTTGCAAGATTAGTGGGATGAAAGCCATCGACATCCTTGCTTGGATCAATGGCAAGGTTAATAGTTTTCTCATGAATATGCGCTGGGAGTGGTGACTGAACGAGGATGCCATGAATCTGTGGATCTAGATTAAGCTGCTCGACAATGGCTAGTAACTCACGCTCAGTCGTGGTAACAGGTAGTTCTAATTTCCTAGAATAGATACCGAGTCGCTGACAGGTGCGATCTTTACTTCTCACATATGCTTGTGATGCGGGATTCTCACCCACAAGGACCACCGCAAGACCTGGGGTGACCCCACGTTCTTGTAAGCGTGTGATACGTTGTTTGATGGCCACTTCGAGTGAAGCGGCTGTTTCTTTTCCATCAAGAAGGATCATCGAAAAGTTGGGCGTTTGTTTTTAAAAGCTCCTCGAGTTTGAGGCGCTCTGGTTCTAGCTCGACGAGGGAGGGGTCAATCCAAAAACCATGGTCGAGAATAATATCGACTCGTGAGAAAGGCAACGGAATAGCAAAGGCATCCCATGTCTTGAGTCTCCACGCATGATGATAACGCGCATGGACAGGAAGAATGGGAGCGCCGGTTTTCTGTGCTAAAAAAATTACTCCCGGCCCCAGTGAATACTTAGGGCCCCGTGGACCATCTGGAGTGATGGCCAAATCATAGCCTTCGGCTAATTTGAGCGAGAGCTCACGCAGGGCTGCCGAACCTCGGCGTGAGCTCGATCCACGTATCGAACTCATACCAAACCTAGCCATGACGCCAGAGAGAATATCACCATCCTTACTTGGGCTGGTAAGAACAACGACACCCTTACGAAGACGATGATGGTATTTGCGTAAAAATCCGAGTGCAATGGCTGGGATACGATTATGCCAGAAGGTAATGATTGCTGGCTCTGTATGTGGACTTACAAGAAATCCCTCGCGATCAATCACATGGAGTCTTACTGTGCTAAAAAGCATACGCAAGAGTCGTGTAACCAGTGCTGCTAGAAAAATTTCGCGACTCATTTGTGTTCTCTATCTCCCCAACGATAGGCATCTTCTAGATGGATTCCAAGGTGATCGAGAACACGGAAAATGACCGTATCCACGAGTTCTTCAAAGGTTTTAGGATTACTGTAAAAAGACGGCATAGCAGGAAACATAGTTGCTCCTGCTTCCATGACAGTGACAACATTACGAGCGTGAATGAGATTCCATGGGGTTTCACGAACAACAAGTATGAGCTTACGTCGCTCCTTTAAGAAAACATCTGCCGCACGTAAAATCAGAGATTCACTCGTTCCAGAGGCAATGCGTCCCACTGTTGCCATGGTACATGGAACAACAATCATCGCATCAAAAAGCGCAGAACCACTTGCAAAGCGAGCATTCATTGACTTGTCCTGATATTGTAAAGTTGTTTCAGGAATTTTTAAGGAGCCAATTTCCTGAGCAATCACTTGCTTTGCATAGGTGCTGAGCACAAGGTGCAACTCATGGCCTCGTCCTTCTAGATGATGCAGTAGACGCTGCAGATAGAGAGAACCACTAGCACCAGTACCGGCAATAAGAAGACGCATTGGCCGAGATAGTAAACATTGTCTTGCCACTGGTAAAGAAAATCATATTATGAAAACGTTTTTATGAATTTCCACAAATCCAAGATCTAAAAACCATAAATTCTATTCAAACCAATCTAAAGTGTTCTTCATGCAATATTGATAGAGAGCAGGCTCTATCGTAACAATAGCCAACAACGGGCAAATGCGATGTGGTACCAGTATCTCGAGTTTTCCAACCGACTCCGAAGCAAGGCAAAGCCGCGAAAAAATCTTCCATCCTGTTCTATTTCGTAACCAGATTAACGTTACTCATCAGAAAAATATCATCTAAGAAATCATTAAATCAACATTCAAAAACCAATACAAACCATGTCAACAAGCATACCAACATCTAGCAGTCCCTTACACTCAAGTAGCATCCCTGAAGCCAAAACCTCCTCTGCTCCAAGCGAGCAAGCAACAAGTAAATTCCAAGGCACTCCGGTTGCATTGGTCAGAAACAATCGCTTTCAACCATCTAATGACATCAATATTATCCCGTCAGGTACTGTCAGTAAAGGCATTGATTTTTGGTCAAATTTGACGCCTTATCTAGACTTAACTAAGATCTATCCTGAAACTGATGCGATACCAGGTACGGAGCATGATTCAGCACCTTCCAACGACAACGATATAGACTTAACTAAGATCTATCCTGAAAATGATGCGATACCTTCTGAAACTGATGCGATATCAGGTACGGAGCATGATGTAGTAAAAGAAGCAAAAAACGAAAACAATACTCAAATTGTTAATAAAAATAAGCTTCTACACAAGAAAATGATAAAAGAACTAAAGCAAAACTTTCTCGAGGACGAGATTAACAACAGCTGTTGGAAAGACGTTCCTGATGATACTCAAATTGTTAAAAATAAGCTTCTACACAAGAAAGTGATAAAAGAACTAAAGCAAAACTTTCTCGAGGACGAGATTAACAACAGCTATTGGAAAGACGTTCCTGGTGATACTCCTCAAAATTCCAACATTAGCTAGCCTTAATGGTAAGAGAACAAGAGAACTTATTTTTACAGGATGTTGATAAAAGATACCGAGCATGATGCGCATAGCGTATTTTTCAAATTTCGTTCTTGCCATGATGGGTACTCGTAGCACATTGTAGCAGACTTATTTTTTAGAATCCATTTTTCGGCCATGACTATCATAGAGACCATCGAAGCAGAGCAACTTAAAAAAGATATTACCCCTTTTGTAGTTGGGGATACAATTCGTGTACACACACGCGTGATTGAGGGAGATAAGGAACGCATTCAGATTTATGCGGGAATTGTCATTGCGCGAAAAGGAACGGGTATTAATGCTTCCTTTACGGTACGTCGTGTCTCCTACGGCGAGGGAGTAGAACGTCTCTTCCCTCTTCATTCCTCAGGGATTGCTAAGATTGAAGTAGAAAAAAGAGGATCTGTCCGTCGAGCAAAGCTCAATTACCTTCGTACACGCAAGGGAAAATCAGCAACTGCCGTTAAAGAACGCTCTGCCGAAAAATAAGATTTTGGTTCAAATATGAGGAAGTATTTAAATGACCTCCTCTTTGTTTTGCGAATTCCTTGATAACAATCGGTATAATACGTCTCATTATTGTCTTGTATAATCCAATTACTTTGAACTGACATGAAAAAACGTAGCTCTTTTTAGAAAGAGCAAGGCCGAAGACGGAGGCGCTATCTAAAAATAACATGATGGCAGGATAAGAAGGCTTTTTTTAAAAAAAATCAAAGTCAGTTTGTGTCACTTGAAAGTCATTGAACTATAAATACAGGATCTTCTTGTGAGCTTATCTTTACTAACCTCCAACGGCTATCCAACCTTTGAAGCCGAAAAACGCTTATACTCTCAAGGGGTACGACCTATTGCTGGAGTCGATGAGGCTGGTCGAGGACCGCTAGCAGGGCCGGTCATTGCGGCGGCAGTTATTTTGCCAGAAGTTTTAGATGAATCTTTAAAAGAATGGCTAGCCCCTTTGAATGATTCAAAAAAGTTACGCCAAAAAATTCGAGAGGAACTTTTTATGACACTCACCACACATCCTCAGGTTGATTGGGCATTGGGTGAGGCTAGTGTAGAAGAAATTGGAAATCTTAACATCCTGCGGGCAACGGCACTTGCTATGCATCGTGCTTTGCTCGGATTAAAAAGAAAACCAGCATATGCCTTAATCGATGGATTACCAGTCAACAATCTTCCCGTCCCTCAGAGCGCACTCATCGGAGGCGATGGTCTATCCATGAGCATTGCTGCTGCTAGTGTTATTGCTAAGGTCTCTCGAGACCGCATCATGGATGGACTAGATCAGTCTTTCCCCTGTTACGGATTTGCACGTCATCGAGGCTATGGAACTGCTGAGCATCTTAAGAAATTAAACCAATATGGACCTTGCAAGCATCATCGCCGTGGTTTTAAACCAGTGGACCAAGCCTCCTTCTCCTTCTAAAGGGAGCAAGGCGCTTGGCAACTGGGGAGAACGGTTTGCCTCAAGAGCCCTACGCCACCATGGTGTGAAAATTTTATATCGCAATTATCGCGCCCCACAGGGCGGAGAAATCGATTTGGTTTGCCGTGATAAAGAGACACTCCTCTTTGTAGAAGTAAAAACACGCCGTCAGGAACAACATTTTCGTCCCATCGATACGATCAATGCTCACAAGCAAGATCTGATTCGACGCGGAGGATTCTCATGGCTTCGCCTACTTGGCAATCCGGATATTGCCTTTCGTTTTGATGTGATTGAAATTATCGCAACACGACCACCAGAAGTACGTTGGATTAAAAATGCTTTTTCTTTACGAGACCCTATGCGTTATTAACCCGGATCTTTCATGAACTTCTTTTTTTAACCACGTGAAGGTATATACTCACCCAGGATGAAAACACGTAGGACTTCCACCATCACCAAAGATATCATTATTGGAGGCCCTGAAGATGGGCTTAGCGGCCTGGTGGAACGCGTCACTTTCCATAATGCAGAAAATGGATTTTGTGTCTTAAAAGTCAAAGTAGAACATCACCGTGATCTTGTCTCTGTCCTTGGAACACTACCTGCCGTCTCGCCTGGAGAATGGATTACAGCCCAAGGCATATGGGAACGCGACCGTGAACATGGCCTTCAAATGAAGGCGCGTACACTCAAGACACAACCACCCACCTCTCTTGAAGGCATTGAAAAATATCTTGGAAGTGGTCTCATTAAAGGCATTGGTCCTGTTTATGCGACCAAGCTTGTGGAGCGATTTGGAGAAAATGTTTTTGAAATTATTGAGCATCAATCCAAACGCCTTCAAGAGGTAGAAGGCATAGGCGTAGAACGACGCAAGCGCATTAAAGAAGCCTGGGCAGAGCAAAGAGTCGTTCGTGACATCATGCTTTTTTTACACGCTCATGGACTGAGCACCAATCGTGCTGCTCGCATTTATAAAACGTACGGAGAAGGCGCTATTGAAACCATCCGTGCCAATCCCTATACTCTCGCGCGAGATATTCATGGCATTGGATTTCATTCTGCGGATATGGTGGCAAGCAAGCTTGGTTTTGAACCAGATTCGCTTTTGCGTGCACGAGGAGCCATTGATCATCTGCTTACCCAAGCATCAGGAGAAGGCCATTGTGCCTTACCTCGAGAAGATCTCATTTGCACAGCAATGGATCTTTTAAAAGTCGATGAGTCTATTGTGAGCGGTGCCTTAGAACGCCATCTCCATGATGCCCATGTAAGTCAAGAAAAAATCAAGGGTAAAGAACTTGTTTTTTTACCACACCTGCGGGTGGCAGAAGAAATTATCGCACGACAACTCAGCCTACTCGCAAGCTCAGACGAACCTTTTCCGAGTATTGATCCAGAAAAGGCAATTCCCTGGGTGGAAGAAAAAACAGAACGCATTCTCTCTCTAAGCCAGCGCAAGGCCTTAGCAGCTGCCTTAAAACATCGTGTAGTCGTTATTACTGGGGGTCCAGGTGTTGGTAAGACAACACTCGTGCAATCGCTCCTCACGATTTTAAGAGCAAAAAAACTCCGCTGTCTTCTCGCTGCCCCAACCGGACGAGCTGCCCAACGCCTTGGTGAGGCTACTGGTCTGGAAGCAAAAACACTCCATCGTTTGCTTGAATTTCTTCCTGCTAAAGGAACCTTTGCACGCAATGTAGACAATCCCTTAGAGGCAGATGTCCTCGTAGTCGATGAAATCTCTATGGTCGATGTGCCGCTCATGAGTCGTTTACTCTTAGCCCATCCACCAGCAGCACGGTTAATTTTAGTCGGTGATGCTGATCAATTACCTAGTGTAGGACCAGGACTCGTTCTTCCTGATATTATCCGAAGTGGTCTTGTTCATGTGCTTCCACTCACAGAAATTTTTCGTCAAGCAGACGGTAGTCAGATCATCCAAGCCGCCCATGCTATTAATCAAGGTGTTATCCCTGATACAAGCAACACGAATGAAGCAGCTGATTTCTTTTTCCTCGAACGAGAAGATCCCGAAGAAATCATAACCTCTATGATTACCGTCATACGCGAGCGGATTCCCAAACGCTATCATTTCGATCCTATTGATGATGTCCAGGTACTTTGCCCGATGCATCGTGGAAGTCTTGGTATTCAAGAGCTCAACCTTCGACTCCAAGAAGCACTTAATCCCAAACATCCCACACGTATCGAACATCAGGCTTATGGACTTCTCTTTCGCGAGGGAGATAAAATTATTCAAATGACCAATAACTACGAAAAAGACGTTTTTAATGGTGATATTGGACGCATCCTTTCCATCGATCATCAGGCAAAAACCATGACGGTGCGTTATAGCGAGCGTCGTGTAATTTATGATTTTTCTGAACTTGATGAAGTCACTCTTGCCTATGCGATTACCATTCATAAAAGCCAAGGATCCGAATTTCCTGTTGTCCTCATGCCCCTAGCCATGCAGCAATATCTTTTACTGCAACGCAATCTCCTCTATACAGGCGTTACACGTGGACGCAAGCTCGTACTGCTGCTTGGTCAGCGCAAAGCCCTGATCACGGCTACCCATAATGCCTCGACACGCTATCGGCATAGCGGACTCTTGAGTCGTTTAGAAAATTTTTTAAAATATTCGAGTTAGGCCACCAGAAGACCTAGCCTCTAAGTAATTGGACTATACATGACACACGTTCACACGTCTCCAACGACTCCCCATGCCACCACTCCTGCACAAGCAAACTTAGAAATACGCGGTCAAAAGTGCGTTATTGAACTTGGAGGTGATTGGCAGCTTCATGCACCGACTCCCTCGTGGCATGAAATTAGCAAAAAAATCACCGTCTCAAAAATTACCATCACGGCAAAGGAACTGGGCATCTGGGATACTGCTCTCTTACTTTTTTTAATGCACGCACGATCATGGTCTGTGGCTAAAAAGAAAAAATTAGAGCTCTCCTCTCTTCCACCGAATGTCGTAATTATTCTAGCACATACCGATGTGGAACCTCATCCAAAAACAGTACGCAAGGAGCATTCTACTTTTGATCTTCGATTTTTCATAGGAAGCAACACCTTGCTTTTTTTTAAAAAAATTAAAGAAGTTACTGAGTTTCTCGGTAATTGTACGCTTGGAATTGGTCATATCATTCTTGGTAAGCAAAAATTACGATGGATCGATTGCCTCCTAGAAATGCAAGATTGTTGGTCTTCATCATTACTCATTGTGAGCTTTATTAGTTTTTTGGTGGGAGTGATTTTAGCGTTTCAAGCAGCCATTCAGTTTCAACGCTATGGCGCTGGTATTTTAGTAGTCGACTTAGTGAGTCTTTCTATTGTTCGAGAGATGGGACCCATTATGGCAGCCATTGTTGTTGCAGGGGGTACGGGAGCAGGCTTTGCAGCTCAATTAGGGAATATGAAAGTCGATGAAGAAATCGATGCCCTACAAACATTAGGAATTTCTGCAGTCAACTTTCTAGTCCTCCCCCGGTTGTTTGCAATTACCATCATGATGCCCATTCTTACAATTTACTCGAATGTTTTGGGTATTCTAGGAGGCATGTATATCTCTGCAACCATGCTCCATATTCCTACAGCTCTTTATTGGAATGAAATGCATCATCGGGTTAGCTGGACTGATATTGCTAGCGGTCTTATCAAGAGCTTGTTCTTTGGAATGATAATTGCTCTTGCCGGATGCTTACATGGTATTGACTCTGAGCGCAACACCGCTGGCGTCGGTCATGCAACCTCCTCTGCTGTCGTTACGAGCATTATGCTTATTATTCTTGCAGATGCTCTCTTCTCCGTGATCTACAATGCACTTGGAATCTAGATTCTCTAAAATATGTATCACACCATGAGTTCTATCAGGCTAGAAAACATCAGATGTCTTTATGAAGGCACCATTGTCTTAGAAAAAATCTCTTTTGTCGTAGGTGAGGGAGAACTTTTTTTTATCATTGGCGGAAGCGGCTGTGGAAAAACAACACTCCTTCGGTGTATGACAGGCCTACTCAAACCTGATCAGGGAGAGATTTTTTATTTTGGAAAAAATTTCTTAACTGAGGATGAGGAAGAGCGACGCATACTTTTAAAAAAATTTGGCGTCCTTTATCAAAGCAGTGCCTTATGGAGCTCGATGACCATTGGTGAAAATATATCACTCCCTCTAGAAGAGTACACAACGCTCAATAAAAAGGATCGCAGTGAAGTCATTGCGCTCAAACTTGCCCAAGTAGGTCTTGCTGGGGCCGAAGAACTCTATCCCAGCGAACTTAGCGGTGGAATGAGGAAACGAGCAGGTCTTGCGCGAGCTTTAGCACTCGATCCCAAAATTGTTTTTTTTGATGAACCCTCAGGAGGCCTTGATCCAGTCACTTCGAAGGAAATTGATAAATTAATTTTAGAAGTTCGTGATACCTTGGGCACGACGATGGTAATTGTTTCTCACCAACTTTCCAGTATTTTCAGAATTGCCGATCGCATTTTAGTACTAGATCATGAGACACGTGGAATTATTGCCGATGGGACACCGCACAAACTTGCATCCACAAGTAAAGATCAACGCGTGAGAAATTTTTTAAATCAATCATGAAATCAAAATGGAATCCTGTGAGTGTCGGCAGTTTTGTCATCGGTGCCATCATCCTCATCACCGTGGGACTCCTCTCACTCCAATCGTTTTCTTTTTTAAAAAAACCACTCCGTTTTATTTCCTATTTTGATCAATCGGTGCAGGGGCTAAGCATCGGTAGTGACATTAAAATACGTGGAATACTTGTCGGACACATTGTAGGATTACATGTTTACTACGACTCGAGTAAAAATAAATCTGCCATTGCCATAATTGGAGAACTCAATACAAGCCCTCTCATGGATCCTTCTGGTAACAAAATCGATATCACAGACCAAAAAAATTTAGAATATCTTGTTCAAAAGGGATTACGTGCAGAAATTGATCTTGTGGGCATCACCGGCATGCAATATGTACAACTCGCTTTTTTTGATCCTTACAAGCCATCGATGAATACTATTGCTAATCATGAAGCTTATCTCATGATTCCTAGTGTTGATTCGGGGGTATCTAAATTTACAGATAATCTTTTTACTATCACCGAAAACGTTAGCAAAATCGACATGGCAGGTATTTCTTCCGATCTTAAAACTCTCCTCTCCTCTCTTGAAAAGAAAACCGAGGAACTCAATCTTCATACAATGACATCGCAAATCTCCTTGGCAGCAGAAGCTGTTGAGCAACTTGCTCGTTTTTTAACACAACATCCCTCATCACTCATTTTTGGCAGAAAAGTGACCCCTAGAAAAAAAAGATAATATACCCGAATATTTCACGCTACTGCGTTGGTCTCGAATGGTGATTGCGACGGTATATAGACATACAGCCCTACACCACAATCCTTCGCTCTCCTTTTACTAACACGCTTTGCACAGCGCCTCACTACGATTCAATATAAAATATTCAAGTATAGTCAAATTACGTTGAAATTTTTATTCACCGCGAGCATACATCACCCCTGCAATCTCCTCTAACTCAGCTTCCTCAGCTTGTTCTTCGAGCAAGCGTTCTTCCTTAAGCCAAATATCACGATGTTGGTTGATTTTCCAGACCTCTTTGTAAGCCTCTTCTTGAGCGTGAAGACACCGCTCTGTTTCTTGCTTGGCAATATCTAACTTTTTACGCGCTTCTTCCACTTGAACCACATAAGTTGATTGCCGAGATCGATTCCACTGAATCTGTTGAGTGATGTCAGTAACTTTATGCAGGGGATGAAGCGTCCCTAAAACTGTCTTAAAAAGACGATCTGCCTCCTTCTCAATCCACACTAAATAATCTTCAAGCGCTTTTTGAGCCTTTTTTACTTCCTCTTCTAAGATCGCTTCATGCGTACGAGCTTCAACAAGCTTGCGGGTAGCTTCATCTTCTTTGCGCACCCTCAAGGCTCGAATCGCTTCGAGTGGATAAGCTTTCATCGAACTAATGCTTCGAGTTTTTGAATAGTTTCTTCAAAAGTCGACTTGTCTCCTAAACCTTGTCGCAAGAATCCATTCATCACATCTTTTTTTGCAATCGCCTCATCTGTGATGGCATCATTTCCTGCTTTATATTCTCCAATTTTAAGCAATAGCTCTGCATCTTGATATTTCGAGAGAAGCTCACGAAACTTTCCTGCTGCACTCAAATGCTTGGGTTGAGAGATCTGCGTCATCACACGACTAATGGAAGCTAAAATATCAATTGCCGGATAATGATTCGCTGCTGCAAGTTTACGAGAAAGGATAATATGGCCATCGAGGATTGATCTTACTTCGTCTGCCACAGGTTCATTCATATCATCTCCTTCCACAAGGACAGTATAAAGTGCTGTAATTGATCCGACAACTCCTGGACCAGCACGTTCTAAGAGCTGAGGCAAAATAGAAAAAACAGAAGGTGGATAGCCTCGACGTGCTGGTGGTTCACCAGTAGCCAAGCCAACAACACGTTGTGCACGCGCAAAACGTGTGACAGAATCCATCATTAAGAGAACTTTTTTTCCTTGATCTCGGAAGTACTCTGCTATTGCTGTTCCCACATAAGCTGATTTAAGACGCTCGAGGGCAGGTCGATCAGAAGTAGAGACAACCATCACTGTTTTTTTTCTGTTTTCAGGAGTCAGGGTCATTTCTAATGTTTCTCGAACTTCTCGACCACGTTCACCAATGAGCACCATCACAACGACTTCGGCTTCTGTGTTACTAATAATTTGTGCCAGTAAGGTCGATTTGCCACCTCCAGCAGCTGCAAAAATACCAATACGTTGTCCTTGGCCACATGTTAACAAACCATCAATGCTTCTAATTCCAAGAGATAATGGATCTTTAATCAGAGAGCGTTTGAGCGGATCAGGAGCATCTGCAATAACATTGTAATAACATTCTGGAATAAAGGGTTCGGTATAATTATCCATAATTCTTCCAAGCCCATCGACCACACGCCCTAATAAGCCTGCCCCAACAGCTACCTGCAGGACTTTTCCTGAAGCAATGACTTCTGTGGTTAAGGAAAGTCCGGTGAAGTCTCCCAAAGGCATAATTAAAGCGCTCTCCCCTCTAAAACCGAGCACTTCAGCATCAAGTGGTTCTTTAATGCCAGGTCGTCTTAACTCACAAAGCTCACCAATTTTACTATCAGGCAAAATAGCTTTTACTAACATGCCAACTACTTCGGTAATTTGACCTCGGAGCGGCTTAGGTTCGGTAACAAGTGCTAAGGATTGCAGTTTTTTAAAAAAATCCTCTCCCATTATATTATTGCTAAAAGAATCTATAGGAGCAGCTTGTGCATTACGAACGGATTCTAAATTGTTTGGATTTTCTTCCATCACAAATGGGTTTTTAGGTGGGTGATACTCGTCAAAGAATGACAATGAGGTTTTTTTACATTGCAATGATTTAGTCTGCAGGAGATTTAAAAAGCTTTCTACGGCTCATTCTCTACTGCTTATGGTAACAGAAATGATAACAACACCGCAACTTGCCAAAAAGAAGCATGTGCAATTTTCTGACATCCCTTTTGAGAAAGGTAGAGATATCATGAGGCTTGCGCAAGAGAAGCCTCAAGAATGGAAAGCTGACTTTCGAGTGAAGCATCCACTAATCCCAAGGGAGATTCTATCACACATGAATTGGGTACTAATTCTTCACGTGTTCTTACTTCTATTTTTGAACCTACAGGCATGCGTGTTTGAAGCCTAGAAACAACAGCATCTACGGCTGCACGATCTTGAGGATGGATTTGAAGAATGATACGTGGCTGTTGTTTTAATTCATCAAGTGCCTTCCCTATCAATTGGTAAAATCGCTCTTCTGGTGGAAGATCGAGCACAAAGCGACGGACACATGTAATAACAACTTCGACTAACTGACTTCTTGATTGTTCATAATAATCTAGTGAGGCTAAAACTGTTTTAATATTATAAGCGGCAACGGCAGCTCGTCCCTCTTTAAGACCTTCCTCGTAACCCAATTTTTTTTGATTTTCAAATTCTCTCTTTGCTTCTTCTTCAATTGCGAGAGAACGTGTACGAGCCTTTTCTAAGAGATCTGTTGCGCTAAGACAAAGAGCCAACTCCTTTTGAGGAAGCACTGGCCCATGTTGAAGATAACTTGGAAGATCTTTGTCCCATTGAAGCAATGAAGAAATAGATTTATTTTTTAAAGTCTCAATATTCATTTAATCACAGTAGAGGTTAGAGCCAGGAGAGAGTCTCCTTCCAAAGAGAAGCGAGTATTTCCTCCGCTTGCAACGCCCAGGGTAATGGATGATCACAATATCCTTGAGCAAAACATCCGTGCAATTTTGTTCCAACACGCTCTTGAATTCCACGTTCTTTTGAGGAAAATCCATGCTCCATGATCATAATGGCACCTTGATCAATAGATTGAGTAATATCATCTAACTTCGATAAGTTGGCATACATTGGCTCCAAAAAATATTTTTTAGAGGCATTGCTTAAAAGTACAAATTGAAAAATATCCTCACCTATCTGTTTTCGAACTTTACGCACCAGAGATCCGTCAATGAGCTGAGTAATTTCTCGTCTCATAGAAAAGGAAGCACTTAATAATGCAAGGCTCTTAAAGCGACTCGGTGAAATCATTGCCACATCCCATAAGGGATCTTGAGGAGCCCAATGCACAGGAGAACTCCATGATAGTTTAGCGCGTAACAAATCATCAACATGGATACTCACACGAGAATCATGTTCTAAAACATTTAAAAACGAAGCAGGCACACAAGATGCAAGTACTTCTGGAGATGCATGTCGTATTGGAGAGTTATTCCAATGAATCCACGCGTCAATATGAGAGGCAGTAGCATCACGATTGATCCAGGCTGCAATAAGCTCATTACTCCACGGAGTCGTAGTATTGGACAATGGGTGGCTTGTTTCGGAATGATCTAGAGCCTCTTGGTTCATGAGAAAAGCGATCCTCTCTCTTAGAGATGAGTATCGATATGGTTTTTAGAAATAACGTAGTGACTTCTTCTATTTGTTAATGAGTACGAAATATACTTGTCACGAGTAAAAATTAGGTTTTGAAAACGAGATTTTTTGAGATTTTTTTAGGCTGAAATTTTTCGCTTTTGTGCTAACAAGACTTAAAGAGTTCACTGCTAGCGAAGTAAAAGGAGTGATCTAGAACGATGCCTGACGCAGAAAAGAACAAGTAAAAATTCCTCATTTTTATTCGTGACGAAATTGTATTGCTTAGGTCTTAGGAGGTGCAAGTACAGGGGGAGCTACTTTGAGGGTTGGAACTTCTACGACTTGCCTAGGAGAGTTCTCAATGACGGGGCTTGGCTCTGATTTCTTCTTAAAAAAGTCCATAATCATTTTTCTGCCAAAAATTCCAGCGAGCACAAGCGCGACACCAATAAAAACAAACGCTAAAATAATAAACCAAAAATTCCACAATGCTGATTTTGGAATTTTAATACCAAAGAGGGAAATTTCTTGAGCAATGTTGAGTGGATAATAGTAATCAATGCTTTCAGACTGAACAATAACAACCGATACATTATCGTAATTAAGCCCCTCGACGCTTTTCATTACGAGTGTTTTGATTTGTGGTACTAATGTTGGGGGAACACTCCCTGGACGAAACTTCAAAAAAACAGACGCAGAGGAAGGTGTTAGTGTTTCTGTATAGGGGTCATTTTTTGGTAATACCAAGGAAACTCTTGCGACTAAAACACCATCAATATGACTCAGCGTTTCTGAGATTTGCTGACTCAAGGCATACATAAAACGAATTTTCTCTTCACTTGGAGAAGAAACAATGCCTGTTTTTTTAAAAACTTCACCGATACCAGAAAATTTTTCTGAAGGAATGCCATACCATTTTAACAAATCAGTTGCAGCAGCAAATTGTTGTCTCGGAACCGAAATGGAAAATAGATTTTCTTTTTGAGAAATTTTGACAGCTTGAATATTGCGTACCAAAAGAAGTCCCATCATTGTGTTGGCATCTGACTCTGATAAGTTAGAGTAGAGAACTTCTGGGCCACATCCGCTAAGCAGCAAGCATCCAAAGAGCACCAAAAGTAATTTCATAAAACACCTCTGCTCAAACAGCAAATGCTTGAGTTGTTTCAATAAATTCAAATAAAAAGCTTTCATGAAAAATGTAAACGTATGTGACCCCGTTGATCCAATCAAGCAAACTTCCTCTTTCTTACCATGGCGTGTAATACATCTCACCTATCCACGAGAAACAGTCGAATACAGACATCTTGAACTAAAATGGACTCCTTTCTGGATCATTAAGCGACCTAAAATATCCATTAAAAAAAAACAAATAGCACATCAAGGCTCATCTGTGAATTATAAGGCTTTGTGTCAGGAGCTTGAATCAGTTCTCAATAACCAAGAAGCAGAAGGCTATCAACTCACTGCCATTTACCCAACCCATTCCGGATCCTATTGCCTTACCAAAATACCCAAGCAACCATACGCCGAGTTTTTAAAGAAGACACATCCGAGCCATTATCTTCATGGAACAGAAGCACTCATCCTCGTTTTTAGGAAAAAATAAATTTTTCAAATTTGATGATTCATTTTTAGTAATTGTCTAATGGCTTTTTGTCCTGAATCCCTGCTTGGAACTTTTCCGAGCATCCTGATTCGAGGTGCTTCTTTCCGAGCCATATCTAAGAGCATAGGAATCTCCTCTTTGTTTTTATAAGAAAATCCTCCATGAAACACTTGCGGGTAATAAGCCGAATCTTTGGGATAGAGAATAGGTCGACTAGCCGCCATAGCCCTCCAAATCTTTATTGAGGCCGAATGATTTCCCTCTTCAATAACCAAGGGCTCGTTGGAAACCATTCTGTTTTCACATTCAAAAAAAGATACAGGAAGCACTATTGTAGAATTTAAAAAACCTTCACGCCGTAGATTCACACTATCTTGAACCCCAGGCGCAATCACAACAGCTCCCGGAAGCACCTGTGATAATGGCATTGAAGGGACGACCCACTGGAAGCGGTAACCTTTTTTTTGAGCTTTAGGAAGAGACTCGTCAGACCATCCAATAAACTCGATTCCCTCTCCTGTTGCGCGTTGACGTTTTATATAGCATGCATCAAGTATGTTTTCGAGTTCAGAGAAAATTGCATCTAAATCAGGATCATGACCAACCTGGTGATGCCATCCTAGAGCCGAGGGCAGCTTCTTTGTACCAAATCTTCTACGAAGCGTATGCAAAATATGTCGTCCTTGATTCTTGATCCAAGAGTCTTGAGAAGTCCGCGAAGGATGTGTCGTATATTTTGTTATAAGAAGATTTTTCTTCGCAAGATCTGCATAGAGCTCGCATAGCCCCGTACGCATAGAGGCTGTCGTATGTGACTGATACCATCGTTGCCACTGAGGTTGAAGTGTCGCATGCAAAATATTGTGCACTTGATCCTCAAGAATACGATCTACTGCCTCACTAACAGATTGGTAGAGTGAGATAGGTTCTAAAATATCATGTGCCAAGCCAATGGGAGTACTCAGGATCTTGCAGTGACTTGCGGCTCCTTCCATGATTGATTGAGGACCACCTTCCCAGCGTGATGGAATAAGCATGAGATCAGCAGCATTAATAAGTTCATTGAGTGTTGAGCGATCTAAAATATTTATTCCAAAATCATCTTTCTCACATTTCCTCTCCCCCACAAAGGTAAAGGGAATATTCTCTTTTTCTAATGCCTGACGCATCCAATGACGTCTAGGGCCAGCAAGCAGAACATGAAAAGAAGCATCTCGATGTTTTAATTCCTTGAGAATCGCGAGCATAAGCTCGGGAGCTTTCTGGAACTTAGGTTGAGTGAGATCCGCCCCCTCGCTATCACGGTGAAAATTTGCAATGACGTAAGCATTTTCAGAGATGCCAAATTTCTTTCTAATGACACGGATATCCTTTAATGGAAAAAAAATCTTTTCATCAATCGTATAAGGGATGTAAGTCACAGGGAGACGCAAGGCATGAAACTGCTCAAAAGCCTCCTTGGAACGTGCCACCCAAAGATCTACCTGCTGCTGTCCGAGAATAAATTCAGGTTGCTTCAAATAAAAAAATGGAGGGTTATCAGCATGTGCAATGATAAAGGCTTGTTTTAAAATTTCGGGATGGACTACCTCTAAACCTTGCCAAAAAGGAGTATGAATCACCTGAGCCCTCACAAGCGGTACTTCCTGGACACATCCAGATAAGGCTTCACGCATTTGCCTAAGATCTTCGTCTAAGGCCCAACCATGACCATCTCCAGGCATGAAATGCACCTTGATTTTTGGATTCGAAATCATGTTGATTGTTTTAATATTATACTTCTTTCAAAACTCGCTGATGGTGATGAAGGAGAAGGCGCTCCGCCATACAGACGTGGCAGTCTACAAAAAAGCACTCGAGGACGCGAGCACCGAAA
>Ga0364867_10328_pt1 | contig 28981 bp, 23 predicted proteins | sample ExccelAu500001D4_3_FD_206915 | JGI IMG/M metagenome (GOLD analysis project Ga0364867, IMG submission 206915) | Enriched cells from Trout Bog Lake Hypolimnion, Wisconsin, USA - BchlTB.Aug13.5000.01.D4 | ecosystem: Environmental > Aquatic > Freshwater > Lake > Hypolimnion/Profundal zone | place... | reverse complement strand
TTGTTTACTCAGGTAACTTAGACAAGGTTCTATTCGGTTATTCTTCATTTTTGCAATATCATTGTCTTTGTTTGATGATATTCGCTTCTACTCACTGGTAATTGAAAACACCGTTAGAGTTTTCGGCAAACACATTGTTCGGACCAAACATATTCGAACGGAAAATAACCAATTTTCCATCAGGAGAGAAGTAGACATTCGGTTCAAGTGTATAATGATGCCGCTTTAAATTCACAAGCCATTCTGCAGAAAAGTGATCGCCTTCCGGATGAAAAAGATAAATCCAGCTTGCGTCAGTTCCATGTGCAACGTGAGTGGAATCCGCGCCATCGCCGCAAAAAAGCGTTTGCTCAGGAATCGTATTGAAGTGAATAGACCATTCGTTTCGCTGATGTTGGTACCGAACTTCCTTCCCCGTTGCCAGAGAAACTCCCGCAGAGAAAAAGTTTTCTGATTTCGGCATCTGAAGATCAATCCAGATCGTCGTTCCATCCGGAGACCAGAACTCGTATCCTGCGATTTCATTCTCTATCGTGCGCTTGTGCATAAGCCGTGTTGCACCGTCACGAACATCGATAATCTAGATGCGGTCCACTTTTTCCCACGGACCTTCATGGCAATACAGTAAGCAATACGGATCGGTTGGAGAAAACTGCACGTGGTCTGTCTATTCGTTTTCCTTGTGAATCACCTTCAACCTTTTCTATTGAAGGTTAATGACGAAAAGAAAATGCGGAAAATGCGTCTCATAGATACGCCAGAAGAACTGGCTCTTAAGCGGATACTGTTTTATGATCGCCTGCTCTACATCACCGGTATTGAATGCGCCAGCAAGGAGTGTTTCATCCACACAGAGTGTTGTAATAGTGCCGTGAATGGTATCGGGAAAAATATAGAGCACACAGGCAACGCGCGTATCGATCTGTGTTGCAAAGACTGTATCGCCACATTGATAGAGCGCTTCACAATGTTTCCGTGCAACAATTTCTCCTGCCATCGGAAGAGTTTAATGCGTGAGCTGCGTGCTGCTTTGTGTCGCGAGATCGACTACGAACATTTGCCTTCCTAGTGCAGTTGAACCATAATAGAGCATCCAATCACTTGTTCCATCCGTGGCGCGGATAAAAGGATTATTATGGAAAATAAAAGCTGGTATGTCACCCTCGCGGCGGCTCAGACGAACAATGGTGCGTCCGGTAGAAGAATCAATCCAGGTGTTTGGAAGTGCTGCAGAATCGCGAGAAGATTGAGCATATCCATCATTCAAAGTAGAGGTGATAAAGAGAAAAATTATGCTGAGCGTTGGATACAATTTTTTGCTGGCAAAACAAGAACATGCTATTGTCGATACCCATGATACTTTCATATAATGATACTATTCCTTCTCCTTATTTATCACAAGGAGACAATAATAAATCCGCTCTAGGCTTTTCCTAATACCAAGCGATCAAAGAATTTTGGAATTTTATTTTAGCAATGCTGTTGCACACCACAGCACGGGAGCCTGACCATGCAAGTCTCCAGTATTTCGTTTACGGTTATAATAATACTGGAGTTCGTTTTTCTTATTCGTACCTTCACACACATCATGTGTATCTGCATTAGTATCAATATTATTAACTACACCGAGCCAGCCTTTTCGTGCTGCAGTTCCATATATTTTCTCATCCAACAATCCGCTTTTCACTCCAGTGATGAATGCAAATGTGAACATTGCGGAGCATGATGTCTCCGGCCAAGCATCTTCTTTATCAATGAGTTGATGCCACATTCCATGAGCATCTTGATATTTGAGGAGCGTCGCCATCATTTTGGTATAACCTTCCAATATTCGAGCCCTTTTGGGATGCCCTTTCTTCAACTCTGTTAACAAAAGGGATATACCGCTAGCCATCCATCCATTACCACGTCCCCAGAAATATGGAACATCCGGCGCATGATAGAATAAGCCGTTCGGCTGCTGTAAAGAATCGAGATACATCACCATTTCGCTTGCAGCTCTGTCTAAATATTTGTGGTCACCAGTAGAACGATACGCCTGGGTTTGTAATGCTGTAATCATAAACATGTCATCAATCCATAACCTTGTTTGCCAGGTTAATCCCCGTTCATAAAATAAATGAGATTGAGAAGTCACACGTGGTCCCTCAGGCGGTCCCCATTGCTTGTCAGCTATTTGGATTCCAAGATCTAAATATTTTTTTTCTTTGGTTTGAATATATAATTCAAGCGGTACCGAACCAAAAACTGAGAAATCAACATGGTCAGGAATTGGAACCATACTTTTACTCGAATTAAAAAGAAGTTTGAAACGATCAACGAGCTGTTGAAGCAGTTTTTTGTCATTCGTGACTTCGGCGAATTGCAGCGCTCCGTACCACGTGCACGTTTCGGGATATGTAATAGTAGTTGATTTGCTAATAGCCGAATGAGAGGTCGCAACAAAATGATCTGCTACCCGCTTTCCGACTTCTCGCGGGGAGCATCTATCTGGCCATGTTGAAAAGATAGTATAAGTGCTTTTATATGGGGGTTGTTGTACACAACAGAAAGAAACAATGACGATACATATTAAAGAGACCAACTGTGCTGTTTTGTTCATAGGACGCATCCGTGATATTCTGTGTAAATAGAGTCTTTAACTCGTTTTGCGATGGAGTATTATGACGCAATCATAATAAATATTTTTCCTAAAGTCGAGGGTTACTCCTCATTGCGATTGGGATATTTACATAGCATATATTAAAAAAAATCTCTAAGCTGTTGAAAATAAAATGGGGAAAAGTGGGCTGTTCTTAAAAATAGTAATGTTTCGGGATTTATGGACACTCTCGATGTGGCCCGGTGTTACTGTCACACCGACCATGTCGAACGGTGCTTCTGACGGCAGATACCTCCGTACTGCCGGCATCCCGGTCTATGGTATCTCAGGGATATTTACAGACATGGATGATGTTCGTGCCTATGGAAAAGACTAACATCTTGGAGTGAACGAATTCTACGAAGGGAACGAATTTATGTATAAATTTATCAAAGCGCTCACTTCAAACGAAGGAAGAATGTAAGAGAAAATAATCAAGAGGAGTTATCATGACTGAATCGTTGACACGCTCCAAGAAACTGCAATGGAAATGGGTGTGGATCACTTTCGTAATGTATATTCTTTTTTATATCCTCCCGATCTTTATTGTTGGAAATTATTTCACAAATAAAATTGGGATACAATTCATGGGTACTTGGATGTTCGGAGGAATCATCATCATTGCCGCAGTTGCAGGATATCTTTCACATGGTGTAACCATTTGGGAACCAGCTCTTGCAGGTGCCGGACTTGCCTTCGCTTTTTTCTTGAGCTTGATTGTTTATATCAGAATATTTGTAAATCCGAGTTATAAAATTACAGGAAAAATCATCTGGTTTCTTGTTCCAACAATGGCCGTTTTTCTTCTCTCCCTTTTAGGTGCCTGGTTAGGCGAACAGCTACAAATATTCTTGAAGAAAAAATCTCAAGGATCAAACTGACTATTTCTTCGCATGGGAAATGCACGTGTTTGCGCCTGGGAGTAAAAAATGCAAGCTAAAACGAGAGACTTCTAAAAAAATTAGAAAAAAATACTCACGCAAAGACGCCCGCAGGAGTTTGCTTTATAACGTAGGCGGGCGTGAAACAGTTTTTTCAGATGTTTATACAACAATAAATTCGCGTTTAAGGAAAGCGATGGTGTATATTCAAACCTAGTTGAGATTAAAGAATAAAGAGGAGAGACTCCAATAGAAATAGTATATTTGTTATTGACGATAACAAAATCTAAAGGAGCCTCTCGGATGAAAAGTACAAAAATAAATAAAGAAAATCTCGAATGGTTGCTTCATCAACCGATAGAGATGCAATATGAGTTATTCCAGAATTTTGTAAACATTGCAAAGATTCATTACAACCAGTTAGTGAAAGAAGAGACGGAAGAAAAAGCTGGAAAGAGTCATTCACGTGGTAAACCGTACAGCCGTTGGGGCAGCAACCCTGGAAGTATACGAATAGGAGAAGAGAAAGTACCAGTGGAAGTTCAAAGGTTATATAACAAATCAGAAGGACGTACTGAGGAAGTGGACTACTATAGACGACTCCACAGTCTTGCATCACCATCAGAAGATATTATGAAAAAGGTACTAAAAGGATTAAGCCAGCAAGATTATGAAGAAGTGACGAAGAGTGTTCTGGAGAGTTTTGGACTGAGTCAATCATCAATTAGTCGGCGATTTATCGAAGAGAGCAGCAAGCAGTTAGAAGAGTTTGAGAAACGAGATTTAGGGCAGTATGATTTTGTTGCCCTTGTTCTTGATGGAAAATATTTATCAAAACAGCAGATGGTCATTGCTCTCGGTGTAACGATCACAGGAGTTAAAATTCCATTGGGATTTATACAGACAACAACCGAAAACAGTGAAGCAGTCAAAGGACTTTTAAAAAATTTAATGAAGAGGAACTTTCATTATGAAAACGGATTGTTGGCAGTCGTTGATGGATCCAAGGGATTGAAAAAAGCAATCGAAGAAACGTTTGGAAAATATGCCATCATCCAACGCTGTCAATGGCATAAACGAGAAAACGTGGTCAGTTATTTGCGAGTTGATGAACAAGAGAAATATAGAGGAAAACTTCAGCGGGCTTACGATGAACCGGAGTATACGACTGCAAAGCGAAGATTGTTAGAAGTCCGCGAGGAACTTAAAAGAATAAATCGGAGTGCTGTAAACTCATTGGAGGAAGGATTAGAAGAAACGTTAACATTGCATCGCTTGGGTTTGGTGGAAGAAATAGGAGTATCGTTTTCAACAACCAACCTTATTGAAAATGTAAATTCTCAGTTAGCCAAATATCTGAGAAAAGTGAAACACTGGATCAATTCAGATATGAGGGCACGTTGGGTTGCTGTTGGTCTTTTGGAATCTGAGCAAAAGATGAACCGCGTGATTCAATATAAGAAATTGCCTTTGCTACGATTAGCAATACAATCAGAACTGAAACTAAAACAACGGAAAGTAGCATGAATATTGATGGAGTCTCTTCTCTTAAAATATTTGTTTCAACTAATTTTGACTTTTAACCAAAGCGATAATCATATAATACAATAAACATGCGTCATAAAAAATAAAATGTGTACTTTTTGAATTATTCTTGCAGAATAATGAGGCATGGCATTTATTCATTTTTCACCTCTTCCTCAAATTAATGGACTCCTAGTGTTGCACCTTTCCGGAAAACTGGATATGTTTTTTTACAACTGTATGTTGATTGTAGTATGATACACCGGTGTTTTTTATTATGAACACACAAGAGCAGTAATGCTTATTTCCATGAATCTAAAAGAATAAAATGGAATATCGTACATTCGGAAAAACAGGTTGGAAAGTATCAGCTATAAGCTTTGGCGCTTGGGCTATTGGAAGTGCATGGGGAACAGTTGACGATAAGGATTCTCTCGACGCCCTGCATCGCGCATTGAATTTAGGAGTGAACTTTTTTGATACCGCCGATGTCTACGGCGATGGCCGAAGCGAACGTCTGCTAGCACAATTAAAACATGAGCGGAAAGAACAATTTTATATCGCAACAAAAGCCGGGAGACGTCTGGATCCGCACACAGCGGAAGGATATAATAAAAAGAATCTTACTGCTTTTATTGATCGAAGTCTGAGAAATTTGAATGCAGAGAGCATTGATCTGATCCAGCTGCATTGCCCTCCAATGGAAGTCTATTACATGCCGGAAGTATTTGGAATTTTGGATGAACTCGTCCGGAGAGGAAAAATACATTTCTACGGAGTAAGTGTAGAAAAAGTAGAAGAAGCTCTGAAAGCGATTGAGTATCCGAATGTCCAGTCTGTTCAAATCATCTATAATATTTTTCGCCAGAGACCGGCCGAATTATTTTTTGCGGAAGCACGGAAGCGACATGTCGGAATACTTGCAAGGCTTCCTCTTTCTTCTGGTATGCTCACGGGAAAATTATCTACAAAATCGACATTCGAACAAGATGATCACCGTTTCTTCAATCGGCACGGCGAAGCGTTCGACCGTGGAGAGACGTTTTCCGGTGTAGACTATGATTTAGCTTTAGATGTGGTGGAGCAGCTCCGTCCTCTTGTGCCCGCCGGAATGACGATGGCGCAGTTTGCGCTCAAATGGATTCTTATGAATCCCGCCATAACGTGTGCAATTCCAGGTGCTAAAAATCCAAAGCAAGTAGAGGAGAACATAACAACTGTCGATCTTCCTGCTCTTCCGGAATTTGTATTACAGAAGATCAAAGAAATTTACGATGAGAGCGTGCGTCAGCATGTTCATCACTACTGGTAATGTTCCTGACACATGGAACGGAAAAGAGCAAGAATTTCATCTTTGAATATTTATTTTTCTCATGATATGCCGCATCTTCAGTCAATGGATATCATTGCTTTCATAACACCATCTCTATAATTTGCTACAAGGTCGAACGCTTTTTGAGTTTCCTCTAATGAAAAGTGATGTGTCACCATTGCTTCCATATTTATCCGGCCATGGTTCTGTAGGTCAATTGCCTTCTGCGTGCAGTGAACCTGCCTGCGTATATTTATAATTGTGATTTCCTTCCGTCTTAATTCATGAATAGGAAATGATATATCGTCCGTCTCGGTAATTCCCACGAGGACAAGAACACCTCCGGGTTTTAATAGTTGCACACCTTGGGCTATAGCTTGCGGATCACCGCTGCATTCAAAGACAACATCGAGTAATAACGGTTCGATGTTCGATATTTCTTTCACAATATCTTTATATGCAGGATTTCCAGTCCATGTTGGTTTTAACCGTTCGGCAAATTTCAGGCGATCTTCTATTTTATCGGTAACAAAAATATTGCCGACTTTCTTTGTACGCAATACATGAAATACCGACAAGCCTATCGGACCGGAACCAAGTATAGCTGCACTGGCTTTTGCAGGAATTCTGGATCGTTCAACAGCATAAACACCAATTGCAAGAGGCTCTGAGAGAGTCGCCTGCTCAAATGTCATGCTCTTTTTTATCGGATGACAACATTTCTCATGAAGCACAATATATTCAGAGAGACAGCCCGCCATTTGCTTTGGATTCCCTAAAAAAACAAGTGTGCGGCATGTGTGTTCCCTGCCTGCTTTACATTGATCGCAATGGCCGCAGGATAAAGCCGGATCGATCGCGATTCTCTGTCCGCGTTTTACATGGTTCACCTTCTTCCCTGTTTTTTCCACTATGCCTGCAGCTTCATGTCCGAGAATAAAGGGGAATTGAATAATTTGAGAACCAATTCTTCCAGCAGTAAAGTAATGAATATCCGAGCCGCAGACACCAACCGTTTTTATCCGGATGAGTACATCCGTATCTTGAGTTATTTTTGGATTCGGCACCTGCATGATTTCGAATTGTTTTATTCCTGTAAGGAATACTGCTTTCATGAGAAAACCTTTTAATTAAGTATTTTAAAAAATCGAAAATAACCCGTTACGGTTTTTTTTTCCCCCCGTTGGATATATCGAACCGGTGCAAAATACTTCCGCTCATATCTGCTTCGAATTCCTTTAAATATACAAATACCATTGTCGATATCATCTCGGATGATTCCTGCGGTTGTTGCCGCAAGAGGCGCATCATCTCCAGAAACAGCTGAGAAATGCATTCGGATGAGGAATTCCGTAATGATACAGTGTTTATTCTTTAATGTTTCCTTTTATGACTGCCGCACATTACTTCACAACGTAATTCATCTCTTTTAATTTTTCTGCAGCACGGACGCGCTGGTCACCCTGAAGTTCAATCTTTCCTTCCTTCACAGTGCCGCCAGTCGCACAAAACTGCTTCAAGAGACGTGCTATTGCTTCCATCGTTGCCGGATTATGTTGTAAGCCGCTCACGATCGTTACGACCTTTCCCTTTCTTCCATGCATATCCAATAAAAGCTTGACTGTTTTACTTTTACCGTCGTGCTGTTGTTCTTGAGAGGCAGAAATTCTTGGTCGTGGAGGAAGGAGTTGCTCTAAATCTGACAGCGCTCTATATTTTTTTATTTGTTCCAAATGAGCACATGAAATTACCTGCAGTATCCGGAATTATTCTGCAATACTCAATCCACTTGTTTTCAATTTCTTTATCGAGAATGATCTCTATTTTATTTAATGGAAGCTCGTAATTTCACTTTTAAATCATGAATGTGCTGACGGATTTCTTTTAACTGAGCATAGTCCTTGCTTGCAACAGCAGCAGATCGTTTCTTTTTCAGATTCCGGATCTCCGCCTTCATGGAACTCTTACCGGCAATTTTTGCCTGATGATGAGCATGAGTATCGATGCCAAGTGCGATGCAAATTGCAGGCACCAGCTTTTCTTTGTGCATGGTAATATGCCCATGGACTGCTTCGTGCTCGATCCCATCAGCGATTTTACGAAGCTCGATCACATTCATCTTGCTCAATTCCTCGTACGTGTATGCCATAATCTATCCTCCAGTACTGTTGATAAATGTTTATTTACTTTGATCGTCGGTTCATTTTATTTGTTTATAAGATCTACAAGCCAGGTCATATCCAAGATCGCATGCCCGCCTCATATCATTCAATGCTTCAAGGTTTGATCCTTTTCTATCATAGACTTTTGCACGATAAAACACCGCTTCGCCGTTGTTCGGTTCCAATGAAACCCATTTATTCGCATAGTTCAGTGCATCATCGTTCATCCCGCGATTCGCATAAATAGTGATTAGTTTGGGATAGGTTACTGTGTAATCGGGTTTGAGTTCAGTAACGCGGACGAAATCCTGCAGGGCTGCATCATCATTGTGAAGCAGGGAATAACATATAGCCCTGTTAAAGTATGGAGCATATTCATAAGGAACAATTCGAATGACTTCGCTGAATTCTGCGATTGCTTCCGCATATTTACCTGCACTATAAAATTTACTCCCCTTCTCCTGATGGTCATTGGCTTGTGATATATCGGTGATGAGAGACTGATCCTGATTTGTCTCACTTTTGGGGTCGTATTGCTGAAGAGAGTGTTGTGCATTCCTCTCACTAGAAGCGCTGGTTTGGCTGGCAACTGCTTGCGCTTTTCTATTGAGATAATCCGGGTCGTTCGGACTGAGTTCTAATGCCTGGGTATAGTCATTCAACGCATTGACGTAATCATGCAAATGAGCGAACGCATCCCCGCGATCGGCATAGATGGAATGGTCCTGAGAATATTTCAGTGCTTCGGTGTACATTTTAACAGCATCTGCATATTTCCCCAGGTAAGAAAAAATATTTGCTTTTTCTGCAGGGATAGATGCTGAAAGCTCTCTTAGTTTAGGATTAAACGCAATAAATCTGGCACAGCTATCGATGTATGTTTCCATTTTCTCATAGGACCCGCCTAACCGAGGTGTCATCGTCTGCAAATATTTTAACCTCATTCTATATGAGTAAGGATGATTTTTTAATGCATCTGCAAGTGATTTATTTTTCATCTCTTCATCGGCGGTTGCACTGCCTATCTCTACCATCATTGCGTAGCATACATCCAACCGGACATTTTTTTTCAATGCTTCACTAATATTCTGCAGGGCAAGCGAATAATAATGCTCCATCTCCTTATACTCTTTTTGATCCTTATCAATCGCCCATTTTCGCCCACGTGCGAGCCGTGCACAAGCACAACAGTACTTTGCATGCGCAGCGTAGGATGCATAGTGCTCAGGGTATTCTTTTGACCATTTGATGAACAACGAATCGTTTATAGCGTCGACTTTGGAAAATACTTCAAATGCATCGAATGCATTATCTTCTTCCTGGTAATCTCGATCGTACGCCGACAGGTATTCATCTAACTTCGAGTTTAAAGATGTAAATAACCGATGCTGGAACATAAAAAGGATGGTAGACTTATCCACTTTTCGATGATACGGGATAGATTGCCACGGAGAACTCATCAGGTATGAATTTACAAACAAAACGAGGAGAATAATAGATATACTGAAACGATTGTATATGATATTCATTTCACTGTATTACATTAATAACTATGAGACATCTGAAAAATCATCTTTCACGGTGGGATAAGCATTCCTGCTTGTCGTTTTTGTTACAAATTGGTCAGACAAGAATGTCTAACCTACAATATTCTACAATATTTCAGATGTCACAACTATATATGTTCGTTTCAAAACCGGGAAGAATCGTCACTCAATGTGCTTGACTCAATCCAAGAACAAGATAGAAAAAGTTACTTGTCTTTTCATGTTGCAATCAATATAAATCACTAACCGTTGCTCTCCTTTAAATATTCCTGAATACTCTTTACAGTCAGCGCACCTTCTTTTTCTTTCTGGATCCCTTTCACCGCTGTCGCTGCGGCAGAGAGTGTGGTAATGAAAGCAACTTTATTTTCCAACGCAGCCCAGCCGATGGAATACTCATCGTACCGGGAAGTCTCACCTAGCGGTGTGTTGATGACGAGTTGAATCTTTCCATTCTTAATCAGATCTACTGAATTCGGTCGGCTTTCGTTCACTTTAAAAACCTGTTCGCAGAGAATTCCGTTTGAAGTAAAAAATTGTGCTGTCCCTTCCGTAGCAATGAGAGAAAATCCCAGCGCCTGTAATTCCCGGGCAATGTTCAAAGTCAATTCATTTTTATCGTTATCGTTCACACTGAAAAACACCGTTCCCTCAGTCGGCAGGGTGTTGCTTGCCGCTATTTGTGATTTCGCAATAGATGCGCCAAAGCTATCAGAAATGCCCATCACTTCGCCCGTCGAACGCATTTCGGGACCAAGGAATACCCGCGTCTTTGGAAATTTAGCGAACGGGAAGACTGCTTCTTTTACAGAAATATGTTTCACCTTCCGGAAGTCGAAATCCTTACATCCGAGTTCTTCGAGCGTTTTTCCGACCATGACTTTTGCAGCAATTTTTGCGAGCGGCAATCCAGTTGCTTTACTAACGAATGGAACGGTACGCGATGCACGCGGATTTACTTCCAGCACGTACACGACATCATCTTTCATCGCATACTGAACATTCATCAAGCCAATGACCTTCAGCGCTTTCGCCAATTTTACCGTAATATTGATCATCTCATTCAGGTTTTTTTCGGAGATCATATACGGAGGAAGAACGCAGCTGCTGTCACCGGAATGAATGCCCGCTTCTTCAATGTGTTCCATCACGCCGCCAATCATCACGTCTTTGCCGTCGCACACACAATCGACATCATATTCAAAAGCATCTTCGAGAAAACGATCGATGAGCACCGGATGGTCAGGCGAGACATCGACAGCTTTCCTCATATATTCACGTAGCGATTCTTTTGAATAGCAGACTTCCATAGCTCGCCCGCCAAGCACATAGGATGGTCGTACAAGCACCGGAAAACTAATTTGTTCGGCAACAAGAATTGCACTGTTGACTGTATACGCTGTGCCATATTTAGGATGTTGAATATTATTTCTCCGCAACAGTGCACCAAACCTCTCGCGGTCTTCAGCAAGATCTATTCCTTCAGGCGATGTGCCGAGAATTTTTACACCATTTTGCTCTAATGCTTTTGCTATCTTCAATGGTGTTTGTCCACCAAATGCAACCACAATACCAAAGGGTTGTTCCTGGTCGCAAATGTTGAGCACATCTTCGAGGGTGAGAGGTTCAAAATATAATTTATCAGTCGTGTCGTAATCGGTTGAAACGGTCTCCGGATTACAATTGATCATTATTGTTTCGAATCCTTCTTCCCGAAGAGCCATGACCCCGTGCACACAGCAATAATCGAACTCAATTCCCTGGCCGATGCGGTTCGGTCCACCGCCCAGAATGATCACCTTTCTCTTGTCGCTACTGACGGATTCATTCTCGCGTTCATATGTCGAGTAGTGATACGGCGTTGAAGCCTTAAATTCTGCGGCGCACGTATCTACCGTTTTATAGACCGGTATCACACCCATGGTTTTCCGCATGAATCGAACAGCAGCTTCATTCATGCTCCAAATTTCCGACAACTGGCGGTCAGAAAAACCGTACTCCTTTGCTTTTCGCATTATTTCCGGAGTTACTTTCGCCGGTAATTCATTCTTTGATCTACCTGGCTTCACTTGCCTGCAATTCCTTTAGTCGATCCCATTGTTTGGCGGATAAAATTTGTTTTTCCTTTAAAAATACTTGCAGGTGGATAAATCTCAAGTCAGCCCGCATTTTACCAATTCGTTCGAGTTTGGCCCGCAATGTTCTCTCATTGATTGTGCCGGATTCAAAAAGTTTATCGAGTTCTTCTTCTGCGTCAATAATCTCCTGTCCCTTTACATTCACAGAGATCGGAAGATTCGTTAACATCTCATCAAATTTTCTCATTTGATCCTTCGTCAATCCAAGCTGCTCTTTGAGCGACACGATTTTTTGTGGAGAGGGAAAACTATTTTTCTCAGCCACCAATGTTTGTCCTGCTGGATCACCTTTCAATAATTGATCCTTATCCGAAGGAATGGTGACTTGAGCATTGACCTTTACAGTAAAGGCAAACAAAAACAATACAACCAAACTAGCGATTGTTGATATATTCATACATGTTTCCTTCAATAAGAAACTATTTACGCTCCATAGGAATATAGCTCTTCTTCCAAATCTACTATCTGTTTGATGTTATAGAGGAACCAGGGATCAATACCGGATGCCTGAAAGAGTTCATCTATCGTTAAGTCCAACTGAAAACCATAACGCAGGTAAAAAATATTATGCGGGCGCGGTATTTTGATCCGATCTAATACTTTTCGTTTCCATTCAATTTTTTCAGAATCTGACAACTCACGAATATTCACGACATCTTTTCCATCCGCACCAAGACCGGAACGTCCCTGTTCCAATGACCGTAGTGCTTTTTGCAGCGCTTCTTTAAAGGTACGCCCGATGGACATTGCCTCGCCGACAGATTTCATCTGCACGCCAAGCGTATCATCTACACCTTTGAATTTTTCAAAATCCCACCGCGGAATTTTCACAACGCAGTAATCAATCGTCGGCTCAAACGATGCAGGCGTCAGCTTTGTAATATCGTTGGGTATTTCATCGAGTGTGTAACCGACTGCGAGCAGCGCTGCAATTTTCGCAATGGGAAAGCCAGTGGCTTTTGAGGCAAGCGCGGATGATCGTGATACGCGGGGATTCATTTCAATTACCAGCATCTGTCCATTCTTTGGATTGACGGCAAATTGAATATTCGAACCGCCTGTTTCGACACCTATCTCACGAATCACTTTGAGTGCTGCATCACGCAATTGTTGATATTCTTTATCGGTAAGAGTTTGCGCTGGTGCGACAGTAATTGAATCGCCAGTATGTACACCCATGGGATCAAAATTCTCGATCGAACAAATAACGACAACATTATCCTTCAGGTCGCGCATCACTTCTAATTCGTATTCCTTCCACCCGATCACCGATTCTTCAATAAGTACCTGATGGATAGGGCTGCTGGTGAGTCCGTGAACTACTTTAGTTTGAAATTCTTCGATATTGTATGCCGTGCCGCCGCCGGTTCCGCCTAATGTGAATGATGGGCGTATGATAAGCGGAAAGCCAATTTGGTCCGCTATTTTTATTGCTTCATCTAACGAATGAACGAAACCGCCGCGCGCACTTTGAAGTCCAGCCCGATCCATTGCAGCGTGAAATAATTCGCGGTCTTCTGCCTTTTTAATGGCTTCAAGTTTCGCACCGATCAATTCCACGTTGTATTTCTTCAGCACTCCGCTTTCAGCAAGCGACACTGCCGTATTGAGCGCTGTCTGCCCTCCCATGGTCGGCAGAATGACGTCCGGCCGTTCGCGCTCAATTATTTTTTCAACAAATTCCGGAGTAATTGGTTCGATATATGTGGCATCGGCGAATTCGGGATCAGTCATAATCGTTGCAGGATTACTGTTGACGAGAATAACGCGATAGCCTTCTTGCCGGAGAACACGGCAGGCTTGTGTTCCGGAATAATCGAATTCACACGCCTGCCCGATGACAATGGGTCCGGAACCAATGATGAGGATGGAATGAATATCAGTCCGTTTGGGCAATTCCTTGTAAAATCTCCTTTTGGGGTTTTATAAATATAGATAGAACTCTTTATTCATTCAATTGAAATCTTCCACCAAGTCGTGTTGTTTCCTCGTTCCCCGTCTCATTCCCAAACTCTGAGACTGTGTAAAAAGTTAATATTGTCACTCTGAGCACAGCGAAGAGTCTAATTTTTAGTTTAGATTCTTCTCCCGCTGTGAGGGAGATATTCTCCCGAACTAACAATCGAGGTCGGGAGTTGGAACTCCCTCCCAACTCGGCTACCTCTCCGATCACTTAAACTGGTCGGAGAGGTCACTTCCAAATTTAACTTGACTTTTAGCTTGCTAACTAATACCATCTAGTAACAAACTTTACTCAAGTGCTGCCACCCCCCCCCCGGTTACATTTCTTCACGCAGCACGCTTGTCCGTTTTTTTTTTTAACGGAGCCCCATCGTATTGATCTACTAACTATCCTGATGCGAGGCGACATGAAAATAACTACTTCTCTAATGCTGTGCAGAATTTTCTTCATTACAATTCTTTTCATGGTTTCCACAAACGCGCTTATGACACAGATTAAAATTAAAGAGCGCATAGAGATAGCGCCAAAATCAAATTTGCCGTTAAAACCGCTAAACATACAGGGATCTACTTATCCAGTTGACATATCAGTAGGCTGGGATCCACAAATACTTGGACGTCTATATGTCGATGGTTATGATGAAGCTTTTAGCGGTAGCGGGACATTCTATTTGAACACAGTCACTGGAGATTGTTCATCTCTTCATTTCTTAGATTTACAGCTACGCGTTGCCGAATTAATGCCCGAAGATTTAGTGCATGCGACTATTATAGTCTCAGTGGACGGTAATGAAGTACTGAATGTAAACGAATCAGCTAATGGTTCTATGGGTGGGTCGGCAATTTTTTGTCAGTTTATTCATGAGTTTAACGTGGTTCCCACTGTCCGTCGATTTGATGTTACAATAATTCCGGACACCGTTTATTCCTATGAATATGCAAACTTAATGGCTGTAGCGATTGATCCACGGGGAAATGAAGCTCCGCTTGGTCCAGTTTGTTTTATCAATATATCGGGTGAACCGGGTGATTATTTTTTAGGTCCCTCAATGGACACTTATTTTAATGTTAATAATGGCTATGTATTTATCGGTGGATCGGATGAGTTTGATTCGCCGGTCCAGGAATTTACCGTTACTGTTTCTGGATTTGGAGGAACTGGAACTGGTAAGTTAGTTGTAAAGAAACCTCCCTGCATTGTCATGTCTATATCGCCAACGAAAATTAATCCTGGTGATAAGGCGGCTATTACCTTACAACAATTAGATTATATGGGGAATTTGACATCATTTCCACCTGATCAGGTTTTCACTATTTGGATGAATACAAGTGACCAGTATGGGAAACTACGCGCTACTTCAACAGGAGATGAAGGATCTTTTATTTTTGGGCAACAGCCGTTTGAATTTGTTGCCGCAGACAGTATTGATGTAGACTCAATGGTAGTAGATATAGGAGCGTCTCTCGGAGGAGGAGGTGTTAGCTCGATTGGAATTGGGAAAAAGGACACGCTCCGTTCCGGAGCTTTATTAGCAAACATGCAAATGAAAGTAAACAATATTGGCGACACATCAAATGAGACGAAAAGAAAGGGATTTGATTTTACGATAGACCAACTGCAAAAGCAACTTAAAACAATGAATGCGAAGAATAGTAATGAGAAACGAAAACAAAGACTTGCCATAAGTATAGAACAACTCAAAGCACGGTTAGCATACGATACAGTTAAAACTCCAACTGAGAAGCATAATGCTTTGGCTAGAATGAAACAAGCAGCAATGCTTGCAGCAGATGCAGCAGTGTGTAAACCGACCGTCGAGATTACGATAAATAAGGGGCAAGAATGTGTCTCTGTCATACCGGTAAAAGATACATTAGCATTGGGTGAGACAACACTTCTGACTTTTGATCGTGGACAATTGTTTGATGTTTATCTTATCGGTCCTGGACAATTGCAATCAGGAACTATTACTGGAACAATATTGCAAGGAGTATCCCAACCAGTTTATTATACTGCTCCAATGTCAATCGATGGAAATTCGATTGATGTACAATTTAGGGCAGTAATAAGTAATGGTAGTAGAAGTGGCGGCAACTCATCAAAGATATTACAAAAAGCGTTATCGCAGAACACAATAAAGAGTCCTTTTAAGGAAGAAGAGCTTAACTCAAAAATAATTGCCATTCTGAAATCGCAAGGAGTATTGGATTGCTTATTGGGTAAAGCGACGGTACGAACTCCAGAGCTAATAATATATCGTTCCGACGACAGGACTAATTACTTCATTACCAATGAACCTCTAATGCCGAATAATCTAAATATATGGGCATTCGTTAAAAATTATCCCCAAAATAAAGATATAAAATATATTTGGAAAATGAATGTAAAGTGGGTTGACCAATTTGGTGCAAATTGGGAACAAGCATTTAGTCGTGAAACAATAATTCAATCACCAACGGATGTTTGGCACGTTGATTGGAAAGACATATTTGTCGGTGGGGATGATATCACAGTTGAGGCAAAGGCAGTAATAGATGGAATTGATTACTCAGCAAGTCCTATTAAAGATGATTTTAATATTTTAGGATTAAATCCTGTTCCGGCAGATGCTTATTCAGGTTTTAATGATTTTGAAAAGAAAATAATGAAGCATGAAAGCCAATATCAACAGTTCTATGATAACGGATATCCTAAGGTCCATTGCAACTGGAGTAATATTTATCCTAGTGCAGATTATGGGATAATGCAAGTCAATAGCTCAAATACAGTGACATTGGGAGAGGTATGGAATTGGGAGAAGAACAAGGCGCATGGCGTAAGGATTATGAAATATGCGGAAGGTTACGCAAGATCCTGGCCTGCTTCTATCCTAGCAAACAAATTTGATAATAATCAAAATGTTAATGCTACAAATCCTATATTTAAAAGTTGTCCAGATTTTACTACAGATGAAGAACTTTGGAAAGAAACTTATGCACGTTATAACGGGAATGCCCAAATAGTACATTATTGGATGTGGTACCCACCGGATAAAAATAATCCTGACGCTGTATCAGGATGGTTGAGAGAGCCAAACATTGGAAGCGCTGCAGATTATGCAGATGAGGTTTGGAATGTTGATGTGCCTTAAGAAGCCAATTAATTTATAAGTATTGCGAAAGCGAGAATTGATCATGAAAAAAAATAAATTATTCTTTGGATTAGTTCTATTTGCGTCGAATATTCTCTTTTTTATTAATGCATTTGCTCAACCGTATAAGTATAATTTGGATTTTATTTATAATCCTCAAAATAATAATACTGAACAAAAAATCTATCGTGTTAATTTAAGAACTGGCGAACTCGATACCGTCATTTCTGACAGAAGTGGTTTGGCAAAATTCTTACTTAATCCAAGCCAGACAAAGCTTTTTCTAGAAGATAGCCGATCAGGAGATTGTGAAGTTATTGACCCTGAAATGCCAGATTCGACATTGAAAATATTCTACACTCATGGTGGAACTATAAGCGGCGTATTAGATGGACCAGATAATACGATGTATGTTTCTGGCTGGTTTGGATATTACGACGGAGATACTGTTGGACTTTCTGGCAGTTATATTATTAATCGGAATACTCTTACGATAATCGATTCAACCTCAATTTCTGAAATTGATCTTAGGCAAGATCTTGCAATACATGGATTTCATAACAATCTAAGTTCATTTTTATCGAGTGATAAATCAAACTTTTATACATTTGTTTACAACGATAAGACTGGAATATATTTCGATGTTGCCAGTACAAAAACAAACCGACATATAGGTAGAAAGCGATGTGGAATATTAGGCGGATTTGTCTATGGACCATCCATCGAAGATGAAAGAAATGGATACGCTATAATCAGCTATGAGACATCAGCAGGATTTGCATATCAGAAATATGTGGTTTGTAATGTGGACTCTGGCGCTATTGAATCGATAATTCCCTTTACTCAAAGAGCAGATGTTTATCTATCTGCCGACACTAAATATACGTTGATTGAAGAAGCAAATTGGGACCCAAGTGCGGCAACAAGAAAGTATTTACCCGGGGAATATATACCAGGCAATATTTATGTGTATGAATCCAAGAGTGGAAAACTTATACAACGTTTAGCTTTACCTCCACAAGGAGAAGTATTGCTTTTTGACAATTACCCCAACATGTTGTATTACTATTTGCCAGTACAGCATCGTTCGATTAATATCGATCTTTCTAAACTCACAAGTATTAACTCGCTAAATCCGACCACGTCATATACTGGTAGTAGCAACTTCACAATCACTATCAGTGGTAAAAACTTTACAAGTAGTTCAATTGTGAATTGGAATGGAACAGCTAAGTCAACGACTTTTATTGCAGACAGCATTCTGCAAGCCAGCATACTGGCAAGCGATATTGCTGTCGTAGATTCTCCGCTTGTCACAGTCAAAAATCCAGATGGCAGCGAATCCAACAGCATCCGATTTTATATAAAGCAACAACCTGTAATAACCGGCTATAATGTCAAGCTAATTAATAGCAACGGCACAAAACTCACAACTGGATCGCTTCAATATTATGATGGTGTTTGGAAAGACGCTATCAATAACAACGACGGAACATTCTTTATCAACACAACTGCGAAAACCTTAAGTCTCCGAATGACGTACGAATACGGCACACAGACAAAATCCAATGTGTCTATAAGCACTGATACTATAGTGTTTCAAACAGTGAATGCACAAATACAACTGCAAAACAGTAACGGTGCTTTAATAGACACAGGCACTGTGCAATACTATGCCGGAGCTTGGAGAACATTAGGGACAACAATAAATGGAGTAGCAGTAAAAGAGTTATTGCCCGCGAGTTATTCTTTTAGAATGACGTATGCGAATGCAAGCAAAGACAAACAGCAGGACATCGGAGCGAACGCAACAATAATTTTCAAAACCGTAAATGCACAAGTTCAATTGCAAAATAGCAGCGGCGCATTAATGGATACGGGATCGGTGCAATATTACTCAGGATCCTGGTTACCACTTGGCACAACGATTAACGGTGTGGCAACTAAAGAGCTTTTACCTAATTCCTACTCTTTCAGAATGAGCTACGCTTATGCAAGCAAGGATCTGCAACAGAATATTGACAGCAGCTCCATTGTCATTTTTAAAACAGTAAACACAACCGTCCAGTTGCAGAACAGTCAGGGAAGCTTTATCGATACAGGAGTTGTTCAATACTATTCCGGTGCATGGAGAGCTTTTGGGTCGACAATCAATGGTGTATCAAATAAGGAGCTCTTGCCTAATAGTTACTCATTTAGAATGTATTACGCCTCTGCTAGCAAAGACAAACAGCAGGATATTGGCGCAAGCGCAACGGTGATCTTCCAAACAGTACAAGCACAAGTGCAATTACAAAATAGTCAAGGAACGCTCATTGATACAGGGATAGTGCAATATTACTCAGGTGCATGGCGAAGTTTGGGAACAACGACAAGCGGAACAGCAACAAAAGAACTTCTGCCAAATAGTTACTCATTTAGAATGACGTACGCTTTGGTCTCTCTCGATAAGACACAGGATCTGTCGAGTGACGCAACCGTCAGGTTCTCGACGGTTTTATGCACAATACGAGTGAAAAACTCGCAGAGTCAGCTTGTCGATAATGCACTCGCAAGTTATTATTCCGGAGCGTGGAAACAGATAGGCAACACCGTCAACGGAGTAATAACAAAGGAATTGTTACCAGTGAGTCTATCCTTCCGCGTAAAATACGGAACACAACAGATAGACAAGACACAGAATTTGTCGACGAATAATGTTGTGGATTTTGTAATCCAGTAGATAAGAAGTAGAGTCCCCGCCAACCCGCCCGACTGAACAGTCGTTCAGGCGGGAAAGCATGGCAGGCATCTCTTAGATGGACACCCTTTTGTGAGGGAGATCAGCCAGAAGGTAAAGCATGGCTGACAAGTGTTCTCCCGAACTAAAACGCTTAAAAGATTATTGGTCGGGAGTGTAACTCCCTCCCAGCTTAGAGTCGACGAATAATATTGTGGAATTCGCGGTACAATGAGCCATTGAACAGATGAGCGATTAAGGATAAATTCAAAATGCAAAATGAAAAATTTGAATAAAAGAAAGTAGAAAAAATCTAATAGCTGGATGCTAACAGCTCAAAGCTAATTACTGAAAACTGATAACTGGAGACTGATAACTATAAAATTGGAAACTTTTTTATGAAAACTATCATAGCATTATTAATGTGCACAAGTCTGGGCATTGCCGCAGCCCAAACCGACAGCACGTACACGATCCCGTTTCCCGAGGGGACAAGTGCATCGAAGGGTAATACCATTGAACTGACGGTATCAAATACCTCTATGACTGCAGCGCAGGGTGTAAATGTTACCGTGGGCAGTACACCAAACTGCGTGATGTTCGATTCCACCCTACAAACGATCAAGAGTCTCACCGCAAGTGCAGAACAAACGGCGACATTTTCCTTTACTGTCGATAAATCTGCTCCGGTAGGAAAAGGACAGACGCTTACATTTTCAATCACCGCCAACGGGCAAACGTGGACGAAGAATATCGCGATCAAAGTTGCAGCACCGCAGACGTACACATTGTATCAGAATTATCCCAATCCATTCAATCCAACGACAGTTATTAGTTATCAGTTGTCAGCTATCAGTAATGTAAGTTTAAAAATTTATGACCTCTTAGGTAGAGAAGTAATAAATCTTGTGAATGAACAGCAAGATGCAGGATATTACCAAAAAACTTTTGATGGGCATCGTTTTGCAAGCGGTATGTATATATATCGGCTTCTCGCCACGGATGACCAGAACAATCATCCCGCCCAACAGATGGCGGGCAAGCACGTCTTCCAGAAGAAAATGTTGATGCTCAAATGACGTAGTCATTTGAGCAGAAATCCCGCTGTTGTTTAGCGGGAGTGGTTCTTAAATAAGCAGCTATGAGCCTTGTCAAGATTCCCGCCACAAAGACGTCGGGCAGGTAATACCTTGACAGAGTTATAAGGTTAACATAGCTGTCCGATCTGGTGATCGGACTCTACAAAAGATTGCCAACATATCAAAGCCTGTTTACCTTTATTCTCCTTTCATTACGCACTTTATCATTTCCTGAGTAACTACTCAAAATGACTTGCCCGCCAAACTTTTTTTTGTATATTAAGAGCATCTTAAATCCTTAATCCAACTGGAAATGCACTTGTAATGAAGAGCATTGATTCTTTTCAAACAAAAAAATTTCTCCATATCGGTGGGAAAAATATAACGATCTTTTCTCTTGCTGCATTGGAGAAATCATTGGCTGTTCAACTTTCGCACCTGCCGTTTTCCCTGCGAATACTGCTGGAGAATCTGCTGCGCCTTGAAGACGGAAGGGTTGTCCGGAAGGAAGATATTCAAGGACTTGTCCGATGGAATGCAGCCGCAAAACCCAACACAGAAATTGCCTTCATGCCCGCACGCGTCCTTTTGCAGGATTTTACAGGCGTGCCTTGTATTATCGACCTTGCGGTGATGAGAGATGCGATGATAAAAATGGGCGGTGATCCAAATAAAATTAATCCGAAGCAACCGGTGGATCTCGTCATCGACCATTCTGTACAGGTGGATGAAGCCGGAACTTCAACTGCTCTCAGAAATAATGCAGCACTCGAATTTGAACGAAACCGCGAACGCTATGCCTTTCTGCGCTGGGGACAGCAGGCATTCAAGAATTTTCGCGTTGTTCCGCCGGATACCGGTATCGTTCATCAAATTAATCTTGAATATTTAGCACAGGTTGTCTTTTCTTCTCAAGAAGAAAATAGTACGTATGCATATCCGGATACTGTTGTCGGTACAGATTCTCATACAACGATGATCAATGGGCTTGGTGTCCTTGGCTGGGGGGTTGGCGGTATTGAGGCAGAAGCCGCCATGCTCGGTCAACCAATATCAATGCTCATTCCGCAAGTCGTCGGTTTTAAAATGCGTGGAAAGTTGAAAGCCGGCGCAACAGCTACAGACCTTGTTCTGACAGTGACACAACTCCTTCGGAAGAAAGGCGTCGTGGGAAAATTTGTCGAGTTTTATGGACCTGGACTTTCTTCACTCCCTGTTGCAGACCGGGCGACCATTGCAAATATGGCTCCGGAGTACGGTGCAACGATGGGATTTTTCCCCGTCGATGCAGAAACCATCAGCTTCCTTCGCTTCACGGGACGAAGCGAAGAACAAATCACTCTCGCAGAAACGTATCTTAACGAGCAAGGTCTTATCCACACGGCAGATACACCTGACCCGGAGTTTTCTGAAATCGTTGACCTTGATCTTGCAACTGTCGAACCCAGTATCGCCGGTCCAAAACGACCTCAAGATCGTATTCCTCTATCGAAGTCGAAATCTTCATTCCGTTCATCACTGGTTGAAACAGTATCGAGTCAAGGTGTTGCCGTCGATAAGATGGATGCGGCAAATTGGGCATACTATTCGGATGATTCCGTACATCTTGATTTTCTTAAAAGTGTGCCCATCCAGGTAGGCGAATCCCAGTACAACTTACAGCATGGTTCCATCGTCATCGCAGCAATTACAAGCTGCACGAACACATCGAATCCATCCCTGCTCATCACAGCCGGGCTTGTTGCAAAGAAAGCGTTTCAAAAAGGATTAAAACCAAAACCCTGGGTAAAAACAAGTCTTGCACCGGGTTCAAAAGTTGTCACTGAATATTTGCGCGATGCTCATTTAATGGAACCGCTTGAAGCACTGGGATTCCATATTGTCGGATATGGTTGTACTACATGCATCGGCAACAGCGGCCCGTTGCCGGAAACAATTACAAAAGCAATCCAAGAAAATGACCTGCTTGCAGCAGCGGTTCTCTCCGGCAACCGCAATTTTGAAGGGCGTGTCAATCCCAGTACCCGTTTTAATTATCTTGCATCACCGCCGCTCGTTGTAGCGTATGCACTCGCAGGTACGATGGACATTGACTTTGCAAAAGATCCTCTTGGAATTGGATCTATTGGTCAACCGGTGTTCTTAATGGATATCTGGCCTTCTGCACAAGAAATTGAAGAAACGATTCGGCAAAGTGTAAAATCGGAAATGTTCCAACAAGAGTATGCCAATGTCTTTGAAGGCGAATCAGACTGGAAGAATCTACAGGTGCCCCATGGTGATCAGTACGTGTGGGAAGAAAATTCTACCTACATTAAGGCTGCTCCCTATTTTGAAAATCTGCCGCGTGAACCAAAACCACTGCACAATATTCATCATGCGCGCGTTCTTGCTTCTCTTGGTGATTCTGTTACGACTGATCATATATCACCTGCCGGGTCTTTCAGTGAAAATAGTCCAGCCGGTCAATTTTTGATATCGCTCGGGGTGCAGAAAAAAGATTTTAATCAGTATGGTGCACGCAGAGGCAACCATGAAATCATGATGCGCGGGACATTCGCTAATATTCGTTTGAAGAACTTCTTGGTACCCGGGATAGAAGGAGGGATGACGCTGCACCCTTCTTCGAAAGACCCTATTTCGATTTTCGATGCAGCCATGAAATATAAAACCGAAGGAACACCTCTCATCATTCTTGCGGGCAAAGAATACGGATCCGGTTCATCGCGGGATTGGGCTGCAAAAGGTCCGGCATTGCTTGGCGTTCGTGCTGTCATCGCTGAGAGTTTTGAACGCATACATCGAAGCAACCTTATCGGGATGGGTATTCTGCCTCTTCAGTTTGAAGAAGGACAGAATGTTCGGACAATAGGCCTTTCCGGATTTGAAGAATTCGATATAGAAGGAATCGCAGACGACCTCAAACCGAGAAAGAAAATGAGTGTCACTACACTATCTCCAGACGGCTCAAAGAAAAATTTTACAGTCCTCTGCCGGATAGATACTCCCAATGAAGTTGATTACTACAAACATGAAGGAATTCTCCAATATGTTTTGAGGTCACTCTTAAAACAAAATCAACGGGATCCTGAAAAGCCACTACCAATCGATGAAGAATTAAAAACAGAAACATATCGGATCATCTTCAAAGGAGAAATAGAACAGGGGCAAGAACTTTCGAAAGTGAAAGAGCGCCTGGCAAAACTCTTCAAGATTTCACCAGATCGAGTTGAAAGACTCTTTACCGGCAAATCGATCACCCTGAATCACGATATTGATTATAAAAAGGCACAGGAATACAGTGCGGGGTTAAAGAACGCCGGTGCACGGTGCATCATCGAACCGATGCCCGAACCAGATACGCTTCCTATAAATATTCCTGAGGCACCATCGCCGCTGCCAGTTCCAAAAGTTATTAGAACTTCTGCACCTCGTCCTCTTTCTTCCAAGAAAACACTCCCGGTTCCATCACGCGAATCGATACTATCACGTTTTAATATATTCCTCGCAGGATGGATTGCGGCTACCACGTGCATGGTACTGCTTCTTTTCCTTTATTTCCTTCTCATTTTTTTTACAGTAACTGCTCTTTACAGCCATATTGAAGATAATATTTCCTTTTTCGATGATTATTCTTTCTTTCTTGGACTTCTTCTCTATTTAGTTCCTCTTATTTTTGGACTTTTACTGTTCGCGGCTTTGCTCAAGCCGCTGATCGCGCGCGCCAGAGTCAAGAAGATGTCTCTTCCTCTCTCACGGAAGAAAGAGCCTGCCCTGTATGCCTTCATCGAAAAACTTTGTCATGCGATCGGTTCTAAAATTCCAAACACCATTGAGGTGGATTGTTCGCTCACAGCTTCTGCCGATTACCAACGCGGGATCATAGGTTTTTTAGAAGACGATCTTATGCTCACCATCGGGCTTCCGGTCATTGCAGAATTAACGCTCACTGAGTTTGCCTCTCTCCTTGCACAAAAACTCGGACAGTACACACAAAAGACTGAAGTTCGTCTTTCGTACATCATGACAAGTATTCATAGGTGGTTTACACGGGTAGTAGAAGACAAAGATAGCATTGACGACAAGTTAAAGACACAATCATTAACATCAAGCGGTTTGGGAACTCAGATTCCATTAACTATCCTGCAATTTTTTATCTGGCTTTCACGTAAGATACTGAGCGTCTTTCTGCTTGTGAGTTCTCTTCTCAGCAGAACCTTTATTCGTAGGATCGAATTGGATGCAGACGAATGCTCGGTTTCTCTGATCGGCTTTGAGCCATTTCAATCATCTCTTGGAAAGCTGGCGACATTATCCGAGGCATCAGGTGAAGCGTACTCACAGTTACAAACGCAGACGAATCCAAACGATAATTCTCTACCGGATGATTTTATCCTCCTAATTTCTTCCATTATAAAACGTTGGTCAGAGAAGGATGCTGTACGAGCAAAAAAACAGCCACAGAAAGATTCATTGTCAAAACGAATGGGCTTTCCTTCTGATCGAGAACGTTTTAATCGAGTAAAGCAGGTCGTTTCGAAAGAACTGTTCAAATCCGATAAACCTGCATCGTCGCTGTTTGTCAATTTTGAAGAATTGACCAAAATTGCCACTGTACGGCTCTATCGCGAAGTACTGGATATACGATTTAAAAAAGGTGATTTGGTACCAACCACTCAATTTATCGGCGGTCCGAGTCCAATTCAGGAAACAACTGACCCTAATTCGAACTTTTTCTAGCACGCTGGTACAGAAAGTGAAATTCGCAATGCCTATTTTTGATTATCGATGCAAAGATTGTGAAACGATGTATGACGTCTTTCACAAAGGGAAAGAAATCGTTGAGGATATACAGTGCCCTTCGTGCGGTTCGTCTCAGTATACGAAATTACTATCTCTGCCGAGTATTATTTCAATTGAGAAAACTGCAGGACGTTGCGATTCGCGAGCGTGTGGAATGGATACATCTTGCTGCGGTGGAGAATGCGAATTGAATTAGAATTATCTCTCCAGGTTGTTTTTCCGTTTTAATTCCTTCCCTATCATTGCTTCTAATTCTGGCTTCATACTTGATTTTTGGATAAAGCCATCTGCGGGCATGCCAATGTTCAGTTCATTAAATTCATTCAATTCGTATGCGGAACATAAATAAACGGAAATGTTCGGCAATAACGATTTAATTTTTCGCGATACTTCTACACCGCTGACCCCTGGCATACTCATATCTAAAATGATAACATCCGGCTGAAATTCCTGGGCTTTCTTTATCGCGTCCTCCCCGTTAGCCGCTTCCCCGACCACAAGAACAGAGTTATTCTTCCGCAGATAATGCTTTATCAAGATACGCATAGCTGCCATATCGTCAACAATTAATATACGCAGCTTCAACATATTCTCATTACTATTTACAGCAGATAACAACAGTGCCTTCAATTTGTTCCAATTATTTTATAATAAAAATACGAAACTCTTTTTCTGTAATCAATATTGGACAAAGATCTCTCCTCAAATGAACAAAGCGATATGAAAAATAAATATTGACGGATCATCACGAATATAATGATAGAGACATCTGAAATATTGTTGAATATTGTAGGTTACACATTCTTGTCTGACCAATTTTAAACAAAAACGACAAGCAGGAATGCTTATCCCACCATGAAAGATAATTTTTCAGACGTCTCTGATATATAATTTTATCCCAACTTCTTTTGAAATCGCATCACACTCATACTAAGGATGGTACTGCCGAAGAGAAGCAGCGCCAGCACATCTGGCCATAGAATCTGTATGCCGACTCCTTTTAAAAACAATCCACGTACTATGATAAAGTAATAGCGAAGCGGGATAAGATAAGAAACGTATTGTATGATAGTCGGCATGTTTTCAATCGGAAATACAAACCCTGCAAAAAACATCATCGGCAGCATGAAGAAAAAGATTGCCGTCATCATTGCTTGCTGCTGCGTACGAGAAATTGTTGAAATAAAAAGTCCCAGTCCAAGCGTTGTCATAAGGAAGACAAGACTGAGAGAAACAAGCAGCGGCACCCCGCCTTTTACCGGTAAATTAAAAACAAGCGAAGCGAAGAACACAACGAGCAGAACATCCACTACACCAATCATGAAAAATGGAGCAAGCTTGCCGATGATTAGCTGGTAGGGCTTTATCGGTGTAACGACAAGTTGTTCCAGTGTACCTAGCTCTTTTTCCTTTACGATTGCCAGCGAGGTGAGAAGCATCGTCATCACCATGAGAAGCAAACCAAGAACTCCGGGAACCATAAAGTTACGGCTCTTGAGCTCCGGATTGTACCATACACGGAACTCTGCTGAAACTCGAGCCGGAAGAGTCACAACACCTTGTTTCACTAACGATTCAAGCAAAATATTCTGCGAAAATTGCGATACGATAATAGTGGCATAACTCAATCCTATTCCGGCTGTACTGGTCTCTGTCCCATCTGCGATAATTTGAAGCGGTGCAGACGCACCGGCACCTATTTTTTTCTCAAACCCTCGAGGAATGACAATGGCAATGGATGCATGTCCGTCATCTAATTGATTGTCAATTGCTGAGGTGTTGTCAAAATATCCAACAACCCTGAAATATTCCGTACAGGTAAAGCTTCGTATGAGTGCCCGGCTGAATGGTGAATTATCAAAATCACAGACCACTGTCGGTATGTGGCTCACGTCAAATGTTGCAGCATAACCGAGGATAATGAGTTGTAAGACGGGAGCAATAAAACTAATGCCGAACATTTTGCGGTCCTGCCGCAATTGAAGAAATTCTTTTCTTATGATATGGAGAATATTCCTCATCGTTTGTGGCTCATGATAGTATTTTCCGCATCCGCAACGAACTAACACCGATCATAATAAAGGCATAAAATACAAGAATGAGTGCTTGATCCCAGAAGGCGCTAAGGCCTGCACCTTTCAGGATAACGGCACGGAGAGCAACCAAAAAGTATCGTGCAGGTAAAGCATAGGTTATCGCTTGAATAATCACCGGCATATTGCGGATGGGAAAAACAAATCCGGAGAGAATGAATGTCGGCAGCATCGAGACAAAGACAGCAATCATAAAAGCAAGCTGCTGTGTCTCGACCAGTGTGGATATTAATAACCCCATTCCCAGGCTGCCTATAAGAAATACGAACGTCACAAGTGAGAGCAAAACCACGCTGCCTTTAATACTGATGTCAAACAGAATGTACCCAAGAAATAAAATTGTCACCGTGGCAATCAATGAAATAATTGTATAGGGAATTGTCTTCCCTAAAATTAATTCCAGAGGTCTGATTGGTGAAACCATGAGTTGTTCCATCGTACCGAGTTCACGTTCGCGTACAATGGCTAACGCAGTAGAAATAACGGCCGTAACCATCAAAATAAAAGCAATAAGTCCCGGCACCAGGAATTTTGCACTTTCTAATTCAGGATTATACCACACACGCGGCTGAAAATCGATCGGCATGCTCATGTTCTGTCTTCCCATTCTAACGAAAGACTCGGTTATCACTCTCACTGAGTATTGTTGTACAATGGTGTTAATATATCCAAGGACGGATGCTGCTGCATTCGAGTTTGCGCCATCAACGATCACTTGCACAGAGGCTGCGTTTCCGCGTTGAATATCTTTTGCGAAGGTCGATGGAACGACAAGCACCACACGGACTTTTTCGCCATCAAGCAGGTTATCGATTTCCGATTTACTTTCTAGAGTTTGAACCTTGGTAAAATATTCTGAAACAAAAAATTTCTCGATGAATTCCCTGCTCACACTGCTTCGGTCTTCGTCGTACACTGCCATCGAGGTGTGCTTGACGTCGAAGTTCAACGCATAACCGAACATAAAAAGCATCATTGCTGGAATAAAT
>Ga0364867_10243_pt2 | contig 29173 bp, 27 predicted proteins | sample ExccelAu500001D4_3_FD_206915 | JGI IMG/M metagenome (GOLD analysis project Ga0364867, IMG submission 206915) | Enriched cells from Trout Bog Lake Hypolimnion, Wisconsin, USA - BchlTB.Aug13.5000.01.D4 | ecosystem: Environmental > Aquatic > Freshwater > Lake > Hypolimnion/Profundal zone | place... | reverse complement strand
AGCGATCGCTGCGCTGACTTCTGCAGAAAAATTAATCATGCTGCAGTTTAGAAGGCCACCAGACCTTTGGGCCAATGCTGTGCACCAGCGCTGGGACGAGAATCGAACGCACTAATAAGGTATCCAGCAACACGCCAAAGGCAACGGCAAAGCCGATCTCGGCTAGGAAGACCAGCGGCAGAATGCTCAGCACGCTGAAGGTTGCAGCCAAGACGATTCCAGCTGAGGTAATGACACCTCCTGTAACAGTGACGCCTTTCGTCATTCCAAAGCGAGTTCCATGCTTAAGACTCTCTTCACGAACTCGAGTCATCAAGAAGATGTTGTAATCGATTCCCAGCGCCACCAAGAAGACGAAGGCGAAGAGTGGGAATGAAGAATCTTCTCCTGCAAAATGGAATAGGTGATGGAAGACGATCGAACAAGCTCCCAATGTCGCGTAATAGGAGATTACAACCGTTACCAAAAGCAAAAGTGAGGCAATAATCGAACGCAACAAGAGTCCAAGAATTATCGCAATCAATAGCAAGATGACTGGAATGATCACCTTCTGATCGTGACGTGTAGCAGCATCAATATCGTTATAGACGGCAGAGGTACCACCTACCAACGATGTTGAGTCAATTCCATGAACCAAGGTGCGAAGTTGTGGAATTAATTTGATTGCCGCACTGGTATCTGGACCATAAGCCAGGGTCACGTTCAACAACTCTTTGCCATTAACAATCTTGGTCGCAGGAATTGGTTGACCTGGAACAATTGGCGTAACGGTTTGTGGAACTACCTGACTAATGCCTGGGAAGCTCTGTAACTTTGAGGTTACTTCTTGCGCCTTATCAGCACTTACAACGATTTGCGTTGGTTGGCCTTGCCCGCCAGGGAAGTATGTTGTCAATTGCTCCTGACCGATTACAGAGTCAGTGCGCTTTGTGAATGATTGGGCTGTTGACAAACCATTTGAGTGCAGCGTTGAAGCAAATGCCGCAAGCACTACGAGAATCAGGATCGAGAAGGTCAAATACTTTCTTGGGCTGCGTTCGGTCGACTTAGCCACCTTCGACCAAATGCCTGAGAGCTTCTCATCGGCGGTATTGAACTTAGGTCGCTTAGGCCAGAAAATCCAACGACCAAAGAGCACGAGAAGGGCTGGCAATAAGGTAAGAATCGTTACCATCGCGCAGACAATTCCAATTGCACCAACTGGTCCCAGCCCACGGTTATTTGTAAGTTGTGAAAGTAGCAGCATCAATAGACCCAAAGCAACCGTTGATCCGGAAGCAACGATTGGCTCTACAACTCCACGCCACGCAACTTTCATGGCATCTACACGATGCTCATAGCTGTGCAGCTCCTCACGATAGCGAGCTACCAATAAGAGTGAATAGTCGGTTGCGGCGCCTAAGACCAGCACCGACAAAATTCCTTGCGACTGCCCATCAAGGGTAATGATGTTGTGCTTCGCTAATTCATAGATGACTCCACCTGCAAGGGTGAGGGCAAAGACCGATGAGATCAAAGGAATGAATGGCAGGAATGGTGAGCGATATACAACAACCAGAATGAAGAAAATTACAATCACAGTCGTAAACAAGAGGCTGGTATCTAGGCCACTGAAGGAGTTGAAGAGGTCAGCGAATAATCCACCGAGTCCAGTCGTGTGAGTTACAAAACCATTAGCTTGTGCGTACTGCGTTGCGTAGTACCTAATAGTTGTAACGACTGCCAGGAGCGCAGGCTTCTTATCTGGCAAGTTTGTTTGGGAGAGATTCGAATCCAAAGGTATGTTGGCCAGAATCGCATCGTTCTTAGCAGAAGGAAAAGCTCCAATCTGTGCGCCAGGTGAAAGGTATTTGGAGATTGGAATCGAAATCGGATTTCCCTTGGCATCTTTAACTAATTGCCCCTTGGAATCGACCAGGTCTTTCTGAACAAGTTGTTGAACAAAGGCATTTGCCGCAATGACTTTGGAGGTATCTACCTTGCCCTCGAAGAGTACGAGAGTCGGGAACTGATTGTTAGTCGTGTTATCGGCAAATGTTGCGATGGCATCAGAGGCCCTTGAAGCTTCGGAGTTAGCAGGTAAGAATTTAGAGTTATCGTTTTTCTGGACGCTCGAAAGATTGCCAAAGAGCGGTCCGGTGGCACTACTTATTACTAACCACAGAATTGTGACAGCGGTAGCGACCCAAATGAGTCGACGATGGCTCTTCTTCACGCTGGTCGTATCAGACACAGAACTCCCCTTTAGTTCGATTGACGAGGCAATCCTAAAGAAGCCGCAGAACCCCTGCAATTGCAATAGCAAAGACTGTATGTAGCGTGACAGCCATTAGTCAGCGGTTATTTAGGGGTTCGGTCTGAAACGGTTGACCCCGCTTTTGAAGGGGACGATAGTTCCTAGCGAGAGAAACAGAGCGTTTCTTAAAGAGGATATTCATGGCTGAAACAAAGGAAAAAGAGACCCAAGTAATCTGCAATTTATGTCGTAGAAATCCTTGTATCTGTCCACTAGAGCTCACCTAATAACTGAGGTGGGGATCAGCGCTCTATGACATAGTCCGATGCGCAAGGGCGGTAGCGAAGAAGAAGCTGTCAAAGAGGCGCAGCAGGGCTTGGAGCCAGAGCGCTGGATCCATCTGCTCTTTTGATAAATTGTCTATGACCCTCCCGATAAATGTTGATTGCATAAGGATTGCAACAGCGCGTGCATCCATCTTGGGATCGGCCCATCCTTTATCAACGCATAGGTTATAAGCCTTGATCCACTCAAGAGTCATTGATTCCTGGGTTCTACTAAGTTTTTCTCGGAGCGATTTAATCGAGGCGGCGTTGTGAATAATCCCTACCCTAAGGCGTAAATCATTCTCTGACTTCAAGTTGGATTTGACCACAAAAACTTTTCCGAACTGTTCTCGTGCCTTGAAAGGATCCTCAATCGAATTAACGGCATTAACTAATTCTTGAATCGCTTCACTGGCGAATTCTTTATAAATTTGAATCTGCGCCGTTTCGATGAGATCTTCAAAATTTGCAAAGTGGTGATACATCGGTCCGCGAGAGATCCCACTTTTAAGTAGAACGCTCTCGGATTTAATGTTGTTGTACGAGGTCGTCTTGAGCATCTCAATAACAGTATTCACTAATTTTTGTGCAGTTGGGTGAAGCGGTGGTTCTACTAGGAGATCCATAATTTTGAGCATACGCCTATTTTTGCAAGGAGTTGAATTTCTCCTACGTGTCACAGAGTGACTAAGCGATAGCGTTTAGAAAGAGAAACTCAAATATTCCGGTCAAGGTAAATATCCATGCGCCAAGCTCCATTTGAGTCAAGGCCATGTCGTCGAACACCCTACCGAGCAAAGTAGACTGCATGAGAATTGCAATGGATTCGCTAGTGAACCGTAAATTGGACCAACCTTTATCGATACAAATCTGGTGAATCTCTATCCAACTTCTATTGAGCTCTTCCTGAATGCTGGCGACCTCGCCACGCAATTCCGGGGATGAACTCGCCCCATGCAACACTCCAAGTCCAACTCTCCGCTGTGAGACTGTACTTTCCGAAAACGCTGCAGTTAAGAGCGAGGTGAATTGTTGCCTAGCCGTCGCAATATCTGAAACGCCAGAAATAATCATCAGTAACTGCTTTGTGAACTGTTCGACAGTGCTCTTGTAGATCTGAGAGTGAGCGGTTGCTATGAGCTCTTCAAAATTTCGAAAGTGATGATAAAGCGGACCGCGCGAAATTCCGCTACGGATCAGAACACTCTCCGATTTAATATTTGTATAGGGGGTTGTTTCGAGCATGGTTATCACGGTATCTACGAGTTTCTGCGCCGTGGGATGCAACGGTACAGAGTTCTCGAAGGTCACTATTGTGACTATACGGAAAGTTCATATACCTACGACGCTTATTCAATTGTCCTACGCTGAACAATTTATATACTTTATGACGAAGGCAATCTCGAAGCGTTACTCGTTAACCAGTTGAAATTTTTATGAGATGCAGAAATTACTTGATTGCGAAGAGTTCCTACATTTTCGATCTTTACAGTCACGATATCACCAGGCGCCAAATTGAAATCCATCGAAGGTACAAGTCCCGTTCCAGTACTTAAAATAGCACCCTGTGGAAAGCTCATATTCATAAAGAGATAGCCAACCAGCTCTTCAAATTTTCTATGCATCTCGCGTGTGGAGGTGGTACCACCCCACATGATTTCACCGGAGCGTTCAACTTTTACTTTGATATCTAGCGCGTAAAGATCTGCGATCTCCCAAATTGGAACGATGCCAGGACCAACAGCCGCTGAACCTAAATAAACTTTGGCTTGCGGAAGATACAGAGGATTCTCGCCTTCAATATTGCGGGAAGAGACATCATCACAAATCGTCACGCCGACAATTTCACCTGCGGCATTTGTTACCAATGCGAGCTCGGGTTCTGGAGCATTGATGGTTGAATCTGCCCGCACTCCAATCGGTTCAAGGTGACCAACCACGCGCCATGCAACGCTTTTAAAGAACAGTTCTGGTCGCGCCGCGTCATAAACCCGCGAATAGACATCTGAGTGATCGCTCTCTTCTTCCCGTGCAGCACGCGAACGCTTATAGGTAACTCCCGCCGCCCAAACCTCCGTTAGATCATCCACTGGTGGAAGCAGGTGTTGTATCTGGCTAGTGTCATCGCTACTTAAGGCACTTTCCACTACTGCGCGTAGCTCAGTCAGTGAGAACGTTAAGAGGTTTGCCATTGAATCAAATGGAATTACCTGCGCCGTACGTGAATTCGCGCTTCGAACTCCAACCTTGACCTTATTGTTGCTATCCAGAAATCGAATCAATTGGTTAGACATGCGTTAACCCCCTCATTCTCGGTAATCTAGAAATCGAGTGGTTTTTACAGCAGATGGTTCTAAATGTTGGTGGGCCCCGTCGGGCTCGAACCGACGACCCACGGATTAAAAGTCCGTTGCTCTACCGACTGAGCTAGAGGCCCGCATCGCATATGCGATACAAGGGGTAATTGTAAGGGCAAATAAATAGGCGTCGAACCAAACTGTGTAATACCTATTTATTAAGGGTATGAAGCGTCAGGTGTGCTGAGGAATGCAAAGTAAAGGAATACCCATAATGAAAGCGCCCCGATCACTACATATTCTTCGGTGAGTTTGGAGGTCTTTGGTATTACTACCGCGCACAAGGCGAAAGCCCCGGTCATCAGCCAAAGCAAAATTACTGCAACAGGCCTTCGTAATCCAGCGCGAATAAGTCGATGCGACAAATGATCGCGACCTCCTTGGAATGGTGACAGCTTTCGGAGCAATCTGGATGTCACCGCTACCGATGTGTCCAAAATCGGAACCGCCATAATCAAGATCTTCGTTGAAAACGAGGTCCACTTACTCAATGTATGAGGGTGGAACCTGATGGTGAGCGTTGCAATGAGTACACCTAAAAAGAGTGCTCCGGCATCACCCATATAAATTCGCGCAGGGCTCTTATTCCACAATAGGAAGCCGATCGTTGATCCCGCAACTACAGCCGCGAGCGCAGCCACAAAGAACTGACCGCCTTGATATCCCAAGTAGGCGAGCGCAATGCTGGAGATTGCCATCGTCCCCGCTGCACCACCGTCAACATTGTCGAAAAAGTTAATGGAGTTGGTTATTCCGACTATCCAGAGCAATGTAATGAACCCATCCATCCACGGATGACCCGTGGGAACACCTACTGTATGAGTTTCGATCAGCAAGATAGCCGTAAAGACTCCAACGGTCGTTTGTACCAGCAACCTCGGAAGCGGAGCTAGGTTGCGGATGTCATCCCACAGCCCGACCAGCCCCAGGATAAGCGCCGGAGCCATTACCGAAGTTGCCAACGCTAAATTCTTCGCAGAATATTCCTTCACGAGCAGAGCTCCATAAGCCACCACGATCGTTCCGATGATGATGGCGATTCCGCCTAAATAAGGAACCGGCTCCTTATGCGTCTTGTGATCGGAATTGGGCGCGTCATAAATCTCATTCCTTATTGCCAACCTCCTGAAATAGGGAGTCAGCGAACCTACGATGATGAAGGAGGCGGCCGCGAGGGATAAATATTGCCAGGCAAAGACTTTCACTTGGCTCCAGCAGGCTTCATCGAGCGCATCACAGAAGACATCTGCAAAGTATCTCGGGAATGCCATGTAGTTTCCAGTAGCCCTTAATACTGGCGCGGTAAACTCGCAGAATGGCGAAGCGCAAACCAACTAAACCGCAAAAGCAGAGCACTCATGCTCCGAAACCCTCCGTTTCCAAGGTCAAGAGCGATCAAGCGCATGCAGGGGTAGTCGACAATAAGAAACCTCTGCGCTGGTTGATCTGGGGTGGGGTCGCAATAACGCTAGTTATGTGGCTCGCAATCAATGATCCATTTAATGCTCCAAAGAGCTGGTTCCTTTCTATTACTGGATTCTGGCTACTTGGTTGGTTGGCTTTTAATTGGAAGCAATACATTCAAGTCTCCGCGCTGAAGCAAGCAACCATTCTTGCCGGCGCCTTCGCTCTTACGCTAATAATTTCGTGGTTCGCAACTGATAATAAATATGTTGGGTTCTTTGGGCAATACGGTCGCAAGACTGGTTTGCTGGAATACATCTGCCTCATTACTTTTCTGCTGGCCGCCTCATATTTAATTCGACTTGATCGGGTATCGAAGTTAGAGCGCTCTATCGTCTTTCTTGGAACAGTCCTTGGAATTTATGGATTCTTCCAGCACTACAAAATTGATTTTATTAAATGGAACTACCTCTATAACTCTGTACTTGGAACGTTAGGTAATCCAGACTTCGCTGGCGCAATTATGGCGATCTTGCTTGTGCTGAATTTCGGTGTCGCAATTCGGAAAGCACATCAAACATGGTTCCGTGTAGTAGCCGGATTCAACGTTCTCTTACTCGCCATTGTCATTGTGTTTTCACAAGCTCGTCAAGGATTACTAGCTGCTGGACTGGGTGTCGGGTTCATCGTTCTCGTTTGGATTTATCAAAAGAATAAACGTGCCGCCCAAGGACTTGCAGCATTATCAATCCTCGGTGGCATCTCTGTTATTGCAGGAATGTTAAAGATCGGTCCGCTAACCAGGTTGTTCTACAAAGACTCCGTTACTTACCGTGGCGACTACTGGCGTGCAGCGATGCGAATGTTTATTCATCATCCTTTGTTTGGAGTCGGCCTTGATCGTTATGGCGCGTACTTCCGTCAATATCGCGATGCAACCCAAACTCTTCGCCGTGGCCCTTCTGTTCTAGCCGATGCAGCTCACGATGTCCCGCTTCAACTAGCTGCAACGGGTGGAATTCTGGTGTTGGTAGCGTTGCTTGCCCTCACCGGACTCTCTCTGTGGCGTGGAATTGTTGCGCTACGCAACACGACAGGCACCAATCAAATATTGGTCGCCATCATCTTCGGCGCCTGGATTACTTATGAAGCACAATCATTGATCTCACTTGATAACTTAGGTATCGCAATCTGGGGTTACATTCTCGGTGGAGCGCTGATTGGAATATCAGTCTTGCCTCAAACTCAAGCCGAAGCGGTTATAAAGCAATCCCAAGCCCAGCCACTCGTTTCAGGGATTCTTGCAGCGATATTCGTTGTTATTTCATTCCTGTTCTTCCAATCAGAAAGCGCATATCACTCACTGGCAGCGATTGTTCCCCCTACTGATAAGACGCTTCAAAAAGAGTACGAAGGATTTGTTAACAAGCCTGTCTCATATGGATTTAAGGAGCCAAGCTTCCTCCTAACCGCTGGGCAGGATTACAGCAAAGTCGGAGACAATGCGAAGGCGATTACCACCCTTACCTCTCTCATAAAGTCTGATCCTCGCTACGTCGATGCAATTACTGCACTCTCGGGTATTTATATGTCAGAAAAGAATTACTCAGCAGCTATCGCATTGGATAACAAGGCAGTTGCGCTTGATCCATTCAATCAAACCCTGCTACTTCAATTAGGCGAAGACCTCAAGAAGTCCGGGGACATCGCGGGGGCAAAATCCGTCATCGCTCGCATTAACGCATTTGCACCAAACAGCTCTGAGGCAAAGCAAGCCCAACAAGATTTCGGACAGTAAGTATGAAAGTTGCTGTTGTTGGTCAAGGCTACGTGGGGCTTCCCCTTGCAATCGCCGCTGCCGAAAGTGGCTATGAAGTTGTTGGAATCGACACCAATGAATCTCTAGTTGCAACCCTTTCAAAAGGCATATCGCCCATTGGAGATATTTCCGATACGGAAGTTGCCAAAGTAATTTCATCAAATAAATACACGGCGACAACAGACTTCTCAGAAATTTCAACGGCTGAAATAGTTGTAGTGTGCGTTCCAACTCCGCTGGATTCGGATCGCCGTCCCGATCTCTCCTTTGTTGAATCGGCATTCAAAGAGATCGCAAAGCATTTATCTGATGGTGCATTAGTAATTAACGAATCGACTGTTGCACCGGGCACTACTCGATCGCTCATTGCTCGCATATTAGAAACTTCAGGAAAGTCCTTTGACCTCGCATATTCACCTGAGCGCATCGACCCTGCAAACAAAACTTGGAATGTAAGAAATACTCCAAAGCTAGTGGCCGGTCTGACCGACAAGGCTACGGAACGCGCAATGAAGTTTTATGGAGCATTCGTAGAAACTCTCACTCCTGGTACATCCATCGAGGTAATAGAGACCGCAAAGCTATTGGAAAACAGCTTCCGCCTTATCAATATCTCTTTTATCAACGAGATCGCTCAGTTCTGTAACACGTTGGGTATAGACGCCCGGGAGGTTATAGAGGCGGCCGCCACCAAGCCCTATGGATTTATGCCTTTTTACCCCAGCGCAGGCGTCGGTGGACATTGCATTCCAGTAGACCCAATGTATTTGGCTGACAAAGCCATGGAGATCGGAACACCGTCAAAGTTCATCGAATTGGCAGCTGAAGTAAATCAAGGATTGCCTCAGTACTTCACCAAGATCGCTTCTAACCTAATAGGTGGCTTAGCGGATAAGAAGATCCTGCTCGTTGGTGTCGCCTATAAGCCAGGTGTCGCTGATACTCGTGAATCCCCAGCCATCGACTTAATCAAAGTCTTGCGTGAGTCAGGAGCATTTGTTTCTTGGCACGATGACTTGGTAGTACATTGGAACAACGAGAACTCCACCGCAATATCGGATCAATATGATTTGGCGATATTGGTTAATCCGCATCCTCACTGCGATCTGACTTTGCTCGGCCAAACTCCCGTACTGAATACTCGAGGAGGTAATTAAATGCGATATTTAATTACTGGCGGCGCTGGCTTTATTGGTTCGCACTTGTCGGATGCCCTAATTGCTCGCGGCGACAGCGTTATTGTTTTAGATAATCTCACAACCGGTAATCACGCAAATATTGAACATGTATTAGCGAGTCCTAGTTTTGAACTCATTGAAGGTTCCATCCTTGATACACATGTATTGAACGAAGCCGTTAAATCTGTAGATCACGTTCTGCATTTTGCGGCTGCGGTGGGTGTTTTCAATATCGTTGATAAGCCTTTGGAATCGCTCACGACAAATATCCGCGGGACAGAAAATATCCTGGAAGCTGCAAACAGATTCCACAAAGAAGTGCTTCTTGCATCTTCATCAGAGGTTTACGGAAAAAATGCCAGCGGACCATTGAATGAAGAGTCCGATCGAACCATCGGCTCCCCGCTCAAGAGTCGTTGGTCCTATGCCGAAGCGAAAGCGATCGATGAATCGATGACCCAGTTTTATCATTTAGAACAAGGGCTACGCACACGCATCATCCGTCTCTTCAACACCGTCGGCCCCCGCCAGGTGGGACATTACGGAATGGTTGTTCCCAGGTTTGTTAGTGCCGCTATCCACGATGAGGCACTAACGGTCTACGGTTCGGGTGACCAATCCCGATGCTTCTGCCACGTCCAGGACGCAATCGCCGGCATCCTCGCCGTCATCGATTCAGAGGATTCAATCGGAGATGTCTTTAACATCGGCAACAACCACGAGGTCACAATCAGGGAATTAGCTGAAAGGGTCGTATCGCTCACCAATTCAAAGAGCGAGATCAAGTCGCTTTCGTACGACGAGGCCTACAACCCAGGTTTTGAGGACATGCAACGCCGAATTCCCGATATTTCTAAAATCGAACGGGTAATGGGTTGGAAGCCAACTCTCTCACTCGATCAAATCATTAATGATGTAGCCAATCATCTACGATGAGCCCATGCAGGTATACGACTCGAGTGCCCGTCAGATACCAGTAATTTCGCAAGTTAAGTCGATCTACGACAACCGCGGATTGCTGCGTCTGCTGGTCGTACGTGATCTCACAGTTCGATACAAGCGTTCTGTCATCGGTGTTTGGTGGTCGTTGTTAAATCCACTTTTTACTACGGCGGTCATGTTTTACGTCTTCAACACAGTTTTCAAGTCAAAGCTTCCAGATGGCGCACCGTTCCTGCCATATTTGCTTTCAGGTGTTTTGCTCATAACGCTCTTTAATCAAGGCCTGACAATGGGCGCCGACGCCATAGCTACCGGCGCAGGTGTGCTTACGAAAGTTTATGTCAGACCAGAAATTTTCGCGGCCTCAGCCTCCATATCCAGCGCTATAAATTTCATTATTGGTCTTGCTCCGCTTACAGTCGTGTTGGCGATTTACCGAAAGACTCCTACGTGGCATTTTCCTATGGTGCTCTTGGTAATTCTTTGTATGACCCTATTCACGACCGGTCTCTCGTTACTTCTTTCAATTGCATACATCAATTTCGATGATTCCCGCTCTCTCATCAATATTTTTCTAACTGCCCTTCAATATATGACTCCAATTTTTTATCCAATAACCGTGTTAGGACCTCAAACTAAAGAGGTAATTCAGTTGAATCCTCTTTACTCCTACCTTCAAATTTTTAGAAAAGAATTTGGAAAAGTTGGCGTATCTACCTTTTCCAATTGGGAGATGATGGTTATTTCATCCATAATTGCCTTCGTTGGAGGTTTCTACATTTTCAGTAAACGTTGGCCAAAATTGGTGGCAAAACTATGAGCCGCGAATTAATCGTAGAAGCATCGGAAGTGACACTCGCTTACCGACGGACTAGGCACCGGGTTTCATCGCTGAAGCAAACTGCCATTGACACTATTAAGAAGCGAATGGCTTACGAAGAGTTTTTTGCATTAAACGGAGTTACCTTCGACGTCGCACGCGGAGAAACGCTGTCTATCATCGGAAGAAATGGTGCGGGCAAGTCCACACTCCTGAAAGTTGTAGCCCGAGTTCTTCCTCCAACGAGCGGCCGCATGATCGTCCGTGGCCATGTTGCCCCGATGATCGAGCTCGGTGCGGGATTCAATCCTGAATTAACGGCAGCTGAAAATATTGTCATGTATGGCACATTGCTCGGAAGATCCCCTAAAGAGATGCGCGGCAGAATTGAAGCCATCGCCGACTGGGCAGGCCTCACTGAGCACCTTGATATACCTATCAGGGCATATTCATCCGGCATGACCGCAAGACTGGCCTTCGCTACTGCCACGGATGTCACTCCGGACTTACTTCTCATTGACGAAGTCTTATCTGTCGGTGACGCAGACTTCCGAGAAAAATCTGCCGCACGAACTGTAGAGATGATGAACAGTGGATGTGCGGTAGTTCTCGTGTCGCATGACCTGGACGCGGTAAAAGAAATGTCCACGAGAGTGGTCTATCTTTCGGGAGGAATCGCCAAGCAGTCAGGTGACCCCACTGAAGTCGTAGAGGCATATTTGGCAGATGTCCACCACTAAAGTTTTGCACGTAATCGCACGAATGAATGTTGGAGGTACAGCAAGATACGTTGGGGACCTTATAGCAAACATCCCGGGAAATGAACTTGCTACTGGTTTCGTTCAAGGGTTAGAAATTGAAGACCAAATTGTCTCTAAGTTACATGTTCATCGTATTCCGCACCTGGGCCGGCGCATAGATCCACGCAATGACTTCCGTGCCTGGTTAGAACTTCGACGACTTATAAGAGAATTGAAACCCGATGTAGTGCATACACACACTTTCAAAGCAGGATTGATTGGTCGCCTCATCAGCGGTAACCACAAGCGTGTGCACACTTTTCATGGACATTTATTTGAGGATCAATCATTCTCAAGATTAAAACAATTAGCTATCACATTAATAGAGAGATATTTGGCAAAAAGAACTGATCAACTTATTTCTGTGGGGGAACGTGTAGGGAAGGAGCTTCGAGAACGGGGAATCGGTCGTCACCAAACATGGATCTCTGTACCGCCGGGCGTAAAACCACTCTCCCTTGTAACGAAGGAGCTTGCTCGAAAGACATACGGCATCGGATCACCTGAAATATTGGTCGGTTGGATGGCAAGGGTGACTTCGGTAAAGAATCCGCGACTGTTCCTTCAAGTAGCAAAAGCCTTGCCAGACGTTCATTTCGTGATGGCCGGCGGCGGAGACCTATTCGAGACGATTGCGAAAGAAGCATCTTCGAACATAAAAATATTGGGTTGGGCAAATTCTCAAGAGTTTTGGGCAGCGGTAGATATCGCAGTCTCAACCTCCGATAACGAAGGAATGCCTATTGCGCTCATTGAAGCGCAAATGGGAGGCATCCCAGTAGTCGCTACAAATGTGGGGTCCACCAGCGAAGTCATCGGGGATCGCGAGACCGGGTTCATAACTACTAATAGTGTCGAAGATATAAGTAATGCCATTCAAGCGTTAATAAATGACGAAAGGTTACGAAAAGATTTTTCAGCCGCAGCGATAATTCAATCACGTGCTAAATTCAATTTCGATGCCTTTATTGACCGTCATAAAGAACTGTATAAAACCATCTCTTAAGTTAGTTATTGAAGGAGAGCAACGATTTTATTTTCGCACTTAATGGCTTTTCCACACACTTCGCAAAGAATATAGAAGTGCCTACTGCAAAGAGGAAAAGGGATAAGAAGGGAATATAGCTTTGATCGCTGAGTGAGAATACCCTCACGACGAGGTTCGCAAAAGATCCTGCAACCGTAAGGTGGACCAAGTAGAAGAAGTAGGTCGATCTTCCAAGAAGTTCCAATTTTGGAGATGCTTTTGTTGATTTCCTTTTCAATGATGATCTCACCATCCAGTAAATGCTAATCAAGAGCACGGCAGCAATCGAAATTCCCCAAGCATTATTTAATTCACTCTTCCAAATTATTTGTGGTGCCGTCTGCCCAATTCGAATTTTCACGGAATTAAGGATAAATATTCCCTCATACACAAGGATTGGGGTTGCAATGCGCAATTCTTTTAGATTCTCGACGTAACCTAATACGCCGCAATAGGAAATAAGGCAAAAAGAGTGGCTGAAAGACTTCTGCGAGGATGCCATTGATTCCAGGGGCATAAAAAATCACTAAGTTAAGTAGCCCAAAGGAAATCAGGAAAAAGTTCTGCTTACGAGAAACATAGAGTATGAAAGCCACAATCAAATAGAAATGTAGCTCGATCCATAACGACCATAGGACGTCATCAAGAGCTGAACTTCCAGAGACAAAATTGGTGAAGAGGAGGCTGTTGTAATCCGGGAAACTTTTGCCACGAGAACTTATGTTGGTAAATCGCTCAATGAAGAAAAGGATCGGAAAAATGACAGCCATCGCGGGCAAGAGCCTTAGTACGCGAGCTTTGAGAAAGGCTGATGGCGTGCGCTTTTTTGAGGTTTTAACGATGACAGCGCCGCTAATTATGAAAAAGCAATCAACCCCAAGGAATCCGAAGCCGGATATGTGATTCTGAAGCCAGGGCAGATGAGATCGAAAATGTTGATTGGGATTATTGAAAGATTGATAATGAAATAGAAAGACGGCCATAACGGCCATAACGCGCAAGAAATCGAAACCTTTGATTCGCATGATGGATTAAATCATCTTTTAATTTAACTCCCAAGCGCAAAACCCATCAGATTTACGAAAGAGGAGATTCTTATTCGTAATGTTAAAATAAACTATGGATTTGACCCTCAATGCAGACCTGGCCCTAGTCAAAATTGTTTATTGGGGAATTTTGGACGGTAGAAGTCTTCGCCACATAATGATCAAAGGCGATTTGAACGTCCCGTTTAGCCACGATGCTAACCTTATTGAATTCACACGTTTCTTAGTCGGGGCAGGAGCCACTGTTTATTGGGCATCGTTCTCGAATGACTCAGAATCCCTTATTCGTATTGAGGGAAACATGAACAATATTGTAAAAGAGAAAGTCTCCATTAACAGTGTAAAAAATTTGCAGATGATTTTCTCGTCAGATATCGCCAGATTGCCACAAAGACACATTCAGCCTGCTGCATTACGCGTGGGATTCCAACCGGCTGTTTATCAAGCGGAGCAGCCGGGCGAAGAGAATCCATACGGATTGGTCGAGCTTGCCAATTCTTTGCGCGAAAAGGTTGATTTCGTTGTTACCCAGAATGAAAGAATGCGTGAACTGCTCTTCGTTATATTTGGAATGATTGGTGGCTGGAAGTCTAAAGAAAGAATCCTTCTCGCCCCATTAGGGCCAAGTGAACTGCTTTTCGAAAAATCGAATTATGATGAAAAACGTTCAGCGGCGCGCATAAAGTACGGGATTCCGAATGACGCAGTAGTCATATTGAATGCCGGTGGGTATTGGCGTTGGACAGATTGCAATACCTTCCTCGAGGCATTCACAGATTTCATACGTGAGTTTCCCGATAAGAAACTTTATTTCATTCAACCTAGCTTTACGCAAGCCACTAATACTGATCACAATGCCTACATCGAGGACGCTATGGCAATGATCAAGTCATTACCTGAAAATTTAAAGTCGCGCGTAATCTCGATCGGTAGTTGGCACGAAGGCGCGAAGGCGCTAGACGAATTGCTCTACCTCGCAGATATTGGGCTTAATGTAAACAATGGCGGACTGGAAAATTGGCTATCTCACCGAGTCCGTGTCACCAATTATTTAGGGGCGGGCTTGGCAATCTTGTCTTCAGGTGACGATGAAGTTGATGAATGGGGCCAAGATCTTCTTTACAAAGCTCGGTCGAAGGAGATAGAAACTTATCGAAACATTTTGACTACACTTTCACAAGATAAAAAGGATTTGGAATCAAAGAAATACGCAGCTCGCATATTGGCAAAATCGCGAGTCAATGGACCCCAATATGCCAGTCTTATAGAGAATATCCGTAAAATTGAAAAGCCACTGCTGCTGAACCCCACCTCCATATTCACCGCAGCCGCTGTAAGTAATTTGGTGCCAAATCAATCAAATACCAGGATCGCTTTTATGCGAGGGCAAGGAACGTTTTACAGGAGCGTCACTCAGAATTCCGCCCTTCATGGATTTCTAGTTGCGATCGGAGTACGCGCTATTTACCGAAAATTTAAGAAATCCTAATTTAATTTTTTGTTACTAAAACATTTAAGACGCGGAAAACCGACTGATCGAAAGTTGTTGATCTCCGAAACTCCGGCTTTAGAGAATAGCGAACTCTCCTGAAAATTCCTTCCCGCGCCTGATAGAGGAATTTCTCGATTATAGTTTTATTCGTGTTCGATACATTTTCTTCTATTTGCATAAATAGGTCACTGAACACATCGATTGCAAAGCTGTAATTTCTAAGGATATTGCCGCTTTTAATCGTTCGTTTAATCGATTTCCGCGAACGAACTCCAACCGAATTTTCTGTATGAATTCTGTAAAACACGCCAAAGTTGCTACCTTGCACTAACGAATCCAAAGATGCATGCAAGAAATATAATTGCCAGTCGATATAGAAATCAGATCTCAAGTTGATGGACTTTATGAGGTCAAAAGACTTTCCATTAATCACTATGCCACATCCAATTACTTGATTTTGGACAAGTGCATTTTGAATACCTAATTTCTTTTTTATGGGTAAATCACGAACATAGTTGCCATGTTCGTCGATGATCTTATAGCGGGGAAAATATAGAGCAGGTTTATCAACCACCAGGGTTTGAACCGCTTCCTTCAAATGTTCGGGACTCCAAACATCGTCTTGGTCAGCGGTGGCCAAATAATCAACTGATTCAATATTGTCGATGAGTTGAATGAGATTTCCGGCGGTACCCAAATTTCCTAAGTCGTCTTTTAAGAACGTTATCGAATCGCCGAGTGATTCAAGGAATTCGACGGTGCCATCCGTTGAGCCGTCGTCACGTACCCAAAGCGAGACCTCAACATCAACCTGATTGAGAATCGAATCAATCTGCTGAGAAAGATATTTAATCCCGTTATATGTGGGCATGATGACCGTGACCCGCGGATTATTGGGTGCCATCTTAGAAAGTCGGTTCACCCGCAAGGAACTTTTCCAGCGCTAGATCCCATGAAACTGCGTCGATCTTCTTTACTTCTTCTGAAGGTTGAAGAACGCTGTACAAAGGTCGCTGGGCTGGGCTGGCGAAATCAGAAGACTTCACAGCGGTCACATTTACTTCGAGGCCGAGGAGGTCAAATGCTTTCGATGCCAATCCCAGCCAGGTGGTTTCTCCCCCATGAACGGCATGAATAATTGGGCGATCAATGTGAAAAGCTTCTGCAGTCACCCTGGAGATGAGCCCACTGGTTGCAATTGATATCTTGAGATCGGCGACTAAAGATATTGCTCCCTCGGCGCGTGCCTTTGCGGTTACTTTCTCAAGAAACGTTGTTTTACCCTGCGATGCAGTAACTAAACTGGAGAAACGAATAACGCGCGCGCGATCGCCCAAAACGGAGCCAACGACATTTTCTGATAGCGCCTTATGCGCCCCATAGACGTTCAGGGGATTTGGTGCGGAATCCTCCGTGTAAGGAGTGCTCGATTCTCCATCGAAGATAAAGTCAGAGCTAAATTGGATCAGCTTCTGATCCCCTTGATTTTTCATAGAATTTGCCAACATTTCAACAAATTCAACATTTATTTTGTGGGAGTTTTCAGGCTCACGTTCACATTTATCTGCCGGCATAAACGCAACGCAATTTACGATGGTGGCACCCGGGTGTTGCTTAAGGAAGGCCTTAAGTTCATCAATATCTAAGTGATCAAAGGTATCTCGAGATACCGCCACGACTTGATTGCCACTATTGGCCAAATCTTCGACAATTCGGCTTCCTAGAATCCCTTTAGAACCCAGGACTAGGTAATCAGCCATTTCTTAAGACTTCCGATAGCGACGGTGCCGCAGCATCTTTTTCACTGACAATCGCCTCAGCGATTGGCCACGGAATTCCCACTTCTGGATCGTTCCAAAGGAATGCACGCTGCGAGGTGGGGTCATATTCTTCGTCGGTCTTGTAGTGAACTACCGATATTTCAGATACTCCTTGGAAGCCATGGGCACAGCCCTTTGGGACAAACAACAATGGTGATTCTGGGGTCAATGTAAAGGTCGCAAATTTTCCAAAAGTTTTTGAGTCCTTGCGGAGGTCATATACAACATCAAAAATGGATCCGCTTATTACATTAACAAGCTTCGCTTGCGCGTGAACACCATCTTGCCAGTGCATCGCGCGAATCCCCCCGGACTTTGTCTCAAGGTGATTGTCTTGAAGCATTTCCGGAAGTCCTAATTCTAAGAACAATGATCTTTTATAGGTTTCAGAGAAGGATCCCCGCGGATCTGCAAATGATTTATTTTGTACGAGGAAACAATCTTGAATTTCCGTAGCTTCCAAAGTCCAACTCATTTGATTTCAATAGCCTTTCTCAAAATATTCTTATAGTGCGGATTGGGTTGTTGATCGACGATATTTCTAAAATCTGATTCTGAAATAAATCCCATGCGCCATGCAGCTTCTTCAGGGCTTCCTATTGGTACACCTTGGCGTTTTTGAAGAGTTCTCACATACTCACCCGCGTCCAAAAGACCATCGGGGTTCCCAAGGTCAAGCCACGCTGTACCACGTGGAATTTTCTCTACGTTTAAAAGGCCATCGTCCAAATAGGTGCGGTTCAAATCCGTAATTTCATACTCTCCACGCGCAGACGGCTTAACGCTATGAGCGCGCTTTGAGGCCGATCCATCATAGAAATAGAAACCTGGAATCGCCCAATGGCTAGCAGGATTTATGGGCTTCTCTTCTATTGTGATTGCTTTACCAGCGTCATCAAATGTAACGATTCCGAATTCAGAAGGGTTGTCCACTGCGTAAGCAAATACTTTCGCGCCAACAGTTGGTTGAAGTTCAGATAACTTGTGGCCGAATTGGCTACCATGAAAAAGATTGTCGCCAAGGATCAGAGCGGAGGGTCTCTCTTGAATGAGATGCTCAGTCAAAATCAGGGCTTGAGCCAAGCCGTTCGGACGTTCTTGCTCAACGTAGTGGATATGTAATCCCAGGACAGAACCATCACCAAAAAGTTGCTTATATAAAGGCAGGGCTTGGGGGGTTGAAATTAAGGCAATCTCACTAAAACCAGCGAGAATTAAGGTCGTCAAGGGATAGTAAATAACAGGTTTGTCATAAACAGGTAGTAGTTGTTTACTGACAACCGTAGTAACCGGACGCAAACGGGTGGCAGATCCCCCAGCCAAAATAATGCCGAGTTTGTCAGCCATTGTTAGAGAACGAATCCGTCAGGTGCAATATCTTTCAGGCGTTGTTCCCACTCAAGGAGCGAGCTGTACCACGCAACAGTTTTTGTAACTTCATTAGCTTTCACTGCGCCCGACTCTAAGGCTTCTGCGATTTCGGCAGCGCCGCGATCAGCTGTCCAGTCAGGAGTGAAACCAAGAACATTTTTGATTTTGTCGAAGTTGACTTGATATGAGCGATGATCTGGCGCTCCGTACCATTCAAATTGGAATGGCTTATTTAAACCCTGCGCTACAAGTTCGGCGCATTGCATAATCTGATAATTCTGACTATTTGACCCAACATTAAATCGTTCACCATTAACGAGAGACTTATCAGCTCCAATTGCTGCAATGAATGCCTTTGAAGTGTCGCGGATATGAATCATTGGTCGCCATTGCTTGCCGTCGCGAAGAAGAGGAATTGTTCCCTTTTCCCACATTCCAAGAGTCATACCGTTAATTGCCAAGTCAAAGCGCATTCGAGGGCTGAGTCCGTACATTGTTGCTTGACGGAACAAAGTGACTGACATGTCGGTGCCTTTGGAGAGCAAATCAAGCGCGGATTCTTCAGCGCGAATATTTGCTTCTGCATATGTTGTCAACGGATTAACCGGCGAGGTCTCGTCCAAAATTCCTTCTTGGAATCCATACACGCTGCATGAGGAAGCAAGAACGTATCGTTCAACTTTTGCGTCTGACGCTAATTCTTGCAAGCGGCGACGGGCACGATAGTTGATATCCAGAGTCTTTACAGGATCAAGCTCTCCGGCTGGATCATTGCTAATAGCCGCAAGGTCCAAGACGGCGTAGGCGCCTTCAAGTAATTCAATCGACAATGAACGCGAATCAACTTTGATTTTTTCGATATGTTCACTCTGAGGAACGGTATCGCCAAAGAAGAAACGGTCCAGGATACGTACCTGATAGCCCGCCTCAACAAGCAGCTGACATAAAACAGATCCGATATAGCCGCTTCCGCCAGTAACAACAACCCGCTTGCGCATTATTTCCTCAATCCACTCATCGCCCAGTTACCACTTGAATTTAAACTTTCCAAGGGCAACCATATAATGAAATTCTAAGTATTTTCCCTAGCCAAGCGGTCTACCATCTGAATGAGCTAAAACGCCGGCAAAATCTGTTCCGTAGCCACCCAGCGCCCAAAGGGAATCGCGCTTGTCCACCCGGGGGAAACCGCATTGAGCACGTGAGTGCTATTTAATTGTTGGCGAACAACGAAGTCTTGCTCCAGTTTTCCGGTGGGTAGGTGGACGAGCTGCGCGCGAATACCAGGTGGTTTGCGATGCCAATCTTTCACGGTGTTTGCTGTCGGCACCAACTCGGTCGACTCTCGCACCAGAAGTGATTCAATAATTTTCGGCCACTCAGTTTTCAATATTGCGCCAAAGTTATGCGATTCTCCACGAATGAGAGAAGTCATTCCCTTGAGCGCCTGTCCAATATCTGAAACAGACCATCCTTTTGCAATCGAATACTGTTCCCGACCAGCAATAGGTATCGCTGTTGGGCCAATTTTTACCTTGTGATCAACAGTGAGTGTGAAATGCACACCCAAGAAAGGGTTGATTGGGTGAGGTACCGGGTAGACAAGCCGTTGAAGCGGAAGATTCTTCTCTTCTGTAGCTCTATATACCCCCATAAATGGGAGCATGGCGTATTCAGTCCCCACGCCAACTGCCCTAGAAATTCGATCTGCCTGCGCTCCGGCCGCATTTACAAAGTACTTTGCGGAATATTGGCCATCTTTATCGAAGACTTCACCTTCGGATATGACAAGTTCAACTCTTGAGTCATAGTGAATTTCGCCTCCGCGCGACAAAAACTCCTGTCGCATGGCGTCCACGATTGCCTTTGAATCGGATACTCCGGTGGTTGGTGACCAAAGGAATTTTTCATGCGTAATAGCAAGCGGTTCTAACTTCTTAAGATCGCCTTCGTCCATGACTTCGAGCTCTACACCATTAGCGACTCCGCGTTGATAGAGATTCTCTAACCGAGCTACTTCGGATTCGTCACGAGTAACAACAACTTTTCCGACATCTCGAACGGGAATTGAATATTTGTTTGCCAGATTACGTAATTCACGATTTCCCTCACGACAGAAGCGCGCTTTGAGCGATTCGGGTGAATAGTAAAAGCCAGCATGGAGAACGCCTGAATTTCTTCCGCTGGCGTGAAAAGAGAGCCCTTTTTCTTTCTCGGCGATAATCACCTTGAGCTCTGGCTTGGATTCTAAAATCGCCGTGCCAATTGCGAGGCCAACAACTCCTCCACCAATAATTACAACGTCGCACTGAGTGGGAGTTTTTTTGCTCATCCGTTAATCCTAGTTTCTCAGACGTGGCTGCGCTGACTTCGAAACTTAACCGTTCGCCGATCTCTTCAATCGATCACGGATAGCTGCCGCTAGTCCATCGCCACCTGGTTGTAATACGACCACGGTTTCAAGACCGTGTTGATCTGCGCTCCGCAGCGCGTGATAAAGGACGCGGGCATACTCTTCAATAGTCCCAGGAGTAGCGAGGCGGATTACGCCGTTAGGCGTTGGGATTTGATCGGGTGCGATCAGGCCATCACCAGGTTCGGCGATGACATCCAGAATTACTTTAGCTTTCGGTGAATAATGCGAATCCAATGAACCAGAGACGCGAATCACGGAACCCTTCGCTTCAAGCGCAACCAAGCCAGTGCTCTCCTCAATCATCAATGGGGTGATGGCGCCAAGGCGAAGAATTAAAGGGGTTGGGCCAGTGCAATCAATGATCGTTGATTCAACGCCCACTAAGCATGGACCACCATCCAAAATGAGATCGTGCTCTGACAGAGATGCATGTAGCTCTTCGTCTACTGCTTGCGCGGTGGTGGGTGATACCGCACCGAATTTATTGGCGCTTGGTGCTGCAATTCCTTTTCCACCAACGTTGTTAAATTCCTTAAGGAGTTGCAGGGCAATGGGATGCGCAGGCACACGCAGGCCAACAGTGTCTTGGCCGCCGGTTACAAAGTCTGCGGCGAGTTCCGAGCGTTTCAAAACCAAGGTCATCGGTCCTGGCCAAAAATCTCTTGCGAGCGTAATTGCATAGCTCGGGATATCACTAGCCCACTGGCCCATCGCATCGAGTGAGGCGATATGAACTATCAGTGGGTGATTAACTGGGCGACCTTTTACGCCATATACCTGTGTAATTGCATCTGCATTAGTGGCATCGGCGCCTAATCCATAGACGGTCTCTGTTGGAAAGGCGACTAAGTGTCCATTCTTGAGCGCGAGCGCAGCGTCATGTAGCGTCTCGGCGGTACACATCGATACGAATTCCACGTTCATATTCTCTCACCATTTATCGAGGGAAAACACAGTCCGAAGTTGAATCACTGTGGAACAATTAACTATGAAAATCTTTCGCGGCTTCTTCCTTATTATTCTGACCTTTTCGGTACTCGCGATCGCGTTGCACCAAAATCAAACGAGTACCCCTAGGTTTGTAAATGTAACCGGTACTGGTACCGTCACTGTTGTTCCAGATGCCGTTAAATTCAATGCGACAATTACATCAACGCAGTCGTCTAGCGCGGATGCGCTATCAGCAGCGAGCGCATCGGCAGATACATTCCGAAAGACATTGGTTTCAGCTGGCGTTGATTCGAAATACATTCAGACCCAGACCCTCAGCGTCGCTCCTAATTACACATACTCACCTAACGGAACTTCAAAGCTGACTGGTTACGCTGCATCACAACAATTCACTGTCGTTATCCGCAAGGGTTCGGATGCGGGTTCCATCGTGAGCGCTGCACAAAATGCAGTTGGTAATTCACTTCAAGTAAATGGCGTGAGCCCGTTCGTATTTGATGAGAGCAGCGCCGAAGTTACCGCCCGCGCCGAAGCCGTGAAGCTTGCTCGCTCAAAGGCCGAAAGTTATGCGACCCTGGCGGGTGCAAAACTAGGGAAGATCATCTCTATTGATGAGTCCGTGCAGAATTCAGTGCCACAACCTTTGGCAATGACAGCAATGTCCAAGGCTGCCAGCCCCACAACCCCTGCCCAGATCGACCTTGGCCAGCAAGATGTAACGGTTTCGGTCACTACCCAGTGGGCGCTGAAGTAGGTCTTCGCGGGTTTTACCTCTAGCCCACTCTCCGATACCCTTAGCCTTCGCTTCTAGTCCCCATCGTCTAGAGGCCTAGGACATCGCCCTTTCACGGCGGTAACACGGGTTCGAACCCCGTTGGGGGCACTCTCGCCAACTGGGAACGGTTGGGGAGCGCAGTAAGCGAAGTAGTACAGCTAACTTATGAAAATAAGTTTGGCCCAGTAGCGCAGTTGGTTAGCGCGCCGCCCTGTCACGGCGGAGGTCGCGGGTTCAAGTCCCGTCTGGGTCGCTAAATACCTTTATCGCACGCATAAAAAGCGTGAGAAATATTGGCTCGGTAGCTCAGTTGGTACGAGCGCGCGACTGAAAATCGTGAGGTCGACAGTTCGATCCTGTCCCGAGCCACGTTTAATTAATTGTTAGAAATTCCGCCCGGAATAGATTTCAAAAGGGCGGTTACTTCAGATTCCTTGTAGCGACGATGTCCGCCTAGGGTTCTAATACTGGTTAATTTTCCAGCCTTGGCCCAACGTGTGACGGTCTTGGGATCTACTCTAAATAATGCGGCAACTTCCGATGGCGTCAGCAGTGTCTCTTGTTCGCTCATCGTCGCCCCCGTTGGTGATTTGGCGAAATGTCCATTTCGCACCGATATGGGTGCAGTATTCCTGTTACCAGACCGTTATGACAAGGGTTTGCGGAAAAATTTTTCTGGAATTATGTGGCCTGTTCTAGGGCGGCCACCTTGCGCCACCTGGAGATTAATCGCTCATATCCGAGGCCAGCCTTTGCACCGTCACCCGTCGACAACCCGCCAAGGGAGAGCTGGATATCTTCCACCGAAGAATCTGCTTCGAGTCCTTCAAATCCATCTTCTTTGAGAGTCTGCTCCAAATAATTTGCTAGCCCACCGTAATCGAGCTCCACAAGTGACTCCGGATGAAACATATTGAGCCACTCCAAAAGATCTGCAATCTCTTGTTCGATGGGTCCATTTCCAAATGCACCCACAACGCTCTGATGAGTGAACATGCAACGCTTCTTGGCATTAGAGATAGAGGTGCGTAAGACAGTGAATGCCCCATCATCATTGTGGCCGCGTAATCTCTCTTCTGGTTCAAAGAGCGAGAACCACCGAGGCGGAATCACCCAGGTCTCGGTTAATATGTGTGGGACTTTATCTTCAACGCTCTCTGAATTAACGAGGATTGCTTCTTCAACATTTGATGGCACGAAATAGCGCGCAACATTTACTGGCATCGATTCTTTGAATGTTGCGAGGGCCGCCCACGACCTAGCGGCAGTGCTCCATGGAGCTACATACCGCTTGCCTTCAAACTCAAGAATATGTGCACCATCAGCAGATAAAGCCGGAGGTTCGGCAGAGATCAATCTGCGCAATGCGCGGATTTGTTCGTCGTAACCCGTCGATGATGTGATCGGGATTGCCTCCCAACGCAATTGATCCGCTGGCTCAAAGGCATTTATTGGTTCATACACCCGCAGGGATGCAACATAAGGTGTTGGACGCATGTAATGAATTATTGCGCGAATAAATTATTTACGCGCGCTTGGCGTAATTGTCATCTGCATAAGGATCTTCATCACTCTCATCGGTAACCGTTGTGCTTACTGGCACCTCACCGTGGAGTTCCTTTGCAAGACGCTCTAGATCCATATCTGGACCGGAATACTTAAGATCGCGTGCAACTCGGGTTGCTTTAGCTTTTTGTCGGCCACGCCCCATAGCGAGACCTCCTTCTTCTATATATCTATTCTTATGTGTGTAATTTCGTCAGGTGCGAAGGTTATCGCGCTTGGTAGTTACCCACCAATGCGGCGCCACCTTCGGCGGTTCTACGCTCAATTTTCCCACAGACCCAGGCCTTCATGCCGCGGGCTGCCAGGCTCCGCAGGGCTAGGTCGGCTGCCAGGGAGTCCACGATGGCAACCATGCCAATCCCGCAGTTCCAGGTCTTCTCTAGATCAGGTTGGACGACGCCTCCCACTTGGGCCAGATAGGCCATCTCGGCCGGTAGCGCCCAGGTGGAGCGGTCAAAGGTGGCGCTGAGGTGGCTGGGGATGACTCGGGCGGTATTGGCCGCCAAGCCGCCTCCGGTGATGTGGGCATAGCCATGGAGCTGCTCTTTTAGGCCGCGGTGCAGCGCCAGGCAATCCAAGGCGTAGATCTCAGTCGGGGTCAGTAGTACTTCTCCCAGCGTTTTTCCGAATTCGTCGTGGTGGCGATCAAGATCGAGGTTCTGATTCTTGATGATGTGGCGCACCAAGGAGTAACCATTGGCATGCAATCCCGAGGCGGGCATTGCAACAATTACATCGCCCTCTTTAATGAGATGTTCGCCCAACAAATTCTCATAATCGACTGCACCTGTCGCAGCGCCTGCAATATCAAATTCATCTTCACCTAAAAGTCCAGGATGCTCCGCAGTCTCTCCACCAACAAGAGCGGTACCTGCCTTTTGGCAACCGATGGCAATGCCCTTAACGATCTCCGCAATACGTTCTGGGAAAACTTTCCCGACGGCGATGTAGTCGGTCATAAAGAGTGGTTCAGCACCACACACAACTAAATCATCAACCACCATAGCGACAAGATCTTCGCCAATAGTGTCGTACTTTCCGAGCAGGCGAGCGATCTCGGTCTTTGTTCCAACTCCATCGGTGGATGTTGCAAGCAATGGGCGATTAAATTTCTTAAGAGCAGAAATATCGAAGAGACCCGCAAAGCCACCAATGTCTCCAATAACTTCACTGCGTCTTGCCTTGGCAAGATGCGCCTTCATTAATTGAACTGCTGCATCTCCCGCTTCAATATCTACACCAGCATCTTCGTACGAACTCATTCGTATCGATTCACAATCTCAAGCAGATTTTTGCCGGCCGATAGATCTGTTGGAATATCAATTGGGTATTCACCGTTGAAGCACGCGGTACAAAGTTTTGACTCAGCAATAGTTGTTGCTTCGACTAAACCTTCCATCGATACATAACCCAAAGAATCTGCACCAATGGAACGGCGAATCTCTTCTACCTCAAGTCCCGCGGCAATAAGTTCAGCGCGTGAGGCAAAATCGATTCCGTAATAGCAAGGCCATTTAACTGGTGGAGATGAGATTCGCACGTGGATCTCGAGAGCTCCAGCTTCGCGCAACATACGAATCAAAGCGCGTTGAGTATTGCCACGGACAATAGAGTCGTCAACGACAACGATGCGCTTTCCCTCAATCACATCCCGCAGGGGATTGAGCTTCAAACGTATGCCCAGTTGGCGAATTGTCTGGCTCGGTTGAATAAAGGTGCGACCAACGTAAGAGTTCTTTACGAGCCCAGCCCCATAAGGAATACCTGATTCACGGGCATAACCAACCGCAGCTGGAGTGCCTGACTCTGGAACCGGGATAACTAGATCAGCAGCGACCGGATGTTCTTTAGCGAGTTGAGCACCTAGAGCAACGCGAGTGGTGTGAACGTTGCGACCCGCGATCGAGGTATCAGGACGCGCTAAATAGACGTATTCAAAGATGCAGCCCTTAGGCTCTGGAGTAGCCCAGTGCGTGGAGCGTAGACCGTTCTCGTCGATCGCGATGAATTCTCCACACTCAACTTCGCGGACAAATGCTGCACCCACAATATCCAGCGCCGCTGATTCAGATGCAACAACCCAACCATGATCGAGTTTGCCGATGACGAGTGGCCTTACACCATTGCGATCGCGCGCTGCGTACAAGGTGTGTTCATCCATAAACACCAGTGAGAAAGCTCCCTTGAGCAATGGCAAAACTTCTAGCGCAGAACTTTCAAAGTTCTTTCCCTTTTGAGCCGCGATGAGCGCCGTCATAATTTCGGTATCAGTCGTAGCGTTCATGCTGTTGTCATTCTTCGGTGCGATCTTTGCAAGTGTCTCTGCGAGATCTCCCGTGTTAGTTAAATTTCCATTGTGAGCGAGCGCAAGAGTTCCGTGATCTGTTGAGCGAAGTGTTGGTTGCGCATTGGCCCAGGTAGATGAACCCGTTGTCGAATAACGACAATGTCCGATCGCTAAATTTCCAGTGAGAGTTGCTAAATCATTTTCAGTAAAAACCTGCGAGACCAAACCCATATCTTTGTAGACAACAATTCGCTTGCCATCAGATGTTGCAATACCCGCCGACTCTTGACCACGATGCTGCAACGCATAAAGTCCATAAAAAGTTAGTTTTGCGACTTCTTCATCAGGAGCCCAGACACCAAATACGCCACACTCATCTTGCGGGCCTTTTTCACCAGGGAAAGTCTCGAAGGTGAGTTTTCCATCTGGGCGCTTTGTCACTCTGCAATCCTAATTGTCGCGGCGGCCTGCTGAAACAACTGAGAGAGATCGGAGCGTTCCCCACTCGCAGTAATGCGACCATCTCGAATTCCATCCGCCCAATCGAGGGATCCATCTAAGAGACCAATCAATTGCTCGGCACCCATCTCAACTACGTTAGGCGGAGTACCTCGAGTGTGCTTTGGACCTTCGCAGCATTGAATAGCGGCATAAGGAGGGATTCGAAGTTCTACGGCGTGACCCGGTGCGATCTGGCTGATCTGCTCCAAGAGCGCCTTGACCTGCACCAGCACTAAAGGGTCGCGGGCCATTGGTGCTCCTTATCCGAAGAGCCGAGGAAGTGTTTCGGTATGTGCGGTGCGAAGTTCGGTGAGAGGAATGACCGCCTCATTGATGACCAGGCTATCCCCTCCTGTAATTCCGAGCCCATGCATCGGTACTTCGTATTTGGTGGCGAGAGTGGCAAGCGCCTCGTGGTTCTTGGGGTCAACCGTGATGAGGACTCGTCCGGGGGTTTCACTAAAGAGAGCGGCGGCCACGCCACCTGGGATGTACTCGCCAGGCAGTGAGATCGTGGCTCCCACCCCATTTCGAAGGGTGGCTTCTGTGAGCGCGGCTGCCAAACCACCGTCGCTAAGGTCATGTGCTGACTCAAAGAGTGGTTGAGCCTCGAGCAAGAGATTGATCAAACGAACCTCAGCGGCAATATCTGGGGTTGGGGCGTGATCGCCCATCTGTCCATACAGGTGAGCCCACTCAGATCCGCTGAAATTATCTGCGGTATTTCCTAGTTGGAATATCTGCAGCCCTGCAGCAGGGATACCCATCTTGGTGCGAGTGGTGACATCTTGGATGACTCCGAGCACACCAATTACTGGTGTCGGCAAGATTGCGACACTTCCAGTCTGGTTATAGAAGGAGACGTTGCCACCAGTTACTGGAAGCCCCATCTCCAAACAGATATCTGCCAAGCCGCGAACTGTCTCGGCGAATTGCCACATCACTCCTGGATCCTCAGGGGAGCCGAAGTTAAGACAGTTTGTTACAGCAAGTGGTTTGGCTCCGGTTGTAGCAATGTTGCGACATGATTCAAGGAGCGCCAACTTTGCGCCGTTGTATGGATCGAGGTAAGACCAACGAGCGTTTGCATCGGTTGAGATTGCAACTCCCAAATTTGTCTTCTCATCAATGCGGACCATTCCAGAATCTTCTGGTTGAGAGAGCACCGAATTACCTTGAACGTAGCGATCGTATTGATCGGTGACCCAAGATTTATCGGCGATATTTGGCGATGAGATCAATTTCAAGAGTTCTGACTTAATCGCATCTGCTGAATCAACAGCGGGAAGAGAAGTTGGAGTAAGGGTCTCTAAATAGGCAGGTTTTGCGATTGGGCGGTTATAAACCGGACCATCGTGCGCGACAGTGCGTGGTGGAACATCAACGATAAGTTCACCATTGAAGGTAATTTCAAGACGCGTACCTTCGGTAACTTCGCCGATCACTGTTGCAGTTACATCCCACTTCTTACAAATCTGCATGAAGCGAGCCAACTTTGCAGGCTCGATAATCGCGCACATGCGCTCTTGTGACTCGGACATCAGAATTTCTTCAGGTGACAATGAGGGATCACGCAACGGAACTTTCTCAAGTTGGATCGACATTCCGCCAGAACCAGCAGATGCTAGTTCACTGGTTGCGCATGAAAGTCCAGCGCCACCTAGATCTTGAATACCTACTACCAAGTCCTCTGCAAATATCTCCAGAGAACATTCAATGAGAACTTTTTCAGCGAAGGGATCGCCTACTTGTACCGAAGGACGTTTTGCTGCTTTACCTGATGCAAAAGTCTCTGAAGCAAGCACTGATACTCCGCCGATTCCATCTCCTCCGGTCTTGGCACCAAATAGCACCACTAAATTGCCGGTTCCATGAGCGGTTGCTAACTTGATATCTTCGTGGCGCATTACTCCAACGCACAAGGCATTTACTAGTGGATTACCTGCATAAGTAGCGTCAAATACCACTTCTCCGCCGATATTTGGAAGGCCCAAGCAATTTCCGTAACCACCTACACCAGCGACAATTCCTGGCAGTAC
>Ga0364867_10322_pt1 | contig 29309 bp, 29 predicted proteins | sample ExccelAu500001D4_3_FD_206915 | JGI IMG/M metagenome (GOLD analysis project Ga0364867, IMG submission 206915) | Enriched cells from Trout Bog Lake Hypolimnion, Wisconsin, USA - BchlTB.Aug13.5000.01.D4 | ecosystem: Environmental > Aquatic > Freshwater > Lake > Hypolimnion/Profundal zone | place... | reverse complement strand
GCTTTGCTTTAAGTGCTGTTAGTATTTAAAAACTGTGGGCGGGTCTGTTAGCTATTGACACTTTTTAAAGCAGCTTCGTTGCGCGCCAGGTCTGTTAATCCAAGAGCTCATAATAACGCGCATTAAAGTACACTTCGAGTTCGTTCACAATTTCTACTGGCACAGTTTCTAAGCTCTCAAAAACAGCCTCTTCCATCTCAAATAACGCACTATCAGCTTCTAGTTGACCAAGCATCCTCTCATAAACAACATCATCACTTAACGGCATCGCTAGCTCTTCTTGAAAACTCAATAACTGTGTATAAAGTGCTACCTGCATTTTCTGCTCAAAAAGATTCAGCATAGGAGGAGCAAATCCAATCACTTCTGATAAGTGTTGTAAAATCATCATGTGCAGCGCTTTCTTAATTGCATGACCTACACAAAGAATATACTCTAATGTTTCTTGTTCAATTGGCGTCCGTGCACTCTCTTTTTGTGCCATCAATTCACAAATGTTTTTCTCTGTGATTTCTTGCAGAATCTCTAAGGCTACTTGGGCGCGCTCTTTATAGGAAGCAACAAACAAACCCTCATGTTTTTTCTCTATCCATTGCTCATACAAGTGCTCGTAAGGATGAATGATAAAGTTGTTAATTATTGATTCTTGTACTTCACACAAATAGGCGTAGGGAAATTTCTGCTCGGCAATGCGATTAAAATAGCAGCGGACAACTTCAAAAGCAGTTTCGGGTGCATTTTTCAGCATCGCCCTATTTAACTCTTGATGCTTTTTCAAGAGTTCGGTTTTATGTTCTTCAAATGCCAATTTTTTTGATTTGAGCAATTCTTTTGCTTTTGCATTTAAAGAGGCATTCGGCAACAGTGCCTGGGCAATTTCCTGTTTTTTTTGAAAGAAAGGGCCAAAAGTGGGAAGCAATTCCAGTTGTTGAGGGTAAAGAGGAATCAGTTGATCACTTAATGACCATCCACAATGCTGTGAGGGATGAGGAAATCCTGTCTGATGGGATTTTGCTGTCACAACAAAACTTTCAGAGATAGGAAAGCTATGCTTTAGGGTTTTGATATTGCGTTGAAATTCCCCTTTAAATTCAAGCTCTTCTCCAGGGAGTGGTGTTAGCACTTGTCGCATGATAATTTTAGTCAGGGGAGAATTTTCTGAAGGCGTTGTTTGAATCGTGGCTTGAATAGGTGTTAACCTGATGGAAAGAAACTCATCGGTGGCAGACGTAAAACCGATTCCATGATTTCTCAGCAGAGAGATTGCTTTAACGCGAAAAGCGTCTGCTTCCTGCTTAGAATAGAGATCTTCTTGATGAATTGCAGCTGTTTGCATGAAAGAAGAGATTTTCTTGGAGGAAGATTGTACTGCTGCAGATTCAACCCGCTGACTAATTTTTTTATTTGTAGCATTCGAATAGACAACTTGGACGGAAGCAGGCTGTGGAGGAAGTTCTATAGGATTTTTGGGAAATTCTTTATTGATTGTCATGCCACATTTTTCGTAAAAAAAGCGAGAAATCAGGTCGCGCCAGGAAGTAGGCTTTAATTCTGCATTGGCTAATAAGTGATTGTATTTCTTGATTGCTTCTAGGGTAGAACTGGCTAACTTTTGTTCATCCGGAGTGCCCTTTTTGAACTTTTGGATGTGCGGATAGTGACTTTTGATGACTTCGATTGCTTTGCCAATCTCTTGATGGATTTGTGGGGATGTTTTTCCTGGGCTTTGTAAGGAGAATGTCCCCAGCTTTTGAATAGCATGGCGCAGATCTTGAGTGGAATCTTCTGAAGGTTGATAACGGCTTTTTGTATTACTCATAAGAGCGCCTGTCCCTACGCGGTTTGTGGACTAGGCTCTGCCTCTACAACTTCTTCTTTAACGGGTTCCAGCTGGCTTGCGGTTAAGGCATTAAACTGCTTACCTAGCGAACGCGCCGCATAGAACCACACGACAATTACTGCTAGCAAAATGGCTGCCACATAAGGTACGCTTGCACTCACCGTCGTTAAAAACATCAAAAGACCTTGATGAATCAACGAACCGCCGCACTTCCCTAAACGAGAACCGACACCATCAATGGCTGCTTTACCGCGCAATTTGCTTTCATGACTCAGTGGAATAAAGGCAATTTCCTTAGTCGTATCAAATACCGAGTATTTAGCTGCTTTACTTAAACTGTTCTGCGCTGATCCAAAGAAGACAGCAATTGCTAGTGGTGTCATGCCAATCCACGTAATAAAGACATCCATTAACGTTTCTTGGAAGAATAAGAAGCCAAAAAAGCCGGCAGAAGTCACAAGCATAATGAATGGAGTAATCAAAGCTGTTCGGGTCCAACCGAATTTGCTCATAATTTTAGCCATGAACACAGCTGTAATTGTTGAGACAACACCCATAATCGTTAAAAGCGTGCTCATGTAAGTATTAAACTCGGAAGGATCAGGGTAAAGTTCGCGCAATTTATCTTTCCAAACGACTTCAACGAGATTGATCACCAAGTTATAGGCAATCACCAAAACGGCAATACAGATCAAATATTTGGAGTTAGATAAATAGGCAAGGCTTTCTTTTAGGGAAAGGCGCCCTTTCGCTTTCATTGCTCTCTTATTCTCATGGACATCATCAAAGGACGGGTCTGTCAATACATTCTTATTCATCCAACGGAAAAGAAGCATTGTGATCAACCCAGAGGCTACGACTACAAGCATCAAGACCATCATCGCTTGTTCCCAGGCCGTCCCTCCAAAAGGAATGTTCTCATTAAAACTAATACCGCTAGAAAAGAAAACCCCTGTCTGGCCTGCTGCAATAGCAGCTAAGTTAGAAGCAATTCCATAAACACTATAAAAACGACGCGCTTCGGTAATACGCGTTACTTCATTGGCAAAGCCCCAAAACAGAACGCTCATCACAATCGTACTCCACAGCTCAGCAATCACATAAAACCCGGTAAAGGTCCAATTGCGGAACATGGTGATTAACCCCTTAAATCCTGGAGGTAACATGGCTTGCAATGTGTCAGCTGTTTCATTAGGATGCAAAGTGTCACGTAGAGGATAAAGAACAAAAGCAAATAAGGCAAAAAAGATTAAAAAGCCAGAAGTGATCATGTAAAACACACGTTCTTGGCTAAATTTATTGGAAAGCTTGGTGAAAATAAAGGTAAGCAAAATGGCGCCCGGCAGTATCACCCAAACTTTAATGAAAGGGAGAACTTCTGCTCCGGAAGCAGGAATCACAATCGAGTCCTTCATATTGCGTAAAATGCCATAATTGAAGCAGATAAGAAATAGCATTAAAAGCATGGGCACGAGTTTTTTCGTCTCATGACGATGGATCGGCCAGAATAAGGAACGGACTGTGCTAAACTCTAAGTTTTTAGACATTTAATACGCCTTTGTAAAAGGAAATTATACACCAATTTTATAAAATAAATCAACTAAAAAATCATTAAAAATATTCAAAAAAAGAAAAAGAACAGAATGGGCTTATCAGCTATTCTGTTCTTTAACTCTTATATAATTAAGCTCGGTGCTCTGCCAATACGGGATCGCGAACTAGCACCGGTTCTTTAGCCGGTGTGGTCATTTCAACAAATTTAGGCCCTAATGTGCGAATCGCTACTGCCCACACGACTAAAATCCCGAAGAGGGCCGCAGCAATAAAAGGTGCACTTGCAGCAAAGGAACCAAAAGCAACCAGTAAGGTTTGGTGAATGACAGATCCCCCTGATTTACCCATTCTTGAGCAGATTCCATCAATCGCTGCTTTCCCTTTCATTTTCGACTCGGCGCTTAGAGGGACAAAAGCCATCTCTTTCGTCGCATCAAAAACAGTGTATTTAGCCGAACGACTTAAAACATTTTGGGCTGATCCAAAGAAAACAACAAGGGCTAGTGGTGTCATATTTGATAAAAAGGCGGGAACATAAGTAAGATCAGAAAGTAAATCCTCATATCCTTTTAAAAAGAAAAATCCAAAGAAGCCGACGCTGGTAATCAGCAAAATCGCAGGTGTAATCATCGCTGTAAATGTCCACCCACACTTGCGGATAGAATTACCGGAGATTAACAATGCTGATAAAGTTGCTAAAACGCCGATCCATGTTTTGACTCCACCCATATAAGCATTTAAAGCATTTGGATCGGGATATAATTCTCTCGCTTCGTGCTTCCATAAGATTTCCACAAGGTTAATCACGATATTATAAGAAAGAACGATGACTGCGATGCTAATGAGGTATTTTGAACGGATGAGGTAAGAAAAGCTATCTCGTAAGGAGAGTTTGCCTTTCATGGCTTTTTCTTGATTTTGTAATTGACTATCATAGTAGCGAGGATCATTTAAGACATTTTTATTCATCCAGCGGAAGAGGAACATGGCCCCCACCCCGGATATAATGACGAGTGAGATTAAGATCGTCATCGACTGGCTCCAGGCATCATCACCAAACGGTAGATCAGGATTAAAGTACCCTTGACTGAAATGGGCTGTTGCAAGTCCTGCAGCTACCCCTGAGAAGTTTGTCCCAATCCCAAAAAGTCCATAAAAACGTTTAGCTTCACTCACACGTGTAATTTGATTCGCAAATCCCCAAAAAAGGAGAGATAAAATAATGTTGCTCCAGAGTTCTGACATTACATAAAATACTGTGAATGTCCAGTTGCGGAATATCGCAATTGCGCCTTTAAATCCTATAGGCAAGACTGCCTGTAACGAGTCTGCAAGCTCATGAGGATGCAAGCTATGGCGTGCCGGGTAAAGGAAAAAAGCAAAACAGAAGAAATATCCTAAAAAGATCGATAAGATGATATAAGCCACTTTTTCGCGCGATACACGGTTAGATAACCGGGTAAAGAGGAATGTCATTAAAATCGCGCCGGGAAACATCGCCCAAACTTTGATGAAAGGAATCGCTTCTGCGCCTGAGCTTTTAGCTGTAGTGACTAAAGTATCTTTTATAGTGTGAAGAACATTGTAGGAGAATGAAATAAGAAAGAAAATAAAGAGCATTGGCACAAGCTTTTTGAGCTCGTGGCGGTGAATTGGCCATAAATAAGCACGCCATTTACTGAATTCCGGTGTATTCAATGTTGGCGCTTGCATGGAAAGCCTTTAGGTTAACATGTTAAAAAACATAATAAACAACTAATTTTGACACTTAGTATAGCATAATGCTAGGTTTTTCACAATTTGTTTCTTTGATTTTTCTCCTAGCTTGTTGCAAGAGCTTCTATTCCAGGTAGCATTCCGTATTCAATATATTCAAGGGAGGCTCCTCCCCCTGTGGAAATATGGGAGATTTTGTCACTTAAACCCGCTTTTTGCAAAGCAGCGATCGAATCCCCACCTCCCACAACCGTTGTTGCAGTTGAGTTTGCTAAAGCTTGTGCTATCGCATTGGTTCCGGCATCGAATGGGGGTATTTCAAAAATTCCCAGCGGTCCATTCCATAAAATTGTCGCACCATTTTTTAGGGCTTCTGTATAAACTTTAGTCGTTTTTGGCCCGATATCCACCCCTTGAAATCCTTCTGGAATATTTTCACAGATGATTTTTTCTTCTGGCTGCGTAAGTTGTTTAACAACGACGTGATCTGACGGGAGGTAGAGCACTTTATTCTGTTTTTTAGCGCTGGCAAGAATTTCTTTAGCTTGTTCTAAGCAGTCATCTTCATGCAGGGAATTTCCTATTGGCAGGCCTTGAGCTTTCAAAAATGTGTAAGCCATGCCACCCCCAATAAACACAGCATCTGCTTTTGCTAATAAGACTTTGATTACCCCTATTTTGCTAGACACTTTAGCTCCACCAATGATGGCATAAAACGGTCTTTTTGGATGCAATAAAGCTTTGCCTAAATACGCGATTTCGTTTTCCAGCAAAAATCCTGGTACAGCGCTATGTTTGTCGCGAAAGTATTTAGCGATTTCGGTAGTTGAAGAATGCGCTCGATGGGCAGTGCCAAATGCATTGTTGACATAAACCTCTCCTAAATCTGCCAATTGCTTGGCAAAAGTGGGATCTTCTTCTGGGTGTTCTTCCGCACGGTGAAAACGCAAATTTTCTAAAAGAATCACTTGACCCGGATGCAAATTCTTCACTTGTTGTTGCACTTCCGGTCCAATGCAGTCGGCTGCAAGAGGGACAGGTTGATGAAGAAGCTCTGACAGGCATTCTGCGCAGGGTTTTAAAGAAAGTTCTGGATTGAATTGATCTTTAGGTCTTCCTAAATGGCTCATGAGTACAAGCGAAGCGCCTTGATCGAGAACATATTGAATGCAAGGAAGTGATGCTTGAATGCGTGTGGTGTCGGTGATCGTGCCATTTTTAGCGAGAGGGACATTGAAATCGACACGCATTAAAACGGTGCGATTGCGAAGGGAGAGATCTCTCAGCGATAAAGGCTTATTTGACATCTTGTAAATCCACCGCCTTATTTAAATTTCATGGATACTCCATTGCTAAAAACATGTCAAGATTTTTTATTTTCAAACTCTAATAGGCCAACTGCTCTAATTCAGATCTTAGTGGCGGTAGCCACGTCAGTAATTAGCCCCGCGTGTAGCAAAGCAGAACGTGGGGTTGTGTAGAGTTGAATCCTCTGCTGCGGAAGCAGCGAGATTATTAACTGTATGAAAACAGTTACTAGCCTCGCTGCTACCGCAGCCACGGCTTAATTTCTATGTAACCCCACGTTCCGCTTTGCTACACGCGGGGCTAATTACTGACATGGCTACCGCCACTAGAATGATTTAATTATTTTTTGTCTTTGCTATTTGCAACAAGCTTCAGAAAGTACTTGTGGATCGCCGCATCATCAGTTAACTCAGGGTGAAAAGTCGAGCCTAAATGCTTCCCTTGCTGAATAAGCACTGGCTCCCCTTCAAAACTCGCTAATACCTTTACATCATCTCCGCACTCTTTGATGCGAGGTGCGCGAATGAAAACAGCACGAAAATCTATAGATTGTTTGGGATGATCAAGGATCACTTTAACTGCGTGACTAAAAGACTCCACTTGCCGGCCAAACGCGTTGCGCTCAACCTCCACATCCATGATGCCAAAAGGAATCATTTGATCAGAAAGAATCTTTTTAGACATCAGAATTAGCCCTGCACAAGTGCCAAAAATGGGTTTCTTTTCAGAAAAAGCCGCAAGCTTGTCTGCAAGGTCAATGTAACGGATCTGACGCATGATCGTTGTTGACTCCCCGCCTGGGATGATCAAGCCATCACAGCGTTCAAGATCAGCAGGTTTACGAACTTCAATCACATCAACATCGAGCTTTCGAAGCATCTCCACATGTTTGGCAAAAGCTCCTTGCAAAGCTAGTACACCAATCGTTAAACGACCCATTACCATCCTCGTGAAGAAAAGAGATCCTCTTTGCGGATTTGCTGGATCTCTGTGCCTTTCATCGCATTCAAAAGTCCCATGGAGATTTTTGCTAACATTGCGGGATCATTATAGTAAGTAGCTGCTGCCACCATCGCTTTAGCACGTTTTACAGGATCTTCTGATTTAAAAATGCCTGATCCGACAAACACAGTCTCAGCGCCAAGCTGCATCATCAACGCAGCATCAGCAGGAGTCGCTATGCCACCTGCAGCAAAGTTTGGAACGGGAAGTTTGCCTTTTTCAGCCACTTCTTTCACAAGGTTATAAGGAGCTCCAAGGCGCTTGGCTTCAGCCATTAGTTCTGTAGGGTCTAACGCTGTAAGCAAACGAATTTCTCGATTGACTGAGCGCATATGGCGAACAGCCTCCACAATATTCCCTGTTCCTGGTTCACCCTTGGTGCGGATCATCGCGGCGCCTTCACCAATACGGCGTAAAGCTTCTCCGAGGTTGCGGCAACCACAAACGAATGGAATACGGAACGCGTGCTTGTCAATATGATGCTCTTCGTCCGCCGGAGTCAAAACTTCGCTTTCGTCGATAAAATCCACAAATAAAGCTTCCAGAATTTGGGCTTCGACAAAATGACCAATACGGCATTTAGCCATAACGGGAATAGAAACAGCTTCTTGGATTTTTTGAATGAGTTCAACATTGGACATGCGTGCCACCCCGCCCTCAGCGCGAATATCAGCGGGAATGCGCTCTAAAGCCATGACAGCGACAGCACCGGCATCTTCTGCGATCTTTGCTTGCTCAGGATTTGTGACATCCATGATGACACCGCCTTTTAGCATTTCTGCCAGGCCGACTTTAACTTCAAAGGACCCTTTTTCACGAGGTTTGTTGGTATCTTTGCTCATAATCACACCCTTTCTCTTTCAATTCGTTGTTACAGCCCAGAAAATGGGTTGTTAGATTGAGTAAACAAGCCGCCTTTTTTGCGACGATTAATTTCTGTACGGATAGAAAACATCAAATCCTGGTCAAAATCTTTATGGGCTGCCCATTGTAGATACTGCAGAGGGACTTCTGTCATGCGACGTCCTTTATGCGGGCCCAAGGGCATGAGTTTCATCTGTACAGGTTTTGACAGCACTTCAAATAACTGTTTTAATGTCTTATAGCTTTTTGCCAAATACCTGAAAACATCCATATTCACAATCACATCGTTCATCGCGCGATGAGCGCCTTCCTCTTCAATATTAAAATGGCGTCTTAGCTGTTCTAGCGAATTTGTAGGGCTTTCCCCATAATGGCGTGCCATACGCAGCGTATCTAGCGTGCGATTATTACGAATCGTGCAATTGATTCCTTCGCGCTCAGCTGCGGTGGCAATCACATCGATATCAAAACCTACTCCATGTCCGACCAATGTGTGACTTCCCAGCAATTTCAAAATTTCGGGTAGCACATCTTTAATTAAAGGCTTCCCTTGAAGCATCTCAGGAGTGATATTGTGAATAGCAATCGATGTTTCTGGAATCACACATTGCGGATCAATTAAGGATTCAAATTTTTCGTAATTATTGTTCAGATCGAATTTCACAACAGCTACTTCAATGATGCGATCCTGCTTTGGATCAAGCCCTGTTGTTTCACAATCTAAGCAAACAAAAATTTCCTGATCAATCGGTTTCATTCATTTCCTTCTTCATCTTCATCGCCTTTTTCTTCACAGCTTAAGGCATCTTCGATCATGCCGCTTAATTCTTTGTGACCGACATTTTTGGGCACAGAATAATGAACGTGGTGAAGATTGCCTGTATTAAAGGCTTGGATGATCTTTTGGGTGTTAATATTTTTTTCATTGCGGGTGACTTTGTCGATTTTCGTTAACACTAGGATCATGGATTTGTCATTTTCTGCAACCCAGTTAAGGAACTGAATATCTTCTTGCGTAGGCATTCGTCTAATATCAAACAAAAATAGAATCAGCTTTAAAGATTTTCTCTCTTTGAGATAGGTCTGGATCATGGGTCCCCAATTCTTCTTGACCTCAATCGACACTTTCGCATAGCCATAGCCTGGAAGGTCAACAAAACAGAGTTTATCTCCGACGCGGAAAAAATTAATGGCTTGAGTTTTACCTGGAGTTGAGGATGTTTTCACAAGATTTTTAGCGTGAAATAGATGATTTAAAAGACTCGATTTACCGACGTTGGACCTGCCTGCCACAGCAATTTCTGTGACGATATTTCCTGACTCATCGCGCAGTACAGGGTAGTCTTTTGGGAGCATCGCTGTTTTTATAAACTGCGCCCCTTTAAAATAATTATCGCTCATTTTTTATCCATCATCTCTATCGTGATTTGCCGCGCATTCTCGCTCGCATTTTCTCCTGAAAGACCTTGCAAGGTCACATAAATGCATTGTTCAGGTAGAAGTGCTCGAATTTTCTCGGACCATTCTACACAGCAGATGCCTCCTGCATAAAACACATCGTCGAATCCCATACTCAGAAATTCATCGCTATCACGTAAACGATAAAGATCAAAATGGTAAACCGTTCTCTCACCAGTATGTATACTCGATGAGTATATATTCAAATAAACAAAAGTGGGGCTGTTGACTTGGCTCGGATCATAATTCGCAAAGCCCTGTACGACACCTTTAATAAATGTGGTCTTGCCTGCACCTAAATCCCCTAAAAAACAAACGACGCTATTATCAGCAAGTGATTTCCCAAATTCGATGCCATAGGCAATCGTCTCTTCAGGCGAATAGCAGATGTGCTGCGTCATTTTGTTTTTAGACATCATTCTAATAATTATTCAATCCACTTCTCAACCCAAGGCACAAACTCATCAACTTCAGCCAGCGCTTCAACAAAGGAAGCCACTTTGTCTTCCACGAGCTGCTTCTGGATAAATGCTAAGAAGTGCTCTTCGATCTGGAAACGGTTCTGGTTTTGAACTTCTTCGAGAGATAAGCGCTTGATGTAATTCTTTTTGAAATCTTCAATCACAGCTTCTTTACTATTAAAGAGTTTGCCACTGGAAACGGAAGAGTAAACAACTTTCGTAATCGGTGCTTTCGGTTTGTTTTTTGCAATGTAGCTTTTAATCACATCTGGATCTTCAGACACATAAAAACGCTTCACTCTTAAGCCACCTACGCGCTCGGTATTTTCAGGACATTTCGAAACCCAGTCATAAATCGCATCTTGAGGGTTAGGATGTGTATTATCGCCAAATACTTTACCTGTAAATGGGCAGATGTAGATCTTTGCAGTTTGCTCATTAACACTTTCTAAACTAAATCCAATTTTAATTTCATTCTGATGCCATAATTTGCCTTCTTTATCCAAAATTTTAGCAGCGTCTTCAGCACTCTGAAAAATAATCTTATCTTTCGGATACAACACAGGTTGAAGATTAAATTTATTTTCGATAAAACAGAGGTAGGTATTCAGCAATTCAGCGCCGGGATCATCGCTTAAAAATTGGCGCAAAGCTTTTTTATTCTCTTCAGAAATGACTGTTTGTGACATGGAAGTACCTCAAAAATTATTTATATGCCGCAAGAATAGCGTGTAAGAGATTTATTAATCAAGGAGAAGTTGCAAAACTTCCCATGGGAATTTGCAAAAGTTCTCAATATAATTTTAGGAGTATTATGTTGGCTATCAAAGTTCTGCCGATCAAAGGCTATAAGAAAGTCATTGAAGCAACTGATCCTGAAGTCGGACTCCACTGCTTTATCGCCATCCACAGTTCTTCCCTTGGCCCTGCTCTTGGCGGCACGCGCATTTTTCCCTATGCAACGACAAATGATGCTCTAATAGACGTCTTAAGACTTTCTAAAGGAATGACTTACAAATCAGCGATTGCCGAAACAGGTACTGGTGGCGGCAAAAGCGTGATTATTGCGAATCCCAAAGTGGATAAAACGGATCGCTTGCTGCAATCTTTTGGTCAGGTCGTCGATTCCCTGCAAGGCGAGTACATTGCGGCAGAAGATATTGGAAGTACAGTCGATGACATGTTGATCATTAATCAAAAAACGCCTTATGTATCCGCGCTACCGATTGCCACAAGTTCAGGCGATCCGAGCCGTTTTACAGCTTGGGGAGTTTTTCGCGGTCTTCAAGCGGTAAGCAAGCACATCTGGAAAACGGCCAGTTTAAGAGGCAAAACAATTTTTATCCAAGGACTTGGCAGCGTCGGCGACAAGGTCGCCAATATTTTATTTTGGGAAGGGGCTCATTTAATTCTCAATGATATCGATAACAAAAAAGCGCATCAAGCAGCGTTGCTTTATGACGCTCAGGTTGTCGAAGGCTCAGATATTTTTGGCGTGAAATGCGATATTTTCTGCCCTTGTGCGATGGGAGGCATCCTTAATAGCACCACAATCCCACAATTAAAATGCCAAGCGATTGCAGGAGCTGCGAACAATCAACTTCTGGACGAATCAAATGGCATTGATTTAATGAAGCGGAACATTCTATATGCGCCGGACTTTATTATTAATGCCGGCGGCTTAATGAGCGCGACAGCGGAATATAATCCGGAAGGTTACCATCCGCTAGTGGTGCGCGATAAGGTCAATCATATTTACGATACCTTACTTAAACTTTTTATGAAGGCAGAGAAAGAAGAAAAGCCAACGAATGTGGTGGCAAATGAGATCGCAGAGCATAATTTGCAGCATGAAGTTGGAAAGCGTATGGCCAAAATCAACTTTGAAAAGAATAGATCGTAAAAAATTAGGAAAACAGATAAATAATTAAAAAAGAACTTCTCTTAATTTATCCTGAACATGCTTTTTGTCCAGTTCAGATAACCTTCCTAAACGTCCTAAAATCAATCTATGATCAAGCGTAAATATTTTGAAACGAATAATTGAAGGAACTGGAAGTCCCGCAAGTCGAATGTCTTCAATAGTTATATCCGAGGGCCAAAGATCTCGATCAGGCTGAATAGATGTAATCATTGCCATTATACTTAAACCAATCTTCGCATTAAAAGATTTGGCTGAGGATAGTATGAGAGCAGGACGCACTTTGGTTGTTTTAGTATCTGTAAATGGAAAAGGAACTTTCACAATTTCATAAGAATCAAAGGTCTTTGTAGGCGTGTTCATCTTCGTCGGATTCCCATTCGTTCATTGTAAAATTAAGAGCTTCAAGATAATTTAAATCTAAGGGTACTGTTTTTCGAATAACAACGGTATCGTCCGGTAATAATTCATACGAAATTTCATCGCCCCCTTCAAGGTGCAAATGTTTTCTAATCTCTTTGGGTATTGTCGCTTGATATTTTGATGTGAGTCTTGCAGAATACATTACTCCCGGCATTCTTCTTTTTGAGCGTTTAACTGCCATATTACACCCCCTTCTAACTCAATTGTAATACAGTATTACTTTTAATGCTAGCTTTTCATCTTTATATATCGTGCGTGGCTCGCATTATCCTGATTCTAATAACCATGCGGACGTAAGCTAATCTCTCATTTCTTGACATTGGCAAGCAAAAGAAGTGTTGGCCTATTCTCTGTGGCACTTTTTTTAGTGTTTGTTTATACTTCATTCAAACTTTACATGAGATTTTATGCCTACAGTTATTGAAACCTTGCATTTCCTTTTCAAAAGTGCCACACAAGCAGCCTTTCCTTCGCTTTCAGAACCCTCTATTGAGATCACACAAAGTACAAGTGATAAATTTGGCGACTACCAATTCAATTCTGCGATGAAACTTAGCAAACTTGTGCAAGCGCCTCCCCGCCAAATTGCCGAAACAATCCTTAAACATCTGCAAAAAGAACCTGTCATTTCCAAAGTTGAAATTGCTGGTCCTGGATTTATCAATATCACCATCGATCCCTCATATCTTTCTAATCGTATGAATGAATTGCTTCATGATCCTTTGCTTGGCGCTAAAAAACTGGAAGCACCCTCGCGTGTGATTATTGATTTTTCTGCTCCTAATACTGCTAAAGAAATGCATGTCGGACATTTGCGTTCCACGATTATTGGTGACTGCCTCGCCCGCGTCTTTGAATTCTCGGGATACGATGTTTTGCGCCTAAACCATATTGGGGACTGGGGAACTGCTTTTGGAATGCTTATTGCCTACATGAAAAAACATGTGCCACAAGTTCTTACGGGATCGCAAGCGACAACGTTACAAGAACTCGTTCAATGGTACCGTGCTTCAAAACATGATTTTGATCATGATCCCGAGTTTAAGAAAAATTCACAACTTGAAGTTGTCTCTCTTCAAAGCGGAGACCCTGAAAGCTTAAAAGCCTGGAACATCATCTGTGACATCTCCAGAAAAGCTTATCAAGAGATTTATGATTTGCTCGATATAAAATTAATCGAACGCGGCGAATCCTTCTATAACCCGATGTTAGCAGACACTGTTGCGGAACTGGAATCAAAAGGACTCGTACAGGTGTCTGATGGTGCTAAATGTATTTTCCTTGATGGATTTGTCAATCGCGAAGGCGAGCCGCTTCCATTAATGGTTCAAAAATCCGATGGTGCTTACAACTATGACACAACAGATATGGCAGCAATCAAGCATCGCATCCAAACAGAACACGGCAACCGCTTAATTTACGTAACAGATGCTGGACAGGGTAAACACTTCGAGATGATCTTTAAAGCAGCTGAAAAGGCTGGTTACTTAGATCCAAGCAAAACTAAAGTGGATCATGTCCCCTTTGGCCTTGTTTTAGGGCCTGATGGAAAAAAATTCAAAACACGCTCTGGCGAGACAGAACGCCTTATAGACCTCATTTACGCAGCCGTTAATGAGTCAGAGAAAATCATTGAGAAAAGAAGCCCTGAAATGGACAGCAAAGAGCGCAAGGAACTCGCTCATGCCCTAGGCATTGGGGCGATCAAATACGCTGATCTTTCCTGTAACCGCACAGGAGACTATTCCTTTAGCTATGAGCGCATGCTGCGATTTGAAGGAAACACAGCTGCTTTCTTAATGTACTCCTATGTGCGTGTCGAAGGAATTAAGCGCAAAATGCAAGCTGACATCGCCACTCTTCTAAAAACGGATAAGGTTCAAATTGGAAATGAGACGGAAAAGACTTTAGCCATGCACTTAGCACAATTTGGCGAGACAATCCAAGCTGTGGAGCGCGAGCTATTGCCTAATCGCCTAACCGATTATCTTTATGGACTCGCAGAGAAATTCAATGCCTTTTATCGAGACTGTCCTGTAGAAGGAAGTGTCGAGAAAAACTCACGTTTATTACTCTGTGAAGCTGTGGCTTTAGTTATGAAGCAAGGCTTATCGATGCTAGGCGTTAAGACCGTTGAAAAGATGTAATATGTTTTAAATGGTTTAGCATAAGCGTGAAAGTATGCGGTGAATAAAGAAACGCGACATGTCCTACGTGGAACTGAACGTTCTCGTGGTGTGGTAGGTCTTTAATGATCGCAGAGCTAGCAGGAATCACGAGTTCATCACAGTAGCTACCGATATGCAAAAACTTCACATGATTAATCTTTTTTAACCCTTCTCTAAAGCGCATGATAAATGGTGAGCGATAACGCATTTCGACCGCATCTTTGCCTAAGTTAAGATAGCCTGTAAAAGACCCCTCTAAGGGTGATCCCAATGTAATCACATGAGTCACAGATCTGGCCATTTCGGAGGCGTAATAAGAGGCAACTAAGCCTCCCATCGAGTGACCGATTAAAATGATCTCTCTTTGTCCGGTAATATGCGCGATCTCTTCCACCATTTTTTGAACCGTTTCAGCGTGATGTTCGATTGTAGCAAACGGCGATCCTAAATTAATGGTGAAAACGGATTCAAACCCTTCTTTTTTAAAACGATGACGATGATAGAGCCACCCTGAACTCCCATGTAAATAGCCATGGATGAGCAAAATTGGAGTCTGATGATTAGGTGACGGAATTTTAGGATTGTGTTTAGTTAAATCCATGAAATAGGTAGCAGATGCAATCAGAAGCGCTAAAATTTCGGTGATGGTAATATAGATGATGAAAAAGAATGTTCGTATAAGACGCATTGTATCGACTCCCCTATTTTATTGATTATACATCAATGGTCTTTTACAGGGAAACCTATTGCTATGGATTACTTCTCGTGCTATAATAAAGGTAACCAGATCGGGGGTGTAACGGTTTCGACTGGGAAATGAAGTATTGATTGCATGCAGAGGATTTCGGTTGGCCTCTTAAAAAAACCGATAAAACAATAAATGCTAACAATAATAGCAAAGTTCAAGCTCTTTACGGAAGTGAAGGTTTGGCAGCAGCTGCATAAGACTTAACAGTCTTGTGTAGTGCGGTAATCCGGGAGTGGACCAAGGCTCGCGGAATCTACCGTCATCGACTTGGTATGATTTAGATGGACGTCGCTTCAAGGACGCTAGATCAAGATCAACTGGAGCAAGTCTTTCCTAGTGTTGTGTTCTGCATAGGGAGAGACTATTAATCAGAACGCTAAGCATGTAGTGGTTAATATGTAGTTTGCTTAGGACGAGAGTTCAATTCTCTCCACCTCCAATTGGTTGGATGTATCAAGCATCCAACCATAATTTATCTTCTCATACTTCTTAGGGTAAGAATGTTGCTCTCTTTTACGATAAGTTCTGAAGATCTAAATTCAAAAAAAACCGCTTTTTCATTGTTTCAGAACTTTCCTATTCAGAGATATGGACAAGCTTGTTATTTTTATTCCGTGCAATAGGCATTTTTACTGATGTCATGTTGGCTAAACCTCGTTCTATTGAAACAATAACCATTTCCAAATGGGTATCACTGAAATTCGAAACTCTTCTATTTCAATTGTATCGCTTTCGTTCTCCGTAAGAATGATCCCTTCATGTAAGTCATAAGCTCTCATTGCTTCGATCAATCCTTCGATCTCCCGTTTTTTTACTTCGGGATTTGAAAGACTTGTCGTCACTTGAATGGCTTGAACAACCCGATTCCCTTCTCTCACAACAAAATCACATTCTTTCTTATCCTTGTGGAAGTAGATTTCCTTTATGCTCATCCTAAGATGAAGAAATACTATATTCTCTAAGATACGTCCGCGGTCTTCGCTCACTCGGAATCCGGTTGTTCGAATTAGAGCAGGATCAATCATGTAGCACTTCTTGTTGGATTGAATTTGCTTTTGCAGAGAATGGCTGTAGCGGCAGATGAAAAAGCAGAGATAACACTGCTCCAAGTAATCACAATAATTTGCAATGGTATGAGGACTGCTCACGCCAACAGTTTTAGCTAGATTTGTGTAACTAAACTCTTTTCCTATATTGCTTGCTAAATAATACACCGTTTCTCTCAACGCTTTTTCGTCCTGAATTTTATAGCGAACAATGATGTCTCGATAGAGAATCCCTTCCAGTAAGTCTTTAAGATATTCTGTTTTTTCAAACTCTACGTATTCCGGGATTCCTCCATTTTTTAAATAATTAGAAAAATGGTGCAGGATCATACCAACATCAGTTGTCGATAGAGCTTTTTTAGAAAACACTTCGGGATACCGATGACGCACGATTTCGAAAAAAGAGAGTGGAAACACCTCCAATTGAATGTGCCTACCTGTCAAATGTGTCCCCAATTCCTTGCTCAAAAGCCTTGCATTCGATCCTGTTATATAGATCTTTTTTCCCTGTTCATACAACCTTCGGACAAAACGCTCCCAACCTTCAATATTTTGGATTTCATCAAAGTAAAATCTAGGCTGGTCTCCGAATAACTCGATGAATACCTCTAATAATGTTTGAAAGTCGCTCACTTGAAACTTCACAAGTCGTTCATCATCAAAGTTAAAGTAGTAATCTGAATAGTTGTTTATTTTGAGTAATTCAAACTGCAACATGCGTTGGATGGTTGACTTTCCAGATCTTCTGATTCCACTGAGGATGATGATATTGGGATCGTTTTCAAAACGCTGGATTGCTTCAGTTACTGTACGACGATAAAAATTTTTTGGAGATCGATACTTGAGTTGATCCATGATGATCTGTTTCAGAATTTCCCGATCCATATTTTGCCCCTCTTTTTCCTTAATCATACCACAAAACCGTGCATTGTCAATACACGGTTTAACGAATAACCGTGTATCACAAAAGACAGAACTCGTAACACACTAATTATTAAAAGTTTATATTTTTTAGAAAAGACAGAAAATTAGCCTTTGCCTAAATTGAATATGACATTTGTGACATGTGTGGCTTATGGAGAAAAGGTGTCACATTTCAATACATTGTCACAGAGATGGAAGCATTCTTATGATTTAAAATTACCTTCAGATGGTAATTTCACAAAAACTACTAAAATTTTGTGAAATAATCTTTTTTCTGTTTTTTCACAAAAAGATGCTATTTTTGTGAAAATAATGCAATTCAGCTGCTGATTTTCAAAAAAGTATGCTATGTTTGTGAAATTAGAGGAGATTCTCAATATGCATCAAAGCATAGAAAATTTGGTAAAAGATAGAATTATTGATCATGGTCGCGCATGGTGCTTCACCCCCATGCATTTCTCTGATTTAGGCAACGATCCCTCTATTAGAAAAGCACTTTCTCTGCTTCAAAAACAAAATTTCATCCGAAGGCTTGCGCAAGGCATTTACGATTACCCCATAATGCATGACCTTTTAGGCATAATTCCTCCTCATTTAAATGAGGTCGCTAAGGCTATCGCAGAAAAAAAATGTTGCCTTTAAAAGTGTATGCATCAATTTTTGAGCGACTCCTTTACTTCTGTATTCTTTGATTACAAAAAGTTTTTTGATTTCTCCATACTGATTGTTATTTTTTTTCAATCCTATGCTTCCAAGAATTTTCCCTTTAGAGAAAGTCAGTTTTTGAAGAAGTTGGCTATTTTAATTTTTTTCTAAAAGAAACAAGATCAAGTGTCTTCCTTAAAACAAAGTCTTAGCCAAAAAGCAAAAAGAGGATCATCGAAAAGCACACATCCTTTAGCTGCACCTTCTTCATCTAATATACCTTTAGCTTTTAGAGCATTAATGGTTGAATGAAGGGCGGGCGCACTTTTAATTTCATACTTTAAAAGAAGTTCTTTCTGAAAAAGAGATTGCTTTTCATTTGCAGCAAGTCTTAATGCGCGTTGTTGGGCTAAAGTTAAAGAATTTAATATAGTTTGATAAGCGTAAGCATTTTGTCGGGCAACCATTTCAAGAACATTTTCGACTTCTTTTATTCCTACAACTGAAAGAGCTTGAGATACTAATAGTATTGGCCAATTCTGGACGATGTAAATAGTAGTCACCTTCTACCGGATTTCCATATTTAAAAGGATTTGCTACTAGTTTTTCCATACCTCAATTTTTAACAAATTACTTAATAATTGGCAAGTCAAGAAAGTGAATTAATCATTTAATCAAAAATTTCACTCCATTTTCATCAAAAGATCGCTAACCAGCAATTTAATGATCAAAAACCATTTGGCATGGAGTTCCTAAATTGAGAGTTTTAAAGGCTTAGAGTGTAACAAAGAATTTGGATTACACTACAAACACAACTAGACTCACGACATCAGCTAGGACGTGCCTTCGTAAATCTAAATCCCTCTTCCTTGATCTTCTGATTGGAAACTTTGTAGCCTTTTGTGGTCTGTGAAGGGTCTGAGTTCCACACTGGACTGGGGAGGTTGATTAATTGACAAAGACTAGAATAAAGCTCTTTGCGGGTTGGATGATCATCGTCGACTAAATGATAAATATCCTTTAGGGAGTAATCTAAGCAAAATACGATGGCAGCTACAATGTCGTCTAAGTGGATATTGTTTGTAGGCTCATTTCCGGTGCCGGGCATCTCTTTTCCAGAAAAGCGCCTTGCACGGTCGATCAGCTCGCGATTAGGACCGTAGATGCCGCCCAAACGTAGGATGCAAGCCATTGCATTGCTATTTAAGTAGACCTGTTCCGTTGCGAGTAGTATTTTTGCATTCTCTGATTTGGGGTTAAGAGGCGTCTCTTCAGTGACCCATTCAATCTGTGATCCTTCGCAGACCGAAGTGCTGCTGGTATAAAGAAGGTAAAAAGGTTTTTGTCTGTCTTTGCAAGCGGAAGAGATTTTTTTGGCGGTGGTGAGATATGTCTCCGCGTAACTTTGAGAATTTTTGGGAGCAACAAGCACGACCATCCCGTCGCATGAATCGATTAATTCCTTGAGACCGTTATCTTCGCTAGGATGCAGGAAAACTACCTGTCCGTAAGGTTTGAGAGACTCGACCCGCTCTTCGGATGTTGTCGAGATAAAAATCTCATGCGGCTGACTTTGCAGATACTTGAGGAGAGCCATTCCCACGTAGCCAGCACCCATTACGAGTAGTTTCATTTAGAATTAACCTTCTTGGTAAGCGCCGAACATTGATAAATCTCTTTTAACACTTCTGGCGCAGCATACTTTTCTCCAACAACTTTCCCATCATACATATATAATCCGTTGGATTCCTTTGTTTCTCTCACGCCATCAATGACTTTTATCATGCAAAAACACTCTTTGTAATACTCAATCTTCCATTTTGGCCACCCATGTCAGTCCTTACTTTTTAGAATTTACATACAAAATACGGCGAATTTTGAATTTATTCCAGTCAAAAGTTCTGAATGTGTCTCTCCACCTCCAAAATAAAAAAGCCTTCAGCGTTTTCTGAAGGCTTTTTTATTGGACTGGACGAATTGAACGAATTGGACAAAGTCAGTGGAGGCAATGTATTTGATTATGGTTCCAATTGCTTTGTCTTTTCTATAAGAACCTCAAGAGAAGCAATGTCTTCCGCATCCGCTATTTGCTTTTCTTCTTGCCGACGTCTTTTATCAAATTCTTCATAACGTTCCAAAACAAGTTTTTCTGCGACCTGCGCTTGTACTTTACCTGCATGATTTAAAAGATCTTTCTCATTAAACTTCAGAAATGCATCCAATTTCTGTTCCCATTCTGCCATAGTTACAGTTTTACGATTCTTGGCTTGATTCTCTGCGTAGTCAAGATACATAACCACAATCTGATTTAACTCTTCGATTTCAAACTTTTCTAGATAGTTCTTCGCAATGGTAACATCTTGCTGTCGCACTCGACTTCCCTTCCAACTTTTAAGTCCCATATTAGGCTTTTGAAAATTTGATCTCTCGACAATCAACTCAGGCGCAGTGTGGTGTGTTGCAGCCCAAAGCATTTTATTTTGCACCTTCTTGAAAAATAGCTGCGCTTGCTCACTTTTCGGACTATAGTCAACAGCCGTAGCGTAAATATCACGAACCTTTTGGTAAAAACGTTTTTCAGAAGCACGAATATCTCGGATACGTTCAAGCCATTCATCGAAATAATCCCAAGGCTTTGGCTCTTTAAGCCGGGCATCATCCATCACGAATCCTTTAATAAGATATTCTTGTAGATGTGCTGTTGCCCATTGTCGAAATTGAATGCCACGAGAAGATCGAACACGATACCCAATAGCTAGAATCATGTTAAGGTTATAGAGTTTAACCTCTCGTTGGACGTTTCTTTCGCCCTCAGTTTGAACTAGTAAGTAATCCTTACTGGTTGACTCTAGGTTAACTTCTCCCTCTTCACAAACTCCTTGTATATGAAGAGTTATGTTTTGAGGGGTAGTTTGAAAAAGATCTGCAATTTCTGTTCGAGTCAGCCAAACAGTTCCTTCTTCAGCCCGAAGTTCTATCACTGTACTTCCATCTGCCGCTGTGTAGAGTATAACCTCTCCATTTTCCATAAATAGCCGACCCTTAATTAGAAATTTCCCTACAAAGAATATTATGGGAAACTTTGAATTTTTCCCAGAAGAAAGTTCTGAATGTGTCTCGCCACATCCATTCAGTTTTAAGGCTTCAGTTTAACGGCTGAAGCCTTTTGTTTTTAGCGACTTACACATCAAAAATCTTATCTAGAATTTCTACTTTACAAAGCTAATTCCACATTTTATCAGTTAATAAATTTCACAAAAACTACCATGTTTTTGTGAAAATGAGTTTAATAATCTAAAACCATCTTTCAAGAGTTGAAAAGGATTTCATTCCTCTTAGTTACTCTACACTTTATAGCATTAAAACACGTGTTTACCTAATCGGCGAAATTCTTGAATCCTGACTTTGCTGTAACTTCTCAAAACTCATGGCTCATCCGATTTGAGGCGTAGCTTCGCTGCGGTCTCAAATCGGATGAGCCATGAGTTTTGAGAAGTTACGAAGTTAAGATAGAATTTCTTTAGAACAAATATTTAACAATTTAATTGTTAAATATTTAATAAAATCAGGAATTGATACAGCAACACCTTCTATAGTAGATGTTTTGAAGAAAATAACCAGCAATCAATATAAAATTTATAATACTAAAGGTTTTGAAGTTTAACTTTCGGATTTTGAAGAAGTTTGCTATTTTAATTTTTTTCTAAAAAATACCGCATCGTAATTTTCTATCCATCTAGGAACTACACCAATACACTCAAATCCTAGTTTTTCATAAAAACCTACAGCTTGATAAGCCCAAGTAAATAACTGTATGGTTTGGCAATTTTTAGTTAGAGCATAAATTTCTGCTCTTTTAAATAGCTCCGTTCCAAGTCCCTGGAGCCGCCGACTCTCATCAATCCAAACATAATTTACATGAGCCCAAGATCCAAATTGACTCTCAGATATGTATCCACAAAGTCCTCCGAGGACTATAGAATTTTCATCTTTTGCATAAATTACAAATGGATTTAATTCTAATGAAGCATCTTTTTGGCGAAAAAAACGCATATTAAAATCTTTCAGCCCATCAAGGATCGTATTACATATCTCCGGGTTAGATGACTCTTCAATGATCGTATAATCTGCTGACAATAAAGAGCTTGATAGAATAAGTGGTAAAAGAAATTTTTTAGACATTTACAGTATCCTCCAGGTTAGGTTAAATATACTAAGGAAATTTGTTATTGTTTTCAACTGGAAAGTTTTGTCGGAAGCTATTTCTGATACATGAGATTAAATTCTTTAAACCATCTCTAATGCAATACACAAATAATAAATCGTGCTCGACCCATTGGAACCGAGTGTTAAAAATTTCATTTTTGATCAATATCCTTTGGCTAAATTGCATAAAGAAAGTCCACACATACTCTTGACTTCTAGGACGCATTAAAGTAAAATGGTTGCTCGGTGCCAAACCACTGAAAGCATCATTAAAATGATGTTATGGTCTTTTTGAGTTAACAGATTATTCCGAATTTGTTGACTTACTAAGAGAAGATTATGTCAGCATTTTTTAGATGTCTTTAGCGACTTATAACAGCAATGTTATAAGTCCTTTTTTTGCTCATTGTCAGAACTGCCGTTTTTTCTCAATCTTCCTTCTAAAGAAGAGACTATCTAAAGGATTTACTTCAAATTCGTGCGGCAAATCTTTTTGACTTATCAGGGTAAACCCAGATTTCGAGTAAAATTTGTGTGCTGCATGAAATTTATCTACAGTTCCTAAAACCACAAATTCAAACTTGTGCTTTGATACAGCCTTTAAAAGCGTATCTATCAATTTTTGAGCGACTCCTTTACTTCTGTATTCTTTGATTACAAAAAGCTTTTTGATTTCCCCATACTGATTGTTAATTTTTTTCAATCCTATGCTTCCAAGAATTTTCCCTTCCTCGTTAACGGCATACCAAAAATTATACGAATTGTTATAATAAAACTCTTCTTCAGCTTTCAATACACCAGAATTAGTTTCTTTTGTAATTGGAAGAAAAAACTCTTTTTCTTGGATATCAGAAATCATATTCACGATTTGCTTTCTAAGGGTCCTAGAAGTGGAAAGAGTGACGATTTTTATTCCTTCGCGCATCGCCCTGCTTTTCTCTAATGCTTCACCATACTTAGTGATGCCGCTAATAATTTGATCAATTTCTTCATCGGTTAAAAATTCAAAAGCCCCACTAATTTTTGAGTCAGAAAATACGTTGATTTTTCGGATTTCCACCTGTCCTTTATTCGTTAAAAATAAAGACTTCTCTCGCTTATCATTGCCTTCTTTAAAATTCAAGAATCCATTTTTAGCCAAAGACTTTACTAATCGAGAGATTGTAGAGATAGACATGATTAATAAACGTCCCAACTCAGAAATTGTGATTCCAGGGGACTTAGCCACTTCAATCAAAGCATGCCAATGCCCAGGAGTTTTCTCAGAGTTTTTTGGATCTAGTTCCAACATTCCTAGCTCTCGAATTAATTTTCTTGCTGTATATCTCAATACCTCAATTTGCTTTTCTTTCATCATAAACTCCTTGCTTATCACAATAATTTTAACAAATATACTTGCATATTTCAAGCTTATTTGTTAAATTCATTAGAAACTTAAAACTTAGGAGCTTTAAACTATGGAATCTTCCACTAGTTTTTTTGCTGTGGCTTTAATTTCTCTCATTGCAGCGATCAGTCCAGGTCCGGATTTTTTTATCGTTTTTAGAAACAGCTTAGTTCATTCCCGAAAGGCTGGATTTTTGACTGCTTTTGGGGTGTCGACAGCTATTATTGTTCATCTTTCCTATACGTTGATTGGCATTGGCGTCTTGATTGCGGAAAGCCCCTTCTTATATGCCATTTTGAAATATTCGGGAGTTGCTTATCTCTTCTGTATCGGCTTGAAAGGAATCCTATCTTCATTTAAGCAATCATCTTCCGTTGTCGTTGACTATACACAAGCAACAAATCAAATTTCTGCTTTATCAGCATTCATGCAAGGTTTTTGGACAAATCTTTTAAACCCCAAAGCTGCAATTTTTTTCATCACCCTCTTTTCACAATTCATCGACACAAAGACTCCCTACATTATTGGGATAGAATATGGCGCCATCACGTGGTCAGTAGCTTTAGGATGGTTTTTGCTTCTTTCTTATTTGCTAACACATAAGCAAATCTTAGGGAAGATCGATCACTTTCGAATTTATGTCGACAGGGTAATGGGAGGAATTCTCATGGCTCTCGGACTCAAGATGCTTTTTGTTTGATAACCCCGTTTTTCAGGACTCTAATATGACAGGAGATTAATTATGAGAGATTATATAGCGAAACAGGTTCGAGCTCTGTATATGGAAGATTCGCGACACATGCATACAGCAGTGATTACAAAAGTAGGAACATCCGAAATTAATAAAAAGAACTACAGATGGATACAGCTCAATGAAACAATCTTTCATCCTAAAGGTGGTGGACAACCCTCTGATGAAGGCCTGATTAATGGAGTCAAGGTAGTTTATGCGCATAAAGAAATTTTCGACAAAAACCACCTAGATAAATTTGAGATTTTTCATTGTTTTGAAGCCGACCAACCCTTCAACTTCAAAGTTGGCGAGGAAGTAGAACTGTTGGTAGATGCATCTATAAGGTTGCTACACTCGCGTTTACATACCGCTGGTCACGTGTTGGCAGAAGCTGTAAAAAAGTGTTTTCCCGAACTTGAAGGCTATCAAGGCAACCACTACCCAAACAACAGTTATGTGAAATTCAAAATATGTGCCTCTTTGTCAGTTGAAAACAAGGAAGATATCAAACAAAAAGCTCAGGCGGAATTCCATTCCTGGATTGATCAAAACCTAGAAGTTGCTGAATTGTTAGAACCGTCGGGTATTCGTGTCGTTAAAGTCTTTGAGAATTGGTCTCCTTGTGGCGGAACCCATGTCAAGAGTTTGAAAGAAATCAGTCGAATGGAGATTTCTGACCTGTCCATAAACAAAAAAGAAGGCACTGTCACTGTAAAGTATTGTTTATAAAAGAGACTCTACCCAGCATTGGTAAAGATCTTTGATTTGAAATCTTTTCAGCTAATCCTTAATAGAAAAGAATAATCACCCAAGATTAGGGTGAATAAAGAAAATGAAATCCCATCAGAAAAATAGGTAATGACTTATCAATATCTTGCATTCGTATGACGAAAAAAATATAATCAATTTTTAAAATCATTATAAATACTAAGGGAGATTCACATGAGTACAAGAATTGATTACTATAAATCTTCTCCAGATGCTGTTAAGGCCATGATGGGACTTGAAAACTTCGTCAATAAAAGCGGGTTAGAAAAAGCGTTATTAAACCTAGTAAAACTACGCTCTTCCCAAATTAATGGTTGTGCATTCTGTGTCGACACACATTGCTCTGAAGCTCGTAAAGATGGAGAATCTGAACGTCGACTTTATGCTGTTGCCGTATGGCGAGAAACTCCTTTTTTTACCGCCCGAGAACGAGCAGCCTTGGCATGGACTGAAGCTGTTACACTATTATCACAAACACACGTACCAGACGATGTTTATCAGGATGTAATTAAATCTTTTAGTGAAAAAGAAATGGTTGATTTAACTTTGGCAATTATAACAATTAATGGGTGGAATCGCCTTGCTGTTAGCTTTAGAAAAACACCTATATAATTGGATTTGAAAGGATATTCTCTTTTTCCAATTGGGTAAAAATATCACTAATATCTATAAGAGGATGGAGTCTTTTCCATTCATGTAACGTAATGCGATCATATTTTTTTGGTACTTTTTGTAAACCATTCTCAATTTTGCCATTTTGAATCAATCCTATAATTAAATTGCTTAACGCAAAGACTGGATCTAAAAATTTTGGTGGTGTTGGAGAGTCTAAAAGAAAATTAAGTGCTACCCCCTCCCCTAATAATTTATTTAAGTCAAAATATGGGCCGTATTCATTATCTGCACCTCCATTAGCTAACCACATTTTTTTTGAAAATAAAGTATCAAGTTGTTGTTGCGTGAATGTACTACTTAACATATTTTTATGTCCTGTAGCAGTAATAACTCCATTTGCATTTGATAATGCACTAATGACTTCGGAAATATTTTTAAGGTTAAACGCTTTAAAACCAGATTTTTGTGCCGCCATAATCGCTTTATCACAAATATCTAAAACTATCACATTTGCCTCAGCACTCTTGAGAGCTTTAACTATTCCAGATCCTACTTTACCATATCCAAAAACAACAACATGACTATTCTCTAATTCGATTGAAAATTTAATTTTAAGAGCTTGTACAATTGCTTGGCCAGTGCCATAATTTGTTTCTAATAGTTTTGTAAAAGAGTTGTCGATCGAAACAACAGGCAATCCCATGTCTGCACTTTCATACTCTGGTACTCCGGACCGCGTGAGTTCAGTGCACCCTTTTGTTGGCCTTACTGTTGTTTGTAATAACTGACCCGCACAATCGAGAAAGAAATCAAATTTTGGCCTTGTTCACCTTTTCGGTCAATTCCCTCTAGGCAGCCCTCCTCTTTTCCCAGCCCGCTGAACGTTTCTTCGGATCATGATACTGCTTTTGCGGTCGCCCAGGAATCCGTGTATTCGATACCAAAAATTCAAAAAGATTCTCATGCTTGCAGCTAAAGAAACGTTCCGCGGCTGTTGTTCCGTCCTCGCGTTTCGTGTGAAAATTATGCACAATTGTAAGTGCCTTAAGACTCCTGGTATTTAGACGATGAAAACGGTGATGATAGAGCGACAGTAGGCCGTTTCTACCTTCCACACATGAGCTCGATCGTTGAAATCTTTCCGCACATTCTCGCCCCACTTCAACCCATCGGTTTTTTAATTCTTCAGCATACAATGACTCTCCAAACCGCCTTTCCAAACTCTCTCTCAATGGGGTCAGTTCTTCCCTCTGCTTTCTTTGCAATCGACGCCAGATCATTTTGAGATAGCTCAGTGGGAAAACCACTTCATTGAAAAATAGTTCCTGATCTCTCTCTAGCAATAAATCGCTCACAAACGCCGCATACACAGTAAAGAAGAACGATAGGTAATCTAGGATGGCGTCAAAAGCCCGTTGTGCCTTTCCAATGCGTTTTTCACAGGATTTGGATAATTCAGCCTCTTTAGCAGCTTGTCCGATGATTTTGAGTTGTAGATCAAATTTTTCCTTCATCCTCTCTGCTGTCTGCAATCCTCCAGTCGCCAGATCTATTGGATGGTGAATTTTTCCAAGTTCCTTTTTCGCCTTCTGAACAGCTTCTTTTCGCTCTTTTCTTTTTTCCAATCCAATCTTTTTGTAATTTCGGAGCACCATTGCCTCTTGAACTCTTTCCGATAAATTTCCTTCTTTTTCTTTCGTCTTTTTTAACTTCTCTTCGGCCTCTATAAGCGCTTTTTCAAACTCTCTTTCTTGGGATGCCAATGGAGCCGCCGTCGCTTTGCTGAGTTCATACTGCGCATGAAAAAGCTCTGGTACGTGTTTTGCACCAGCTTCTTTTGCGTATGCTCTGATCCCTCCGCATAAGTCGCTTACAACTTGAGATAGTTCGACATTCAATGTCTCCAATCTTGGTGAAAGCTCTTTACTCCATGTAGTCTTCGTTCTGTCATCTGTAAATTTCTCGAGTAGAATGAATCCGGAAACAACCTCTATGGCGACAAGACAAGGATGTTGTCCTCTATACATTTCGTCCAGTCCTGCTGTAACCTTTCTTTTCTTTCTATTTTCAGCCAATTTAGCTTCTTGATTTGTTCCAAAGGCTATAACATTCTCTTCACACCTGACAGAAAACTCTTGTAATGCCCCCTCTGAAGATGCAACAAATTGATCAAGTTTTGAAAGTCGTAAGAACTCTTGTAAAGCACGAATACCACCGCAGCCAAAGTGTGTTACTTGGTAGGCGGATATTACAATTTTTTGAAGCAATTCCGTACCAGCTAGTGTTTGAAAGAACTCAGCCACCCCATGTTCATCTCCAAAGCAAGGCGCCTTAGCTCGCCACGATTGCATCGTCGAGTTCGGAACTTCCAAAATAAGAGAGGCTTTTCTTTCTGATTTTTTCGATCGTTTTAAGTTTATAAGTTCTTGAAAGGCTATGATTTTCCGCGCGATCATCGGATGAGTACGGCGTATTTTATGATTTTTTATCGTTGCATTTTGCTCGATTTTTATGGATACTGTCTTCATAGAGTCGCTGTGTTGCTGATGTTGTGTCAGAACACATACGCTACACTTCGGCTCTGTTTTTTTAAATTATTTTCTTACTGTCCTTTGTTTTTTGTTTGATTACATCTTCATCTAATGAGAATTAGTGACCGAATATCTTCACAGGCAAGGTGAACAAGGCCCAATTTTATTAAAAGCATTGCCTTTTGATTTTTCAAGCTGAGTTAAAGAAGGAATATACTTAAAAGAATGGGAAGCATTGCCATATTGAGTACTCATAGCCCCTATACCATAAGCTAACCAATAAGGAACATTATCTGAACCAAATTTATTAAAAATAATGGTTTTTATAATATTTAATTTCATTATTTTGTTAATAGATTCTTTTGAATGGTAGAGCCCAAAACTAGAAGGAGAAACGATATCTATAGTATTAGAAGTTGCCCTAGCAACCATCCAAGGAGATGTTTCAATAAGACCTAATGTCTCTTGAAAAGATTGAGTATCTGGATAAATGTTGATATGTAGAGGAGAGCTACTAGAAAAAGAAAATTCCTGCGAAATTGCAATATAAAAACTTTCTAGCTCTTTAGCTAAAGATGAAACTGTACTATCATCCATTTCTGAAAAATGAAAAACTAAATGAGGAGTGGTTTTATTAAGCTCAAGAGAAGTCGCATATAGCATATTTAATGAAATTAAACCTACAAAGCAACCAATTAACATTTTTCTTATAAACATGAGAACCACCTCAATTTTAACAGCAGTTATTTTACTTATGTAGAACGGCAATAGTCAAGAAGAAAACACCTCTGTGAAAAGACATTTAATTCCGGCCTTTCAGGTCTCAGAAATGTTTCTTATGTAGCATAGACTTTAGAGGTGATTCCGTAATCACCTCTTTAGTCTATTGAAAAACAAGATATACAGGATAAAAAATATGATAAGCTTAGTAGGTTTAAACACTCAGCAAAAAATAAATAACAAGATGGGCAAGATACGCAAGATAGGTTTA